>JABLTH010002973.1_pt1 | contig 14223 bp, 13 predicted proteins | sample 7875711 | NCBI WGS metagenome assembly JABLTH01 (sample SAMN14941262, study PRJNA633318) | bioreactor metagenome | isolation source: bioreactor | place: China | collected 2019-03-05 | reverse complement strand
GGCCGCCGCCTTCGCTGGCGTCGGGTCTCGACGTCGAGCTCGCCGTCTCGACGCGGCTCGAAGAGCTCGCACGTTTCGACGCGCGGATCGCACGCGAGCGCTCCGCGGCGTCCGACACCGGATCGTGTCCGGCGCCGCTCGACGTGAGTGGCCCGCGCATCCTCCTCGTCGGGCCCACGCTGTTCACGGACCGCGCGCTGCACGAATCACTGCGGCTGCGCGGCTACGCGCCGCTCCTCGCGCGGACCGAGCGCGACGCGCTCCGCGCATTCGACCGGGCGTCGCCCGACGTCGTCCTCGCCGAGACCGAGCTCGGCCGCTTCGAAGGCATCGAGCTCATCCCCGAGCTCCGCCTCGCTCCGGGCGTCGAGGAGGTTCCGGTCGTGCTCGTCGACGCCGAGGAGCGTCCCGAACGTCGCGAGGAGGCCCGGCGCGCGGGCGCAGCCGGGTATCTCGTTCGGCCCGTCGCGGCCGAGAGGATCGCCGCCGGCCTCGCGTCGCTCGCGCGCAGTCCGCGCCGCAGGCGCTTCCGCCGCTACCCGACACGCCTCGCCGCCAACGAGAGCGGAGCGGCGCGCCCGGACGTCGTGTCGGACATCGGCAGGGGCGGCATGTTCGTCTGGACCGAGCGCCCGGTCGAGCTGAAGAGCGTCGGGCGCTGGAGCGTCGTGCTGCCCGAACTCTCCGCTCGCCTCGGAGTCGCCGCCGAGGTGATGCACGCGCGGACCGTGCCGGGCTCCGCGCGGCGTGGCCTCGGCCTGCGCTTCGTCGCCTTCGAGGAGGGCGGCGAAGCGCTGCTGATCCGTTACCTGCGGTCGCTCGACCGCGATGCGCCCTGATCGGCCCGGCGCTGCGTCAGAAGCCGCCCGAGAGCCTCGTTCGCGCCTTGTCGATGTCGCTGTCCATGATCGTCTTGCGCTTGTCGGCCTCGGCGGCGCGCTGCGCCTCGGCCGCCAGCCGAGAGATGTAATCCTCGGCCGCGCCGACGGCCTTCTCGATCGCATCGCCGGAGACGCGGAGGCCACCCCCGTGCTTCACGAGGAGTCGCTTCACCACTGCGTTCGGAAGCTCGCCCATCTTTCCTCCCATCCCGGGTTCGGTGTCACCAGCGTAGGAGGCGCCCGGGCGGGCTGTCAACGCAGGGGGTGGGTCCGACGCGCGAGGAACCTCGCCGCCTCCCGAGCGAGATCCGCGCCGTCCCGATCGACCGGGACGACGTGACCCGACGCCGGGAGCACCAGGCGCTCGCGCTCTCGCGACGAGACCCGCGCGTAGATCCGGTCGGCGTCGGCGGGATCCGCCGTCCGATCGAGCGCGCCGTGCGCCACGAGAATCGGCGCCTCGATCTGCCGCAGCCGCCCGCGCACCACGCGCTGCAGCTTCGTGAGCTCGTGGACGGCGTGCAGGGGCATACGGTCGTAGCTCGGATGACGCGCCCGGGCCGCGTCGTCCTGGATGTCGGAGCCGCCTTCCTTGCCGAGATACGGAACGAAGCGTTTCGCGAACGGGACGATCCAGGGGATCGGCGGCGCGAGCTGGAGCGGAACCCCGACGACCACGACCGCGTCGACGAGGCGTTCGGACGCGAGCAGCAGCGAGAGCAGGCCGCCCATCGAGAGCCCCGCGGCAAACACTCTCGCGTGTTGGCCCGCCAGCGAGCGCGCCTCGCGGCGGGCCGCATCCGCCCACTGCTCCCAGCCGTCCACCGCCGCGAGCGCCTCGGGCGTCTCGACGTGGCCGGGAAGCGCGGGGGCCACCGCCCGCAGGCCGGTCGCGGCGAAGGCCTCGGCGAGGGGCCGCACCTCGTACGGGGTTCCGGTGAGGCCGTGCAGGCAGAGAACGGCCGCCACGGCGCGCTCGGACCCGAGCGAGAACGGCGCGGGATCGACGCGGAAGTCAGACTCGCTCATCGCCGAGCTCCTTTCGCGCGGCGCTCTCGGCCGCGCGGACGACGTCGCGCAGCCTCGCGCCCTGCGCCTTCGCGGCGCGCTTGCAATCGTCGTATTCGGCCGAGACGTCGACTCGTCCCTCGGGGTCGCGCGACACCTTGACGCGGATCGTCCCGAACTCGGTTCGGACTTTCAGCGCTTCGCGCGGCAGCACGAGGCGATCCATCTCCGCGATGCGAACGCCGAGCGCAGTCGACTCCGCGAGCAGCGCGCGCCCGACCGCGAGGCGGTCCGGCGGCCGCGCGATCACGCGGACGGCGAAGCCGGGGCGGTTCTTCTTCGTCTGGACGTGGTGCAGCGACACGTCGAGCGCGCCGGCTTCGTAGAGGCGCTCCATCAGGAAGTCGAAGTGCTCGGGGACGAGGTCGTCGAGGTTCGTCTCGAGCACGGCGACGCGGTCGGCGCCGAGGGCGGCCGAGCGGCCGAGCACCGCGCGCAGCACGTTCGGCATCGGCCCCGGCCGGTCGTTGCCCGCGCCGTGGCCGATCGCTTCGATCGTGAGCGCCGGCATCGACCGGTATTCGTCGACCACGGTGCGCAGGATCGCGGCGCCGGTCGGCGTCACCGTCTCCCACGGCACGTGCGCCGGCGTCACCGGGGCACCCTCGAGCAGCTCGAGCGCGGCCGGCGCCGGAAGCGGGAGCCTGCCGTGCGAGGTTTCGACGCTCCCGTGCCCGAGCGCGACCGGCGAGCAGGTGACGCGCGCGATGCCGAGACGGTGCAGGCCGATCGCAGCGCCCGCGACGTCCACGATCGCGTCGACCGCGCCGACCTCGTGGAAGTGAACGTCCTCGACGGGAACGCGATGGACGCGCGCCTCGGCGGTCGCGAGCGCCTCGAAGATCGCGAGCGCCCGCGCGCGGACCGGCGGCTCGAGTGCCGCGGCGGCGAGCGTGCGGCGAATCTCGCGATACGGCCGGCCGTGGTCGGCCCCGGCGCGCGGGCGCGCGCCGGCCTCGTGTCCGTGCGCGTGCGCGGCGCCGCCGCGGCCGTGCACGGCGTGCCGCGGGGCGCGCTCGCCGCCACCCCGCGCGCCGGATCGCCCCGCACCGCGTTCTCGCGCGCCGCCGGGAACGATCACGTCGACGTACGTCGCCCCGAGCGCGCCCCGCCGCACGGTTTCGACCTTCAGCCGGAAGTCGACACCGAGCCCGCGCAGATCGCGCTCGAGGTCGCGGCGCGAGAGGCCGAGGTCGAGCAGCGCGCCGAGGAACATGTTGCCGGCGATCCCGGAGAAGGCATCGAGGTGCAGCACGCGTGCGCCCGGGCCCGGCCCGCGAAGGGCGGCAGCCCGCCGCGCGCGCGCACCGCCCCCGCTAGAGGCGGTTGATGAGCGTCGCGACATGCGCGGCCCCGAACCCATTGTCGATGTTCACGACCGTCACGTTCGACGCACAGCTCGTCAGCATGCCGAGCAGCGCAGCGATCCCTCCGAACGACGCGCCGTAGCCGACGCTCGTCGGCACCGCGATCACCGGCTTGTCGACGAGGCCGCCCACGACCGAGGGCAGCGCGCCTTCCATCCCGGCGACGACGATGAGGACGCGCGCGGCGCGAAGACGATCGCCGGCGGCCAGCAGGCGGTGAACGCCGGCCACGCCCACGTCCTCGATGAGGTCGACGCGATTGCCGAAGCGGCGCGCGACGCCTGCGGCTTCGGCGGCGACGGGGCGGTCGGCCGTCCCGGCCGAAACCACCGCGATCACGCCCTTGCCGGTCACCGGGACGTCGGCTGGACCGACCCAGAAAAGGCGCGCGTCCTCGTCGTAGGCCCCGTGCGGCATCGAGCGGAGCAGCGCCACCGCCACGTCGGCCTCGACGCGCGTCGCGAGCACGGACTGCCCCTCCGCCGCCAGCGCACGGGCGATCTCGACGATCTGCTCGGAGCGCTTTCCGGGGGCGTACACCACCTCCGGAAGACCCGCGCGCAGCGCGCGGTGCGTGTCGACGCGCGCATGGCCGAGATCGACGAACGGCATGCGAGCGAGGGCCTCGAGAGCGTCGTCCGCGCCGATCTCGCCGGCGCGAACCCGCGCCATCAGGTCGCGCAGACGCTCGCGGTCCACCGGCCTCCCCTCACGACGAGGCAGTATCCCTCACGCGCCGGCCTCCCGCCGCCCGGCCGGACCGCCGCGACGGACCGCCCGCGAGGGGATTCACCTGCCGCCGGGTCCGGCCGAAAAGAGGCCCATGACGACCGGCGCCGCCGCGCGCTTCAGCGAGCAAATGGATCTGCTGATCCGCGCCCGGTATCCGGTGCTCTACGTCGTGACCCACGAGGAGGCGAGGCTCGAGAGCCTGCTCGCCGAGCTCTCGCGCAGGCAGGGAAAGCCGCTCTGGTCGTGGACCGCGGCGCGGGGGCTCACGGCCGCGCACGGGCCGCGCGCGGCCGAAGCGCCCCGGCCGGCGACGCCCGCCGAGGTGCTCGACCGCATTCGCGTCCAGGACGGCGCAGGGCTCTTCCTGCTGCGCGACCTGCACGCGTTCTTCGAGGATCCGCTCGTGGTGCGCCGGCTGCGCGATCTCGCGAACGTGCTCCAGGACACGCACCGCAGCATCGTGATCTCGGCGCCGCGCCTCACGCTTCCACCCGAGCTCGAGAAGGACGTCACCGTTCTCGATCTTCCCCTTCCGGAGCCCGCCGAGCTGCGCGCACTGCTGCGCTCGCTGTGCGAGCAGCTCCACGACGGCGATCCGAAGCGCGTGCAGATCGGACGCGACGACGCCGAGGCGCTGGTCCGCGCGGCGCAGGGCCTCACGCTCGCCGAAGCCGAGAATGCCTTCGCGCGCGCCGCCGTCACCGATGGCGCGCTGCGCGGCGTCGACGTCGCGCTCGTGCTCGCCGAGAAGTGCCAGTCGATCCGCAAGTCCGGCATGCTCGACTTCCATCCCGCCGACGCGACCCTCGCGGACGTCGGCGGCCTGGTACGGCTCAAGGACTGGCTGCGGCGCCGCGGCAAGGCGCTCGACGCCGGCGCGCGCGAGTTCGGCCTGCCGCCCGCGCGCGGCGCGCTGCTGCTCGGCGCTCCGGGATGCGGCAAGAGCCTCACGGCGAAGGTCGTCGCGAACGCGTGGCGGCTCCCGCTCCTGCACCTCGATCTCGGCCGCGTCTTCTCGGGCCTGCTCGGCAGCTCCGAGGAGAACATGCGCCGCGCGCTGCGCGTCGCCGAGGGCGTCGCGCCCGCCGTGCTCTGGATCGACGAGATCGAGAAGGGACTCGCGGGCGGCACCGGACGGTCGGGCGAGATGGACGGCGGGACCGCACAGCGCGTCTTCGGCTCGCTGCTCACGTGGATGTCGGAGCAGACGGCCGGCGTCTTCGTCGTCGCGACGGCGAACCGCATCGACAGCCTCCCGCCCGAGCTGCTGCGCCGCGGGCGCTTCGACGAGGTGTTCTTCGTCGACCTTCCCGACGCCGACGCGCGCGCCGAGATCCTCGCGATCCATTTGAAGCGCCGTGGCCGCGATCCGGCCGCCTTCGACCTCGCGGCGCTCGCCGAGAAGTGCGCGGGCTTCTCCGGCGCGGAGATCGAGCACTGCGTCGTCGAGGGCCTGTACGCGGCCTTCGATCTCGGGCACGCGCTCTCGACCGAAGACCTCGCGCGCGCGATCGCCGAGACGACACCGCTCTCGGTCACCTCGGCCGAGGAGATCGAGCGAATGCGCGCGTGGGCGTCGAGCCGCGCGCGGCCCGCCGACGCGCCGCGCCGCGCTGCGGCCGGCCCTGCCCTTCCGCTCGTGCGCCCGCGCCCGGCGCCGCCGCGCGGACCGCGGAGCGGCGGGCGTGTTTAGGCGAAGGTTCCGCCAGCTCGAGGTCGACGCGCAGGCGGAGAGCACGACCGAAGGAGCCGTGGACGCCGAGAGCGCGCCGGCTCCCGTGTTCCGGCGCAGCCTCGAGCTCGGCAAAGAGTCGGGCGACGCCTTTGCGCCGCGAGAGGAGCGCGTCCCGCCGCTCGCCGAGACCTCCGCGAACCCGCCGGCGCAGCGAGCGCCGCACGCCGGCTCCGCCGAGCCGCAGCGCTCCGCCGACGCGGGCGCGCTCGGCGACGCGGGCGCGCTCGGCGACGTTGCGACGCCCGCCGACGCACGGGACGAGCCGGGATTCGGCGCGGTCCTCGCCTCGGGCGCGCTCACGGCGTGCATCTTCGCGCTGGTCTCGATTCCCGTCCGCGCCGCCTTCGCGGCTTCAGCGCACGGCGTCGACGTGTGGCGCGGCAGCTTCGAGCTGCTCGCCGTGGTCGCGCTCACGCTCGCGCTGCGCCGCCTGTTCGCGCGGATGCTCGCCACGCTGTAGGCGCCCGAAGCGAACCGCGCGGCGGCGCGGCGCAGCCCCACGAGCCGGCCGCGCGCCCGTGGGCGCCGCCTCGCCGCGCACGCAGGCGGGCCGCCCGGCCGCTCAGGTGACGCCGCCGTTCGGCCGATTCGCTCGCGAGGCGGGAAGGAGGCTCTCGCATGGGCAAGATCTTCGGCATCCTGCTGATCGTCGTAGGAATCTGGGTCGGACTCACGGTCTACACGGAAGGCACCGACGCGGCCTTCGGCGGCCTGTTCGCCGGCGCGAGGCGCGAGGCCGCCGACGCGAGCGGCCGTCCGCTCACGCGCCGCAGCGGCGAGGCCGTCGGCAAGGCGTTCCAGGCGTACGACGACCAGACCGAGAAGCGCACCGCGGACTAGCGAGGCGAGCGGATCGCGGCGCTCCGCCCGCTGCGGCGCATCGCCGCCGCGCATTGACACCGTCGCGGCGGGTCGCTTCCCTCTCGCGCGTACGGAGGATGCGGTGCCGATCTACGAGTACGTCTGCAGCAAGTGCTCCCACGACTTCGAAGACCTCGTGCCGTCGAGCACGAGCCCGGCGCCGCCGTGCCCGAAGTGCGCGTCGAAGCGCGTGGAGCGCAGGCTCTCGGTCTTCGCCGTCGGCCGCGCCGCTGCGCCTGCGCCGACGCCGTGCGGCGCACCGATCGCCGGCGGCTGCGGATCGTGCGGCGACCCGCGCGGCCCGGGGGCCTGCGCGCTCGACTGACCGCGATCGCGCTCGCCGCACCGCCACCGCGCGGCCGCGGCGGCGGTCGCAGGCCCCTACCGCGCTTTGCGTCGCTTGTTGAGGTAATGCCCGGCGAGGCGTGCCACCTCGATGCCCGAGAGCGCCGACTGGTGCGTCCCCATCCCCGCCGCTCCGGCGTCCGCACCGGCGTAGAACAGGCCGGGGATCGGCGACACCGAGCTCGGCTTCTTCTTGCCGCACTGTCCGACGACCTGTCCGAGCCCGACGCACTCGCCTCCCTGGCCCGGCAGCACGCTGTCGCGCGTCAGGTCGCTGATCTCCTTCGGCCCCGCGTACTCGCGCCGCTCGGTCGCGCTCCAGATCTCGGGGAAGAAGCGCACCATCTGCTCGTCCATGCGCTTCCAGAGCCCTTCGATCTCGGCGGCTTCCGGATTCGGCGAGCAGATCGTCCCCGAGACGAGGATCTGCTTGCCCGGCGGCGCCGCGGCTTCGTCGTAGAACGAGTGGTTACACATGAACAGGATCACCTCGTCCGGGATCTTTCCCTCCTTCACCCGACCGAAGCGCTCCATGTCCCACCAGCTGTCGTCGGCGTACGCGACGTACATCGCGACGTCCATCACGGGCTTTCCGAGGAAGTAGCGGATGCTCGTGAAGCCCCAGCCCGGAGCGAGGCTCTTCACGTAGCTCACGTAGCTGCGGTCGAGGTGCTCGCCTCCGACGAGCTTCAGCACCGTCGGCTGGAGCCCGGCGCTGCTCACGACGACCGGCGCGCGGAAGATCCCGCGGCGCGTCGCGACACCGGCCGCGATGCCGTCTTCGACGAGGATCCGATCGACCTTCGTGCTGCGGAGTACCTCGCCGCCGTTCTTCTCGAACTCGCGGATCATCACCTTCGTGAGCGCGCCGAAGCCGCCCTTGTACTGGCCGCCGCCGCCCTGGAGCATGATCTGCTTCATGATGCGGATCTGCTCGGACGCGGCGACGAGGTCGATCGGCTCCGCGAGCGACGCGTTGGCGTGAAAGGCGAGGTAGCTGTAGAGCGCGTACGGGACGTCCTTGTCGGCCAGGTACTCGTGCATGCTGACGTCGTCGAGCGCATCGAGCTTCTCGTCCGGCATCGTCGCCAGCTCGGCCATGAAGCGGACGACCTTCGCCTGGTCGGCCTCGCCGAGGTTCCAGAGCCGGAAGAACGGCGACGGGTCGGCCATCGCCTGCTTCTGCGCGACCATGCGATATTCGGACGATCCGCGGCTGCGGTAGCAGATCTTGATGATGTCGCGGGGATCGTCGGGAGCGAGCGCCGGGCGAAACTCGTCGGCGACGCCGAGCTCGCGGAAGATGGGCTCGAACGCCGGCCCGCGCATCGGGACCTGGCCGTGCGGGAAGAGATCGTACGCCCAGCCGTCCTTCTCGACGCTCGCCATCTTGCCGCCGAGCAGAGCGTTCTTCTCGACGAGCAGCACGCGAAAGCCGCGCTTCTGGAGCAGCGTCGCGCTGGACGCGCCGCCGGGGCCGCTGCCGATCACGATGACGTCGTAGTCCGGCCGGGTCATGTCGTCTCCCTCGCACGGCGGATCGATCTCGCCGGGCCCCGAGCATGACCGAGGTCCGCGTGCGCGGCCATGCGGGCGCCGGGGCGCACGCCGCGCGGGCGCTACAGGAGCCGCGCCGGATCGATCAGGAACACCGGCCGGCCGTCGGGGGCGAAGGTGAGCCCGCAAAGAACGCCGAGCCCGGCGAGGAGAGTCGGGACGGGCTTCACGAAGGCCTCCTGCTGCCCGAGCAGGCGGTCGAACCGGAGGGCGATGCGCTGGCCGCGGACCTCTGCGAGCAGCACGAGGACGCGCGGCCGTGGCGGCGCGGGCGTGATCGACAGCAGTGAAGCGAGGTCGAAGAGCGGGAGCGGAAGGCCATCGATCGGGACGAACGAGTCGCTTCCCGCGTGCTCGATCGCGCCCGCGTCGACCTCGTCGATGCGATCGACGCGCCCGATCGGGACGCCGACGGCCTCGTCTCCGACACCGACGAGGATCACCCGCTGGACGGCGGCGGAGAGCGGAACGCGAACGAGCGCGGTCGTCCCGCGGCCCGGCTCCGAGAGCAGGTCGACGCGGCCGCCGAGCGAGCCGATCGCGGTCCGCACCGCGTCGAGGCCGACGCCGCGCCCGGCGATCTCCGAGACGGCGGCGGCCGTGCTGAGGCCGGGGTGGAAGGCGAGCCGCGCGATCTCGCCCGGCGGCAGGTCGTCGGCGAGGTCCGCAGGGACGAGGCCGGCGGCGACGGCCTTGCGGCGCAGGGTCGCGACGTCGAGCCCTGCGCCGTCGTCGATGACGGCGATCTCGATGGCGTCGTTCTCGCGGCGCGCCTCGACGCGGATCGACCCGGTCTCGGGCTTGCCGCGCAGCCTGCGTTCGGCCGGGGTTTCGATGCCGTGTGCGATGGCGTTTCGAACGAGGTGGAGAAGCGGGTCGCCGAGCCGGTCGAGGATCGAGCGGTCGAGCGCGAGCGACACGCCGCCGAGCTCGAGCGAGACGCGCTTGCCGAGCGCGATGCCGAGGTCGCGTGCGAGGCCCGGGAGCGCCTCGGTGACGCGAAGCAGCGGCGCGGTGCGCAGCTCGAGCGCCCGGCGCTCGAGGTCGCCGAGAACGCGGTCCATGCGGTCGAGCCCCGAGGCGATCCGCAACGGATCGGACGGCTCGGCGCCGGCCGCGGCCGCGCGAAGCCGGCTCGAAGCGAGCACAACCTCTCCGACGCCGGCGAGCAGACGGTCGAGCGTCTCGGCGCGTACGCGGAGCGAGGCCGGCGGGCGAAACGCCTGCACGAGGCGCGCGGCGCTCTGCGCGGGCGGCCCCGCTCGCGAAGCCGGCGCGGGCGACTCGGTGTCGTCCTTCGCAGACACGAGACGCTCGATCTCCGCGACGCCGGAGAACAGGTCGGGGAGCGCTTCGACCGGGTCGACTCGCCCGTCCCCGCGCGCTCTCTCGAGAATCTCTTCGAGCGCGTGGGCGCGGGCGGTGATCGGCGGCAGGCGCATCGCGGCCGCCATGCCCTTGATCGAATGCGCCATGCGAAAGCAGACCTCGAGCGCTGCGGAGGCGGACGGGTCCTTCTCGAGCTCGAGCAGGGCGCGCCGCATCTCGCCGAGATGCTCGGTCGCCTCCTCGACGAAGAGCGCGCGGTAGCGAGCCGGATCCACGCCGTGCCCTGCCTCCCGCGTCAGGTCCGGCGCCGGGCGCGGGCGATCGCGCTCTCGGCGCGCTCGAGCAGCCGCGCGGCATCGAGCACGAGCAGCATGCGCCCGTCGAGGGTCGTGCGCTCGGGAGCGACGCCGTTCGGATCGCGCCGGCTGCGCGGGGCGCGCGCAAGGCCGAGCACGCGATCGACGGGAAGGCCCATTCGCGGCGGTTCGTCGCCGCTGCCGCCGATCACGAGGACCTCGCGCGCCGCTGCGGCAGCGCCGACCTCGAGCAGCGCCGACGGAGCGACGACGGGCAGCGCGTCACCGTGATGGTTCGCGACGCCGACGATCTCGCGCGGCAACGTCGGCACGGCGTGCAGCTCGCCGAGCTCCGCCACCTCGCGCACGTCCGCGAGCGCCAGCGCGAACGCGACGCCCCCCACCTCGAAGGCCAGCGCCCGCTCTTCGTCGGCGTTCACGGCCGCCGGGCCTCCCGCGGCTCGAGCCCGGTCCGGAAGCGTCCGAGCACGCCGCGCAGCTCCGCTGCGAGCGCGGCGAGGGCCTCCGACGCGGCGGCGACGCCGTCGGTCCCGTCCTTCTGACGGCCTGCGAGTCGCGCCACGTCGTCGACCGCCTCGGCGTGCGCGCTCGCCGTCTTCGCGATCTCGTCCATCGACCGTGCGAGCCGCTCGGCCTCGCGCACCTGCGCGTCGGCGTCCTGGAAGATCTCCTCGGAGCGCAGCGAAGCTTCCTGGACGGCGGAGCGGATCTGCTCGAGAGACAGCGCGATCGTGTTCACGTCCTCGCGCCCCGCTCCGATCATGCGGCCCGACTCGCGCATCGCGTCGGCCACCGCGTGCGTCTCGGACGCGATCTCGTGCACGACCTGCGAGACCTCGGACGCCGAGCGCCCCGAGCTCTCCGCCAGCTTCCGCACCTCGTCGGCGACCACCGCGAATCCGCGGCCGGCCTCGCCCGCGCGCGCGGCCTCGATCGAGGCATTGAGCGAGAGCAGGTTCGTTCGGTGGGCAATCCCGGTGAGGACCTCGATCACCTGGTTCACGTGACGCATCTTCGATTCGAGGCGGAAGACGAGCGTGCTCGACTGCTCGACGCGCTCGAAGACGCTCTCGAGCTTTTCGAGCGCGAGCCGCGAGACGTCGGCGCCCGCGTGCGCCTTCTGGCTCGCCTCGGCGGAGAAGCCGAAGGCCTCTCGGGCACGCGCTGCCGTCACCTCGATCGCGGCCGCCCGGTCGTGAACGCTCCGAGTGGCGCCGGCGAGCAGCGCCTGCTGCGCATCGACGCCGGCCGCGACGCCGGTCACCGTCGTCGAGATCTGCGCGCTCGCCGCCGCGACCGACTGCGCCGACCGTGCGAGCTCGCCGGCTGCGCCCGAGAGGCGATCCGCCGTCCGCTGCACGTGGCCTACCAGCTCGCGAAGGCTCGAGAGCATCGCGTGTACGGTGTGCGCCAGCTCCGTCGTCTCGTCCGGGAACCGCGGCGCAGAGTCGACACCGATCTGCGTCGTAAGATCGCCCTGGCTGATGCGCTCGCTCGCGCTGCGAAGCGAAGCGAAGCTGCGTGCGAGCGTTCGCGAGAGGAAGAAGCCGAGGACGCCGCCGGCGCCGAGTGCGGCGAACGGAGTCACCCAGGGCTCGGCCGCGATCCCTGCGCGCGCCACCGCGAGCGGGAAGCCCGCAGCGACGCCGGCCACCACGAGCGACCCGGCGACGAACTTCTGCGAGAGCGCGATGCGCACGCCGTGCGTATCGGCGCCGCCCGATGGGCGCTTGACGACGGCCGGCGGCGAATGCCCACGGCCGCCGCGCGCCTCCGGCGTTCCCCTCAGAAGTGCGTGAATCCCCCGATCTCGAGGCCGCGCACGCCGCGCCCTCGAACGATCCTGCCGATCTCGCGCACGGGGGCGCCGAGACGCCGCGAGAGCGTGGCCTCCCGCGGCCCGCCGGGCCGCACCGTGAAGAGCAGCTCGTAGTCCTCGCCGCCCGCGAGCGCGAGCGCGAGCGGGTCGAGCCGCAGCTTCGTGCAGGCCCGCGCGAAGCCGGGCGGCAGCGGAATTCGCGCGAGGTCGAGCTCTGCGCCCGCGCCGGACGCCTCGAGCACGTGTCCGAGGTCGGCGAGCAGGCCGTCGGAGACGTCGATGCAGGCGCCGACGCGCGCCGTTCGTGCGAGGGCCTGCCCGGCACGCAGACGAACCGGAGGCAGATGGCGCGCGGGGGCGCCGGCGCGCTCGGCCCGCGCGACGTCGAGCGCCGCGCCGCCGAACGTGCCCGTCACGAAGACGCGGTCTCCCGGGCGCGCCGCATCGCGGCGAAGCGCGCGCCCGCGCCGCACGGCGCCGAGCACCGCGAGCGTGAGGCTCGCCACTTTGCCGCGCGCGACGTTTCCGCCGACGAGGGGGCACCCCGCGTCGCGCGCCTCGTCGAGCAATCCGCCGATGCAGCCCTCGATCGACGCGAGCGGGAGCGACGGCGGCGCGGTCAGGCTGAGCGTGACGCCGAGCGGCCGCGCGCCCATCGCCGAGAGGTCCGAGACCGCGGCCCGGAGTGCGCGCCGGCCCACGAGCCTCGCCGGCGTCGTGCGCCAGCGAAAGTGAACGCCTTCCACGGCCGCGTCGGTGGTGACGGCAACGTCTTCGCCGCGACGCAGGCGCAGCACGGCGGCGTCGTCGCCGATCCCGATGCGAACCGCCCCGCCGCCGCCGTCGCGCCCCGCGCGCCGCGCGATCCGCGCGATCAGCCCGAACTCCCCGACGTCCCGGAGCCTCATCCAGCGGAGCCTAGCAATCGGAAAGGACCGGGAGCGCTCCCTGCGGGCGCGTTTCCCGCCGCGGAGGAGCGCCTCGTCCCTGCAGTGAGCGCGCGATCCGGCGTGCGTCCGCGGGCAGCACGACGGCTGCGCGCGATTCAGAGCGCGAGCGGAGGCGCGCCGCGAGCGGCCGAGCCGTAGCGCGGCGGCTGCTCCTCGAGCGCCGCCTCGAGCACCTCGTCCATGTGCACGACGGGGATGAAATGGACCTTTCGCTTCAGCTCGCGCGGGATGTCGGCGAGGTCCTGCAGGTTGCGGCGCGGCAACACGATGCGCGTGATTCCGGAGCGCAGGGCGGCCAGCGCCTTCTCGCGCACGCCGCCCACCGGCAGGACGCGGCCCCGCAGCGTTACCTCGCCCGTCATCGCGAGATCGGCCCGCACCGGGATCCGCGTCGCGAGCGAGACGATCGCCGTCGCGATGGTGATGCCCGCCGAAGGGCCGTCCTTCGGGATCGCGCCGGCGGGAACGTGGATGTGGACGTCGTGCCGCGAGAGGAGCTTCTCGTCGATTCCCATCTCGGCGACGCGCTGCCGCGCATACGTGAGCGCGGCCTCGCCCGACTCGCGCATCACGTCGCCGAGCTGGCCGGTGAGAACGAGCCCGCGGCCCTGCGTCATCGCCGCCTCGAGCCGGAGAACCTCGCCGCCGGCCTCGGTCCACGCGAGCCCGTTCACGACGCCCACCTCGCCGCACGTCGGACGCTCTTCGTCGAGGTACGGTGCAGGCCCGAGGTACGCGGAAAGGCGGGTCTGCGAGAGCACGACGCGGGAGACGTCGCCCTCCGCCGCGCGGCGCGCCACCTTGCGGCACACCGACGCGATCTGGCGATCGAGCCCGCGGACGCCGGCCTCGCGCGTGTAGCCCGCGACGATGTCGCGCAGCGCCGCACTCGACCAGCGGATGCGGTCTCGCGGCAGCCCGCACTCCTCCGTCTGTCGCGGGACGAGGAACGAGCGAGCGATCTCGACCTTCTCCTCGAGCGTGTAGCCCGAGAGGCGGATCACCTCCATGCGATCGCGAAGCGGCCCCGGGACCGCGTCGATGACGTTCGCCGTCGCGATGAAGAACGTCTTCGAGAGGTCGAACGGAACGTTCAGGTAGTGGTCGCTGAAGCGCGAGTTCTGCTCCGGGTCGAGCACCTCGAGCAGCGCCGACGACGGGTCGCCGCGGAAGTCCGACCCGAGCTTGTCGATCTCGTCGAGCATGAAGACCGGGTTGTTGGTCCCCGCGTGCTTCATGCCCTGGACGATCCGGCCGGGGAG
>JABLTH010029196.1_pt1 | contig 14226 bp, 8 predicted proteins | sample 7875711 | NCBI WGS metagenome assembly JABLTH01 (sample SAMN14941262, study PRJNA633318) | bioreactor metagenome | isolation source: bioreactor | place: China | collected 2019-03-05 | reverse complement strand
CGCGCGGGCCGCGATGGAGCAGCACCTCGCGCTCGAAGCGGGCAACGACCGGCTGCGCGCGGAGTACGTCGACCTGCTCGTGAACACGGGCGACGCGGGCGCGCTGCGCCGCGCGTTCGAGGCCGCGCTCGTGCGCGATCCGTACGACGTGAACTGGCGCTCGCGCTTCTCGCGCTTCCTGCTCGGCGCCGGGCTCGGGGACCAGGCCCTGCTCAACGCGCGCGCCGGGCTCGCGCTGGCGCCGGACAACCCCGCGCTGCTCGAGGCCGAGGGCGAGGCGCTCCTCGCCGCCGGCGACGAGCGCGGCGCGGCCGAGGCGTGGAAGCGGGCGCGCGCGATCGCGCAGGACGCGGGCTCGCTCGGCGAACGCATCGCCGCGCTCACCGGCGCCGACGACTCGTTCGGCGCGGACTGGACCGTGTCGCTCGACGACGCGCGCGCGATCGAGGCGAAGACGCCGGTCGACGGCGACCCGCCGTACGTCGTGATCAGCCACACCGCCGCCTACCGCGTGCGGCCCGACGGGCTCGGCACGAAGTTCCAGCAGGTCATCCTGCGCGTGCGCCACCCCGAGCAGTCGAACGGCGCACGGTCGTTCGGCTTCAGCTACTCCCCGACGATGGAGACGCCGACGATCATCGCGGCACGGCTGATCCGCAAGGACGGCAGCGTGCTGCTCGCGGGACGCAACGAACGCCCGCTGCTCCCCGACCCCGAGATCCGCATGTGGTACGACACGCGCGTCGTGGACGTGGGCTTCACGCGGCTCGAAGAGGGCGACCTCATCGACCTGCGCTACCGCGTGACCGACCGCGGCGGCAGCAGCTCGGTCGGCGACGGCTACTTCGGCGACGTGTGGATGGCCGGCGACGACGTGCCGGTGCTCGCGCCGCGCATCGCGCTCGAGAACCCCGCGGACCGTCCGCTGAGCTGGAAGCTCGTCAACGTCGACGCCGCACGCGTGAACCGCGAGCGCCGCGGCGACGTCGACGTCACCGTGCTCGAGCTGCCGAAGCTGCCCGCGTACCAGGCCGCGCCGTTCTCGCCGCCGCTCACCGCGCGCCTCCCCTACGCGGTCATCGGCAGCGCGAAGGACTGGCCCGCCCTCGCCGCGTCCTACGCGCGCCTCGCGCGCGACCAGGCCACGCCCGGGCCCGACGTCGAGGTCCTCGTGCGGCAGCTCGTCCAGTCCGCGGGCGGCGGCCGGCGCGAGCGGCTGCGCGCGATCTACGACTGGGTGATCGAGAACACGCGCTACGTCGCGCTCGAGTTCGGCATTCACGCGCTCAAGCCGTACGACGTGCCGTCGGTCTACCACCGGCGCTTCGGCGACTGCAAGGACAAGGCGACGCTGCTCTACGCGATGCTGCGCCTCGCGGGGATCGACGCGCGCGTGGCGCTCGTGCGCACGCGCGATCGCGGCCCCCTCGACACGACCGTGCCGGTGTTCGCCGCGTTCGACCACGCGATCGTCTACGTCCCGAACGACGACCTGTGGCTCGACGGCACGGTCCAGCACCACGCGCTGGGCGAAGTGCCGGGGCCCGACCGCGGGGCGCTCGCGCTGATCGTCGACCCGCAGGGCAAGGTCGAGGGCCGGCTCGTGACCATTCCCGAGATGACGCCGCCCGACGCGGCGGTCGAGCGCATCGAAGAGGTCGAGCTCGATCGCGCGGGCACCGCCGTCGTGGGCGTGCAGGTCGCGGCGCGCGGCGACGAGGCCGGGCGCGAGCGCAGCTACTTCCGCGCGCAGGACCGGCCGATGGTCATCCTCGCCAACCGGCTGCGTCACGCTTTCCCGGACCTCGACCTGCTCGACGCGAAGTTCGACGACGTCGGGCTCGACGATCCCGTGGTGCGCTTCCGCTACAAGGCGCGCGTGCCGCGCTTCGCGCGCCCCGAGGGCGACGGGCTCTCGGTGCCGCTCGCGCTGATCGTGCCCGAGCTGCCCGTCGGCCGGCCGCCGGCGGGACGCGACATCCCGCTCGACCTGCCGCAGGCGTTCTCGCGCAAGCTCAAGGCGCGCATCGCGGTGCCCGACGGCTTCGCCGTGCGCGAGCTGCCGCGCGGCGAGACGCTCGACACGCCGTGGGGCCGCCTCGTCGTGAAGGTGCAGGAGGCGCGGCACGCCGTCGACGTGAACATCGACTTCGACTTCCTCGGCGGGACGGTGCCGGTGACGAAGATCCCCGAGTACGCCGCCTTCGTCGAGCGCGCCTCGCACGCGCTCGAAGGCCGCATGGTGTTCGCGCAGGAGGCGCGATGATCCGCCGCTCGCTCGTCGCCGTCACGCTCGCCGGAGCGTTGGGATTCGCACTCGCCGCTCCGCCCGCGGCGCCGCCGGCCGCGCCCGCGAAACCTGCGGGAACGCCGGCTGCCGCGCCGCAACCCGCCGCCGCGAAGCCTTCGGCGGCGAAGCCCGGGACCGCGAAGCCTGCGCCCGCGAAGCCCGCGGTGCGCCCGGCCGTCGCGGCCCGGCCCACGGCAACCGAGGGCCTCGCCCTGCTGCTCCTGGGCCGGCACAAGCAGGCCGAGGAAGCGCTCGGCGCCGTGCTCGCGAAGAACCCGCGCGACCTGTCCGCCGCGATCGCGCTCGCCGCGCTGCTCGACGCGCGCGACGACGACGGCGGCGCGGTCCTCGCGCTCGCGCGCGCGCTCGCGGCCGGGGCGGACTCGCCCGCGGCGGCAGGGGCGCTCGCCGCGCTCGGCCGGTTCGCCGAGCAGGCGCAGGACGGCGGCGCGTCCGCCGTCCCCGTGCTCACGGATCTCGCGACGGGCAAGCTGCCGGTGATCGCGCCCGAGGTGCGCGTCATCGCGGCCAACACGCTCGCGACCACGCTCGCGCGCCTCGGCGAACCCGGCCGCGCGCACGCGTTCCTCGCCGGGCCCGGCGCCCAGGTGACGCGCTGGCGGCTCGTCGGGCCGTTCGGCCGCTTCGAGCGCCTCGACCTCGCGCGCGCGTTCCCGCCCGAGAAGGGCGCGCTCGACGTCGCGCCCGGCGAGCGGGCCGCCGACGGTCTCGCGCCGCTCGCGCTCGACACCACGTTCGCGGACGGGCGCGTCGTCGTTCCGGCGCAGTTCCGCGCCTTCGGCGTCGTCTACGCGGTCGCCGACTTCGAGGCCGCGGCCCCGGCCGTGGTACGCGTCGGTGTGGCCTCGCCCGCGTCGTTCCGCGTCTACGTCGACGGCGTGCTCGCGCTCGAGGCCGACCGCGTGCGCGAGCACCCGCCCGTCGAGAACGGCGCGCGGGCGCAGCTGTCCGCGGGCCGCCACCGCGTGCTGGTCAAGCTCGCCAACGCGAGCCGCTTCACCCCGTTCTCGCTGGCCCTCCACGCGGCGAACGGCGCCCCCGCGCCGCTCGTGAACGTCGCGGCCGGCGCGCCGCCGACCGGGACCGCGACCGTGGAGCCGTGGCCCTGCCCGCTCGACGAGGCGCTCGCGTTCGACGCGCAGGCCGACCCGGCCGCGGTCATCGCCCGCGCGTGGTGGCTACGCGAGCGCGGCCTCGACGAGAGCGTCGGCACCGTGCTGCGCCGCGCGACCGCGGTGTGGCCGAAGGCGACGCTGTTCGACGCGAGCCTCGGCGAGTGGGCCCTCGCGGCCCGCACCGGCGCGTCCGTCGAAGAGGACCTCGCCCAGGCGCGCTCGCGCCTCAACGCGGCCGCGACCGCGGACCCGGGCCTCCTGCACGCGCGGCTGCTCGTCGCGCGGATGGACGAGGTCGCGGGCCAGCTCGACGAGGCGTGGAAGGCCGCCGACGGCATCCTCGCCGTGCGGGCGGACGACGCCGACGCGCTCGCGCTGCAGCACCGCATCGCGGCGCGGCGCGGCTGGAACGTCGAGGCCGAGCGCCGCATCGAGCGCGCCCGCGCGGCCGCGCCCGGGCGCGCGGACCTGCTCGACTTCGCGATCGACCACTACCGCAAGTCCGGTGCGGCCGACAAGCTGGAGGCCGCGCTCGCGGAGAAGTGGCGCCGCGACCCGCTGGACGAGGCGTGGCCCGACTTCCTCACCAGCGCGGGCCGCGTCGACGCCGCGCGCGCCGCGTGGGAGGCGATGCGCGCGGTGCGCCCGAGCTACCTCTACCCCGTGCTCGGGCTCGTGCGCCTCGAGACCGAGCGCGGCGCGTACGATCGCGCGCTCGCCCTGCTCGACGACGCGGCGCGCATGTACCCCGACGAGTCGATCATCCCGGCGCGGCGCGCCGCGCTCCTCGCCCTCGCGGGCAAGGACGCCGATGCGGTGCCGCAGCTGCGGCGCGCGCTCGAACTCGCCCCCTCGCGCATCGAGCTGTGGGAGAGCCTCGTGCGCCGCGGCGAGCCCGACCGCGGCCTCCCGTGGCTGGCGAACGCGGCCGACGTCCTCGCCGCCGCGCGCAAGCCCGCGCGCGGCACCGACTCGGCGCTCCTCGCCGACATCGCCGCCGTCACCATCGACCCGCAGGGCGGCCAGACGGAGCTGTACCAGGGTGTCCACGCGGTCTACACGCGCGCCGGCGTCGACCGCGAGGGCGAGCTCGACGTGCTGCCGAACGCGCGCGTGCAGGGCATCCGCATCCACAAGCCCGACGGTCGCTACACCGACGTGATCGCGGGCGAGAAGCGGCCCGTGAGCCTGCCGGGCCTCGAGCCCGGCGATTCGATCGAGTACGTCTGGCGGCGCTACATCCCGCCCTACGAGCTGGTGCCCGGCACGCTCGACAACCGCACGCTGTTCATGTTCCAGGGCCAGGACCGCGAGTACGTGCTCTCGCGCTACGTGGTGATCCACCCGCCGGAGCTGCCGGTGGAGGTGTGCGGCAACACGCGCGGGCTCACGACGACCGACGAGGTGAAGGACGGGCTGCGCGTGCGCTCGTGGACCGCGCGCGAGATGCCGCGCCTGCCGCTCGAGCCGCACACCGCCGACCCGCTCGACACGATCCCCAACGTACGGCTCGGCCTGGGCATGACGTGGCCCGACGTGGGCAGCCTCGCGCGGAGCGCGCTCGCGAGCATGCTGCACCCCGAGCCGTCGCTCGAGGCGCTCGCCGCCGAGATCCGCAAGCGCGCCGCCGGCGGCGGCGACGAGGCCACCGCGCGGGCGCTGCACGCCGTCCTGCGCGAGCACGTGCGCCCGGGCGGCGCCGCGCTGCAGATGGGCATGCCGGCGAGCGTCGCGCTGTCGTCGGGCGAGGGCAACCGCGTGACGATCGCGCTCGCGCTGGCGAAGATCCTCGGCCTCGACGCGCGGCTCGTGCTCGCGCGGCCGATCGAGATGCGCGGCGCGCAGCTCGACTGTCCGTCGCCGGCCGTCTTCGGCTATCCGCTGGTCGAGTTCGCCACGGGCACCACGTCCGCGTTCCAGGACTACTCCGAGGTCGACCTGCCGTACGGTTCGTTCCCCGCACGTCTCGCGGGCTCGGACGCGCTCGAGGTGCCGCTCTCCGAGAAGCTCCCGACGCGCCTGATCGACCTGCCGCGGCCCGAGAACAAGGTGCTCGAGGAAACGTCCGCCGACCTCGTGCTGGAAGCCGACGGACGCGCGCACGGCACCCTCACGATCACGCTGCGCGACGTCGCCGCCGCGATGCTGCGCCGCATCTTCCGCGAGGCTCCGGCCGAGCAGCGCGGCGTGATGTTCCGCCAGATGGCCAACGACACCTTCGCCGGCGCGATCGTCGAGGACACCGCGGTCACCGGCGAGAAGGACCCCGACGCCGACGTCGTGCTCACGCTGCGTTTCTCGGGGGCGAGCTTCGGACGGCGCACGCAGGCGGGCTTCGCGATCCCCGTGATCCACCACCCGCTGTCGCTGTTCAACGAGTACGCCTCGCTGCCGTCGCGCAACACCGCCCTCCTGGTCGACGCGCAGGAGTACCGCCGCGACGTGCTGCGCGTCACGCTGCCCGCGGGCTTCACGGCGGCCGAAGTCCCGCCGCCCGTCACGGCCGGCGACACCTTCGGGGCGTATTCGCTCCTGGTGAAGACCACGCCCGGCGGCCTCGAGGTGATCCGCAACGCGATCGTCCCGCCCTCGCGCATCGAACCCGAGGGTTACGGCCCGTTCCGCGAGTTCGCGCGGACGATCGACCAGGCGGAATCGCGCGAGGTCGGGCTGACCGTGGCGAGCCCGTCCCTCGCGGGACCCCGGGGTTGACGGGACCACCCCCCGCCCCTACCATCCCGCCCGGTCCAGGAGGCGGTGTAGCTCAGTGGTAGAGCACGCGGCTCATAACCGCGTTGTCCCGGGTTCGAATCCCGGCACCGCTACCACCCCTGTCGGGGGGTGACGTCATGTCACGGAACGGCCTGCCCCCCGGCGTCCCGCCCCGCCTGCTCACCGAGCTGACCCGGCCCTGGGCGCCGCCGCGCGGCGCGACGGTCCTCGCCGCCGTGTCGGGCGGGGCCGATTCCGTCGCGCTCCTGCACCTGCTCGCGGGCCTCGCCCCGGGCCGCGGCTGGACGATCGCCGTGGCGAGCCTCGACCACGGGCTGCGCGGCGCGGCCGGCGCGGCGGACCTCGGGTTCGTCGCGCGGCTCGCGGCGGACCTCGGGCTGCGGTTCCACGGCGGGACGGTGCGGGTCGCGGTCCGTGCGGGCCGCTCCCCCGAGACGGCCGCGCGCACGGCGCGAATGGCGTTCCTGAAGCGCGCCGCCGCGGCGACCGGGGCCGGCGCGATCGCGCTCGCGCACACGCTCGACGACCAGGCGGAGACCGTGCTCTACCGTCTCGCGCGCGGGGCCGGCCTGCGTGGCGTCGCGGCGATGCGCCGCCGGGCCGACCCGCTGTGGCGGCCGCTCCTCGGCGTGCGGCGCGCGGCGCTGCGCGAACTGCTGGTGCGCGCGGGCCTCGCGTGGCGCGAAGACGAGACGAACACGTCGTCCGTCGCGGTTCGCAACCGCCTGCGGCACGAGGTGTTTCCCCTGCTCGAGGACGTGCTCGGCCCGCGCGTGGTGACCGGCCTCGCGCGCGCCGCGGAACTCGCCGCGGACGACGACGCGGTCCTCGAAGACCGCGCGGGACACGCCGCCGCGGGCCTCGTGGTCCGGGAGGACGCGCGAGCGGTCGCGTTCGACCGGCGAGCGGTCGCCGATTTGCCTCCGGCGGTTTCGCGGCGCATCCTGCGCTCGTACTGCGATAGGCTTACCGGGCGCTCCGGGGCGGTCGGTGCCGCCCACCTCGAAGCGTTGCTCGACCTTGCCGGCGGCCGATCGCCGGGGACCCGCGCCGACCTGCCCCACGGGCTGACGGCGTGCAGAAAGGGGCGCGCGCTGATCGTTTCGCTGCCGCCGGAGACCCACACCCGATGAGGTCCCTGGCGCCCGAAATCCTCATCCCCGCAGAGCGCATCGAGGCGCGCATCGCCGAGATGGCACGGGACATCACCGCCGCGACGCCCGAAGACGGCGAGATCGCCGCCCTCATCGTGCTGAAAGGGGCCTTCGTCTTCGCGGCGGACCTCCTGCGCGAGATCCCGCGCCGCGTCCGCGTCGGCTTCCTCGAGACGCATCGCGACACGACGCGTCCGGGGCTGGCGGACTTCGTGTTCACCTACCCGTTCCCGATCGAGGGCGCCGACCTGCTCGTGATCGAGGACATCCTCGACTCGGGGCACACGCTGCAGCACCTGCAGAGCCGCATGGCGGCCCGCCGCCCGGCCCGGCTCCGCACCGCGATCCTGCTCGACAAGACGCCGCGCCGCGAGGTGCCCGTCTCGGTGGATTACGTCGGTTTCGAGATTCCCGATCTCTGGGTCGTCGGATACGGACTCGACGACAGTGAGCGGTACCGCAACCTCAAGGACATTCGCTATGTCCGGGAAGACGTCTGACGTCCCCGGAAGGGGGGTCGCCAAGCGCGCCCCGGAGGACAACCGCATGGAAGTTCGCAAGCTCACCCGCCTGACGCTCACCGCGGCCCTCGTCCTGGCCGTCGCCCTGCCCGTGCTCGCCGCCGGGAAGACCGCTCCCAAGCCGAAGCCGGCCGCCGCGCCCGCCGCGGATCCCGCCCCCGCGCCCGCACCGGCGCCGGCCGCCGCGCCCGAGCCGCCGGACAACCGGATCCTGCTCGCGTACCGCTGGAAGGACGCCGGAGCGACGCCGTACCACATCGCGACCACCGAGACGACGACCACGACCACGTCGAACGGGCCGCAGGAAGAGTCGAAGGAGAAGCACACCTTCCTGACCGTGACCCCGGACGGCGCCGGCGAGAAGTTCCGCGTGTGGCTGAAGATCACGTACGACCGCATCCGCTTCAAGTACAGCGGCGGCAACAAGGTGTTCGAGGCCGACAGCGCGGTCGCCGAGAACCCCAACGGCGGACCGTTCGCGCCGCTGTCGAAGGCCTTCGCCGCGACGCAGGGCAAGGCGCTGCGCGTGCTGATCGCGCCCTCCGGCCGCATCGAGAAGGTCGAGGGGCTGCCCGAGCTGGTCGCCGCGGTGAAGGACGCGTGGCCCGCGGACCAGACCCGCGACGCGGTCCTGCCGCTGCTCTTCCCGACGACCGACGCGGAGCTCGCCGGCCAGGTGTCGAAGGCGCTGATGATGCTGCCGGTGAAGCGCGCCGAGCCGGGCTTCTCGATGCCGGTCAAGGTGCCGCTCGGCCCCGGCGACGACCTCGCGGGAACGCTGGTCTTCCAGGCCTACGAGGGCGAGGGTCCGCAGAAGGTCTTCGTCGTGAAGCAGGACATGTCGGCCAAGCCGACCCCGCCGCAGGCCAACCCGCAGGACAAGCTCAATTACGTGCGCGAGAAGTACGACCTCAACTCGACCGCGCGCGTGACCGCGGACTCCGGCGTGCCGGTGCGCTTCGAGAGCAACGCGACGATCACCTACTCGGGCCGCAAGGCCGACTCCGACCCGGCCACCCAGCCGGACAAGCTGGTCCAGACGGTCACGCACGTCGAGACCACGATGGCCCAGCCGGGCGCCGCGCAGGCGCCGGCGGCGGCCCCCGCCGCGGAAGCCCCGCCGGCCGCGCCGGCCGCTCCTGCGGCCCCGGCGCAGCCTGCGACCCCGCCCGGCCGGCCCTGACCGGGACCGTCCAGCCCGCCTCTCGACGGCCGGTGCCCCGCGGGGTGCCGGCCGTCGTTCTTTCCGTCGCCACGCGCCCGTCCCGCGATGGCGGCCCGCGGACCGCGCCCGTACAATCGGGCCAGTTCGAGGTTGCGGAATACGCTTCCCACGCGGTCCGCGTGACCGCGGGCCAGGAGGGGGAAGATCCAGCCGTCGCACCTCGCGGTCCCGGAGGCAGTCCGTGAATCAACACATGAAGACGATCCTCGTTTGGGTCGTCATCCTGCTGGCCCTCATCCTGGTGATCCGGTTCTTCTCCGGGCAGCCCGAAGTCCGGACCAGCCTCAGCCAGAGCGATCTCTACAAGCTGGTCAACGAAGGACAGATCACGCAGATCACGCTCAAGGGCGACCAGACGGGATACGACATCGTCGGCAAGAAGAAGGACGGCAACGAGTTCACCGCCTATCTCGTCAAGGACGACCAGTTCCTGAACCTGCTCCGCGAGAAGGGCGTGCAGTTCAACGCCGAGAAGGCGCGCGACAACAGCCTGATCGTCTACAACCTCATCGGCGGCCTGGTGCCGATGCTGCTCATCCTCGGCGTCTGGGTCTTCCTGTGGCGCCAGATGCAGGCGGGCGGCAACAAGGCCATGTCGTTCGGAAAATCGCGCGCGAAGCTCCTCACGCCGCAGGGCAAGAAGGTGACGTTCAAGGACGTCGCCGGCTGCACCGAGGCCAAGTCGGAGCTGCAGGAGATCATCGAGTTCCTCAAGGATCCGCAGAAGTTCCAGCGCCTCGGGGGCAAGATCCCGAAGGGCGTGCTGCTGATGGGCCCCCCGGGAACCGGCAAGACGCTGCTCGCGCGCGCGATCGCGGGCGAGGCCAACGTGCCGTTCTTCTCGATCTCGGGCTCGGACTTCGTCGAGATGTTCGTCGGCGTGGGCGCCTCGCGCGTGCGCGACCTGTTCGAGCAGGGCAAGAAGAACGCGCCGTGCATCATCTTCATCGACGAGATCGACGCGGTCGGCCGCCATCGCGGCGCCGGCCTCGGCGGCGGTCACGACGAGCGCGAGCAGACGCTGAACCAGCTGCTGGTCGAGATGGACGGATTCGAGTCGAACGACGGCGTGATCCTCATCGCCGCGACGAACCGGCCCGACGTGCTCGACCCGGCGCTGCTGCGTCCCGGCCGCTTCGACCGCCGCGTGGTGGTCGACCGGCCCGACGTCGGCGGCCGCGAGGAGATCCTGCAGGTCCACACGCGCCGCATCCCGGTGGGCAAGGTGGACCTCTCGGTGATCGCGCGCGGGACGCCGGGCTTCTCCGGCGCCGACCTCGCGAACCTCGTCAACGAGGCCGCGCTGTACGCCGCGCGCCGCAACAAGAAGGCCGTCGACGCCGAGGACTTCGAGATCGCGAAGGACAAGGTGCTGATGGGCGTCGAGCGGCGCTCCCTGATCATCTCCGACGAGGAGAAGCGCAACACCGCCTACCACGAGGCCGGCCACGCGCTCGTCGCGTACCTCGAGCCGCACGCCGACCCGCTGCACAAGGTGACGATCATCCCGCGCGGCATGGCGCTGGGCGTCACGCAGCAGCTGCCGGTGGACGACAAGCACACCTACAACCGCGAGTACCTCGACGCGATGCTCGCCGTGATGATGGGCGGGCGCGCCGCCGAAGAGCTGTTCATGGGCCACATGACGACGGGCGCGGGCAACGACATCGAGCGCGCGACCGACCTGGCCCGGCGGATGGTGTGCGAGTGGGGCATGAGCGACAAGCTCGGCCCGCTCACGTTCGGCAAGCGCGAGGAGCAGATCTTCCTCGGCCGCGAGATCGCCAAGCACAAGGACTACTCCGAAGAGACGGCGATCGAGATCGACCAGGAAGTGCGCCGCATCGTGACCAACGCCTACGCGCACGCGAAGGGCTGCCTCGAGACGCACCGCGAGACGCTGATCCGCCTCGCCGAGGCGCTGCTCGAGCGCGAGGTGCTCGACTCCGACCAGATCAAGATCCTGGTCGAGGGCGGCACGCTTCCGCCCTTCAACCCGACCCCGGGCGCTCCGCCGGAGAGCGGCTCGCCCGAGCCGGCCGCGCAGACCGCACCCGAGCAGGCGCCGGCGAAGCTGCCGCCGGGCCGGCCTCTCGAGCAGCCCTCCTGACGGCCGCGGAGGTCCCGTGCCGGACGCTCCCGTCGCCAGGGCGTGGGACCTCCTGACCGACGACGACGCGGCGAGCTTCCTCGCACCCGAGGGGCTCGCCGCGAGTCTTGTCCGGGACCTCCTTCCCTGCCGTGTGCTGTGGATCGGGGTGGGCCTCGCGCCCGCCGCGGACGCGCTCCCGCGCGCGGTCCGGCTGCTGCGAGGCCGGCGCGGCACCGTGCTCGCCGGGACCGCGGCGGCGCTGCGCGAGGCGGCGGCCGCGGCGGACGCGACGGCGCCCGGCGGCAGCGCCGGGACGGCGCTCGCGCACGTGCTCGACCTCTACGAACAGCCCGCGGTCACGGTGCGCTTCGCCGACGGGACCACGTGGGAGAGCGCGCGGATCCCCCGCGTGATGGGCATCGTGAACGTCACCCCCGACTCGTTCTCGGACGGCGGGCGGTTCCTCGATCCGGACGCGGCCGTGCGCCACGCCGAGCGGCTCCTCGCCGAGGGCGCCGACATCGTGGACCTCGGTGCGGAGTCGACGCGCCCCGGCGCGGCCGACGTGTCCCCCGACGAGGAACTCGAGCGCCTCGCCCCCGTGCTGCGCGCACTGCGCCGCGGCGCGCCGCACGCGCGCCTGTCCGTCGACACGCGCCGCGCCGCGGTCGCCCGCGCGGCGCTCGACCTCGGCGCCGACATGGTCAACGACGTCTCGGGCCTGGCCGACCCTGCGATGGCGGGCGTCGCCGCGGCGGCGGGCGCGCCGCTCGTCCTCATGCACATGCGCGGAACGCCCGCGACGATGCAGCACCTCACCGCTTACGAAGACGTCGCCGGCGAGGTGTGCGCGGCGCTGGCGGAAGCCGCGCGAAGCGCGCGAAACGCCGGGATCGCGGGTGATAGAATCCTGCTCGATCCAGGCCTCGGGTTCGCCAAGACGGCGGAGGGCAACGAAATCCTCTTGCGGCAGCTGCGCTCCTTCCTCAGCCTCGGTCACCCGCTCCTCGTGGGCGCCTCCCGCAAGTCGTTCGTCGGCCTGCGCAGCGGCGTGAAGGATCCCGCGGCGCGTGGCGCGGGCAGCCTCGCCGCCGCGCTCGAGGCCGCACGCGCGGGCGCCGCGGTGCTGCGCGTGCACGACGTGGCCGCCACGCGCGAGGCGCTCCTCGTGCAGGGCGCGATCCGCGGCGCGGGCAAGGACGCGTGATGACCTGGTTCGTCGAGGTGCTGCGCCACTTCCTGCGGCTCGAGCAGCTGACGGAGTGGACGTCGCTCCTCGACATCGCGCTGCTGTGGTTTGCGATCTACCAGCTGCTGCTCCTGATCCGCCGCACGCGCGCGATGCAGATCCTCTACGGGCTGATCGCGGTCGTCGTCATCACCGGGCTCACCAACCCCGCCGGCCCGCTGCCGCTGCGCGCGACGAACTTCCTCCTGAGCACGCTCCTGCCCTACGGCGTGTTCGCGATCATCGTCATCTTCCAGTCCCCGATCCGGCAGGCGCTGGCGTGGTTCGGGCGCGTACCGTTCGGCCGCTTCCGCCAGATCGACCAGAGCCGCAAGATCATCGAGGAGATCGCGCTCGCGGCCACCGCGATGGGCTCGCGCCGCATCGGCGCCCTGATCGTGCTCGAGCGCAGCCAGGGGCTGCGCAACTTCATCGAGACCGGCATCGCGATCGACGCGATCGTCAGCTACGACCTCCTGATCAACATCTTCACGCCGAAGACGCCGCTGCACGACGGCGCCGTGATCGTGAGCGACGGCCGCATCAAGGGGGCGAGCTGCTTCCTGCCGCTGTCGGTCGACCCGTACATCTCGCGCACCTTCGGCACCCGGCACCGCGCCGCGATCGGCATCACCGAGGAGTCCGACGCGATCGCGGTCGTGGTCAGCGAGGAACGTGGCGTCGTGTCGGTGGCGATCGATGGCGCGTTGCGCCAGGACCTCGACACGCGCGCGCTGCGCGCGATCCTCGAGGAGCACTGGGCCGGGCCGAAGAACGCGACCCCCAACGCGCCCCCGCGCCCGCAGAACGCGCCGGAGAAGCGCGACCGCGCCGCGGAGACCCTGTCGTGAGCCTCACGCCGCGGCGCAACCTCGGCCTCAAGGCCGTGAGCCTCGTGCTCGCCTACGCGACGTGGGCGTTCGTCGTCGGCCGCTCGCCGGGCGTGCGCTTCATCAACGCGCCGCTCGAGTTCGCGACGCCGGACAACCTCGTCGTCACCGACTACAGCCCGCGCGAGGTGCGCGTCCGGCTGCAGGGCGAATCGCCGCTCCTCGACCGGCTCTCCGAGCAGAACGTGTACGCCCGCGTGCAGCTCGAGCCGACCATGCGGACCGGCCGCGCGCAGAAGATCGGCGTGCAGGAGCGCGAGATCCTCGGCGTGCCGAACGGCATCTCGAAGGAGATCATCACGCCCTCGCTCACCGTCGCCGTCGAGCGGCGCGTGACGAAGAACGTGGCGGTGCGCGTGCGCACCAGCGGCTCGCCGCCCCAGGGCTTCCGCGTCGTGCAGGCGGCGACCGAGCCGCAGACCGTCGAGATCAGCGGGCCCGAGGGCGCCGTGCACGCGGTCGAGCAGGTGTGGACCGAAGCGATCGACACGAAGAACCACAAGCGCGCCTTCACGGGCACGATCGACCTCGTGCGCCCCGACCCGCTCGTCACGCTCAAGCCGGACAACGTGCGCGTGAACGTGTTCGTCGACGAGGTGTCGCGGCCGATCGAGATCCTGGCGCCGGTGCGGTCGTCCGAGCCCAGTTCGTGCCGGACCCGGCCAACGTGCGGGTGGTGCTCGAGGGGCCGCCGACCCTGGTCCAGCGCGCGCGGGCCGCGGTCACGGCCATCGCGGACGCCTCCGGGCTGCCGCCGCGGGGCGGCCAGGTGCCGCTCCAGATCGCGTTCTCCGGCTTCGCCCCGGACGAGGCGGCCCGGATCCGGATCGTCCTGACCGATCCCGCCCGCGTGCGCCTGCGCCGGCCGTGAATATCTATAGATGTTGAGGGTGCCGGGCGGGGCAAGCCCCGCCCCTACGGCGTGTGCGGACGGATTGGCAATGTAGGGGCGGGGCT
>JABLTH010026318.1_pt1 | contig 14228 bp, 10 predicted proteins | sample 7875711 | NCBI WGS metagenome assembly JABLTH01 (sample SAMN14941262, study PRJNA633318) | bioreactor metagenome | isolation source: bioreactor | place: China | collected 2019-03-05 | reverse complement strand
GGGATACCAGTAGCGGTAGAGCCCGGTGGTCAATTCCACGCCATGCGCAACGGTCGTGGCATAGCCGAGGTAGGTATCGATCTCGGCATGCGCGCCTGCGATGACGTGGTCGCTAACTTGGGAACCCAACACACCGGCGTAGAAGCCGCTCGGCGCGGTGTAATCGATGCCGGCTTGCAGGGCAGGTTTTCCCCATGTCTGGCGCAGGCCGCGCGACACATATTGCGAGACAACGGATGCATTGGCCGACCAGCGCTTGTCCTCGCCGGCCGGCACATCATCCGCCAGTGCGGGCAGCGGGGCAGCACACGCCGCCGCACCACCCAGCATCGTCACGACTTTCCGCCAGCGCATCAGGCCACCACCAGTTCACTGGCGACCAGCGGTTTGGCCGGCGCCTGCAGCGGCGATTTGCCATGCACATAGAACGCCGCATCCGATCGCGCGAGCGGCGCCACACCGCGAATCCGATCGGCGATCTTCTCGGCGATCATGATCGTCGGCGCATTCAGGTTGCCGGTGACGATGCGCGGCATGATCGATGCATCGACCACGCGCAGGCCCTGCAAGCCATGCACACGGCCTTCGTTGTCGACCACGGCCATCGGATCGTCTGCCGAACCCATCTTGCAGGTGCAGGACGGATGCAGCGCGGTCTCGGCGTGTTGCCGTACGAAGGCGTCGATCTCGGCGTCGGTCTGTACGCTCGGGCCTGGGCTGATTTCGCGACCGCGGTATTGGTCGAACGCGCGCTGCGCGATGATGTCGCGCGTGATCCGCACACCCGCGCGGAACTCACGCCAATCCACGTCATGCGCCATGTAGTTGAAGAGGATGCGCGGCTTGTCACGCGGGTCGCGCGAAGCGAGCTTCACGTAGCCTCTGGATGGCGAGCGCATCGATCCGACGTGGCACTGGAATCCATGCATCTTCACCGGGTTGCTGCCGTCGTAGTTCACGGCCAGCGGCAGGAAGTGGTACTGGATGTTTGGCCATTCGAAGCTGTCATCGCTGCGGATGAAGCCGCCCGCCTCGAAGTGGTTGCTGGCGCCGGGGCCGGTGCCGTGCATGTACCACTGCAGCCCGACCTTGGGCTTGTTGTACCAGAGCGTATTTTCGTAGATGGACACCGGACGCAAACACTCGTACTGGATGTACATCTCCAGGTGGTCCTGCAGGTTCTCGCCCACACCGGGCAGATGAGCGACCGAGTGGATACCCAGCGCACGCAGCTCGTCCGCATTGCCCACGCCTGAGCGCTGCAGCAACTGCGGCGAAGCGATGGCGCCGCTGGTGACGATTACCTCGCGGCGTGCACGCCATGTTTCGCGGTTGCCGTCCATCAGCGCCTCGACGCCCACGGCACGCGTGCCATCGAAGATCACGCGATCGGCCAGCACGCGCGGGAGCACCGTCAGCGTGGATCGCTTGCGTGCATCGTCGAGGTAGCAGAGCGATGTGCTGGCACGGCGGCCCTTGGCGGTGACGGTGCGATCCATCGGGCCCAGGCCTTCCTGGCGATAGCCGTTCAGGTCGTCCGTGGCGGGAATGCCGGCTTGCTCACCGGCTTCGATAAAGGCGTGGAACAGCAGGCTGTTGTCGTGCTTGGGCGTGGTGACCTGCAGCGGACCGGAATCTCCATGCCAGTCGTTGGCGCCCTTGTCATACGTTTCCGATTTTCGGAAGTACGGCAGGCAGTCGGCATACGTCCAGTCATCCAACTGGAAATCGCTCGCCCAGCGCTCGTAATCCATCGCGTTGCCGCGAATGAAACACATGCCATTGATGAGCGACGACCCGCCCAGCCCCTTGCCGCGGCCTTGCGCCATGCGGCGATTGTTCATGTGCGGCTCGGGCTCGGTTTCGTAGGCCCAGTTGTACGTGATGCCTTGCAGCGGATACGCCAGCGCCGCCGGCATCTGCGTGCGGAAATCCCAGCGGTGGTCCGGGCCGCCGGCCTCGAGCAGCAGCACGGTCACGTCGGGGTCTTCGGTCAGGCGCGCAGCCAGCACACAGCCGGCAGAGCCCGCACCCACGATGATGTAGTCGTACTCCTGTACGGTGGTTGTAGTCAAAACATGCCCTCCCGTTCTTACGCAGCGTCCGCGCCGAACCAGCCCATCGGCTGCGGAGCGAGGTTGATGTAGCTGTGCTTGAGTTCGGTGTACTCGTCCAGGCCGCCGCGACCCAGTTCGCGGCCGATGCCGCTGGCCTTGTAGCCGCCCCACGGCGCTTCAGGAAAGTACGGGTGATAGTCGTTGGCCCACACGGTGCCGAAACGTAGTGCGCGGGTCACGCGGTTGGCGCGGTTCAGGTCGACCGTCCACACCGCGCCGGCCAAGCCGAACGGCGTGGCGTTGGCACGGCGCACGGCTTCTTCTTCGGTGGAAAAACGCTCAACGGTCAGCGCCGGGCCGAAGATTTCTTCGGTGGCGATCTTCATGTCGTCGCGCACGTTGGCGAGCACGGTCGGCTCCAGCCAGAAGCCGCGCTCGAACGCCTTGCCCTCCGGCGCCTTGCCGCCACAGCGCAGCACCGCACCTTCCTGCACGCCGGCCTGGATCATGTTGAGGATCTTCTGGCGCTGGAATGCGGATTGCACCGGGCCCATCTCCGTGCCATCAGCGAAGCCATTGCCCACGCGGATGCGTTTGACGCGCTCGACCAGCGCATCGACAAAGCGGTCGTGGATACCGTCTTGCAGCATCAGGCGCGATCCAGCCGAGCACACTTGGCCCGCGTGGAAGAACGCCGCGTTGACCGCGTAATCGACGGCGGTATCGAAATCCGCGTCGTCGAAGATGATGTTCGGGTTCTTGCCGCCCAGCTCCAGGGCGATCTTCTTGAAGTTGCCGACGGCCGCATTCATGACCGCCGCGCCGGCAACCGCGCCGCCCGTGAACGAAACGAGATCCACGTCCAGGTTGCGCGACAGCTCGGCCCCGGCCTCGCCTGCGCCCGTGACAAGATTGAACACGCCCGCCGGCACGCCGACTTCAATCAGCAGCTCGGTAAAGCGGTGCGTGGTAAGTGGCGTCAGGTTGCTCGGCTTGACGATGACGGTGTTGCCCGCGCCCAGCGCCGGTGCGATCTTCCAGGCGGCCTGCAGCAACGGGTAGTTCCACGGCGTGATGAGGCCGCACACGCCCACCGGCTCGCGCAGCGTGCGGCTGATGACGGTGTCCGGTGCCTCATTGATGAGACCGGACTCTGTGGCGACCAGGCCCGCGAAATAGCGGAAGGTCGCCGCAATGCCGTCCATGTCCCAGCGGCTTTCGGTGATGGTCTTGCCGGTGTTGAGCGATTCGAGCGTGGCGAGGTTCTCGGCGTCGGCGTCGATGGCGTCGGCAATGCGGTTGAGCAGGCGGGCGCGCTCACGCGTGCCGGTCTGGCGCCACGGGCCTTCGTCAAACGCGCGGCGGGCAGCGGCAATGGCACGCTGCACATCGGCCACTGAGGCATCCGCCGCCTGCGTCAGAACGCCTTCGGTGGCGGGATCAACGATATCGCGGTACACGCCGCCTTCGGGCTGGACCCACTGGCCGTCGATATAGAGATCAAGACGGGGCGCCAGCGCGGCGGAACGGAAATCGGTGGAAAGGGAAGCTTGCGTCATATCCAGTACCCATGAGGATGGTTGGCGCGCAAAGAAGTCGGCGCCTGAAATGCCGGCACCGGGCGTCCTGTCAGACGGCGTTCCGATGCGGCGACCCTGAAATTCACTGTTGGTGTTTTTATTTACCTTTGGAGAATTTTAGACTAGTCTAGGAAAAATTAGTTGCTTCAGGCCAATCGTTATGACCTAACAACATCACATAGCTATAAATTTTTCCTATAGACAGCGCGCTATACTTTCGCGAATCACTTCCAGTAAATCCGCCCCATGACCGCCGCAGCACTTCCGCCGCCAGACGGCCCGCTCGATGACGACAGCTTTGCCGGCCGCCTCAAAGGCGTGCTGACGCGCGGCCGCATCCAGCTCAAGCAAGTGGCGGCAGCGCTGGGGGTGTCGCCCTCCGCTGTCCACAAATGGACGCGCGGCGGCGAGATCGAATACGCCAACCTGCTCGCGTTGGCCCGCTTCCTGAACGTGAACTGGCTGTGGCTGCGCTACGGCGACCGCGCCCTCGCCGACCTGGAAGCGAGCCTGACGACCGACGCCCGCGCCCGCGAGGGCCGGCAGAAACACATCGCCGCGATCATGGAAAGCGAGGCGCGCATGACCTTCGCGCAGGAGATTTCCGGCGTGGTCACGTGGGAGTGGAACCTGCTGACGGACGCGGTGGCGTATTCACCCAATGTCGCGCGCCTGTTTGGTCGGCCGATCCGCACGCTGGAAGATTTTTGGCAATGCGTGCTCCCTGAAGACGTGCCCGGAGTGCAGGCTGCGGTCTCGCAGAACCTGAGTGCGGGCGGCGTGTACGAGCATGAATTTCGCATTGCGCCGGCGCCGGACGTGGTCCGCTGGATCGTTTCGCGAGCGACGCTGGTGCGCGACGCGCAGGACCGGCCAATCAAAATGATCGGCCTGAGCCTGGACACCACCGAGCGCCACACCGCCGAAGCGGCCTTGCGCGATTCGGAGGCGCTGCTGGCCAAGGCACAGCAAATCGCCCATCTCGGCAGCTGGATCTGGGAACCCGGCAGCGACGCGTGCCGCTGGACAGATGAGGCTTACCGGATCTTCGGCTGGGTCCCGCAAGCCACGCCGGTGACGATGGCGCGCTACCTGGACGCCATCGTTCCCGCAGACCGTGCCCGCGTGCAGGCCGTGCTGGACCGCGCCGTGGCCTCGCGCCAACCGTATCGCGTCGAATACACCATCACCCTGCCCGGCGGCTCGCTTCGCCATCTTCGTGAAGAAGGCGAAGCGCAGGACCCGTCGGCAGCCACGCCCACGATGATCGGTGCGGCGCAGGACATTACCGCCGAAGTGGAAGCACAAGCCGCCTTCCGCGACAGCGAGGCCAAGTTGCGGACGTTGTTCGAGCAGGCGCCGGTCGGTATCGCGCAGGTTAGCCTGGAAGGCCGCTGCCTGCGCGCCAACCCATGGCTGTGCACGCTGCTGGGCCAGCCCGAAACGGCGCTGCAACAGCGCACGCTGCTTGACCTCACCCACCGCAACGACCTCGCCCGCCATTTGCGCCAATACGGCGAATTGCTCGCCGGCACGGTGCCCGCGTATGCGCTCTCGCTGCAATTGGTACGAGGAGATGGCTCCGCCGTGCCGGTGCGCATCACCACGTCCTTGGCGCGTGATCCGGCTACAGACACGCCCCTGCATCTGATCACCGTGGTCAACACGGTGCCCGAGACGGGCGCGTCGTAGCCCCGGCCCCGCCCTGACGTCACAGACGTCGCCTACCCACAACCCCGGTCGCTCAGTGCGACTTTTTCCGGCATGCCTGGAGGGCCGGCATAGACCCCAGAAAACCATCAGTTCATTTATGAACCTCCAGTAACTCAAGCGCCACATCCCGCTTTTTCGGAACTGGCGCTTACAGAACAAGGAGATCGGCTTTGGCTTCTTCCTCCGCCGCCCGCGCGGCACATCATCGACGCACGCTGCAGTGGGGCTACCGCTGGGCGCTCTGGGCCGCGGTCTTATGGGGCGCCTGGTACGTGCCCGGCACGGCCGTCTGGCATGAATCGCCGTTTGCCGGGATGGACCTTTCGGACCCGCGCGTCTTCCTGGTCTGCGCGGCTGTCATCACGGCGTTCCATAGCGTCATGGTGATGATCTTCCAGTGGGTATGGCTCGGCTCCCTCGGCAAGCTGAGCGACTACTTCCGCACCCTCGGCCAGTTTCGCAAGATCTCGCGTTGGTACTTCATTGCGGCAGTCGTCGGCGGGCTGATGGCCAACTTCGGTTCGTATCTGGCGATGGGCTATGTCGGTGCCGTGTTCGCGGCTGTGGCCGGGCTGCTGTATCCAGTGGTGGGCGCGACGGTAGCCAAGCTTTGGTACAACGAGCGCATCAGCGCGCGGGCAGCGGTGGGCATCGCCATCATCATCCTGGGCGGCGTGGCGATTTACGGCCCGGCACTGGTGGCCGAATCGCACAGCGGCAGCCATCAGTGGATCGGCTACCTGGGTGGCGCCATGGCGGCGATCGGTTGGGGCCTGGAAGGCGCGATCGTCGGCCGCGCCATGGATGTGACGGACCCCGACTGCGGCGTCTCCATCCGCTACACCGCCGAGGCCATCTACTGGGTCGTCCTCATCCTGCCGGCCATCGCGCTGTTTGCGCATGTGCCCGTGCCCGTTACGGAGATTGCCTCGGGCATTGTCCACAGCAAGGCGCTGCTGTGGCTGGTCGTGGGCGGCGTCACCTTCTCGTTCTGCGCGGTGGCCTGGTACAAGTCGTTTCCGCTGATCGGCGTGGGGCGCGGCCAGGCGCTGGGCGCGTTCTACGCAATGTTCGCCACCCTCTTCACGGCCATCTTCACGCTGCAGTTTCCGGAGTGGTATTTCCTGATCGGGCTGGCGCTGGTGATCTTTGGCGGCTTCGTGATGGTGTCGGAAAGCTCGGAAAACCTGGAAGTCATCCGCGGCGGCGCGGCACCTGCAACCACGGAGACGCACGCATGAAACTGCACATGAAGGGCTACGTCCTGCAATTGCTCGCGGGCAGCGACATGCTGTGGGACAGCGAAATCGCCCATCGCACCTGCATCGAATACGGCAAACCCGAAGACGAATACTGGACGGGCAGCATTCGCGCCATCCTCGCGGATCTCTACTCCGGCGGCCTGGTGCAAACGGCTGAAGACACGTTGGACGAAGCCACCGGCAAGGTGCACTTCCGCTACGCCATCACCGAGTTTGGCCGTCAACGCATGACCGATACCGGCCTGCTGGACATCGAACCGAAGGAGACCACGCAATGACGCAGTATTGGGGCTATCCGTTTGCCGATGTGCTGGCGATCTTGTTGATCGTCGGGCTGAGCGCGCTGGCGCTGTATCAGGCACGCACATACACGAAGCAGCTCTGACACAGAAGCGACGAAAAAAACGGCCCGCCGGCAGACCACGCCGGCGGGCCGCTTCTGTTTGGATACCGCTTATGCGCTCAGCGCCGGATCAGACGCGCTGATGCGGCCGGTTTCAACGTGGCCGGCAAGGCGACGCGCGAAACCGGCATCGGTGCTGGCCGTGACGGTCAGGTCGTACCAGGCGTGCTGGCTGCGCAGGTCTAGGTACACCGACGCATCGTCACCGCCGCGCACTTCCCGCTGCACGCTCTCGCCCGTGTACGCGCTCTTGATGGTGAAGACGGTAGGCGCGCGGCCATGATTGATGAGGCGAAGTTGCAGGTTGCCGTTGGCCACATCGTAGCCTTCCTTCACCTCCAACGCGCGGCCATGCGGGCGCAGCAGGCCCGACAGCGTGAGCTTGCCGACGAAGCGGCGCAGGAAGCCGTTCGGGCCGTGCACCGTGAAGTCGTAGGCGCCGCCCGCGTTCACGGCCAGCTTGTCCGACAGGCGCTTGCCTGCTTCCACCGTGTAGGTGCGCGGCGCGTCCGGGCTGCCGACTGTGTAGACGAGGAAGGCGGCGCCCACGTCGCCGGTGTTCACGAATTCCAGTTGGAACTTGCCGGCGGCTTCATCCTGGCGGCCGCGCACGAACAGCTCGTACGGCAGCGCACGCGATGGGCGCAGGCCGGCTTCCTGCTTCGGCAAGGCCTGCACCAGCGGGGGCAGCGGCACGTAGCTGGCGTGGCGCAACTTGTCTTTCGGCACATAGGCGGCGGTGCTCGGCAGCGTGGGCACCACCTCGTTGGGCGTGGCGAAGTTGAACGCCGACGTCAGATCGCCGCACACAGCGCGACGCCACTTCGAGATGTTGGGCGAGCGCACGTTGTGCGTGCGCTTGAAGCGCTGTTCGATGAAACGGATGATCGACGTGTGGTCGAACGTTTCCGAGCACACGTAGCCGCCCTTGGACCATGGCGACACCACGAGCATCGGCACGCGCTGGCCCAGGCCGTAGCTGCCGGCGCCGTACGTGCTGTTGCCCGGAAAGTATTCGCCCGTGGTGTCGACCGTCGACAGGCCGTTGCTGCCCGACGATGCAAACGGCGGGACGAGGTGGTCGAAGAAGCCGTCGTTCTCGTCGTAGGTGACGAACACCGCCGTCTTGCTCCACACCTCGGGGTTGGAGGTCAGGATCTGCAGGACCTGGTCGATGTACCAGGCGCCATAGTTGGCCGGCCAGTTCGGGTGCTCGGAGAACGCTTCCGGCGCGGCAATCCACGACACCTGCGGCAGCGTGCCGTTCTGCACGTCGCGCTTGAGGATGTCGAAGTAACCGTCGCCGGCCGCGGCGTTGGTGCCGGTGCGTGCCTTGTCGTACAGCGGGCTGCCGGGCTGTGCATTTTGGTATTGCTTGAAGTACAGCAGCGCGTTGTCGCCGTAGTTGCCGATGTAGGCGTCGCTCGTCCAGCCCCAGGAGCCTGTGGCGTCCAGCCCGGTTCCGATGTCCTGATAGATCTTCCACGAGATGCCGGCGGCCTCCAGCACTTCCGGATACGTCGACCAGCCGTAGCCCGCTTCTGCGTTGTCAATGACAGGGCCGCCACCGACGTTGTCGTTGCCGACATAGCCCGTCCACATGTAGTAGCGGTTCGGGTCGGTCGACGTGGGCGTGGCGCAGTGGTAGGCGTCGCAGATGGTGAAGGCGTCAGCCAGCGCGTAGTGGAACGGAATGTCCTGGCGCGTCAGATAGGCCATCGTCGTGGTGCCCTTGTGCGGAACCCAGCCGTCGTAACGCCCGCCGTTGACGGCGAGGTGCGTGTCGTTCCAGCCATGCGGCAGGTCTTGCAGGAACTGCAGGCCCAGATCGGGCGCGCTCGGGCGGAACGGCAGCACTTCGCCCACGCCGCCGGCCATCGGCTGGTGCCACACGCTCTTGCCGTTGGGCAGCGTGACGGTGCGCGTATCACCGTACCCGCGCACGCCCTTGAGCGTGCCGAAGTAATGGTCGAATGATCGGTTCTCCTGCATGAGGATCACGATGTGCTGCACGTCTTCGATATTGCGGTGCGCGTTATGGGCGGGAATCGCCAGCGCCTGGCGAATGCCTTCGGGCACCGCGCCCATGGCTGCGGATGCAGCAGCCAACTGGGCGGCGGAACGGAGAAAACCACGGCGACTGTTGGAGGTCATGTTCTCGTCCTGATGTCTGTGTTTTTTGGGGGGGTGGGGGGGACAACACGGGGCAGCGACTGACTGAGCGCACACAACGAGATCAGTCGACGGTGTGGATCACGGGAGGCACCCGCAGATGACCTCCTGATGACTTCAGCGGGCCGAACCGTGCGGCGCGGCCGTCTACTCACCAGGCGCTAAGGTAGAAAGGATTCATGTCGGTTGCGTGAAGATGACTCACGCGCCGGCTTCGTCACCCGCCCCCCTCAAAGTCATCAAATTTTGTTGCAACTGCGAATCATTCTCACCTACACTGCAGCGCACCAAATGGCGCCTTGGCGCACAAACCTAGACGGATAACCCCTTGCAGCGCCCACCGGGTCGCTGCATGCCCCGCCTGCCTCAGAAGCGGCCCCTACATCTGGACCCCCTGTGCTGCAGGGCCGAGCCCCCGCTCGCCTGCACACGCTCATGTCCCGTAGGAGCCCTCGTGCAACGTCGATCTGATACCGCCGCCAAGACTCAAACCGCATCCGCTGCCGCCGCGGCCGGCAACTTCCGCCTTGAATCCATTCCCGCGCTGCTCGAAGTGGGCGTGCAGGCCGAACATTGGTCAGCGGCACAACAACTGGCACGGCGGCGGGTGCTGTCGCGCCTGCTCCAGGCGCTGTTTCGTGAAACGCTGCTCAACGCAGACCAGCTCATCGCCGATACACGCGCCGATGTGACGCTGTTGCCGATCTGGCAGCAGCGCGTGCTGTTGCGCTTCACCGGTTTGCGGCCAGGCGCGCTCGGGAGCTGGACATTGACGGGCGACGTCGCTGTGCTGGCGCACGACCGCCCGCCGACGCCCATTGAGCGTCCATCCGCCCTGCTCAACTGGCTCGCGCCCATGCTGGATATTGGCGATGCCACCGACGCCCACCGCCTGGCCGCCATCGCCCGGCTCGCGACGGAACTGGACAACAGCCAGGACAACGACACGCTGTGCCAGGCCTATCGACTGATCTGGGGTGAGCGTCTCGCCGCCGAGCATCGCGTTGCGGCGTCGCAAGACGCGCTCGCCCTGCTCTGCGGCGACGGCACGCCGCACGCCCTGGCGCGTACCGAGCAGTGGGGCACCGGCGGGCATCCGTGGCATCCGGCCTACAAGACGCGGCTGGGGCTCGCGCCCGAGCAGGTCATCGAGCTCTCACCAGAGTTCGAGGCGCAGGTGCCCATCGGCGTGGTGGCCGTGGCGGCCCATCGCCTGCAGGTCACCACGATGGAGGGTGTGCAGCCGTACGCCCACTGGTTCGCGGCGACCTTCCCCGAAACCATGGCGGCGTTTCGCAAAGCCTTGCTGGCACGCCAGCTCGCGCCCGAAGCGTGGCTGCCGCTGCCCGTCCACCCCTGGCAGCGCGACACGACGCTCGGCGAGACCTTCGCCGCTGAATTTGCCGCAGGCGAATTGATCAACCTGCCGGGCATCAGCATTGCCGCCCGCCCGACGATGTCATTCCGCACCGTGGCCGCGACCGACGCGCCTGGCGGCCCGATGCTCAAGCTGCCGGTCAGCATGCGGCTGACGAGCGTCGAGCGCACCGTCTCGCCCAAGTCGGCCGTGATGGGCCCGCGCGTGAGTGCCCTGCTGGAACGCATCCTCGCGACCGACGCAGGATTGGCGAGCGTCCTGTCGATCGTGCCCGAACGCCACGGCATCCACGTGGCCGGCACGGACGACGATCGCGCCCGGCATCTGTCGATGATCGTGCGCGACAACCCCACCGCGCGCATTGGCGGCAACGCGCGGTTGCTGCCGGTCGGTGCCCTCTTCACGCCGGATTTCACCGCAGACATGACACCGGCAGCGGCGCCCCTGCTGCTCGACACCGTGCTGGCGCGCCAGGCCGGTGGCACCCGCACCGAGCGGGCCGCACGTTTCTTCAACGCCTATCTGCGCGTCGCCATTCCGGCCATCGTCGGCCTCTATCTACGTTACGGCATTGCGTTGGAAGCGCATCAGCAGAACACCTTCGTCGTCATCAGCGAGGCCGGCATGCCGGAGCGGCTGGTGGTGCGTGACTTTGGCGACGTGAAGATCGCGCTGCCGACGCTGCAGGCACAGGGCTTCTCGATCGAACCGTTCCGCGCCGGCCACACGACGTATCCCGATCGGGACATCCCACGCAAGAAGCTCATCCACGCCTTCCTGCTTTGCCATATCGGTGAACTGGCGCTGGCGCTGTTCCCGGACCATGGCAGCACGGTCGGGCTGCGCCAATGGCATGAGGCCATGCAGGCCGTGTTCGATGCGAACCGCCCAGCGCTGGATGCCGACACCTGGGCGCACGAGCGCCACGCGCTGCTCGAAGCGCCATGGACATTCAAGACGTTCGTCCGCATGCGCCTGCGCGACCAGTCCGACGACATGCACGCCGCGTTGCCCAATCCGCTGGCTGCAGCAGCTCGCGCATGAACCCGGCAACGACTGTGGACGCGTGGCGGGGGGCCATCCGGTGGCTCCTCGTCATCCAGGCCCTTTCAATGGGCGCAATGGAAATGACGGGGCCGTTCTGGCCGCTGTTCCTGCGCGAGCTGTCACCGGTGCCGCACGTGCCGTTCGCGTGGGTGGCGAGCGCAGCGTACTTTGCACCGATGGCCGCCACGCTCGTCACCGCGCCATGGTGGGGGCGCCTCGCCGACCGTGTCGGGCCCAAGCCGATGATCCTGCGGGCGCTGGTCGCGCTGGCGGCGTCACAGCTGTGGTCGGTCTATGCGGACTCGGCGGCCAGCGTGCTGTTGGCGCGCACGGTGCAAGGTGGCCTCGCCGGCTTCCTGGCGGCCGCACAGATCTACGCGATGCGCGTGGCGCCGCCTGACATGCGCCGACGCGTCTTCGCCGATCTGCAGACCGTCACGGCGTGTGGCAGCTTCATGGCGCCGCCGGTCGGCGCGTGGCTCGTGGGGTTGATGGGCTTCCGGATGGCCAACACGGCGGGGGCGGTCGTGATCCTGGCGTGCATTCCGCTGGCGATGTTCTGCCTGCCCGCGATCAAGCCCGCTCCGAGATCCGAAACCGAGCGGGACACCGATGCTCGCCAGGCACGTCGCGCGCCGCTGGGCGGTTTGGTGATCGGCCTGCTGCTCGGCATGGTGGCAGTGCAGGCCGCGCGCGTCATGCCGCAAAGCTTCCTCGCGCCGTATATCACCGAGACGCTGCATGGGTCGGTGATGCTGGCAGGTCTGGCGTACAGCGCCACGGCCGCGACACTGGCGCTGTCTGCGCGCTGGTGGGCAAAGCGCTTTGCGGGTCTGCCCACACATGTCACGCTGGGGCGCGTCTGTGTCTTGACCGCCGCCTGCGGCCTTACTGCGCTCTGGCAGGGCGTCGCGCAAGGGGAAGCCGCGTTCCTCGCTGCGCGCCTGGCGTGGGGCCTCTGTCTGGGCGGGCTGCTACCGGTCCTCAATAGCCTGGTGGCAGAAGGCAGCCCGGAAGATCGTCAAGGCTTTGCCCTGGGGTTGTGCAGCAGCGCAGCCAAGGGCGGTGCGCTCATCGGCTTGGGCGTGGCGGCGTTGTCGACGGGTCTGTTTGGGTGGCGTGCGGGCTTTATCGCCATGACCGCCATGTACCTGGCGGCACTGCTTGCCCTGCTGGTAATACGCCGTGCAGCCTCACCACATGCAGCATCGGCTGCGGGGCGGGCTCAACGCGCCTGACGTCCGGCGCGCCGCTGCAGCTGCGTCTGCTCGGCGCGCCAGGCGAGGTAACCGAGGCCGAGAAACGGCCACAGCCAGCCGATCCATTGCGACAGGCTGTTGAAGTGGACGAAACGCCCCAGCCGCCAGCTTTGTGCCGACACCCACGAATACGGGCTCGGCGGCAACACGTTGGACAGGATGATCAGCGCGATCAGCAGGGCCATGGCCAGCGCACCGCGCAGCCAACGCGGCAGGCGCACCAGCAGCACCAGCACCAGCGAGCCGACGACCAGCCCGAAACGCGCGCCGGATGAGAGCCAATCCCACGCGCCGCCCAGCGGAAACTGCAACACCGTCGCCCCCGCCTTCACCAGCAGCGCGCCGGCCAGCAACGCAGCCAGCAGGCGCAGCATGGGCGCCCCACGGCGCATGGCCACGCTGGCCAGCAGCCCCGAGCCGATCCAGCTGCAAGCGGTGATGAGCGCTTCCAGCAGCTCCTGACGCTGCAGTGCTTCCGGGTGCGCCGTCAGCTTGTCCTGCCAGTCGAACAGCTCCGGAAACCACCCGTTGAGGAAATTGACGACAAACGCATCCGGCGATGGATCGAGCAGGATGCTGCGGATCACCCCGCCCATGCTGAAGAGGAATTCCTGGGGAAAAATCTGTGCGAACGGCCACACCAGCATCAGCAGGATCGCAAAGGTCGCATGCGGCTCGAACCAACGTCGGCGCAGCCGGCGCAGCCCACCCCGATCGATGAGCCGCGCTGCAAACGGCAGCATCACGATGCCGCCCAGCAAGGCGCCCAGCGTGTTTGTCGCCAGATCGACATTGGAGGACACGCGCGTGGGCAGATAGGTCTGGATCGCCTCCATGGCGCCCGAGAGCATCAGCCCGGCCAGCAGCGACAGCAGCACCGCGCGCCAGCCAGTGAAGCGTGGATGCAGCGCCAGCACCGTCAGCATGCCCAGCGGCATGTAGCCCCACACGTTGGTGAGCAGGTCGAAGCCGGTGTTGTAGCGCGGCAGCGGTGCGCTCAGAAAGGCAAACGGCGAGACGCCGGTGTCTGTCCAGCCGGCAAACGGATACAGGCTGGCGTAGACAACCAGCAGCACGAACCACCCCAGCCCGGCGCGTGCAAGCGGAGAGTGGCGATGCGGAGTGGGTGCGGCGGGTTGCGAGTGGAAGTCCGTCACCGGAAGAAGCTATCTAGGAAGAGGAGCGGACGTGCCCGGAAGAAACCGCCCATGATAGCGTCCGATGCCGCTCTTCACGGATGGTTCCTCCATCCGGTTGAGAGGTTGAGGTATCATCGCCGGCGCGTACCACATGCGGCCCCGGGTGTTGCAGGGGCGGCCGTAGTCGACGCCGCCAGCGGCAAACCCGCCACCCAGTC
>JABLTH010058611.1_pt1 | contig 14232 bp, 16 predicted proteins | sample 7875711 | NCBI WGS metagenome assembly JABLTH01 (sample SAMN14941262, study PRJNA633318) | bioreactor metagenome | isolation source: bioreactor | place: China | collected 2019-03-05 | reverse complement strand
GGCCCGGGCGCAGTGCAAGGTCGAGTACTGAGCCCGGCGCCGCGGGCCCTCGCCGTCTCTCAGGCCAGCGCGGCCTTGTACAGCGCGACCAGCGCGCGCCACGCGCGCTCGGCCTCCGGCTCGTTGTAGATCGGGGCGCCGCCCTCGACCGGCATGTCGGGCACGCACCAGCCGTGCAACGCCGGGTAGACCTCGACCTCGGCCTGGACCTTGGCGGCGGCAAAGGCCTCCTTCAGCTTGTCCTTCGCGTCGGGCTGGCGCTCGTCGTCGTTGCGCGCCACCGCGACCAGCAGGCGGGCCTGGATCCGCGGGGCCAGACGGTGCGGGCTGTCGGGCTGGTCCGTGACCAGCCCGCCGCCGTGGAACGAGGCGCCCGCCCCGACCCGCTGCGGCACCGCCGCGGCGGTGCGCAGCACCAGCGCGCCACCCATGCAATAGCCCTGGGTGCCGACCTTCTTCGTGCGATCGACCTGGGGCTGTGCGTCCAGGAACGCGATGAACGCCGCGGCATCGCGCTCGGCGGCCCCGGCGGCCTGCACCGAACCCATCAGCGGGCGCAGGCGATCCCAGAGCGCGGGATCCTTGAAGTTGGCGTCGGCGGCGGTCTGGAAGACCGGCGACTTGGCGACCCGGTAGAACGGGTTCGGCACCAGCACCGCATAGCCCTCGGCGGCCAGGCGCTTGGCCATCTCGCGCATCGCGGGCCGGGGGCCGAACGCGTCCGGCCAGAGCAGCACCGCGGGATGGGCGCCGTTGGCCGGGTGGATGAACGCCGCATCGCACACGCCGTCCGGCGTCTTGATCGTCAGGTCCTCGCTGACCACGATCTGGGCCGCGGCCGCACCGGTGGCGCCGGCGGCCAGGCCGGTGGCGACCGACATGGCGACGAAGTCCCGGCGCGACAGCGCCTGCGCGCCGATCGTCTCGTCCCGCTGATCCGACATTCCGCTCATCGTCAAGACTCCCGTTGGTTCGACAAGCCGCGCAGCATACGCCGCGGCGCCATCACCCGCAGGGCCGCCGGGTGACGCGGCCGGCTCAGCTGCGCAGCGGCAGTGCGACGCCGATCGCGACGAACACCCCGCCGCAGGCCTGGTTGAAGCGCCGCCCGACGCGCCGCAGCCAGGGGCTGATGCGGTGCGCCAGGCTGGCGATCAGCAGTTCGGTCGCGAACTCGACCGACGCAAAGGTGCCCGCCATGATGACGAACTGCAGCCACAGGCTGCGGGCCGGGTCGATGAACTGCGGCAGGAAGGCCGCGAAGAACAGCAGGCCCTTCGGGTTGGTGACCGCCGACAGCAGCCCCTGGCGGAACATCGACCAGCCGGCCTGGGCCGCCGCCGTGCGCGCCGCCTCGACGCCGATCGGCGGGGCCCGCCAGACCTGGATGCCCAGCCACACCAGGTAGGCGCCGCCCAGCCACTTCATCACCACGAGCCAGACCAGCGAGGCCTTCAGCAGCGCACCGATGCCGAACATCGACAGCGCGATCACCGCGACGAAGCCCAGCGTGCCGCCGCAGATCGTGAACAGCGTCTTGCGCCGGCCGTGCAGCGCGCCATGGGTCAAGGCCAGCAGGCCGTTCGGCCCCGGCGAGAGCGACAGCCCGATCGCGGCCAGCAGGTAGATCAGCCAGGTGTGCAGTGCCATGAGCCGATGCTGGCGGGTCGCGCCGCGCCGGTCAAGGCGCGGTCGCGGCGCGGGCCTGTAACCGGCACGTACCCGACACGACTATCGGGTATGACTCTTGCTGGCTTGCGCGCGGACGGGCGGCAAAGCCACGGTGCGCGCGCGGATTGGCCACGCAACACTCGGCAACAAGCCCCTTGCAGGCCTATTCCGTTCGGCCAATCTCCGGGTTGAGGTGTGAATCATTAGGGTGAAGCCTATGTTGAATGAGATTCCCACCGCGCTATAGTCCGCGCTCCCACAGCCCATGAGGCTGCGTATTGGCAAGACAGCGCCCCAGACCGGCGACTGGAGGAAACGAGTGGACTACGCAGAAGCACAGCGCAACCCCGGCAAGCATCCCGTCGGGCTCGGCGTTGTCATCGTGCTTCACATCCTGCTGGGCTGGGCCCTGGTGAGTGGATTGGCACGCAAGGTGGTCGAGGTGGTCAAGGCCCCCATCGAGACCAAGATCATCGAGGAGATCAAGCCTCCGCCGCCGCCGCCGCCCGAGAACCTGCCGCCGCCGCCGAAGAACCTGCCGCCGCCGCCGGCCTTCGTGCCGCCGCCGGAAGTGAACGTGGCCACGCCGCCGGCGCCGGCCACCATCACCACGACCAACGTGGCCCCGCCGCCGGCGCCCACCGCGCCCGTCGTGGCCGCTCCCGCGCCGCCGGCCCCGCCGGCGCCGCCCAAGGTGGCCGCCCGGCCTGCGATCGCCAACGTCTCGGCCTGCGCCCCGACGCGTGACGACTACCCGCAGATCGCCGTGCGCGCCGAAGCGACGGGCATCACCAAGGTCCGCTTCACGATCGACGACCACGGCAAGCTGGTGAAGATCGACCTCGTGAAGTCGGCCGGCTCGTCGCGCGAGCACCGCGCCCTCGACAAGGTCGCGATGGAAAAGCTGGGCGACTGCACCTTCAAGCCCGGCATCGACGAGAACGGCAAGCCCGTCGGCGGCTCGTTCGACGTCGAGTACGTCTGGAAGCTCGACTGAGCCTCCGGTCCGTCTCACAAGAACTTTCAACTTTTTCGCTCGGCCCAGCGTGCACATCCCAGCCAATGCTGTGGTGCCGATCCCTTGCCCCCCTGGAGGAACCATGTCCTTTCTGAAGTTTGTGCGCGCCCCCTTCCTGGCCGCCTGCATCGCCCTGCTGGGCGCCGTCGCCATCACCCCGGTCGACGCGCTGGCCCAGGACAACGCCGCCTCGGCGCCGGCCGCCGCGCCGGCCACCGATGCCGCCCCGGCCGGCGTGCCGACCCCCGAAGTCAAGAAGGAAACGATCGACAACCCCTACGGCCTGGAAGCGCTGTGGACGCAAGGTGACTTCGTCGCCCGCGGCACGCTGATCATCATGATCATCATGTCCATGGGCAGCTGGTACATCATCTTCACCAAGGTCTGGGAACAGTCCAAGCTGATTAAGAGCGCCAAGGCCGCTGCCGAGACCTTCTGGACCGCCGGTTCGGTCAAGAAGGGTGCCGAGACGCTGGAAGAAGCCAGCGCCTTCCGCTACATCGCCGAGCAGGGCCTGAAGGCCGCCGACCACCACGAAGGCAGCCTGACCGAGCAGATCGACCGCCACACCTGGATCGGCATGAGCGTGCAGCGTTCGGTCGACAACATCAACAGCCGCCTGCAGGACGGCCTGGCCTTCCTGGCCACCGTCGGCTCGACCTCTCCGTTCGTCGGCCTGTTCGGTACCGTCTGGGGCATCTACCACGCCCTGACCGCGATCGGCATCTCGGGCCAGGCCTCGATCGACAAGGTCGCCGGCCCGGTGGGCGAGGCGCTGATCATGACCGCCTTCGGTCTGGCCGTCGCGGTGCCCGCGGTGATGGGCTACAACTGGCTGATCCGCCGCAACAAGACCGCGATGGAGCGCGTGCGCGCCTTCTCCGCCGACCTGCACAACGTGCTGCTGGCTGGCAAGAAGTAATCCGAGGCCCTGAAGGATCCCGGGGAGCACGGCTCCCCCGGGGCGGGCGGGCCAGGCCCGCCGCCCCGACCCAGTCGAGAGGAATACCAGATGGCCATGAGCGTAGGCTCGCCAGACGGCGACGAAGAGCAGATGAACTCGTCCATCAACACCACGCCCCTGGTGGACGTGATGTTGGTGCTGCTGATCATCTTCCTGATCACCATTCCCGTGGTGACCCAGTCGGTGCAGCTGACGCTGCCCAAGGAAATCAACGTCCCGACGCAGACCAAGCCGGAGAACATCCTGCTGGCCGTGACGAAGGACGGCGACGTCTACTGGAACACCAAGCGGATGCCGGACAACGAAGCCCTGGTCGAGGCCCTGAAGAAGGAATCGGTCAAGGAGCCGCAGCCGGAAGTGCACATCCGCGGCGACGAGAACGTGCGCTACGAGTCGGTGGGCCGCCTGATCGTGGCCTGCCAGCGCGCGGGCATCGCCAAGGTGGGCTTCATCACCGAGCCGCCGGCGAAGAACTGAGAAAGGACACCAATCATGGCAATGAGCGTAGGCTCCGCCGGCGAAGACGACATGATGGTGGAGATGAACACCACGCCGCTGATCGACGTGATGCTCGTCCTGCTGATCATGTTCATCATCACGATCCCCGTGCAGACGCACGCGGTCAAGATGAACATGCCGGTGAACTCCAACAACGCGCCGCCGCCGACCCCGCCGACGATCATCGAGATCGACGTCGACTTCGATGGCACGATCGCCTGGAACCATGAGCTGGTCAACGGCCGCGGCGACCTGCAGGCCCGCCTGTATCGCGTCGCGCAGATGCCCGACCAGCCCGAGGTGCACCTGCGGCCCAACAAGCTCGTCACCTACAAGTACGTGGCGATGGTGATGGCCGAGGCGCAGCGCCTGGGGGTCACCAAGATCGGCATCGTCGGCAACGAACAATTCATGAACTGAGTCTGACTCGGTATCCTGCCGGGGATCGGCCGTCAGCGGTTCGGTCCCCGTTTGCGTTTTTGAACGGCCTTCCACAGCCCCTTCCGGAACCCATTCCCATGAAATCCCTGCGCGCCCTGACGCTGGCCCTGATGGCCGCCGGCTGCCTCACCCTCGCCCACGCCCAGTCCGTCCGCCCCGAGGTCGGCAAGCCGCTGCAGCAGGCCGGTGAACTGCTGCGTGCCGGCAAGGCCAAGGAGGCGCTGGCCAAGGTGCGCGAGGCCGACGCCGTCGGCGGCAAGAGCGCGCAGGAGCAGTTGATGATCGACCGCATGCGCGGCTCGGCGGCCCAGCGTGCCGGCGACAACGCGACCGCGGCCCAGGCCTTCGAGTCGGCCTACGCCAGTGGCAAGCTCAGCGGCGCCGAACAGGCCCAGGTCGCCGAATCGCTGGCCTTCATCTACTCGCAGCTGCGCGACAACAACAAGGCCAATCTGTGGCTGAACCGCGCGCTGCAGGCGGGTGCGAACAGCGCCCAGCTCAAGCAGCTGCAAAGCTACCTCCAGGCCCAGAGCGGCGACTACAGCGCGATCGCCAAGGATGCGGCCGCGGCGGTGTCCGCCGCCGAGCAGGCCGGCCGCCGCCCGGACGAGGGTGACCTGCTGCGGCTGGCCGACGCCTACCAGCGCACCAACGCCCCGGCCCAGCAGAGCGCGACCCTGGAAAAGCTGGTCGCCTACTACCCGAAGAAGGAATACTGGGCCGCCCTGCTCGGCCGGCTGCCCCGCAAGCCCGGTTTCTCGGACCGGTTCGCGCTCGACGTGCTGCGCCTGAAGCTGGCCACCGGCAACCTCACCAAGACCGAGGAGTTCATGGAGATGGCCCAGCTCGCGCTGCAAAGCGGCTACCCCGCCGAGGGCAAGGCCATCGTCGACAAGGGCTTCGCCTCGGGCGCGCTCGGCACTGGCCCCGAAGCCGAGCGCCACAAGCGCCTGAAGGCGCTGGCCGACAAGCAGGACGCCGAAGTCCGGGCCGGCATCGCCAAGGAGACCGCCGACGCGCAGGCGCAGAAGGACGGCAATGCCCTGGTGCAGGTCGGCACCGTGCTGACGAGCATGGGCCAGGCCGAACAGGGCGCGGCGCTGATCGAGCAGGGCATCGCCAAGGGCGGCCTCAAGCGGCCCGAGGACGCCAAGCTGCGGCTGGGCCAGGCCGAGGCGCAAACGCCGAAGAACCGCGCCAAGGCCCAGCGCACGCTGCGCAGCGTGCAGGGCAGCGATGGCGCCGCCGACGTCGGCCGCCTGTTCGCCATCCTCGCCGGCCAGTAAGCCTCGACGGCCGGCCATGGACGCCGACACCCTGCAGGCGCTGGGCGATGGCGTCCATGCCATCGACACCGGCTTCCAGCGGCCCCGGTTCGACGCGGCCTACCTGATCGTCGATGGCGGCCGCGCGGCCTTCGTCGACACCGGCACGCGGCATGCCCTGCCCCGCCTGCTGGGCGCGCTCGACGCGCTGGGCCTCGGCGTCGATGCGGTCGACTGGGTCATCCCGACCCACGTCCACCTCGACCATGCCGGCGGCGTCGGCCCGCTGATGCAGGCGCTGCCCGGTGCGCGGCTGCTGGTCCACCCGCGCGGGGCGCGCCACATGATCGACCCGAGCGCGCTCTACCAGGGCGCGCTGGCGGTCTACGGACAGGCCGAGATGGACCGCTCCTACGGTGAACTGGTCGGGGTGGATCCCGCGCGGGTGCAGGCCACGCACGACGGGCTGCGCGTCGCGCTCGGCAGCCGCATGCTCGAGTTCATCGACACCCCGGGGCACGCCCTGCACCACCATTGCATCTGGGACCCGGTCTCGCGCGGCTGGTTCACCGGCGACACCTTCGGCATCTCGTACCGCGAGCTGGACAATGCCGCCGGCGAGCCCTGGGTGTTCCCGACCTCGACCCCGGTGCAGTTCCAGCCGGAGGCGCTGCGCGCCTCGATCGAACGCCTGCTGGCCCGCGCGCCCGAGGCCGTCTACCTGACCCACTACGGGAAGCTCGGCGACGTGGCCCGCCGCGGCGCCGGCCTGCTCGCGCTGCTCGACGAGGTCGTCGCGCTCGGGCGCACGGTGGCCGATGCCCCCGACCGCGACCACGCGCTGCGAAGCGGCCTGCGCGCGCTCTACCGCCGCCGCCTGCGCGCGCACGGCTGCCCCTTGAGCGATGCCGAGATCGACCAGTGCCTGGCGATCGACATCGAGCTCAACGCCCAGGGCATGGGCGTCTGGCTCGACCGCGAACGGCGAACGGAGCCGACATGACCCACCCCGCCCCCCGGCTCGACTTCGGACTCGCCGGCCGCGTGTTCGTCGTCACCGGCGCCGCCCAGGGCATCGGCGCCGCCTGCGCGGCACGGCTGGCGGCCGATGGCGCGAAGCTCGCGCTGTGGGACGTCGACCACGCCGCGGCGCAGGCCCGCGCGCAGGCGTTGCGCGCTGCCGGTGCCGCCGCCGAGGCCATGCCCTGCCACGTCGCGCGGCGCGTCGAGGTGGAGGCCGCGCTCGCTGCCACCGTGCTGGCCTTCGGCCGCATCGACGGCCTGGTCAACAACGCCGGCATCTTTCGCGCCGCCGACTTCCTCGACGTCACCGAAGCCGACTGGGACGCGGTGATCGACGTCAACCTCAAGGGCAGCTTCCTGGTCGGCCAGGCCGTGGCCCGGCAGATGGTGGCCCAGGGTGGCGGCGGGGCGATCGTCAACATGTCGTCGGTCAACGGCTCGATGGCCATCGCCAGCATCGCCAGCTACAACGCCAGCAAGGGCGGCATCAACCAGCTGACGCGGGCGATGGCGCTGGCACTGGCCGACCACGGCATCCGCGTCAACGCGGCAGCGCCCGGCACGATCGCCACCGACCTGGCACGCCAGGCGGTGCTGACCAGCGAGGAGGCCAAGCAGCGCATCCTCGGCCGCACGCCGATGAAGCGACTGGGCGAGCCCGAGGAAGTGGCGGACGTCGTCGCCTTCCTGCTCAGCGACGCAGCGCGCTACATGACCGGCGAGATCGTCCACGTGGACGGCGGCCGCATGGCGCTGAACTACACGGTGCCGGTCTGAGCCCGCGAACCCACACCCCCGACCGCCCGATGTACCAGCCCTCAGCCTTCGTCCAGCACGATCCGCAGTCGATGGCGGCCCTGCTCGGCGGCCGGCCGCTGGCCACCCTGGTGCACACCGGGCCCGATGGCGTGCCGGCGGCCGACCTGATCCCGCTGCTGTGGGAGCCGGACGCGACCGGCCTGTCCGGGCGGCTACTCGGCCACGTCGCGCGGGCCAACCCGCTGTGGCAGGCGGCCGACGGCAAGCCGGTGCTGGCGCTGTTCCATGGCCCGCAGGCCTACGTCTCGCCGTCCTGGTACCCCAGCAAGGCCGAGAGCGGACAGGTCGTGCCAACGTGGAACTACGTCGTCGTGCAGGCGCACGGCCGGCTGCGGGCCATCGACGACGCCGCGTGGCTGCGCAGCCTCGTCGAGGCCCTCACCGACCGGCACGAGTCGCCGCGCGAGGAGCCCTGGGCGGTGTCGGATGCACCGGCGCCTTACCTGGACAAGATGCTGCGCGCGATCGTCGGCATCGAGATCGCCGTCGAGCGCCTGGAAGGCAAGTGGAAGGTCAGCCAGAACCGAACCCCGCGCGACCGCCTCGGAGTCGAGACGGGGCTGCGGGCCGAGCCCGGCGACGATGCGCGGGCGATGGCGTCGCTGGTGCGCCCGCCGTCGGACTCAACGCCGTAGCGCCGCCGCCTCCGCCGCCAGGCGCGTGATGCGCGCCCAGTCGCCAGCCCGGATCGCGTCGGCCGGCGTCAGCCAGGAGCCGCCGCAGACCTTCACGTTCGGCAGCGCCAGGAACTCCGGCGCGCTCTGCAGCGTGATGCCGCCGGTCGGGCAGAACGCCACGTCCGGAAACGGCCCGGCCAAGGCCTTCAGCATCGGCAGCCCGCCCGCCGCCGTCGCCGGGAAGAACTTGAGGAACGACAGCCCGTCCGCCTGCGCCGCCATGACCTCGCTCGCGGTCGCCACACCCGGCAGCAGCGGCAGCCCGACCTCGCGGCAGGCGGCGCCGACCTCGGCGGTGTAGCCCGGGCTGACGCCGAACACCGCGCCGGCCGCCTGGGCCGCGCGGGCGTCGGCGGCGCTGCGGATCGTGCCGGCGCCGACGATGGCGCCCGGGACATGGCGCGCCATCGCCTCGATCGCCTGCAGGGCGACCGGCGTGCGCAGCGTGACCTCGAGCACCCGGACGCCGCCAGCCACCAGCGCCTGCGCCAGCGGGACCGCGTCGTCGAGACGATCGATGACGATGACAGGGATCACGGGGCCGTGGCCGGCCAGTTCGAGCGTGTTCATGGGGATGGGGTTCTTCAAAGGAAGATCGGCCGTGGATCAGAGCCAGGAGCAGGCGCCCTGCTCGGCGCTGGTGACGTTGCGACGGAAGCCCGCGAACAATTCGCGGCCGAGGCCATGCCCGGCGTCTTCGCCGGCCTGGTCACTGCGGCTGGCCGGCGGTCGTGCAGCCCACTCGTCGGCCGGCACCAGCACCTCTAGCGTGCCGGCCGTGGCATCCAGGCGGATACGGTCGCCATCGCGCACCTTGGCCAGCGGGCCTCCGGCCAAGGCCTCGGGGCTCAGGTGGATGGCCGCCGGCACCTTGCCGGACGCACCGCTCATGCGGCCGTCGGTGACCAGCGCCACGCGGAAGCCCTTGCCCTGCAGCACCGCCAGCGGCGGCGTCAGCTTGTGCAGTTCCGGCATGCCATTGGCCCGGGGGCCCTGGAAGCGCACGACGACGACGACGTCGCGCTCGAGTTCGCCTGCCTTGAACGCCGCCTGCATCGCCTCCTGGCTGTCGAACACCCGCGCCGGCGCCTCGACCACGTGGCGATCGTCCGGCACGGCCGAGACCTTGATCACCGCCCGCCCGAGGTTGCCCTGCAGCAGGGCCAGGCCGCCGGTCGGCGAGAAGGGTTCGGCCGCGGGCCGCAGCACCGACGCATCGCCACTGTCGGCCGGCAGCGCCGACCACACGAGCCGGCCGTCCTGCCACGCGGGCTGCTCGGCATAGCGGGCCATGCCCCCTTCGGCGACGGCCTGCGCGTCGCGGTGCATCAGGCCGGCCTGCATCAGTTCGCGCAGCACGAAGGCCGGGCCGCCGGCGGCCTGGAACTGGTTAACGTCACCCGTGCCGTTGGGGTACACGCGCGCCAGCAGCGGCACCACCGACGACAGCGCCGAGAAGTCGTCCCAGTCGATCAGGATACCGGCCGCGCGGGCCACCGCGACCCAGTGGATCAGGTGGTTGGTCGAGCCGCCGGTGGCCAGCAGGGCGACCATCGCGTTGACGATGCTGCGCTCGTCGACGAGGTGGCCGATCGGCAGGTCGCGCGCCCCGCGGCGCAGGCTGAGCACCGTCGCGACCGCCTCGTCGGTCAGCGCCGCGCGCAGCGGGTCGTGCGGGTGGACGAATGCGGCGCCGGGCACGTGCAGGCCCATCGCCTCCAGCAGCATCTGGTTGGAGTTCGCGGTGCCGTAGAAGGTGCAGGTGCCGGCCGAGTGGTAGGCGGCCTGCTCGGCCTTCAGCAGTTCGTCGCGGCCGACCAGGCCTTGGGCGGCCTTCTCGCGCACCTTGGCCTTGTCGCTGTTGGACAGGCCCGAACTCATCGGCCCGGCCGGCACGAACACGCACGGCAGATGGCCGAAATGCAGCGCGCCGATGAGCAGGCCCGGCACGATCTTGTCGCAGATGCCCAGCAGCAGCGCCGCGTCGAACACGTCATGGGACAGCGCGATCGCCGTCCCCATCGCAATCGTGTCGCGCGAGAACAGGCTCAGCTCCATGCCGGGATAGCCCTGGGTGACCCCGTCGCACATCGCCGGCACGCCGCCGGCCACCTGGGCGGTGGCGCCCAGGCGATGGGCCGCCGCCCGGATCCGGGCCGGGTATCCCTCGTAGGGCTGGTGCGCCGACAGCATGTCGTTGTAGGCGGTGACGACGCCGATGTTGGGGGCCTTCTCGGCCACGATGCGCAGCTTGTCGTCGCCCGGCAGCGCGGCAAACGCATGGGCGACGTTGGCGCAGCCCAGCCGGTCTGCGCCGCGCGGACGGCGGCGCAGCGCATCGACCTGCGCCAGGTAGGCGCTGCGCAACGGCTGGCTGCGCTGGCGGATGCGGTCGGTGACCCGGTCGATGACGGAATGCAAAGGCTTCATGGGCAGTGGCGTGCGTCGGGTGATGATGTAACTCGCTATCAAATTATCAGGTAACCTGGTTACATGGTCAAACCCGGGCCCGGAAGCCCGCAACGGCTGCGCTAGATTGCGCGCATGGAGCATCGGGCGATCATGCTGCGCGACCCGGCGCCGCTGCTGGAACGTGCGCTGCACGAGTGGGGCGGCCGGCGGCCGCTGTGGATCTTCGGCTATGGCTCGCTGCTGTGGCGGCGCGAGTTCGAGGCCGACGCGGAATGGCCGGCCCAGGTGCACGGCTGGCACCGTGCGTTCCGCATGCGCTCGCGGGTCAATCGCGGCACGCCCGAGCAGCCCGGTCTGGTGTTCGCGCTGATGGCCGGCGGCTCCTGCCGCGGCGCGGTCTTCCGCGTGCCGGCCGAGCGGGCCGAGGCCGAGTTGCGCCAGCTGTGGCAGCGCGAGATGCCCACCGGGGTCTACGACCCGCGCTGGCTGGCCTGCCGCACGCCACGCGGCACGGTCCAGGCCTTGGCCTTCACGCTGCACCGCGGCAGCCCCAGCCACACCGGGCGACTGCCCGACACGCAGATGCGGCACATCCTCGCGCACGCGCGCGGCCGCTATGGCAGCACGCTGGACTACCTGCGCGAGACGGCACTCGAGCTGCGCCGCCGCGGCATCCGCGACCGCGAGGTCGAGCGCCTGATGCGCCTGGCCGGCGACTGAACCGGCGCCGCGCTCAGGGCGGCGCCACGTTCTCGCCGGCCACCCGCGCGCGCAGGCCGGCCAGGTCGGCCTCGGTGTCCATGTCGAGCAGCACGCCCGGGTCGTCGACATCGACCGCGGCGCCCGGGTAGCGCGCCAGGATCCGGCGCGCGCCCTCGTCGCCGCTGAGGCGAACCAGCTCGGAGAACAACTCGGCGCCGAACGCGACCGGGTGGCCCCGTCGGCCCTGGAACTGCGCATAGGCCACGGGATGCGGCCCGAGGGCCCGGGCCACGGCCAGCATGGTGGCCGGCCGGACCAGCGGCATGTCGGCCGGCATCACCAGCCAGCCGCCGGCATCCGGGCGCGCGGCGACCCCCGCGGCGATCGAATCGCCCATGCCACCCGGCGCCATGCCCGATCCGCCGTCGCGCACGACGATGTCGCGCTTGGCCACGAGGTCGGCCACCTCGTCGGCGAACCGGGTGGTGGTGACGACGATCACCGGCAGGCCGGTGGCGAGCGCATGCCGGACCGTGCAGCCCAGCACGCTGTCGCCGCCCAGGCGCTCGGCAAGCTTGTGGCGTTCACCACCGTAGCGGCTGCCTCGCCCGGCGCCGAGCACGATGATGGCGGGTGGCGTCTTCATGGTCGTCGACCGGACCGGGACTGACGGCCCCGCCCAACGCGGCATGTGATGGATGATGGCAACAAGGATGGGATCGATGACAGCCCGCTTCCAGTGGGACGATCACCTAAGGCCTAGCCCTAAACTCCGGTTCCATGAAAGACCTTGCCGCCCTTCGCAAGAGCTATGAGCGTGCCGAGCTGGACGAGGCCGCGTCGGCCGCCCTTCCCCTGCAGCAGTTCACCCAATGGCTGGACGAGGCACTGAAGGCCGAGTTGCCGGAGCCGAACGCGATGACCGTCGCGACGGTCGGCGCCGACGGCCGGCCCTCCACCCGCGTCGTGCTGATCAAGGGCTTCGACGAGCGGGGCATCGTCTGGTACACGAACTACGACAGCCGCAAGGGCCGCGAGCTGGCGGGCAATCCGTTCGCGGCGCTGCAGTTCCATTGGGTCGAGCTCGAGCGCGTCGTGCGCATCGAGGGCCGCGTCGAGAAGGTCAGCGCGGCGGAATCCGACGCCTACTACCGCTCGCGGCCCCTCGACTCGCGGCTGGGTGCATGGGCGTCGCCCCAGAGCCAGGTCATCGGCTCGCGGGCGGTGCTGGTCGCGAATGCCGCCAAGGCGGCCGCCCAGCATGGCCTGAACCCGCCGCGCCCGCCACACTGGGGCGGCTTCCGTCTCGCGCCGGACCGCTGGGAGTTCTGGCAAGGCCGCAAGTCGCGCCTGCACGACCGGCTGCTCTACCGGCGGCTGGACGACGGCCAGTGGCTGCGCGAGCGTCTCGCCCCCTGAGCCCGCGCGCCTAGGCCTTCGTCAGGCGGGCGAAGGTTTGGCGGAACTTCTCGACCTTGGGCGCGACGACGAAGGCGCAATAGCCCTGGCCCGGGTGGCGGGCGAAGTAGTGCTGGTGGTAGTCCTCGGCCCGCCAGTAGTTGGCCAGCGGCGCCAGTTCGGTGACGACCCGCCCGCCGGTCGCGGCGTCGACCTCGGCGGTCACCTCCCGCGCCACGGCGGCCTGCGCCTCGTCGTGCCAGTAGATGCCCGAGCGGTATTGCGGGCCGACGTCGTTGCCCTGGCGATCCCGGGTGGTCGGATCGTGGATGGTGAAGAAGATCTCGAGCAGTTCCCGCAGGCTGACCTGCGACGGGTCGAAGCGGACCCGCACCACCTCGGCGTGCCCGGTGTCGCCGCGGCAGACCTGCTCGTAGCTCGGGTTCAAGACATGGCCGTTGCTGTAGCCCGACTCGACATCGACCACGCCCCGCACCTGTTCGTACACGGCCTCCAGGCACCAGAAGCAGCCGCCGGCCAGGGTGATGGTGTCGGTGGAACGGTCGTTCATGAAACGGTCTCCTCAATGCGTGGCCAGGCTGAGCTGCACCCGGGGCGTCCAGTGTGCATCGTCCTCACCCGCGACGTGCAGCTTCGGCGCCGCCAGGAAGATCCGCTCGCTGGGCAGCCCCCTGGCGATGAGCGCATCGCGCACGGCCACGCCGCGCTGCAGCGCGAGTTCGCGCGCCTGGTCGGTGCTGACGACGAAGGACGCTCGCAGCAGGGCTTCCATCTCGGTCGGCGGAATGTCCTTGGGCAGCCCGAGCAGGTTGCGCGGCTTGTTGGGCAGTCGGGTGTCGCCATAGACGTGCCGCACCAGCCGTTGGCGGTCCTCGGCCGACAGCGGCACCGGCGCCTCGGCGGGCGCCGGCGCGCCGGCCTGCAGCCGCTCCTTGCGCTGCTCGGCGGCCAGCCGGTCGTCCAGCCAGGCGGACTGCATGGCCTCCCGCTCGCCCACCGGATCCGCGGTGCCGGACACCGTCAGCTGCAGGCCGGGCCGCTCGCCGAGCGAGCGTGCGACCCGCTCGAGCACCGGCTGCGCCGTGGCGGCCAGCCGCGCGGTGCCGGGCTGGAACTCGACCAGGCTCAGGTCCTCGCCGCCGCCGCCGGCCAGGAGCGCGAACGGTGCGGTCAGCGCCTTGGTCAACAGGTTGACGATCACCTTCAGCACGAGGCCGCCGACGCTGAACTGCGGGTCGTTGAGCGAGCCGCTGACGGGCAGGTTGATGTCGATCACGCCGTTGCGGTCCTTCAGCAGCGCCACCGCCAGCAGCACCGGCAGCT
>JABLTH010074167.1_pt1 | contig 14235 bp, 11 predicted proteins | sample 7875711 | NCBI WGS metagenome assembly JABLTH01 (sample SAMN14941262, study PRJNA633318) | bioreactor metagenome | isolation source: bioreactor | place: China | collected 2019-03-05 | reverse complement strand
GTCGGGCAGTATCTTCGCGCCCATCGCCTCGTAGAAATCGATCGAAGGCTGGTTCCAGTCCAGCACGCTCCACTCGAAGCGCCCGCAGTTGCGCTCCACCGCGATCTGCGCGAGTCGCACCAGCAACGCCTTGCCGTAACCCTTGCCTCGACATTCTGGTTTGACGAACAGATCTTCCAGATACAGCCCGCGACGGCCGAGGAAGGTGGAGAAGTTGTGGAAGTACAGCGCGAAACCCACTGCACGACCATCCTCCTTCGCCATGATGCATTCAATCACCGCATTCGGCCCGAACAGTTCACGCTCGAAGTCAGCCGGCGTGCTGACCATCAGGTGTTCGAGTTTTTCGTAAACGGCGAGCTCGCGCACGAGCGCTTCGATGTCGCGAACGTCATCGCGGGTGGCGGTGGTGATTGCAAATGTAGTCATACACAAAATGATAACGAAACAAGCCGTGCAAGTCGCCCCTGCGCGGCGGGGGAGATGTCGACGCAGCCGACAGAGGGGTAGGCGGCGTGGAGCGGCTGGTGTGTGGGAGCGAACAACCCCTCCGTCGCTCTGCGACACCTCCCCTGCGTTGCAGGGGAGGCTTGCATGCATAACAAAACCGGATGCCAACGGCATGCGTAAGGCACGGCGTCAACCAACTTTCCCCACGCACAAGGAGTGCAACATGAACACTATCGTCAATGGCGAGGCGTCGTCACGTGTTTCGTCACGCCGCCGCTTTCTGGCTACCACCGCAACGCTCTCCGCAGGCACCGTGGCGCTGCTTGCTGGCAACAGTGCGCTGGCGCAAGCCGGACAAGGCATGGCGGGCAATACCGCGGCCGACGTCGGCATCTTGAACGTCGCGCTCGGGCTGGAGCACGAAGCGATCAACGCCTACCAGCTCGGTGCCAGTAGTGGCTTGCTGCAGAAGCCGGTGCTCGACATTGCGGTGTCTTTCCAGTCGCACCACAAGGCGCATCGCGACGCGCTGATCGCCACCATCCAGAAGCTCGGTGGCAAGCCGGTCGAAGAGAAAAAGCTCGATGACTACGCCAAGGCACTGAACGCTAGTGCGCTAAAGAATCAGGCCGACGTGCTCGATCTCGCGGCCCGCCTCGAACTCGGCGCCACCAACGCCTACCTCGGTGTGATTCCGTCATTCAAGGACACCGCGCTCGCCAAAGTCGCTGCCCGCCTCGCCGCCGACGAGACGATGCACTGGTCCATCCTCGCCAACGCGCTGGGGCGCCCGTTGCCCGCGATGGCGCTGTCGTTTGGCGCGTAATCCCGACTGTCCCGATCGTGCAGTTCCGTTCGTGGTGACCCTTCGACTTCGCTCAGGACTAAAGGCCGCGCTTACCACTCACTTCCGTTCGTGGTGAGCTTGTCGAACCATGAACGGCGCATCGCAGCGCAGTCGGAACGGATCAATTGCTCGACGCCTCTCCCCGCTGGACGACCGCTCTTCCCGGTCGTCCTTTTTTATTCCCGTCACGGAAAGTCAACGCCATGCCAACGAAGTTTTCGTCGATCCTCGTGTTGCTGTTCGCTGTGCTCAGCGCATCGCTTAGCTTCGGCGCGTTCGCGGACGCTACGCGCGGCAAGACGCTGTACGAGAGCAGGTGCGTCGGTTGTCACAGCGTCGACCAGAACCGTGTTGGCCCACTGCATCGCGGCGTCGTTGGCCGCAAGGCGGGCAGCGTGAAGGACTATGACTACTCGTCCGCCCTGAAGGCCAGCAAGATCGTGTGGGACGTTGCGCTATTGCAGAAATGGCTCACCAACCCCGAGGCCCTGATTCCGGGCCAGCGCATGGGCTATTCGGTGGACGAAGCGAAAGACCGGCTGGATCTGGCGGAGTATTTGGCGACGTTGAAGTAGGCAACCCGCCTGTAGGCTGGGTCGTGACCCAGCGAGTCTTTTGCCGAAGTGAACGCTGGGTTTCCAACCCAACCTACGGGCTGTCAACACATTCTGGCTCAAGCGGCTCTATTCAATTCATTTGTGGCGCCGTTGAATAGATAAATCCTTGAGAATTGACTGCTTCGAAGATCATCAACTTTGTTCAATGCGAAGAGCAGTTTGCTCCACTCATCGTGACCAGCTAGATGTATCTCTTCAAATGCGATAAGAAGTAACGTGCCTGCGCGATATGGTTTCCTATTTTTCTTTCGAAACGCTTCCAGAATTGCATCGGGCATTCGAATACGATGCTCATCGTAGTCTTGTGCTGCGCCCACAGCACTGATCGGCGCTCCACGCTTCTGCCTTGAAATAGGCCCTGCACCCGGAGCATATCCTTGGGTTGCTAGTAGTTCAGATCGCAAAGCCTCATTTGCGCCGTAACCGGCGTACGTAATCTCCACGTCAATATCTTCTTCGCGGTATCCTGTGATTCGGATGTGGCCATCGATAGGGCGGTCGTCCTCGAAAGCTTCGACCTCGACGCGCAAACCTGGTAGCTTCAGATAAAGCGCAAGGCGACTTAGAGGAAACAACTCCTCTCGAAGCTTCTTGGCTCGTCCAACTCTGCGGTGGTAGGCATCATCAGAAAGTTCATCCAATTGTTGATCCACTGCAACAGCAAAGGCGTAGGCTGAGTCTTTCATAAGCCACTCTTACGTTGTGCGTACGGAAGCCACCTTCGCCCCACTAAGCCGTCCCAACTCCTCCGTCGCAATCTCAAACATCGCATGCGGTGTTCCGCCTGCCGGGAAGACGGTGGTGAAGCGGAACAGGTCTTCGTCCATGATGATGGTGCCGGGTTTGGCGTGGGCGACGGGGGGTACTCCGCCGATGGCGTAGCCGGTCTGTTCGCGGACGAAGTTGGCGTCCGCTTTGGCGAGTGTGATGCCAGTCAGCGCGGTGACTTTCTTTTCGTCAACGCGGTTGGCGCCGCTGGTGATCACCAGCACCGATGTGCCGTCTGCCGCGTTGCGAAAGATGATGCTTTTGGCGATTTGAGCGACGTCGCACTTGAGCAGCGCCGCGGCTTCGGCGGCGGTGCGACCGGGGTGTTCGAGCTCGATGACTTGCGCAGCGCTGCCGTTGGCGGCGAGCCAGTCTTGTACTTTCTGCGCGGATGGGGAGAGAGCGGGCATTGATGAAACTCGGTTGGTTTCGATCAATGCTAGCGTGACGCTAAACGTCATCGCCCGCGCAGCAGAAGGTGACTCGACGTACGCTCACGATGGACGAAAGCCCCGAATCTGCCGTCATTCCCGCGAAGGCGGGAATCCAGACCGCGTCGCGCGTCCAGTCCTATTTCGAGCGATTAACGAGGGGACGTTTCGGTCTGGGTCCCCGCCTTCGCGGGGACGACAGGGTGCTGGAGCACCCCCAGCCGAGCCTGAGGCTAGCTGGCGACGGCTTCCGCGGCTTGCGTTGCTTCTGCGACGGACTCCGCCGCCGGTGCAACCGTGGCAGCGACTGGCGCATGACGCACCGGTGCCTTGAGCAGCACACAGATTTCGCGGGTCGCCTGGCGTCCGAGCGCGTTGTTGCGGCCACCACGTGCGCCTCGCGCATTGGACACGCTGACCGGTTGATCGGGGTTCAGGTCGTAGTGCGATTTGTCGCGCGGGCCGCGGTCGCTGTTTGGGCGCGGCTCGGTCATCGAGCGGCGCACTTCGCCGCCGCCTTCACGTGGCTCGCGGCGCGGGCCGTAGCGATCACCGTAGCGGGAAAGATCGGGCATCGGCTGCTCGTCAAGCTTGCGCTTGATGAGCTTTTCAATTTCGGCGAGCAGCTTGCCGTCGTCGGGCGATACAAACGAGATCGCAGTGCCGCTGGCACCCGCGCGACCGGTGCGGCCAATGCGGTGCACGTAGTCCTCGGCCACGAACGGCAGCTCGTAGTTCACCACCGTCGGCAATTGATCGATGTCGAGACCGCGGGCGGCGACGTCGGTGGCGACCAGGATGCGCGTGGTGCCGTTCTTGAAGCCGTCGAGCGCCTTGATGCGCTCTTCCTGCGACTTGTCGCCATGAATGGCGTCGGTCGCGAAGCCGTCGCGTGCCAGCTCGCGCGCGAGGCGGGCCGTTTGCAGCTTGGAGCGCGAGAAGACGAGCACCTGCGTGAGGTTCTGCGAGTTCACCAGATGGCCGAGCAGGCGGCGCTTGTCGTCGCCATGCACGCGGAACATCTGCTGCGCAACGTTGGCGGCGGATTCATTGCGGCGCGCGACTTCAATCAGTGTCGGCGACTTCAGCATGCGGTCGGCAAGCTTCTTGATCTCATCAGAGAACGTGGCCGAGAAAAGCAGGCTTTGCCGCTTCTCGGGCAGCATGCCGATGATGCGCACGATGTCGGGGATGAAGCCCATGTCGAGCATGCGGTCGGCTTCGTCGAGCACCAGCACTTCGACCTGATTGAGCGCGAGGTTCTTCTGTTCGATGTGATCCAGCAGGCGGCCCGGCGTGGCGACGAGGATCTCGACGCCGGCGCGGACGGCGGCCTTCTGTTCCTTGATGTCGACGCCGCCGAACACCACCGTGGAACGCAGGCCCGTGTGTTTGGCGTAGGTTTCGACCGATTCTTCGATCTGGATCGCCAGCTCGCGCGTCGGCGCCAGCATCAGCGCGCGCACGGGATGGCGGGCGGGCGAGGGCGAGGTGTTCGCGTGCTTGAGCATACGGTTCAGGATCGGCAGTGTGAACGCGGCCGTCTTGCCGGTGCCAGTCTGGGCGCCGCCCATGACGTCCAGCCCGGCCAGCACGACCGGGATCGCCTGCGCCTGGATCGGCGTCGGCTTCACGTAGCCGGCGTCGGTCACTGCGCGGAGGATCGGCTCGGCAAGGTTCAGTTTGGCAAACGTGATGCCGTCGCTGGCGTCCGCTGCGGCGGGCGGCGTCACCGGTGCCTGCGGTTGCGCCGGCGCGGCTTGTGCATTGATGGCAGTATCAGTGTCGGCTGGTGCAGCCTCGGCGGTCGTGGAGTTTGGGACCGTTTGATCGATGAGTTCATTTGTCATTGCCCAAATTTTATGCGATTTCTGCGTCGCAGCAACGGCAATTCTGCTGCGCAAACCCGCATCAAATCGTTGTGATGGACAAAGCAGCTTTCATCCAAAATGACCTTTTTATTTGGGCTTCAACCATAAAAGTCAATAAAGTCGACTTTTGCTTAAAACATGCTCATAGCCCTTATTGAATGGTGCTTTCATGAAAAAGATGTATCCGCCAGATTGCGTCACGATGTGATGCCCATCGCCGGCGGCAGCGTCCGGGCGAGAAAGTCGAACACCGTGCGGATTCGGGCGCTGCCGTGAATTTCGCGATGGGTTGTCAGCCAGACGGGTAGCGGCGGAATCGGCAGGTCCGGCAGCAAGCGCTGCACGCCGGGGTCACGTCCGGCGAGATACGTCGTGGTGAATGCGATGCCGTAGCCGGCGCGCATCGCCTCCCAGTGCATGACGTGATCGTCACTGCGCAATGCGAATGACTCGCGGGTGGCGTCTGCGCCGAGCATGCGGAAGCCGCGCAGCATGGTGTCGTCGGTGTCGAAGCCGATCAGACGGTGCTGCAGCAGCTCGTCGGGCGTGGCAGGGGCGCCGTAGCGTTTGATGTAGTGGCGATGGGCAAAGGCGCCGACGGCGACTTCGCCGAGCTTGCGCGCGACGAGGCTGCCCTGTGACGGTTGCACCATGCGAATCGCAATGTCCGCCTCGCGACGCAGCAGGTTCTTCACCTCGTTGTTGGTGACCACTTCGATCTGGACTTCTGGCGCCTCCTGTGCCAGCTTTGTAAGGAGCGGTGGCAGCACGAATGCAGCGACGATCTGGCTTGCGGTGATGCGCACCGTGCCGCGCGCCGTCTGCCCGCTGCCGGAGACTGCGCGTGTCAGCGCATCGGCGCTGGCCTGCATGCCGCGCGCGTGCTCGGCGATTACGCGCGCCTCAGCCGTTGGCAGCAGTCCGCGCCCGGTGCGTTCGAACAGGCTTACACCTAGCTGCGTTTCCAGGGCTTCAATATGGCGGCCGAGGGTTGGCTGCGACTGCTTCAGCGCCCGAGACGCGCGCAGCAGGCTGCCGTGCTCAATTACGGCAAGAAAACTGGGCAGCAGTGCCCAGTCAAACGGCGGCGAGGCAGGTTGGATCGGTGGCATGGTCAGAATCGCAGCTTTTGATGCGAGTTATACGATAGTGAATAGCTGGATTGCAATGATATGTAATTGTTTAATTGCCTCAGCCTCTCAATAATCTCCCGTCATCATCGCAACAAACACCAGTCGCCTGCGGCGGCCGGCGACCACGGGAGAACGAAGTGAGCAACACCGCCGTCATTTTGGGCAGCAATGGACGCCTCGGTCGCGAGCTGGTGAAAGCCTTCGCCGCCGCCGGCTGGACCACGTACGCAGTCGCCCGCAAGCCACGGTCCGGTGGTGAGCCTGTCAGTCCGCTGGTGCGGCAGATTGAGGCGGCGGTGGACGACACCGAGGTCATTCGCCGAGCCGTGGGGACAGCGGATGTCGTGGTGTTTGCAGCCAACCCGCCGTACACGCACTGGCCACAACAGGCACTGCCCATGCTGCAGGCAGCAATCACGCTCGCTGCCACGCTGCATGCGCGCCTGATGTTCCCCGGCAACGTCTATAACTTCGGCGCCGACATGCCCGCCCGGTTGTTCCCAGATACGCCACAGCGCGCGACCACGCGCAAGGGCCAGGTGCGGATGGCCATGGAGCAGGCGCTCGCGGATGCGGCGGCCCATCGTGGTGTGCAATCGGTCGTCATCCGTGCTGGTGAATTCATCGGTGGGGGCGTCGGCAACTGGTTCGATAACACCATCACCAAGTCAATCGGCAAGGGGCGCCTGACTTACCCCGGACACGGCGACGTTGCGCATGCGTGGGCATACCTGCCTGACCTCGCACGCGCATTCGTCGCCGTTGCCGCCGTGCGCGCGAACCTGCCGGCACACCTGCGATTGCACTTCCCGGGCTACACGCTGACCGGCGACGAACTCTGCGCAGCCCTCGGACGGGTGGCGGGTCGCCCGCTGCGGGTGGGCGGGATGCCGTGGCCATTGCTGCGTGCCATCTCGCCACTGGTGCCGATCCTGCGGGAAATTACCGAAATGCGCTATTTGTGGGAGGTACCGCACGCGCTCGATGGCGGTGCCTTGCAGGCGATGATTGGCGAAACACCAGTCACCCCGCTGGACGACGCGTTGCGGGCAGCGTTGCACGAGCTGGGCTTCCTGCACGGGTAACCCGGCGCTGCCGTCAGGCGGGCCTGCACGGACGCAACCATGCGTGGCGTCAAGACTTGTGTGATCGGCTGTGACGATCAGAATGATGCAAAAAAATCGTCACAGGCGATTACTGAACGGGTGATACTTCTGTCTGAGCCCAACGACGGTTGGGCCAAATCTGGATCAACAGGAGTGCACCTATGAACCTCAAAGGTACGAAGACCCATCAGAACCTGAAAGACGCGTTCGCCGGCGAAAGCCAGGCCAATCGCCGTTACCTCTACTTCGCAAACAAGGCGGACGTTGAAGGCCAGAACGACGTGGCAGCGCTGTTCCGCTCCACTGCCGAAGGCGAAACCGGTCATGCCCACGGTCACCTCGACTACCTCGCAATGGTGGGTGATCCGGCGACTGATATGCCGATCGGCGCCACGCGCGACAACCTGAAGTCCGCGGTCGCTGGCGAAACGCACGAGTACACCGACATGTACCCCGGCATGGCCAAATCGGCACGCGAAGAAGGCTTCGACGAAATCGCCGACTGGTTCGAAACGCTGGCCAAGGCCGAGCGCTCGCACGCCAATCGCTATCAAAAGGCGCTGGAAGCGCTGCAAGACTAAGCGCTGCTGCGCAGCGCAGGACGACGCACGCTGCGCGTGCCAGGACGACGGCCTGGGCCATGCGGCCCGGCCTAGGACGGCGGCGGCGCCTGCGGCTGGCCTAGGACGCGAGCAGATGGCCGATGGCTGTCTCCCGTCGACGTGTAGCGTAATGCGACTCGTTGATTGGGGCGTGGCGTATCGCAACCTTGCGTCCTAGCGAGCAAATGCGAGCGTCGTCCTAGGCGGCGCGCAGCGCACGCCGTCGTCTTAGCGCGCAAAGCGCGCGACGTCCTTCTCACCACGGAGAACCAAGCTAATGTCACGCGAAGGCAATCTTGAGGCGCCGACACGCCACCCGATCGACTGGAAGAACCCGGACTTCTGGAACGAAGACAAGCTCAACCACGAGCTTGAGCGCGTCTATGACATCTGCCACGGCTGCCGCCGCTGCGTGAGCCTGTGCAATGCGTTCCCGACGCTGTTCGACCTGATTGACGAATCGTCGACGATGGAAGTCGACGGCGTCGCCAAGGCCGACTACATGAAGGTGGTGGACCAGTGCTATCTGTGTGACGTCTGCTACATGACGAAGTGCCCGTACACGCCGCCGCATGAGTGGAACGTGGACTTCCCGCACCTGATGCTGCGTGCCAAGGCCGTCAAGTACAAAAAGGGCGAAGTGCGCGCCGCCGAGAAGTTCCTGGCATCGACTGACACGCAGGGCAAATTCGCTGGCATCCCGATTGTGGTGCAGGTGGCCAATGCGGTGAACCATTCGTCGTTTGGTCGCGGTGTGATGGAGAGCCAGCTCGGCGTCGACAAGGACGCCTGGATCCCGTCGCTCGCCACCAAAAAATTCCGTTCGCAGGCCAAAGCCGCGCCGAAGACTGCTGCTCCGGCAAAGAACGGCGAACGCACCCCCGGCAAGGTCGCAATCTTTTCGACCTGCTATGTAAATTACAACGAGCCCGGCATCGGCATGGACCTGCTGGCCGTGCTCGCGCACAACGACATTCCGTACGAAATCGTCAACAAGGAAAAGTGCTGCGGCATGCCAAAGCTGGAGCTGGGCGACTTGGATGGCGTCGCGGAACTCGCGTCGTTCAATCTGCCGGTGCTCGCGAAATACGCACGTGAGGGCTACGCGATTCTCACGGCGATTCCATCGTGCACGCTGATGTTCAAGCAGGAGATTCCGCTCTTGATGCCCGACAACGCGGATGCGAAAGCGGTGCAGGACGCGATGTGGGATCCGTTTGAGTACCTGATCGCGCGACAGAAGGACGGCTTGCTGAAGACCGATTTCAAAGCCGAACTGGGTGCGGTGAGCTATCACATTCCCTGTCACAGCCGCGTGCAGAACGTCGGCAAGAAGACCGAGGAGATGTTGAAGCTGGTGCCCGGCACCACGGTCAACACGGTGGAGCGCTGTTCGGGCCACGCCGGCACCTACGGCGTGAAGAAAGAGCATCACAAGACCGCGATGAAGATCGGCAAGCCGGTGTTCCGCGCGATGATGAGCAACGCGCCCAAATACATCTCGTCGGATTGCCAGTTGTCAGGACATCACATCGAGCAGGGCATTCGCGAAGGGCAGTTTGGTGACGTCAAGCCCGAGCTGGCACATCCGATCAGCCTGATCGCGAAGGCTTACGGTCTTTCGAAGTAACCAACTTAGCAAGCAAATTGTGGATATGGCAGCACTGACCCACTCCGACCTCATGACCCTCGAGGCCTACAGCAAGTACCTCAAGGAAAACAAACCGAAACTGATCGCACACCGCCGCGCGCGCACTGTGCATCTGGGTGAACACATCACCTTGCAGTTTGAAGATCGCGAGACGATCCAGTATCAGATTCAGGAGATGCTGCGCGTCGAGAAGATCTTCGAGGAAGAAGGCATCCAGAGCGAGCTTGATGCCTACAACCCGTTGATCCCGGATGGCAGCAACTGGAAGGCGACGATGCTGATCGAGTACGCTGACATCAACGAGCGCCGGCGTGAGCTGGCACGCCTGATTGATGTCGAGGATCGCATGTTTGTTGAGGTGGAAGGTCAGCCGCGTGTGTACGCGATCGCCGACGAAGACCTCGATCGCGAGACCGACGAGAAGACCTCAGCGGTGCACTTCCTGCGCTTTGAATTCACTGCACCGATGCGTGCCGCGCTGCTGGCGGGTGCGGGCGTCAAACTCGGCTGCGATCACACCAACTATCCGCAACACATCGAGATCGCGCCGGAGCAACTGGCCTCCCTGGTGAAGGACATCCGCGCGTAGCTCGCCGGCAGTGCCGGTAGCCGGCAGGTTGTGCTGCGGCGCGCGCGGCGCCGCAGTCAGTCACCCATCAGCGGCTGAAGCTGATTTCCGCCATGGTTGAGAACGCTTCGCCGGTGGGCTCATAACGCCACTGCTGCAACGCAGCGGATACGGCACGATCGAACACCCGTCGCGGGTTCGCTTCAACGATTTCGACACCGGTGACGGCGCCGCTGGCATTCACTTGCAGGCGCGCACGAACGGTGCCGCGATCGGCATCCACACCACGCGGGAAGATCGGCTCGACCCGATTGACCAGTTTGATTTCACGTGCTGCCGGCGCTGGCGCCGGACGTGCGGCAGCGGGCGCAGCCGCCGGCGTCGTGGCGACCGGTGCTGCGGCGACTGGCGCCGGGGCCGGAGCCGGTGTCTGGGCAGCTGCGGGCGGGGTTTGCGCCGGGGCGGCCGCAGTGGTGGTGGCAGCCGGTGCACTGGTTGCTGCTGCTGCTTGCGTCGCTGGCGCTGCCTTGGCCTGCTGGGCCGCTGCGGCCTTGGCGGTAGCAGCCGCCTCTTTGGCGGCCTCGCGTGCCGCTTCCTTTGCAGCCTCTTTGGCGGCTTCCTTTTCCCTGGCGGCGATTTCGCGCGCATTTGGCGTCGTCGTCGGCGCCGCCGCAGCGACGGCAGCGGCACCGCTTCGTGGCAGCGCGATGTCAGCCGAGTCGAGTGAGCCGGTCGCCGCAGGCGCACGCGGTGCCGCCGCCTGCGGAGCAGCGCCCGGTTGCGTGGCCGGCGTTGGCGCGGACGACTTGGGCGCCGAGGAGCCGCTCATCAGCCACCACACAACGGCGACTGCGGCAAGCGCGGCAGCGCCGATGCCGACGAACAGCGGTGTTTTGGATGAGCCGGTGCCGGACGATGCGCGCTGCATTCGCAACTGCATCGGGTCACCGCTGCTGGCGTCGGTCGTGGCAAGCCCAAGTTTGGCAAAGCGTTCCAGCGCGTGATGAATCTCCTCTACCGGCAGCGCGATGTTCTGCGCGAGCTGGTCGGCAGTGACGGGCTGGGTGAGGAGGGAGAGCAGCTTGCGCTGGCGCACCGAAAGACCGGTGGAGGCGAGCTTTTTTTCGTCAGAGGCGAGCGGCGTCGCACTCCACAATGCGGCCGATTCGTAGGTAGACATGGTGATGGTGACCTGCAGCGTAAAAGTTGTTTTTGGAACTAACGGTCACGACTGCACTGCCAACCGGCACATCACTTTTCTGTGCCCCTGTGTTGCGCGGTTTGCAACGAGTCGGTTCGCTGTTCAACGGGCTTTTGGCCGGTTGTTGCGCGAACATCGGGTGTTCTATCAGATGTTTTTACGGTTGCGCGCGATTTTTTCGCTAACCGGGCACAGAACACCTGCCTGCAATGCGTGGACAGCTTTTTGCGTGAAAGCGCGTCGGATATGGGCTTGGAGCATATTTTCAGCGAAAGTCGACCTGTTGCATTCGTGCGACTCGACGGGCGGCCCGCGTACATGCGCCTCACCGCCCGCTGTCATCTGCTGCGGGCCGTGAGGCGTGCGCACCGCACTCCGCCGACGCAAGAAAACCTTACTCCCATCAGTGGATGTCTGCAAGAATCAGAGCGACACAAAGAAGCAAAGACACGGCGCGAATGTCGCGAACGGCAGCAGCAATGACCTGCCGCGATGCCACTCCAACATTCGCGATCAGTATCGGGGTTCAATTTTTGCCGAGTTCAATTGCCATGGGGTAAGAACCAGCCTCGCGGCAACGCATGGGCACACACAATGACAAAAGCAATCCTTGTCCACCGGGGTCTACGGCGCGCTGCTGTTGCCGCGCTTGCCGTGGTGACGCTGGCCGGTACACAGGCGCAGACCAACGCACCGTTCATCAATCCGACCAAGCCCACCGCCGAGCAGATGGCGCTGGCGGCCTCGCGGGGGCTCTACACCGGACAGGTGCTCCACTTTGGCGAGTCAGTGCCGGTTGCGGAAATGACCGACGTGCCGACCGGCGTGTTGCGCAAGCGCCTGGCTTCGGACCCGTTCTACGAAACGATCAACTCGAGCAACCGTCGTCCGATGCGGGTGGCCGACAAGTCGATGGCGGGCAAGCCAGACGGCGCGCTGTGGTCGGAGCAGGCGCGGGCGCCGATCCGCAACCTGCCCAATCCGGCCACTGTGCAGTTCGATGGTATTTCACTTAGTGATACCTCTGCGATCGGCCAGGGATTCCTGCCGCCGGACACCACAGGTGCAGTCGGCCCCAACCATTACGTGCAGGCAGTCAACTCGGCGTTTCGCGTCTGGGACCGCGCAGGTGCGGCCTTGACGGCGACCATTCCGTTTTCGACACTGTTCGGCACGCTGTCAGGCGCCTGCCGTACGGCGAACGACGGCGATCCGGTCGTGCTGTACGACCAGCTCGCCGATCGCTGGCTGATCAGCCAGTTCTGCACGCTGGCGGACCCCAACAATCACCAACTCATTGCCATCTCGAAGACGCCCGACCCGACTGGCGCGTACTACCTGTACGACTTCCAGATGCCGAACAACAAGTTCAACGACTATCCGAAGTTCGGCCTGTGGCCCGATGGCTACTACATGACCGACAACCAGTTCAACCAGGCCGGTACGGCGTTTCAGCAGTCTGGCGTGTTTGCGTTTGACCGTGCCAAGATGCTGGTCGGCGATCCGACGGCAAGTTTTGTCTACTTTGACACGGCAGTGCTGTTCCCGCCGGGTGGTGTCAACGGCACCTACGGCATTGGCGGCATGCTGCCTGGCAGCCTGGATGGGTTGGCGCTGCCGCCCGCGGGCGCACCAGCGCCGTTCGCCTACTTCCAGGCGACTGAGTTTGGCGACCCGGCCGATCAACTGCGCATTTTTGATTTCAAGGTTGACTTCGCGACGCCCGCCAACTCCACGTTCACCGAACGGACTGGCAGCCCGCTGACCGTGCCAGCGTTTGACCCGCGGCCAGGCTCCGCCACCACCCGGAGCGTGGTGCCGCAGCCGTCCACTACAGTGGGCCTTGACGCTCTCGAAGATCGCCTGATGTTCCGTCTGGGCTATCGCAATCTCGGCACCAGCGAGTCGCTGGTGATGACCCACACGGTCAACGCTGCAACCTACCCGGCGTATCGCGCAGCGGTTCGCTTCTACGATTTGCGCCGCAGCACGCCAACGGGTGCCTTCAGCGTCCGCGAGGCGCAGACATTCGATGGCGGCGCTGCCGACACTGCCCACCGCTGGATGGGTAGTGTTGCCATGAACCATCAGGGCGACATCGCGCTGGGCTACAGCGTATCCAGCAGTTCGGTTTCGCCGTCGATCCGCTATGCCGCGCGGCTTGGCACCGACGCCGCCGGTACCGGCCTGGTCAGCGGCGAGCAGAGCATCATTGCTGGCTCGGGGGCGCAGACTTCCGCTTCATCGCGCTGGGGCGACTACAGCCAGATGTCGCTCGACCCGGTGGACGACTGCACCTTCTGGTTCACGCAGGAGTACCAGGCGAGTACGGCGTCGGCCGCATGGCGAACCCGCATTGCCAAGTTCGCGCCGGGGACCTGTACGCCGTCGCCGCGCGGCACCATTTCCGGCACTCTCACCAATTGCTCTACCTCGGCACCAGTGAGCGGCGTCACCGTCTCCATCACTGGCGGCTTTTTGCGCGTCACCGGGGCAGCGGGAACCTATAGCGCCGCAGTGTCGCCGGGAACGTACACCGCAACGGCACGCCTCGCCGGCTACAACAGTCTGACGTCGGGCAACCTGGTGGTGACCAACGGTGGCGTCGCAACCTTCTCTGGCTGCCTCACTCCGGTGCCGATCGTGAACTCCGCGCTGCCGGTAGTGATCACTGCGGAAGACGCCGTGCTATTGAACGGCGCGGCAGACCCTGGCGAGCGCCTGACGGTCAGCTTGCCCCTGGTCAACGTCGGCACCGCCAACACAACCAATCTGGTGGCCACGTTGCAGGCCAACGCCGGGGTTACCAATCCGAGCGCGGCCGCCACCTACGGCAGCGTCATCGCCGGCGGTGCGGCGGTATCGCGGCCGTTCACCTTCAAGGCTGCTGGCACCTGTGGCGACAACATCACGCTCAACCTGAGCTTGCAGGACGGCGCGACCAATCTCGGCACGGCGAGCTACACGATGCGCCTTGGCAGCACCCCGGC
>JABLTH010041674.1_pt1 | contig 14237 bp, 11 predicted proteins | sample 7875711 | NCBI WGS metagenome assembly JABLTH01 (sample SAMN14941262, study PRJNA633318) | bioreactor metagenome | isolation source: bioreactor | place: China | collected 2019-03-05 | reverse complement strand
CCCATCCAGCCGGCGGACCCGGCGCGCCCTTCGTACCGCGACACGCTGGTGCTGACGTTCCGTGCCGGTGCCTTCCAGGACGCCGTTACGATCTCCCCATGACCGAACTTGCCATCTCCATCGGCGACGTGCAGGCCGCCGCCGAACGGCTGCGCGGCCACGCCCATCACACGCCGGTGCTGCGTTCAGCGACCGCCGACGCGCGCGCTGGCGCCGCGCTCTTCTTCAAGTGCGAGAACTTCCAGCGCATGGGCGCCTTCAAGTTCCGCGGCGCCTACAACGCGCTGGCGCAGTTCACGCCCGAACAGCGCCGCGCCGGCGTGATCGCGTTCTCGTCGGGCAACCATGCGCAGGCCATCGCGCTGGCCGGCCGGCTGCTGGACATTCCCTCGGTGATCGTGATGCCCCAGGACGCGCCGCCGGCCAAGCTGGCCGCGACGCGCGGCTACCAGCAGGGCCGCAAGGGCAGCGAGGTGGTGCTCTACGACCGCTACTCCGAAGACCGCGAGGCGATCGGCAACCGGCTCGCGGCCGAGCGCGGCATGACGCTGATCCCGCCCTACGACCACCCGCACGTGATGGCGGGGCAGGGCACGGCGGCGCTCGAACTGATCCAGGAGACCGGCCCGCTGGACGCGCTGCTGGTCTGCGTGGGCGGCGGCGGCCTCATCAGCGGCAGCGCGGTGGCGGCGCACGCGCTGTCGCCCGGCATCGTGGTGCACGGCGTCGAGCCCGAGGCCGGCAACGACACCCAGCAGAGCCTGGCCAAGGGCGAGATCGTGAAGATCGAGACCCCGCGCACCATCGCCGACGGCGCGCAGACCCAGGCCAGCGGCAAGCTCACCTTTCCCGTCATCCAGCAGCTCGTGAAGAGCATCGTCACCGTGAGCGACGCCCAGCTGGTGAGCACGATGAGGTTCTTCGCCGAGCGCATGAAGATGGTGGTCGAACCCACCGGCTGCCTGGCCGCCGCCGCGGTGCTGGAAGGCGCCGTCGACCTGCGCGGCCAGCGCGTGGGCGTCATCCTGAGCGGTGGCAACGTCGACCTGCCGGCCTACGCGAAGCTCATCGCGTAACGCCTCCATTCCAACCCCACCAGGAGAGAAATGCCCATGGCCGACGCCGCGCCCGCCGCCGCACCGAAGGAAGACCCGAAGGACAGCGCGAAGAAGCTGCGCGAACGGGTCGAGAAGCTGCTCGCCCAGCCGGCGGCCGAAAGCAACGGCTCCATCCGCCTCGGCGGCCGGGTCATGGACTACCGCGCCAGCGTCGCCTTCATGCCGGTGGTGGCGCCGGGTTTCGAAGGCGCCGGCGGCGAGCCTCAGGCGGCGGTGATGGCCACCAGCTACACGCTGGCCGGCGCCGACCCCGCGCAGCGGCCGCTGTGCTTCGCCTTCAACGGCGGGCCGGGCTCGGCGTCGATCTGGCTGCACCTGGGCGCCCTCGGCCCCAAGCGGCTGGTGGTGCCCGACGACGGCAGCATGGCGCGCGCGCCCTACGCGGTGGAAGACAACCCGCTGTCGTGGTTCGAGCACTTCGACCTCGTCTTCATCGACCCGCCGCACACCGGCTGGTCCGCCACCGCCAGCGAAGACGCGCGCAAGAAGATGCTCTCGGTCGACGGCGACGTCGAGGCGCTGGCCGAGGTGATGCGCGTCTGGCTCACGCGCCACCAGCGCTGGGGATCGCCGCTGTACCTGGCCGGTGAAAGCTATGGCACCACGCGCGGTGCCGCGCTCGCCGACAAGATGCAGGAGATGGGCGCGGTGCTCTCGGGCGTGGTGCTCATCTCGTGCGCGATGGACCTGCAGAGCCTGAGCTTCGACCCCGCCAACGACCTGCCGTACGCGCTGTTCCTGCCCGCGTTCGCCAACGTGGCGCAGTACCACGGGCTGCTGAAGGGGCCGCTGGCCGAGTCGTCGGCCGCCGCGCGCGCCGCCGCCGAGGCCTTCGTCGACGAGGAGTACGCCTCGGCGCTGCTGGCCGGCGCGCGCCTGTCGGACAAGCGGCGCGCGAAGGTGGCGCGCCGCGTGGCCGAGCTCACCGGCCTGCCGCAGGCGCTGGTGGAAGAGAAGAACCTGCGCATCGCCGACGCCACCTTCTTCTTCGAGGCGATGCGCCCGCAGGGCCGCATCGTCGGCCGCCTGGACGCGCGCGCCACCGGCCCCATGGCCGCCAGCCGCACGCGACAGTGGGAGTTCGACCCCGGCATCGAGGCCATCGCGGCGCCCTACACCATGGCGGCGATGTCCTATTTCGGCCAGGTGCTGGGCCTGAAGTCCGAGCAGCGCTACGAGGTGCTCTCGCACGACGCTCACAAGGCCTGGAACTGGAACCGCGGCACGGCGCAAGGCAACCTGTACGCCAGCACCAGCCCCGACCTGGCGCGCGCGCTGCGCCGCAACTCGCACCTGAAGGTGCTGGCCGCCAGCGGCCGCTACGACCTGGGTACGCCCTACAGCGCGAGCGACTGGTCGCTCGCCCAGCTGGACGCGCCGGCCGACGTGCTGGCCCGCGTGACGCACCGCTACTACGACGCCGGCCACATGATGTACACGCGCCAGGCCGACCTGGCGCAGCTGAAGGCCGACCTCGCGGCCTGGCTGAAGGCGTGAGCGGCATGCACGTCGGCCTGCTCACCGGCGGCGGCGACTGCCCCGGACTCAACGCCGTCATCCGCGCCGTCACGCTGGCGCTGGTGCACGAAGGCGGCGCGCGCGTGACCGGCATCGAACGCGGCTTCCACGGCCTGCTGGCGCGGCGCGCGCGGCCGCTGTCGGCCGACAGCGTGGCCGGCATCCTGGCCGAAGGCGGAACCGTGCTGGGCACGCACAACAAGTGCGACCCCTTCCACGACGGCGGCCCGCAGGGCCCCGACCGCTCGGCCGAGGCGATGGACTTCGTGCGCGGGCTGGGCCTGGACGCGATGGTGGTGATCGGCGGCGACGGCACCATGAGCATCGCCCACCGCTTCATGCCGATGGGGCTGCCGGTGGTGGGGGTGCCGAAGACGATCGACAACGACCTCTGGGGCACCGACCGCACCTTCGGCTTCGACAGCGCGGTGGCGGTGGTCTCCGAGGCGCTGGACCGCCTGGGCACCACCGCGCGCAGCCACGGCCGCGTGATGATCGTCGAGACCATGGGCCGCTATGCGGGCTGGATCGCGCTCGAAGGCGGCATCGCCGGCGGCGCCGACGTGATCCTGCTGCCCGAGGTCCCGTTCACGGTGGAAGCGGTGGCCGAGCGCTGCCGCGAACGCGAAGCGCGCGGCCTGGCCACGCTGGTGTGCATCGCCGAAGGCGCGGCGCCGGTGGGTGGCCACCTCACCGTGCAGAAGACCATCGCCGACAGTCCCGACCCGCTGCGTCTGGGCGGGGTGGGCCACTGGCTGCAGGAAGCGCTGCAGCCGCGGGTGGAAAGCGAGGTGCGCACCACGCTGCTGGGCCACCTGCAGCGCGGCGGCTCGCCCACCGCGTTCGACCGCGTGCTGGCCACCCGCTTCGGCGTGCACGCGGCGCAGCTGGTGAAGACCGGGCGCTACGGTGAGATGGTGGCGCTGCAGGGCGAGAACATCACCAGCCTGCCGATCACCGAAGTGGCGGGCAAGAGCCGCAACGTGCCGCCCGACCACGCGCTGGTGCAGGTGGCGCGCAACATCGGGGTTTCGCTGGGCGACTAGAGCAGCCGGTGCAGCGCCGGCGGCAGCGCGGCGCGCAGCGGCGCGTGGTCGCGGCCGAAGGCGAAGTCGGCGAACTCGAAGCCCGGGCCGACCGTGGCGCCGACGTAGGCGAACTCGCCCGCCGGCTCGGCGGCCTGCCACCAGTCGGCCGGCACGACGTGGCGGCGCATCGCCGACAGTTCGACGCGGTGAACGCGCGACAGGTCCGGCGGCAGCAGCCACAGCACGAGCGGGCCGCCTTCGAGCAGGTGCCACACCTCGTCGGACAGCACGCGGTGCCAGGCCGAGAACTCGCCGGCGCGCAGCAGGAAGTCGATGGTGGTGAGCGCGCTGCGTTCGCCGCGCGCGGTCTGCACGCGTGCGGCGGAGCGGAACAACTCGGCGTAGTGGCCGCCTTCCGGGTGCGGCGCCAGGCCGAGCTGGCGCACCAGGTCGTCGGCGCGCGAACTCATGCGGCGCGCACGTCGGCCACCGGCTCCGCGCCGAAGTCGGCGCGGTCCAGGAACGCCAGCACCTTGGCGGCGGCGGTCTCGGGGCTGTCGAGCCGGCCGCCGCTCTTGAAGCCGGCGAAGGTGGCCTGGTCGGGGAACTTCGCCGGGTCGGCGGTGCGCAGCTGGCCCTGCATGTCGGTGTCGATGATGCCGGGCGCCAGCGAGACCACGCGCGCGCCGTTCGCCTTCGCCGCTTCCTCCAGTGCCAGCGCGCGCGCCAGGTGGTCCATGCCGGCCTTGGCGGCGCAGTAGCTGGCGCTGCCGGCCATCGCGCGCCGGCCGAGGCCCGAGCTGATGAAGAGCACGCGCTTCGGCACCTTCCAGGCCGCGGTGGCGCGCAGGAAGGCGCCGGCGAGCAGCATCGGCGCTTCCAGCCCCACGCGCAGCGCGTTCGAGAGGTCGGCGGCGTCGATGTCGGCCAGCGGTGCCAGCTGCGAGACGACGCCGGCGTTGTTGACGAGCGCGATCGAACCGACCGAAGCCGGGTCCAGCGCGCCCAGCCACGTGGCCAGCCGCGCCGCCACCGGCGAGGGGTCGGCCAGGTCGGCGGTCCACGCTTCGAGCCCGTCGTGCTGCAGGTCCGGCGCGCGGCGCGCGATGGCCAGCACGCGGTGGCCGGCGGCCAGGCGTTGCCGCGCCATCGCCAGGCCCAGCCCGCGCGAAGCGCCGGTGATGACGGTGATGGAGGTCTTCATACGGGCTTGAGCATAGCGGCCTGTACACCTTCGCCGCTGAGCAGGAAATGCCCGCCGCCCACGTGGTGGATGGTGCGCAGCGGGTCGGCGGCGGCGCCGAAGTGCCAGCGGCCCTGCGAGAACGCGCGCGGGTCGGCGCTGGCGGCCAGCACCTCGCCGACGAAGATGTCGTAGGCCTGCTGCGCATGCGGTTCGCGCACCAGCCGGCATTCGAGCCAGGCGACGCAGCCTTCCAGCAGCGGCGCCGCCACGTGACGGCCGGCGAAGGTGGCCAGGCCGAAGTGCGCCAGCTTGTCGGCGATCTGGTGCCCGCTGGTGGTGCCCAGCGTGTAGGTGGCGTCGGCAAAGGCGCGGCAGGGCACGCTGAGCGCGAACTCGCCGCTCGCTTCCACCAGGGTGCGCGTGAAGGTGCTCTTGTCCAGCACCACGGCGATGCGCGCCGGTTCGAATTCGAGCGGCACCGACCAGGCGGCGGCCATCGCGTTGCGGCGCCCGCCGTGGGCGGCGCTCACGATGACGGTGGGGCCGTGGTTCAGCAGCTTGTAGGCCTTGGGCAGGTCGACGTCTTCGCGCATGGGGTCGTGGTCAGAACGGTGGAGGGCTGGCGAAGGCGAGCGCTTCGCCGCTGCAAGGATGCCGCAGTTCCAGCGCCGCCGCGTGCAGCAGCAGGCGCGGCGCCGCGATCGGCGCCGCGTAGAGCGTGTCGCCGACGATCGGGTGGCCGACGTGCGCCAGGTGCACGCGCAGCTGTGCGAGCGGCCGGTGACGGGCTCCAGCGCCAGCCGCGTGGTGCCGGTCTGCGCGTCCACCGACATGCGCTGCCAGCGCGTGAGCGAAGGCTTGCCGTGTGCGAAGTCCACCTGCTGGCGCGGCCGGTTCGGCCAGTCGGCGCCCAGCGGCAGGTCGACTTCGCCCTGTGCGCCTTCGACGATGCCGCACACCACCGCTTCGTAGCGCTTGCCCACGCGCCGCTGCTCGAAGGCTTGGGACAACGCGCGCTGGGCCTCGACGCCGCGCGCGAACAGCATCAGCCCCGAGGCCGCCATGTCGAGCCGGTGCACGATCAGCGCATCGGGGTGGACCGCCGCCACGCGCGCCCACAGGCAGTCGGCCTTGTCCTCGCCGCGCCCGGGCACGGCCAGCAGGCCGGCGGGCTTGACGACCACCAGCAGCGTGTCGTCGGCGTGCAGCAGTTCGAACCCGGGATTCATCGAACCCCCAAGTCTGCAGCGTCGGCGCGACACCACGCCGGCTTGACGCGGCGCGCGCGAACGCGCACAGTGCGCGCCTTCCCACCCACCCCACCGACGAGGAGGCACGCCATGGCACGCATCGATATTGCCCGCAACGCGGCCTTCCGCCGTCCGGCCTGACACCCTAGCGTCCACGCGCGCCCCCGCTGGCGCGCCGCGTTCCGAAGTGGCGCTGCGGCCGTTCAGGACGCCGCCGGAAGTCCGCCCCCAGACAAAGCCGTTGCCCGGCTGTGCGTTCGCGCGCAGTCCGAGCCGCCCTTGCTCTTCCGGACTCTCCGACACACGACATGATCGACCCGAACTCGCTTGCGCGGCTGCAAGGCATTGGCCTGGCGCCGCAGTGGATCCCCGAAGCCCATGAATCCGCATCGCAGCTGATGCGGGTGACCGAAGTGCAGCGCGAAGGCCTGCAGCTGCACGACGGCGAGCACGAGCACGCCGCGCGCGCGCTGCCCGCGCTGCTGAACGAACTGGCCGCCGAAGCCGACGCGCTGGCCGTCGGCGACTGGGTGCTGGCCGAACGCAATGCCTTCAACGAATGGTGGGTGCACCGCCGGCTGCCGCCGCGCACGCAGATCGCGCGCCGCCTGCACGACGGGCGCGAGAAGGTGACGCGCGTGGTCATCGTCTCCAACGTCGACACCGTCCTGGTGGCGATGGGGCTGGACGGCGACTTCAACCCGCGCCGGCTCGAACGCTACCTGGCGCTGGTGCGGCTGGCCGGCGTCTCGGCGGTGGTGGTGCTGACCAAGGCCGACCTCTGCGCCGACGCGGCCGAACGCGTGCGCGCCATCGAACGCATGGTGCCGCCCGACGTGGCGGTGGTGGCGCTCAATGCGCTCGGCGACGAGCCGCCGCGCCTGCTGGCGCCCTGGCTCGAAGCGGGCATGACGCTGGCACTCATCGGTTCCAGCGGCGTCGGCAAGAGCACGCTCACCAATGCACTGCTGGGCACCGCGGTGCAGGACACCGGCCCCACGCGGCACGGCGACCAGCGCGGACGCCACACCACCACCACGCGCACGCTGCACCGGCTGCCGGGCGGTGCCTGCCTGATCGACACACCGGGCCTGCGCACGCTGCGGCTGGACAGCGACGCGGGCGCGGTGGAGGGCGTGTTCCAGGACGTCGGCACGCTGGCGCTGCAGTGCCGCTTCCGCGACTGCCGTCACCGCGACGAGCCCGGCTGCGCGGTGCGCGACGGCGTGCCGGAGGAACGGCTGAAGAGCTTCCACAAGCTGGTGCGCGAAGCGCAGCGCGACACGCTCTCGATGCGCCAGCGCCAGCAGCAGCTGGCGCAGTGGAAGGCGCGTTCGCGCGCCGTGCGCGCCCACCTGAAGGCCAAGCGTGGCTAGGCGCGCGGAGACACGGGCGCGCCGGGCACCAGCGCGTCGCGCCGCGCGAGCGCCGGGAACAGCCGGCGCCAGAGCGCCGCCACCGCCAGCGTGCCCAGGCCGCCCAGCACCACCGAGCCGACGGGCCCGATGAGTGCTGCCGTGGCACCGGACTCGAACTCGCCGAGCTGGTTGGACGCCCCGATGAAGACCGAGTTGACCGCGCTCACTCGCCCTCGCATTTCGTTCGGCGTTTCCAACTGCACCAGGGTCTGGCGGATCACCACGCTCACCATGTCCGCGGCGCCGCTCACCGCCAGTGCCGCGAGCGAGAACCCGAAGAGCGTGGAAAGACCGAAGGCGAGCTGCGCGGCGCCGTAGACGGCGACCGCGCCCAGCAGCGCCGGCCCGGTGCGCCTTGCAATGGGCCGGCGCGCCAGCCACAGCGAAGTGGCCAGCGCGCCCGCCGCCGGCGCCGCGCGCAGCAGCCCCAGGCCCCAGGGTCCGGTGTGCAGCACGTCCTTGGCGAAGATGGGCAGCAGCGCGGTGGCGCCGCCCAGCAGCACCGCGAACAGGTCCAGCGAGATCGCGCCCAGCACCACGCGCTGCTGCCACACGAAACGCACGCCGGCCAGCAGTTCGGCCGCGTTCGGGCGCCCCTGGGTCGCCGCCACGTGCTGGTAGCGGATCGCCATCATCAGCGCGCCCGCCAGCGCGAACAGCGCGGCGCTGGTGCCGTACACCGCCGCCGGCCCGGCGACGTAGATCACGCCGCCCAGCGCGGGCCCGGCGATGATGGCGCCCTGGATCGCCGCCGCGCTGGCCGCCATGGCGCGCGCCAGCAGCGAAGGCGGCACCAGCGAAGGCGTCAGCGCCTGCTGCGCCGGCATCTGCACCGCGCGCACCGCGCCCAGGCCCACCGAAACCGCGAGCAGCAGGCCGCGCCCTGCGAACCCGAAGGCGCTGGCCGCCGCCAGCGGCAGCGCCATGCACAGCTGGGCGGCCATGCACAGCGCCACCATGCGGGCGCGGTGGTGGCGGTCGATGGCGTGGCCGGCCGGCAGCGCCAGCGCCACCGCGGGCAGGAACTGCAGCAGGCCCACCAGCCCCAGGTCCCAGGCCGAGCCGGTCAGGTCGTACATCTGCCAGCCGACGGCCACCATCAGCATCTGGTTGCCGGAGGTGCCGGCGATGCGCGCGAACCAGAGCTGGACGAAGGCGCGGTGGGCGAAGGGGGATTCGGATGCCAAGGCGCTGGAGACGTTATCACGAGGGGCGCGCGCGTCACCTGGGCGACAGCGGGAAAGGCAGGATGGTCGCGCACCGCGCCGCCGGGTACACCGGCGGCTTCGTCAGCCTTCAGCCGGAGCCCGCAGCTTGAGCGAACCGTCCCCCCGCCCGCACCACGCCGTCTGGCCGGCACGCCTGCCGCGCGCCCTGGTGGTGCCCGAGACCACGCTCTGGTTCAACCTGGAGGTCGCCGCCACGCGCTGGCCGAACAAGGCGGCTTCGCTCTTCTTCGGCCGCCGCACCACCTGGGCCGAGCTGAAGGCCACCGCCGAGGCGCTGGCCGGCTGGCTGCAGGCGCGTGGCGTGCAGCGCGGCGACCGCGTGCTGCTGTACATGCAGAACTGCCCGCAGTACGTGGCCGCGTTCTACGCCATCCAGCGCGCCGACGCGGTGGTGGTGCCGGTGAACCCGATGAACAAGGCCGACGAGCTGGGCCACTACATCGTCGACCCCAAGGCCAAGGCCGCCATCACCAGCGCCGACCTCGCGCCGCTGCTGCACGAAGCCAACCAGCGCCTGCCGGCCGAGCAGCGACTGGGCAGCCTGCTCGTCACGCGCTACGCCGACGCGCTGCCCGAAGGCGAGCTCGACCCCGCCGAGGCACCGGCGCCACCCATCCTGGACTGGCTGCGCGCCGAGCCGCCGCTGCCCGAAGGCGCCACGCGCTGGATCGACGCCCGCGCCGCCGGCCACCGGCCCGGCCCCGTGCAGGCGCAACCCGACGACCTGGCGGTGCTGCCCTACACCTCGGGCACCACCGGCCTGCCCAAGGGCTGCATGCACAGCCACCGCACGCTGATGCCCAACGCGGTGGGCGGCGGGCTTTGGGGCTACGTCAGCGCCGAGACGGTGAGCCTGGCGGTGGTGCCCATGTTCCACATCACCGGCCTCATGTACGGCGTGCTGGCGCCGGCCTGGAGCGGCTCCACCAGCGTCATCCTGCCGCGCTGGGACCGCGAGCTGGCCGGGCGCCTGATCTCGCGCCACCGCGTGAGCCACTGGACCTGCATCCCGACGATGGTGATCGACCTCTTCGGCAGCCCCAACTACAGGAGCTTCGACCTTTCGAGCCTGCGCTACCTCTCGGGCGGCGGCGCCGCCATGCCGCACGCGGTGGCCGAGCGGCTGCAGAAGGAGTTCGGCATCACCTTCGCCGAAGGCTACGGCCTCACCGAGACCGCGGCGCCCAGCCACGCCAACCCGCCCGAACGCGCCAAGCTGCAGTGTCTGGGCATTCCGATCTTCGGCGTCGACTCGCGCGTGGTGGACCCGGCCACGCTGAAGGAACTCCCGCCCGGCGAGACGGGCGAGATCGTGACCCACGGGCCCATGGTCTTCAAGGGCTACTGGGGCCACCCGGAGGCGACCGCGAACGCCTTCATTGAGATCGACGGCAAGCGCTTCTTCCGCACCGGCGACCTGGGCCGCATGGACGAGGAAGGCTACTTCTTCATCACCGACCGCCTGAAACGCATGATCAACGCCAGCGGCTACAAGGTCTGGCCGAGCGAGGTGGAGCTGATGCTCTTCAAGTGCCCGGCGGTGCAGGAGGCCTGCGTCATCGCCGCCAAGGACGCCTACCGCGGCGAGACCGTGAAGGCGGTGGTGGTGCTGCGCGCCGAAGCGCGCGGCAGCACCACGCCGGAGGACATCGTCGCCTGGGCGCGCGAACACATGGCGGCCTACAAGGTGCCGCGCGTGGTGGAGTTCGCCGACGCCTTGCCCAAGAGCGGCTCGGGCAAGGTGATGTGGCGCCTGCTGCAGGAGAAGGAACAGGCGGCGGGCTGAAGCCCGCCTGCCTTCACAGCCACAGGCGCGTGAGCGCGAAGTCGTGGTTGCTGCCGTTCGCTTCGCCGGCCTGCAGCACGCGCACCGCCGGCACGCGGTCGTCGGCCTGCAGGACCATGCCATGCGCCTGGTCGTCCTTGGTGCCGGCGGCCATCGGCGCGATCACCACGCCGGCGGTGCCGAAGGCGGCGTCCAGGCTGCCGTCGGTGCGCAGGCGCAGCGCCGCGAAGTCGCCTGACGAGCCGGCGCCGCTGAAGGCCCAGCCGCCCACCACGTAGCGCCCGTCGGACTGGCGCACGATGGCGGTGGCCTCGTTCCAGTTCGGCACCAGGCCCAGCACGAAGCGGCCGTCGCTGGCGGCGCCGAAGCGGTTGTCCAGCTGGCCGGCGGCGTCGAGCTGCGCCACCGCGAAGCGGTGGCCCACGTGGCCGGCGATCACCGCCTCGCCGCTGGACAGCACGGTGACGGCGCGCGCGCCGCCGATGGTGCTGCCGAACAGGCCCACCACCTTGCCGCTGGCGCCCCAGGTCGTGTCGGGGCTGCCGTCGGCGCGGTAGCGCGCGGCCAGGAAGTCGCCTTCGCCGCCCACCGCCAGCACGCGCTTCTCGGTGCCCACGGTCTGCTGGGCCAGGCCGCGCACGATGTCGGTGCCGGAACCCGACTTGAGCGAGGAAGTCACCTTGCCGCCGCTGCCGAAGCCGGCATCCAGGCTGCCGTCGGCGTTCAGGCGGGCGAGCGCGAAGTCGACGCCGGTGGTGGTGCTGCCCATGTTGGCTTCGCCGCCGAGCACGATCTTGCCGTCGTCCTGCACCAGCAGGGCCCAGGCGCGGTCGGTCTCGCCGCCGAAGTCGATCGTCACCTTGCCGCCGGCGCCGAAGCCGGCGTCGAGGCTGCCGTCGGCGTTGTAGCGCACGACGACGAAGTCCATGCCGGTGGCGCCCTGGTCGCTGCTGCCGGCCACCAGGATCTTGCCGTCGATCTGCAGCGCCACCGCGGCGGCGACGTCGTTGCCCTTGCTGCCGATCGCGGTGGTGACCTTGCCGCCGTTGCCGAAGCCGGCGTCGAGGCTGCCGTCGCGCCCGTAGCGCACGAGCGCGAACTGGGTGCCGCCGGTCATCGCGGCGCCGCCGGCGACCAGGATCTTGCCGTCCGACTGCACCGCCACCGCGTTCGCGTAGTCCTCGCCGGCCCCCACCGGGGTGATGGCCGAACCGCCGCCGGCGAAGCTGCCGTCGACCTGGCCGGGCACGCCGCGCACGGTGACGGTGAACGAGCGGCTGGCCGTGATCGTGCCCGAGGTGCCGGTGGCCGTGGCCCCGGTGGGCAGCGAGTGCGGCGCCGCGGCGTCGGCGCTGAGCAGCACGTCGGCGTCGGTGGCGCCGGCGGCAATGGTCACCAGCGGCGCCGTCACGCCGGCCGGCAGGCCGGAGAGCGCCACCTGCACCGCGCCGTCGAAGCCGGCGCTGCGTGCGACATGGGCCTTGAGCATCAGCGCGCCGCCCTGCAGCACCACCGCCTTGTCGGTGTCCAGCGTCAGGGTGAAGGCGGCCGGCGCGGGCAAAGGCGCCGGGCTCGCGGCGGGCGGGTTCGGACTGTCGCCGCTGCCGCCGCAGGCGACCATGCTGAGGGAGAGGGCGAGGGCGGAGAGGGGAAAGAGAGGCTTCACGTTGAGGGCTCCGGATAAGAGGACCTCATCGTCGCGATCCGGCGGGCGCCGCGCATCGGCCGCGAAGGGCCATCGGCGCCGCTTCGTGGAGCCATGGCCCGCCCCGCCGGCGGGCCATGCGCGGGTCATTCAGGCCGGCAGCGGCGCCCGCGCCACCGGGTGCAAGGCCTCGTAGGCGCGCGCCGCGCGCAGCACCAGGTTGTCGCCGAACATCGGCCCCACCAGTTGCAGGCCGATGGGCAGGCCGTCCGAGGTGAAGCCGCAGGGCAGGCTGCAGGCCGGCTGCTGGGTCAGGTTGAAGGGGTAGCTGAAGGGCGTCCAGCCGAGCATCGACTCGGGCGTCATCGGCTCCGTGCCCGGCGCGCGCGAAGCGAAGGCCGGCACCGCCACCGCCGGCGTGGCCAGCAGGTCGAAGCGCTGCATGAACTGGCGCATGTGGGAGCCGAGCAGGATGCGCCGCATCTGCAGCGCCTGCACGTCCAGCAGCGAGAGCTTCGAGCCGAGCGCGGCCTGGGCCGCGAAGTCGGGATCGGTGGCCTCGCGCTGCGCCGCCGACAGGCCGTTCCAGATCGTCCAGACGCCGGTGAACCACAGGCCCGTGCTGATCTCCAGCGGGTCGGCGAAGCCGGGGTCCACTGCCTCGACCCGCGCGCCCAGCGCTTCGAGTTCGCGCACCGCGCGTTCCACCGCGGCCGCCACCTCGGGGTGCACGTTCTTCGCGTAGCCCAGCGTGGGCGAGTACGCGACGCGCAGGCCCTTCACGCCGTCTTCCAGCGCGGCCGTGCTGTCGCTCTCGTCGGGCGGCAGGCTGGTCCAGTCGCGTGCGTCGGGGCGCTTCATCACGTCGAGCATCAGTGCGGCGTCGCGCACGCTGCGGCTGTGCGGGCCCAGGTGCGCCACCGTGCCCATGGGCGAGAGCGGCCAGGCCGGCACGCGGCCGAAGCTGGGCTTGAGTCCGAACACGCCGCAGAAGGCCGAAGGGATGCGCACGCTGCCGGCGCCGTCGGTGCCCACCGCCAGCGGGCCCATGCCGGTGGCCACCGCGGCGCAGGCGCCGCCAGAGCTGCCGCCGGGCGTGCGGTCGGTCTTCCACGGGTTGAGCGTGCGACCGGTGAGCGGCGAGTTGGTCTCGCCCTTGCAGCCGAACTCGGGTGTCGTCGTCTTGCCCAGCAGCACGGCGCCGCTCTCGCGCAGGCGCGCGGTGACCGGGGCGTCCTCGTTCCAGGGCTGCGCCGGGTCCACCGTGCGCGAGCCGCGCCGCGTCGGCCAGCCCCTGGTGAGGATGAGGTCCTTGATCGACACCGGCACGCCGTCCAGCGGGCCTTGCGGCGTGCCGGCCTGCCAGCGTGCGCTGCTGGCTGTCGCGTCGGCCAGCGCGGCCGCCTCGTCGACGACGCAGAAGGCGTTCAGCACCGGGTTGCAGCGCGCGATGCGCGCGAGCACCGCCTGTGTCGCTTCCAGCGGCGAGGCCGCCTTCGCGCCGTACAGGGCCAGCAGTTCGGTGGCGGTGGCGTCCGCGAGGTCGGCAGGATGGTTCATGGCGTCGATTCTGGAACACTCGGGAGCATGAACGCAGAGAGCTTCGACGTGGTGATCGTCGGCGGCGCGGTGGTGGGCAGCGCGGCGGCCTATTTCCTGGCGCGCGCCGGCGGCCTGCGCGTGCTGGTGCTGGAACGCGACCCCAGCTACGAGCACTGCGCCACGGGGCGCTCGCTGGCGTCGATACGGCACCAGTTCTCGGTCGCCGAGAACATCCGCCTCTCGCAGTTCGGCACCGGGTTCCTGCGCCAGCCCGAACAGCTGGAAGTCAACGGCGACGTGCCGGCCATCGGCCTGCGCGAGCCGGGCTACCTGTTCCTGGCCAGCGCCGCCGGGCGCGGGACACTGGCGCGCAACCACGCGCTGCAGGTGGCCGAAGGCGCCGACATCGCCTGGCTGGAGCCGCCCGCGCTGGCCGAACGCTTTCCCTGGCTGGCGCTGGACGACATCGCCGCCGGCACGCTGGGCTTGTCAGGCGAAGGCTGGCTCGACGCCCATG
>JABLTH010018909.1_pt1 | contig 14247 bp, 14 predicted proteins | sample 7875711 | NCBI WGS metagenome assembly JABLTH01 (sample SAMN14941262, study PRJNA633318) | bioreactor metagenome | isolation source: bioreactor | place: China | collected 2019-03-05 | reverse complement strand
TTGGCGACGATGAGGTTGTAGCCGCTCTCGGCGAGGATCTTCTTGCCCTCCTCGACGTTGGTGCCCTCCAGGCGCACCACCACCGGCACCGCGATGCCGATCTCCTTCGCCGCCTTCACGATGCCGCCCGCCACGATGTCGCAGCGCATGATGCCGCCGAAGATGTTCACCAGCACGGCCTTCACGGCCTTGTCCTGGAGGATGATCCGGAAAGCGTTCTTCACCGCGTCCTCGGAGGCGCCGCCGCCCACGTCCAGGAAGTTCGCCGGCGAGCCGCCGTGGTACTTGATGATGTCCATGGTGCCCATGGCCAGGCCCGCGCCGTTCACCATGCAGCCGATGGTGCCGTCCAGCTTGATGAAGTTCAGGTTGAACTTGCTGGCCTCGATCTCCTCGGCGGCCTCCTCGTTGAGGTCCCGCATGGCGAGGATCTCGGGGTGGCGGAAGAGGGCGTTGTCGTCGAAGCCGATCTTGGCGTCCAGGGCGATCACGTCCCCCTGCTTGGTGATCACCAGGGGGTTCACCTCCACCATGGAGCAGTCCTTCTCGGTGAAGAGGCGGTACATGTTGAGCAGGAAGGTGACGCCCTTCTTGAAGGTGTCGCCCTCCAGGCCCAGGCCGAAGGCGATCTGCCGGGCCTGGAAGCCCGTGAGGCCCAGCGCCGGATCCACCGTGACCTTGAGGATCTTCTCCGGGGTCTTGGCGGCCACCTCCTCGATCTCCACGCCGCCCTCGGTGGAGGCCATGAGGGTGATGCGGCTGGTGGCGCGGTCCACCAGGAAGGCCAGGTAGAGCTCGCGCTCGATGTCCACGGGGTCGCTGATGAAGACCGTATGGACCTTCCGGCCCTCGGCGCCGGTCTGCTTGGTCACCAGGTTCATGCCGAGCATCTGCTTGAACAGCTCGGCCGCCTTGTCGGGGTCGGACGCGAACTTGACGCCGCCGCCCTTGCCGCGGCCCCCGGCGTGGATCTGGGCCTTCACCACCGACTGGCCGCCGAATTCCTTGGTGATGGAGCGGGCCTCCTCGGCGTCCTGGGCGACGCGGCCGTTGGGCGTGGCGACCTTGTATTGCCGCAGCAGTTCTTTCGCCTGGTATTCGTGGATGTTCATCCGGGCTCCCGATAAGCAGAACTCCCAGTCTATCCGGCCCCGGGGCCCCGGTCCCGCCCCAAAAGCCGCCGGCAGGCGGCGCTTGAAGGGCTTCGTGACCCGGTCCACAATGGCGCACCCTCCCCGACCAACGCCCAGAAGGACGCCGCCATGGCCCAATTCGACCGCCTGCTCGCCCACATCGTGCCCCGGAACGCGCGGGCCCTGCGGGTGGAGCCCGGCCACCCCCCGCACCTCGAGATGAAGTCGGGGCAGAGCGCTCCCCTGCTGCCGGAGCCGCTCCCGGCGGTGCTGATCGAGAACCTCGCCAGCGAGATCCTTCCCGCCGCCAACCGGGAGGTGTGGGCCCGGACCGGGGAGACCAGCTTCGACTACAGCGCGGGGGGCCAGGCCTTCATCATCCGCCTGGTCCGGCAGCAGAGCGGCATCCGCATCTACGCCGAGGTCATCGACAGCATCCGCTCGGGGGCCTTCCCCCTCTTCAAGACGCCTCCCTCCGGCGTGCAGGCCCCACGGCCCGCCGCCGCGCCCTCCGCCCCCGGCGTCACCATCGAGCCGAACTCCGTGTCCGACCTCACGGTGGTGATGGACGACGACCACGCGCCGCCCCCGCCCGCGGCGCCACCCGCTCCGGCTCCCGCCCCGGCCCTGGCCGCCGCCGCCCCCCCGAAGGCCGGCGAATCACCTCGGCGCATGGGCCCGGGCCAGCACCCCCTGGCGACGCGGCTCTTCGCCGCCCTGCTCCAGCACAAGGGCTCCGACATCCACCTGACCTCCGGCTACGCGCCCATGGTCCGCATCCACGGCGAACTGGAGGACCTGCCCGGCTTCACCGTCGTCAGCCCCGAGCAGATGCTCGAGATGATGGAGGGCTTCGCCACCGCCGACGCCTGGGAGAAGTTCCGGGCCACCAACGACGCGGACTTCGCCTATCCCTTCGACCAGGGCGGCTGCCGCCTGCGGGTGAACTTCTTCATGGACCGCTTCGGCCCCGGCATCGTGGCCCGTGTGATCCCCAACGAGATCCCCGACCCCGACAAGCTGGGCCTCAGCGACCCCATCCGCCGCCTCTGCCTCCTGTCGAAGGGGCTCGTGCTGGTGACCGGCCCCACGGGCTCGGGCAAGTCCACGACCCTGGCCGCCATCATCGACCTCGCGAACCAGAAGCGCACCGACCACATCCTCACCATCGAGGACCCCATCGAATTCGTGCATCCCCGCAAGAAGTGCCTGGTGAACCAGCGGGAGGTGAAGACCCACACGGAATCCTTCAAGAGCGGCCTCAAGGCCGCCCTGCGGGAGGACCCCGACATCGTCCTGGTGGGCGAGATGAGGGACCTGGAGACCATCGCCATCGCCCTGGAGACCGCCATCACCGGCCACCTCGTCTTCGGGACGCTGCACACCAGCAGCGCCATCGGCACTATCGACCGCATCGTGGACCAGTTCCCCGCGGACCGGCAGCAGCAGATCCGCGTCATGCTGGCGGACTCCCTCAAGGCGGTCATCAGCCAGACCCTGCTGAAGAAGGTCGGCGGGGGCCGCGTGGCCGCCATCGAGAGCCTCTTCGTCACGCCGGCCATCGCCAACCTCATCCGCGAGGGCAAGAACTTCCAGATCACCTCCGCCATGCAGACCGGCCGCGCCTACGGCCAGCGCCTGATGAACGACGCCCTGACGGACCTCATCAAGTCGAAGACCGTGGAAGCGATGGAGGCCTACCTGAAGTGCCCGGACAAGGAGAGCTTCATCCAGGCCTGCAAGCGGGCCGGCATCGAGTTCGACCCCCGGGCGGAGCAGGGCACGGAGGCCTAGGTGGCGGGGCGCCCCGCCGGCTGCGCGGTCGTCACCGGCGCGGGGTCTGGCCTGGGCCTCGCCCTGGCCCGGGCCCTGGCCGCCCGGGGGCACGCCCTGGTGCTGGTGGACCGGGACGGGGCCGGGCTGGACGAGGCGATGGAACGGCTCGAGTCCGCCAGCGTCGCCCGCCTCGAGGTCGCCGCCGACGTGGCCACCCCGGGAGGCTGGCAACAGGCGCTGAGCGCCTTCCACAGCCTCGGCATGCCCCTGGACTGGCTGGTGAACGCCGCGGGGGTCGCCGTGGCGGGAAGCGTCGCCGACGTCCCGGCGGAGGAATGGCGCCGGACCCTTGACGTGAACCTCCTGGGCCCGGTGTGGGGCTGCCAGGCCTTCCTACCCGTGCTCCTGCGGCAGACCCAGGGCCGGATCCTGAACGTGGCCAGCCGCGCCGCCTTCACGTCGCCGCCCCAGATGGGCCCCTACAGCGTCTCCAAAGCCGGGCTCGTGGCCTTCACCGAGACCCTCGCCGCCGAACTGCGGGGCACCGGGATCACCGCCACCGTGGCCTGCCCGGGCTTCTTCAGGAGCGGGCTCGCCGCGCGGATGCGGGCCTATCCGCCCCATCTCGCCCGCCTCGCGGCGCGGATGGTGGGGTCCAGCGGACGGGAGGCTGACGAACTCGCGGCCTTCCTCCTGGCCCGGGCGGACGCCGGAGCCCTGTACGCCCTGCCCCCCGGGGAGGACCGGGCCCTGTGGCGCCTCAAGCGCCTGGCCCCCCTGGCCTGCCTCCGCCTCGTCTCCCGCCGCTACTTCGAGGCCCTCGCGGCACTCGGCCCGGAGGGCGACGAGGGCTAGGCCCCCCGCAGGGCCTCGAGGGCCCGGCGCAGGGCGTCCCGGGCCTCGGAGGGGCCGGGGAAGCCCTTCGGGGCGCCGTGGCCGGGCAGCACCCACCGGAACCGAAAGCCCAGGAGCCGCTCGAGGGAGGAAAGCTGGGCGCCCCAGTCGTGCCAGCACACGCTGCGGCCCGCGCTGAGCCGCCCCTTCCCCGGGTTCCACCAGAGGTGGTCCCCGGTGAACAGGTAGGTCTCCCGGTAGAGCAGGCACTGGCTTCCCTTCGTATGCCCCGGCACGGGAATGAGGAGCAGGTCCCCGTCCAGGGCCACGGGATCGGGGCCCTCCACCTGCCGCTCCATCCCGGCCAGGCCCTCGTCCCGGTGGACCACCCGCTCGCATCCGAAGCGGGTCTGGATCGCCGCGTGGTCGGCGATGTCGTCCCGGTGGGTCAGCACCATCCACCGCAGGTCCCCCAGGGCTTCGAGGCGCTCCAGGAGCGGGCCGGCCGCCCGCGGGCTGTCCACCATCACATTGCCCCGCTCCCGGCGGATGAACCAGCTCCAGGCGCCGAAGCTCTTCTCCGAGGTGTAGCCGCAGAAGTGGACCTCGTCCTCGACGGGATGGGGGAAGGCCCGGGCCGCCGCGGCGAGGCCGGCCTTGTCGTCCGTGCCGATGCTCGAGGTCGGGCAGGCCACCAGGGCCATGGCGGCCCGATTGCGATCCGCCTCCGTGGCGGGCTGGCGGGCCACCACGCTGTGGTCCCCGGCATCCGCGAAGGTCTCCGGCGCGAAGGTGTAGCAGGTGCCGCAGTCGATGCAGCTGCGGTCCACGAAGAAGTCACCGGGCGCGTTCCCGGCGTGGGCGTCCGCGCGCCGGGCCACGGCGCCGTCAGTCCGCGGGGGCGAAGGTGAGGCTGCCGGCCGCCATGTCGGGGATGGCCAGGAGCTTCCTCGCGGGATCGAGGCCCAGGTCCGCCGCGCTCATGAAGCCGCCCTTCCAGAGCACCGCCTTGCCATCCTCGCCGATGCGGAAGACCTTGCCCGCCCGGTAGTCGGTGACGAAGCAGACGCTGCCCAGCTTCACCAGGCCGTCCAGGTTGCCCAGCCGCTCGGCGGTCACCGGGGCGATGGCCTTGCTGCGCAGGTCCACCCTGAGGAGCCGCCCGGGGACCTTCGTCGCGAACCCGGGGCCGGTGATGGCCCCCCAGGAGGCCACCAGCAGGCTCTCCCCGTCCACCCAGAGGCCATTGGGCCCCTCGAGCCTGCGGTCCGCCAGGAAGACCTCGGGAGTGCCGTCGGGGCGGAGGCGGTAGATCACGCTCCGCTCCATGTCGCTGAGGTAGACCTCACCCCTGGGGCCCACGGCGATGTCGTTGAGGAAGGTCGCCCCCTGGACGGGGATGCGCCGCACCAGCTGGCCCTTGGCCAGGTCGATGACCGCCACCTTGTCCATGTCGGAGGCGTAGAGCATCCGGCCCACGATGCCAAGCCCCTTTGGGGCGTTCAGGCCCTGGACCCAGTGGAGCTCCACCACCTTCCCCTCGGCGTCGAGCTTGGAGAGGAAGGCGCGGCCGTCCCGGGCGTCCGAGCCGCCGGCGAGGTTGGACACGTACCAGCACTTGCCGACGGCGTCCCAGATCGCGCTCTCGGGGTTGTTGAAGCCCCGGGTCACCCGCGCGGCCGGCGCGGCGGGCGCGGGCTTGGGGCTCTGGGCCGTCAGCAGGGAGGTGGCAAGCAGGAGGGGAAGGGTGCGCACGGGGGCCTCCGGAGGCTGCCTCCATTCTGGGCCCGGGGGCGGAAGAGTCCACCCGGGAGGCCCCCGGCGCGGGCAGGTTCAGGCCCGGAAGGCGTCGAGGTGCTCCCCGAAGAAGGCGTCGAGGCTCCGGGGCGGCCGCCCGGTCACGAGCTCCACGGTGCCCGTGGTGAGGTCCGACGCCCCCCGGCGCACGGACTGGTTCAGCGCGGTCATGCCGTAGGCGTACCAGGGATCCATGCCCATGCCGCGCATGGCGGAGAAGGCCGCCCCATCGGGCACGGCGACCACAGGTACCTCCCGGCCGAGCCTCTGCGAGAGCTTCGACGCCGCCTCGGCCGTGGAGAGGGATTCGGGGCCGGTGAGGTCGTAGACCAGGCCGGCATGGCCATCCTCGGTGAGGGCCTTGGCCGCCACCTCCGCCACGTCACGGGTGTCCACCCAGCCCATCCGGCCCTCCCCGGCGCTGGTGTACACCGGCTGGCCAGCCTTGATGGCGTGGCTGAAGAAGGCCACCCAGTTCTGTTGGAAGAAGGTGGGGCGGAGGATGGTGAAGTCCAGGCCCGAGGCCTCCAGGTGCCGCTCGGCCTGGGCGTGGTGGCGGGCGAGCGGGCTGGCCGCGTCGGCGCTGACGCCCAGGGCCGAGAGCTTGACGACCCGCCGCGCTCCCGCGGCCTTCGCGGCCTCGACGGCGCCGATCTCGAGGGGCGCGAAGCGCGGGGCCGAGGAGAGGAGGAAGAGGGCGTCCACCCCGGCCAGGGCGGCCTTCAGGCCCGATGAGTCGGCGAGATCCCCCCGGACCACGGCGACGCCCTTCGCCGCCAGGGCCTGGGCGGAAGCGTCGCTGCGGGCCAGGGCCTTGAAGGGCGCGCCCGCGGCCTGGAGGGCGGCGATGAGGTGGAAGCCGACTTTGCCGGTGCTGCCGGTGACGAGGATCATGGTCTTTCCTTGGAGGGGCGCGGGGCGCCGGGTTCTCAGAGGTGCTGCACGACGTCGTGGAGGTCGAAGCGGACCTTGGGCAGGTCCGCGTACCTGTCTTCGGCGCTGCGGTAGCCCGCCGCCACCGCGGCGACGGTGCGGTAGCCGCTGCCCTCCAGGCCGAGGATGCGGTCGTACTCCGCCGGGAGGAGGCCCTCGATGGGGCAGGTGTCCACCCCCACCAGGGCCGCCGAGGCCATGAACTGGCCCATGGCGATGTAGGCCTGCCGGGCGTTCCAGGCGAAGCGGGCGTCCTTCGAGCGGCCGGAGATCGCCGAGAGCAGCATGCCCCGGAAGCCCGAGAGGCTCTGGGCCGGGACCTCCCGCACCTCGGCGATGCGGGCGAGGTAGCGGTCCGCGTCGGCCTCCGCCAGGTCCTCCCTCACGGCGAAGACGACGTAGCGGCTCGCCTCCACGGGCTGGGGCTGGTTCCAGGTCGCCGGGACGAGCTCCCGGCGCAGGCCGGGGTCGTCCACCACCACGAACCTCCAGGGCTGGAGGCCGTAGGAGCTGGGACTCAGGAGCAGGGCCTGCTCCAGGGCCTCCCAGGTCTCCGCCGGGATCTCCCGCCCGGGATCGAAGCGCTTGGTGGCGTAGCGGCGTTTCAGGGCCTCCAGGAGGCCGGCGGTGGAGAGGGCGGGTTCGAGGAGGGCGGTGGTCATGGCGCCTCCCTCACAGGGCTCGCGCCACGAAGGCGGCGATCTGGGCCTTGGGCTGGGCCCCCACGAGCTTGCCCACGGGCTTGCCGTCCCGGAACAGCAGCAGGGTCGGAATGCTCTGGATGCCGTAGCCGGCGGCGGTATTGGGCTGCTCGTCCACGTTGACCTTGGCGATCGTGGCCCGGCCCTGCAGGTCGGCCGCCAATTCGTCCAGGGCCGGGGCCACCATGCGGCAGGGGCCGCACCAGGGCGCCCAGAAGTCCACCAGGGTGGTGCCCTTCGCGGTCTCGGCGGCGAAGTCGGAATCGGTGAGGTGCTTGACGAGGTCGGACATGGCGTCTCCTTTTCCAGGGTGTTAGATTCGGTCTCGGGGGTTGCAGTCTTCCCGGCCGTGACCCAATGTTTAGGTGCTTGCTCTCTTTTCGAAAGTAGGCACTATTTTGGAAGGTAGGTACCCGATGGTTAGAAAAGCCTGCGCCCTTCAACCCAACGTGCTGAGCGACGTCTGCCCCACGCGGAAAGTCCTGGACCTCATCGCCGACAAGTGGACCGTGCTGGTGATCTACCTGCTGGCCTCCGGCACCAAGCGCTACGGAGAGCTGCAGCGGTCGATCCACGGCATCAGCCAGAAGATGCTCACCCAGACCCTGCGCCAGCTGGAGGAGGACGGCCTGGTGAAGCGCACGGTCTACCCCGAGGTCCCGCCCCGCACCGAGTACGAGCTGACGCCCCTGGGGGCGACCCTGCGCGAACCCCTCACGGCCCTGTGCCTGTGGGCCCAGGAGCACATGGGCGAGGTGGAGAAGGCCCGCGCCCGCAAGAAGGCCGCCCTGGCCCCGAAGCTGAGCGCCTGAGGCGGGCGCCCCCGGCCCTCAGCGCAGCTCCACCCCCCACCGCGCCACGTCCTCGGGGGTGTCCAGGTCCTGGGCGCCGGGCTCCCAGGGGATCTCGAGGACGCCCCCGCCCTGGAGCAGGGCCTTGGCGCCCCGGTCCCCGGAGAGGTCCCGGAAGCGGGGGAACCAGCCCTTCCCGAAGAGGGCTGGAATGCCCACGGTGTCCCCGTAGGCGCAGGCGACCCGCGCCAGCGGATCCTCCCCGGCGGCCCGCATCACGCGGTTGAGGATCCGGGCGTCCACCGCGGGCTGGTCGCAGGTGAGGAAGAGGGCGGCCTCGGTGCCCGGGGGCAGGGCGGCCAGGCCCGTCTGCAGGGAGCCCGCCATGCCCTCCGGCCAGGCCCCGTTGAAGGCCAGCGTCACGGGCAGGTCGGCCAGCACCGACCCCACCGCGTCGTGGTAGGCGCCGAGCACCACGGCCACGCTGTCGGCCTTGGACCTCAGGGCGGCCTTCACGACGCGCCGCACGAGGGGCTGCCCCTTCACCTGCAGGAGCTGCTTGGGGCGCCCCAGCCGCACGGAGGCCCCCGCCGCGAGGACGACGATCCCGGTCCTCACGGCCCGCCCGGGCCCCGCTCCCGCAGGGGCTGCGGCCGGCGTCCCGCCATCACCGCCTGGACCTCGGCGAGGATGGCCAGGGCGATGGACTCGGGCCCGTCGCCTCCGAGGTCCAGGCCCACCGGATGGTGGAGCCGGATGCGCTGGGGGGCGGAGACCTCCAGGCCCTCGGCCTCCAGCTCCGCCAGGAGGCGGTCCCCGCGGCGGCGGTGCCCCATGACGCCCACGTACCCGGCCTCGGAGGGCAGGAGGAGCCGCAAGGCCTCCAGGTCCCGGGCGTAGTGGTGGGTGAGGAGGACGGCCGCGCTCCGGGAATCCAGGCCCAGGTCGGGGATGAGGATCCGGAAGGGCCCGGCGCGCACCACGTCCGCGGCGGGGAAGCGCTCCCGGGTGGCGAAGGCGGGACGCGGATCCGCCACGCCGACCCGCCAGCCCAGGATCTGGGCCATGCGGGCCAGGGGGCGGGCATCGTCGCCGGCCCCGAGGATCCAGAGCTGCACGGCGGGTTCCACCCGCTCGACGAAGCCGCCCTCGGGCGCCTCGAGCCCCTCGCCCCAGGTCCGGGCGCCGAGCCCGGGTTCCGAGAGGCCGGTTTGCACCCACCCTGTCCGGCGCCGCTGGAGGCAGTCCTCGACGAAGGCCAGCCACGGCGCCCCGGGATCCAGCGTCTCCACCAGCACGTCGGCCTCCCCGTCGCAGCCCGAGCCGGTGCCCCAGATGAGGTCCAGGTCCCCCCGCAGGTCGTAGTGCAGGAGGCGCGGCCGCTCCGGCGCCTCCCGCCAGCGGGCGAAGACGTCGGCCTCGAGGCAGCCGCCGCTGAGGGCCCCGATCCTCGGGCCCTCGGCGTGCATCAGGAGGCGGGCGCCCGGCCGCCGGTAGCTGTGCCCCTCCACCTTCACCAGGGTCGCGAGCCCCCAGGGCGCGCCCGGGGGCGCCGCGCGCAGGTGACGGAGGATGTCCTGGAGTTCCTTCACGCGCGCCGCACCGCCTCGGGCGTGAGGGGCAGGCTGCGCACCCGCTTGCCCGTGGCATGGAAGATGGCGTTGCCCACCGCCGGGGCGAGGGGCGGCAGGCCGGGCTCGCCCACGCCGCCCGGAGGCACGTAGCCGGGATGCTGGACGAGGACGACCTCGATGGCCGGGGCCTCGGGGAGGCTCAGGAGGCGGTACTCCCCGAAGGTGCCCTCCTTCACCCGCCCCTGTTCCACGGTGATGCGTCCGTGCAGGGCCGCGCCGAGGCCGAAGAGGATGCCACCCTCCATCTGGGCCTTCACGTTCCCGGGGTTCAGGACGTGGCCGCAGTCCACGGCGCAGTAGACCTTGAGCACCTTCACGGTTCCGTCGGGCTTCACCTCCACCTCCGCCACCTGGGCGGCGTAGGTGCCGCAGTCGAGGTAGGCGTGGGCGGCGACGCCGTGGCCGCGGCCCTTGGGGAACTTCTTCTCGCCCCAGCGGGAGAGCTTCTTCACGGATTCCAGGACGCCGCGCAGGCGCGCGAGATCCACCTCCTCCTGGCCGACTTTGCGCTTCCCTTCGCCCTTGAGCAGCTCCAGCCGCCACTCGAGGGGATCCTTCCCCGCGGCGTGGGCCAGCTCGTCGAAGAAGCACTCGGTGGCGAAGGGGTTGAAGGAGGCCGGCACCGCCCGCCAGAAGCCCAGGGGCACCGGCACGTCACTCTGGGCCCAGCTCACCTCCAGGTCGGGGATGGCGTAGGGCAGGTCCGCCGCGCCCGCGAGCTCGGCTCCCTCGGGGGGCCAGGGCATCTTGAGGCTGGCGGCGATGGAGGGGCCCGCGAAGCGGTGGGACCAGGCCGCCAGGCCGCCCTTCCCGTCCAGGCCGCCCTCCAGGCGGTGCAGCGTCGCGGGCCGGTACCAGTCGTGGCGCAGGTCGTCCTCCCGGGTCCACTGGACCTTCACCGGCGCGCCCGCCTTCTTGGAGCACTCCACGGCATCCAGCATGAAGTCCGCCATGGCCCGGCGGCCGAAGCCGCCCCCGAGCAGGGTGACGTGGACCTCGACCTGCTCGGGCTTGAGGCCCGTGAGGTCCAGGATGCCCTGCATGGCCCACCCCGGGGCCTGGGAGGGGGCGTGGATCTCGCAGCGGTCCGCCCGCACGTCCGCGGTGGCCCCCATGGGTTCCATGGTGGCGTGGGCGAGGAAGGGGAAGGCGTATTCGGCCTCCACCCGCTTCGCCGCGGCCTTGAGCCCTTCGGCGCCCTTCCCCTCCTTGCGCACGGTCTTGCCGGGGGTCTCCAGGCGCTTGGCGAACTGGGCCGGCAGGTCCGCGCTCCGGAAGCCCGCGGCGGGGCCTTCGTCCCAGACCACCTTCAGGGCCTCGCGGCCGGCGAAGGCCGCCCAGGTGTGCTCCGCCAGCACCGCGACGCCGCTGGCCACCTCGAAGACCTGCTTCACGCCGGGCACCTTGAGGGCCGCCGCGGCGTCGAAGGACTTCACCTTGCCCCCGAAGACCGGGCAGCGCTCGATGCTCGCCACCAGCATCCCGGGCAGCTTCACGTCGATCCCGAAGCGCCCCTTCCCCGCCACCAGGTCCGGCCCGTCCAGGCGGCGGCGGCTCGGGCCGGGGCCCGTGAGCTTCCGCAGGGAGGGCTCCTTGGGCACCGGCAGCCGGGAGGCCGCCTCCACCAGCGTGCCGAAGGCGGCCTTGCGCTTCGAGCCGGGATGCTTCACGAAGCCGTCGGCCGCGACGCACTCGGCGGGGGGCACGCCCCATCGCGCGGCGGCGGCGGCCACGAGCATCTCCCGGGCCGCGGCCCCCACCTTCCGGGAGGCCTCGAAGGTGGTCCGGGTGGTCTGGCTGCCCCCCGTGACGCCGAGGTCCCCGAAGCGCGGGGCGGTGGAAGCCTGCTGGACCCTCACCCTGGACCAGTCGGCGCCCAGCTCCTCGGCCACCGCCTGGGCCATGGAGGTGCGGACCCCCTGCCCCATCTCGCTGCGGGTGGCCCAGACGGTGACGGTGCCGTCGGCGGCCACCTCCAGGAGGGCATTGGGGGCGAGGGCCGTCCCGGCGGCGGGAGCCGCGGCCTTCGCGGCGAAGCCCCGGAGGTCCAGGGGAAGGTGGAAGGCGAGGGCGAGGGTCCCGGCCTGCTGGAGGAAGTCGCGGCGGCTGCTCACTGGGCACCTCCCTTCGAAGCCTGGCCCGCCTTCGCGGCGGTGTGGATGGCGGCGCGGATGCGGAGGTAGGTTCCGCACCGGCAGAGGTTCTCGCCCATGCCCGCGTCGATCTGGGCGTCCGAGGGGTCGGGATGCTGCTTCAGGAGGGCTGCCGCCTGCATGATCTGGCCGGGCTGGCAGTACCCGCACTGGGCCACGTCGTGCTCCAGCCAGGCCTTCTGGACCGGATGGTCGCCCTTCTCCGAGAGGCCTTCGATGGTGGTCACCCTGCGGGGGCCGACGTGGGACACGGGGACCTGGCAGGAGCGCTCGGCCTGCCCGTCCAGGTGCACCGTGCAGGAGCCGCAGGCCCCCTGGCCGCAGCCGAACTTGGTGCCGGTGAGGCCCAGCAGGTCCCGCAGGACCCAGAGCAGGGGCATGTCCGCCGGGGCGTCCACGGCCCGGGAGCGCCCGTTGATGGAGAGGGTGTAGACCGGCATGGGGCACCTCGGCTGGCTGGGGGTGGCCCCATGCTCCGCCTGCGGGCCCCCGGGGGCAAGCAGGAACCCTCAGGTTCGCGCCCCCCGGCGGCGCCCCTTCCCAGGCATCGTAGGATGTTCACATCACAGGAGTTGGAGCGTGCCCTTGTTTGTCTATGTCGTGGACCGCGTGATCTGGGCCCTCTCGGTCCTGCTCATCGTGTCCAGCATCCTCTCCTGGTTCCAGCCCGATCCCAGGAACCCGCTGGTGAGGCTCCTCCACGCCATCGTGGACCCGCTGCTGCTCCCGGTCCGGGCGGTGCTTCCCCCCATGGGGGGCATGGACTTCAGCCCCATGGTGGTCATGATCATTCTCTGGATCCTCCGGGGCATGCTGGCCCGGGCGGTCCTCTGAGCCGATGCTTAGGACAAGGCCTTCATGAAATACACCCCCCTCGACATCCAGCGCCGCGAGTTCGAACGCAGGTTCAAGGGCCTCGACGAGGGCGAGGTGCGGGCCTTCCTCCACGAGGTGGCCGCGGAGTGGGAGGAGGTCCTGGTGGAGAACCAGCGGCTGCGGGAGGAGGTCCTGGACCTCCGGGAGCGCAACCGCCAGTACCAGGAGCAGGACCGCATCTTCCGCGAGACCCTCCTCCAGGCCCAGCGCACCAAGGAGGACGTGCTGGACACCGCCAACCGGGAGAAGGAGCTGCTCCTCAAGGAGGCCCAGTTCCGCGCCGACGAGATCATCCGGGACGCCCAGGCCCACGCGGTGCAGATCGAGGCGGACCTGCGCAACCTCAAGCTGGAGCGCGCCCGATTCCTCCAGGGCCTGGAGGCCCTGGTCCTCCGGACCCAGCGCTACCTCCGGGAGGAGGCGCCGGAGCTCTTCCCCCCCTCGGACCCCACCCAGCGCCTCAGCGATTCCGACTTCGAGAACCTGGACGAGGCCTTCCGGCCCATCCAGCGCAAGCGGGCCTGATGCCAAACGAGGGGGACCGCGCGCTCGCTGCGCTCGCTCTCCGTCCCCCTCGTGCTCCCCGCTCGGGTCCAGGCGGAGCCTGGACCCTTCGCCGGTTGTCCCACTCGTGCCTGAGGTCTCAGTTCAAGGCATCTAAGCTCTTGGTATAGGGCCCTCCCAGGGCCTGCCCTTTCTGGAAGGTACGCCCATGTCCCGCGCCGTCATCCTCGAAGCCCTCCGCACACCCATCGGCAAGTTCCAGGGGGGCCTGTCGGCCCTGTCCGCCCCGGAGCTGGCGGCGCCGGTGGTGAAGGAGCTCCTCTCCCGCTACCCGGGCCTGCCGGTGACCGAGGCCATCTTCGGCAACGTGGTGGGGGCCGGCGTGGGCCAGGCGCCGGCGCGGCAGGCCTCGCTCAAGGGCGGCCTGCCCTCGTCCACCTCGGCGCTCACCATCAACAAGGTCTGCGGCTCGGGACTGAAGGCCATCCAGCTGGCGGCCAGCGGGGTGCTCATGGGCGACCACGAGGCCATCCTCGCCGGCGGCATGGAGTCCATGTCCAACGCGCCCTACCTCATGCCCAAGCTGCGCGCCGGCGCGCGCATGGGCCACACCGAGGCCAAGGACGCGATGATCCACGACGGCCTCTGGTGCGCCATGACGGACCAGAGCATGGGGGCCACCGGCGAGCTGGTGGGCCAGAAGTACGGCGTCAGCCGCGAGGCCCAGGACGAATGGTCCTTCCACAGCCACCAGAAGGCCCTGAAGGCCATGGCCGAGGGCGCGTTCAAGGACGAGCTGGTGCCGGTGACGGTGCCCGGCCGCAAGGGCGACGTGGTGGTGGACGCCGACGAGGGCCCCCGGGCGGACACGAGCCTGGAGAGCCTGGCGAAGCTCAAGCCCGCCTTCAAGAAGGACGGCACGGTCACCGCCGGCAACGCCTGCCCGCTGAACGACGGCGCGGCGGCGTCGCTGATCATGTCCGCCGAGAAGGCCCAGGCCCTCGGCCTCAAGCCGCGCGCCCGCATCATCACGGCCGCGACGTGGGGCAACGAACCCGAGCTCATGGGCGTTGCGCCCATCGGCGCGATCAAGAAAGCGCTCGACCGGGCCGGGA
>JABLTH010118250.1_pt1 | contig 14253 bp, 13 predicted proteins | sample 7875711 | NCBI WGS metagenome assembly JABLTH01 (sample SAMN14941262, study PRJNA633318) | bioreactor metagenome | isolation source: bioreactor | place: China | collected 2019-03-05 | reverse complement strand
CGCTACGACGTCTCGTCGCTTCACCACGTGGTCCATGCCGCAGCGCCGTGCCCGCCCGACATCAAGCGCCGAATGCTCGAATGGTGGGGGCCCGTCATCTACGAGTACTACGCCGCGACCGAGGGCGGCGGAACGCTCGTGACGCCGCAGGAGTGGCTCGAGCGGCCGGGAACGGTCGGCCGCGCCTGGACGGGGTCGGAGGTCCGCGTCCTCGACGACGCCGGAAACGCGTGCGCACCGGGCCAGATCGGCACCGTCTACATGAAGCTCGGCCAGGCGTCGTTCGAGTATCACAAGGACAAGGCGAAGACGGAGGGGAGCCGCCGCGAGGGCTTCTTCACCGTCGGCGACGTCGGCTACCTCGACGACGCCGGATACCTGTTCCTGTGCGACCGCAAGACCGACATGATCATCTCGGGCGGCGTCAACATCTACCCGGCCGAGGTCGAAGCCGTCCTGCTCACGCACCCGAAGGTCGCGGACGCCGCCGTCTTCGGGATCCCCGACGAAGACTGGGGCGAGCAGGTCAAAGCCGTGATCGAGCCGGCGCCGGGCGCCGCGCCGGGCCCCGCGCTCGCCGACGAGATCCTCGCCTTCTGCCTCGAGCGGACGGCGAAGTACAAGGCGCCGCGTTCGATCGACTTCACCGAATCGATGCCGCGCGACCCGAACGGCAAGCTCTACAAGCGAAAGCTGCGCGACCCGTACTGGAAGGGCCGCGAGCGCGCGATCTAACCCCGGGGAGCACCATGCACATCGACTACACGCCCGAGCAGCGCGCGCTCCGTGACGAGCTGCGGGCGTATTTCACGAAGATGATGACGCCCGAGCTCGTCCGCGAGGTGAAGGGCAGCGAGGGCGGCGGTCCGCTCTACACGCAGGCGCTGCAGCAGATGGGCCGCGACGGCTGGCTCGGAATCGGCTGGCCGAAGGAGTGGGGCGGGCTCGACCGCTCGCCGATCGAGCAGTTCATCTTCGCCGACGAGGTGCAGCGCGCGGGGTACCCCCTGCCGTTCCTGACGCTCAACTCGGTCGGGCCGACGATCATGAAGTACGGGAGCGAGGAGCAGAAGCGCCGCTTCCTGCCGCTCATCCTCGCCGGAAAGGTCCACTTCGCCATCGGCTACTCGGAGCCGGGCTCGGGAACCGATCTCGCGTCGCTGACGACGAAGGCCGTTCGCGACGGCGAAGAGTACGTCGTGAACGGCAGCAAGGTCTTCACCTCGCTCGCCGACTTCGCCGACTACATCTGGCTCGCGGTTCGCACGGGGCCCGACGGCTCGAAGCACCGCGGCATCTCGATGCTGATCGTTCCGACGAGCTCGCCCGGCTACTCGCTCACGCCGATCGAGACGATGGGCGGCGTTCGCACCAACGCCACCTACTACAACGACGTTCGCGTCCCGGTCGAGAACCGCGTCGGCGCCGAGAACGCCGGGTGGGCGCTCATCACGAACCAGCTCAATCACGAGCGCGTCGCCCTCTCGGCCGTCGGCCCCTTCGAGCGGCTGTTCGAGGAGGTCTGCGACTGGGCGCGCGAGACGAGGCTCGCCGATGGCCAGCGCGTCATCGACCGCCCGTTCGTGCGGCACGGCTTCGGCCGCATCCGCGCGCAGCTCGAGGCGCTGCGCCTCCTCAACTGGCGAACGGCGTGGGCGATGACGAAGGGATCGCTGCAGATGGCCGAAGCCTCCGCCGCGAAGGTCATGAGCAGCGAGTTCTACGTCGAGGGCTACCGGATGCTGATGGAGGTGCTCGGGCCCGAGGGCCAGCTCCGCGACGGCTCGCCGGGCGCGGTGCTCGCGGGCCGCGTCGAGCGCATGTACCGAACGACGTTCATCCTCACCTTCGGCGGCGGCACCAACGAGGTGCAGCGCGACATCATCGCCATGGCGGGGCTCGGCATGCCCCACTACCGGCGCTAGGAGACGGCCATGGACTTCGCATTCACGGAAGACCAGGACGCGCTGCGCGAGCTCGCGCGCAAGATCCTCGAAGACCGGGTCACCCACGACCGGCTGAAGCAGATCGAGGCGTCGGCCGACTGGTTCGATCGCGACACGTGGCAGGAGCTCGCGCGCGCGAATCTCCTCGGCGTCGCGATCGGAGAAGCGCACGGCGGAAGCGGCTGGGGATTCGTCGAGCTGTGCATCCTGCTGGTCGAGGTGGGCCGCGCCGTCGCGCCGGTTCCGGTCTATCCGAGCCTCGTCCTCGGCGCGCTGCCGCTCGCGAAGTTCGGAACGGCCGCGCAGAAGCAGCGCTTCCTGCCGCGCGTGGCCGCCGGCGAGTGCATCCTCACGGCCGCGCTCGCCGAGCCGGCCAGCACGAGCCCGGCGCGCGTCTCGACGCTCGCGCGGCGCGACGGCGCCGCCTTCCGGCTCAGCGGCGAGAAGACCTGTGTCCCCGCCGCGCATCTCGCCGAGCGCGTGATCGTTCCGGCCACGCTCGCCGACGGACGCGCCGGCCTGTTTCTCGTCGATCCGCGCGCGGCCGGCGTCACGATCGAGCGCCAGCACGCAACGAGCCACGAGCCGCAGCTCCGGATCCGCCTCGATGGCGCGGCGGCGGGCGAAGACGATCTCTTGGGCGGCGAGGCCGCGCCCGCGTCCGCGCTCGGCTGGCTGCTCGACCGCGCGACGGCAGGGCTGTGCGCGATCGAGGCCGGCATCGTCGAGCGCGCGCTTCGCATCACGGCCGACTACACCGCGAAGCGCGAGCAGTTCAACCAGCCGATCGGCGCCTTCCAGGCCGTTCACCAGCGCGCCGCAGACGCCTTCATCGACGCCGAGTGCATCCGCTGGACGATGTGGCGCGCCGTGAGCCGCCTCGCCGCCGGCGAAGACGCCGCGGACGACGTCTCGATCGCGAAGTTCTGGGCGGCCGAGGGCGGGCACCGGGTGACCTACGCCGCGCAGCATCTCCATGGCGGGATCGGCGTCGACGTCGACTACCCGATCCATCGCTACACGATGTGGTCGCGGCAGATCGAGCTCACGCTCGGGACCGCGAACGAGCATCTCGACCGGCTGGGGGAGCGCATCGCAGGGGCGCGATAGCCTCGCTCGGCGCGAGCTGCGGCGAGGCGGCGGCGGGAGGAAGGCGTCGCATGCGGTCGCGATGCGACTCGAGCACCAGGAGCTTCGGCGAGAAGGCGCGGGGGAAAGCATCGCGCATGCGGTAGGCTGCCGCGCCAATGACCGGTCTCGAGCTGGCGATGGTGCTGCTGTCGGCGCTGCTGCACGCGGCGTGGAACCTCTTCGCGAAGGGCAGCCGCGATCCGATGTCGTTCTCGCTGGTGCTCTCGGTCGTTCCCGCGCTCCTGCTGCTCCCGCTGCTGCCGCTGGTCGACCTCGCGCAGGTGCCGCCCGCCGTCTGGAAGCTCCTGTGCGTGACCGGAGTCGCGCACGGCCTCTACTTCCTCTTCCTCACGATGGGCTACGAGAAGGGCGACCTCTCGCTCGTCTACCCGATCTCGCGGTCGGCGCCGGCGTTCGTGACGCTCGCCGCGGTCCCGCTGCTCGGCGAGTCCGTGTACGCGACGGGCGCGCTCGGCATCGCCGTCGTCGTGCTCTCGATGTGGCTCGTCCAGACCGACGGCCGCGTTCGCTGGCACGGCTTCGTCGAGCCCGGCACGCTCTACGCCTACCTCGCGCTGCTCGCGACCGTCGGCTTCTCGCTCATCGACAAGCGCGCGATGAGCCTGCTCTCCGCCGCACCCTGGAGCTCGCCGGTCCCGAAAGCCGTCTTCTACTACTTCCTGCTCTGCGGCGCGGCCGCGTTCGTCTTCGTTCCGAACGCGCTGCGGCGCCTTCGCCCGGGCGCCTTTCGCGCCGTCGCGACGCAGGAGAGCGGCCGCGCGCTCGCCTCGGTCGTCGTGAGCTTCGCGAGCTACGCGCTCATCCTCGAGGCGCTGCGAACGGCGTCGGTCAGCTACGTGACCGCGACACGCCAGACCAGCGTGCTGTTCGCCGTCGGGCTCGGAATCGCCTTCCTCCACGAGCGCCCGAGCCGGCCCCGCATCCTCGGCGCCGCCGGCACCGTCGCCGGCGTCGTCCTCATCGCCCTGGGATGAGAGGGGACGTTCTTTCCGCTTCTTCCGCTTTCGGCTGGCCACGACCTCGGGACCCGTCCGGCGAGCGGCCGGCTCCGAACGCAGCCCGATGCGCGTCGCGTCGGCAGGAAGGCCGGGCGCTCTCTCCGGCCACGCGGCCTCGCGAGGCCCGGCGGCGCTCCCGCGGTTGACCCGTTCCGGGGGCTCGGTCACGCTCGCTCTCGGGAGGTGCACGGGGGCCGTTGCCGAAGAGAGCCGGACCGGGAGAGCCGAAGCGGAGCGCCCGTGCGAAACGACCGCGCAACCGCCCGGGCGAGACGCCCGATTTCCTCGCGTCGCGCGCGCCGATCGTCGAACGCCTGCGCGAGGAGGAGCGCGTCTTCCTCGGGAGCGTGCGGCACCCGCTGCAGGAGGAGCGCCGGGTCGCGCGGATCACGCGCGAGTTCATGCGCGGCGTGCGCGCCCTCGACGGCGTCGGGCCCGCGGTCACCGTCTTCGGATCGGCGCGCTTCTCGCCGCGGCACCCGTGGTACCGCCTTGCGGTCGAGATGGGGAAGCGACTCGCGGCCGCGGGCTACACCGTCGTGACGGGCGGGGGCCCGGGGATCATGGAGGCGGCGAACCGCGGCGCGCGGCTCGCCGGCGGCTGCAGCATCGGCCTCAACATCCAGCTCCCGCACGAGCAGAAGCCGAACCCGTACGTCGATCGCTTCGTCGAGTTCCGGTACTTCTTCGTTCGCAAGGTGATGCTGGTCAAGTACTCGAGCGCGTTCGTCGTGATGCCGGGAGGCTTCGGAACCCTCGACGAGCTGTTCGAGGTGACGACGCTCATCCAGACGCGCAAGCTCCACAAGTTCCCCGTCGTCCTGATGGGCGCGCGGTTCTGGCGGCGGCTCCAGAGCTTCGTGAAGGATGCGCTCATCGGAGAGGGCGCGGTGCCGCGCAGCGAGCTCGACTTCGCGTTCGTGACCGACTCTCCGGACGAGGCCCTGCGGCACATCGAGCGAGCGCAGAACGGCCCGGCTGCGAAGCGGTCGTGAGCGAGCGCCGGAGCGTGCGGGCGCGCTGCGAACGAGACCGCGGGGCCGGTGGCCCTTCCGGCCTCGCCGGCCGCCGCGCCGAGGCCTTGCTCGAACCGCATCCTTCGACACCCGTCACATCACCGCTACGGCTTCGCGTGAGGGCGCAGCGCTGCGGCGCCGGCGAGCTCGCGCTGCACTACGTGCTCGAGGCTCCGCTCTCGGGGCTCCGCATCTCGCCGCCGGCGCAGACCCCGGGCCGAAGGGACCTCCTCTGGCAGCACACCTGCTTCGAAGCCTTCGTCACGGCATCTCCTGGCGGGCCCTATCACGAGATCAACCTCTCGCCGTCGGGCGACTGGGCGGTCTACGGCTTCCGGGCCCATCGCGAGCCCGGCCCGCTTCCCGCCGCCGAGGCCGAACCGGCGCTCACGACGGAGCACGCCGGAGATCGGTTCGAGCTGCGCGCGCGCATTGCGCTCGCCGCGCTCGACCCGGCGTATCTCTGCGCTCCGATCTTCGTCGGGCTTTCGGCGGTGATCGAGTCCGCGAGCGGGTCGCTCGCGTACCTCTCCCTTCGCCATCCCGCCGGCCGGCCCGACTTCCATCACGCGGACGGCTTCTGCTTGCGGCTGGATCCGCCGATCTGAGCGTGCGAGGCTTTCGCCCGTGACGCTCCGCTGCGGAATCGACCGGCTGCTCGAGGAGCCGCGCCTTCGCGCGCCGCTCGTAGGCCGGCGCGTCGCGCTGCTCGCGCATCCCGCATCGGTGACGCGCGACCTCGCCCACTCGGCCGACGCGCTCGCGGCGCTCGGAGACGTTCGGCTGACGGCCGCGTTCGGCCCTCAGCACGGCATGCGCGGCGAGAAGCAGGACAACATGGTCGAGTCCGCGGACTACGTCGATCCGCGGCACGGCTTTCCCGTCTTCAGCCTCTACGGCGAGGTGCGCCGCCCGACCGAGCGCATGCTCGACACCTTCGACGTGATCCTCGTCGACCTGCAGGACGTCGGATGCAGGATCTACACCTTCGTGACGACGCTGCGCTACGTGATCGAGGCCGCGGCGAAGACGGGAAAGTCCGTCGTCGTGCTCGACCGGCCGAACCCGGCGGGCCGGCCGGTCGAGGGGCTTCGCCTTCGCGCGGGCTGGGAGAGCTTCGTCGGCGCGGGGGCGCTTCCGATGCGGCACGGCCTCACGCTCGGCGAGCTCGCGCGCTGGTTCGCCCGCGAGCTCGGCCTCGACGTCGATCTCGACGTGATCACGATGGAAGGCTGGGAGCCCGAGCGCGAACCGGGCTTCGGCTGGCCGCTCGGCGAGCGTGCGTGGGTCAACCCGAGCCCGAACGCAGCGACGCTCTCGATGGTGCGCTGCTACGCCGGCAGCGTGATGCTCGAAGGAACGACGCTCTCGGAAGGCCGCGGCACGACGCACCCGCTCGAGCTGTTCGGGGCGCCCGACCTCGACGCCGGCACCCTTCTCGCGCGCATGGCCGCGCTCGCTCCGGAGTGGATGCGCGGCTGCCGCCTGCGGCCGTGCTTCTTCGAGCCGACCTTCCACAAGCACGCCGGCAGCCTCTGCGCGGGCGTGCAGATCCACGTCGACGATCCCGCGTACGATCACGCCGCGTTTCGCCCGTGGCGCCTGCACGCGCTCGCCTTCAAGGCGCTCCGCGCGCTACGGCCCGACTACGCGCTCTGGCGCGACTTCCCCTACGAGTACGAGCGCGACCGGCTCGCCATCGATGTCCTCAACGGCAGCCCACTGCTGCGCGAGTGGGTCGACGACCCGCAGGCCACGCCCGGCGATCTCGACGCAGTCGCGCGAGACGACGAGGCGGCCTGGCGCGACGAGCGTGACGCGGTGCTGCTGTATCGCTGAGATCCGCTGTGGCCGCAGCGCGCGAGCCGCTGCGCCCGCGGCCCGGACGGTGCGAGCGAATCAGCTCGACCCGAGCGGGTCGAGGCGAAAGAACCACGTGCTCTGCGCCATCGTTCCCTGCGGATCTCCGCTGAGGTCGTACTTCTTCGCGACCTTTTCGAGCAGGACCGTTCGAAGCGCCGGGTCGGTGACGCGCGTCGCCTTCGCGGCGTAGACCTTCCCGCCGACGCGCAGCCGAAGGCGGCCATCGGCCTCGGCCTGCGCCGGCCACTGCTTGCGCGCGGCGAGGCCGGCCGGGACGTAGAGCACGCCGTCGTTCTCGATGATCCACGTCGTGCGGCTCTTCGGCTCGGGCTGCCCGACCTCGATCTCGACGGTGTGGAGCGCCCCGGCCTGCGCCGCGTCGGGAAGGCCTGCAGAGACGGTGTCGCGGAAGGGGCCTCCCGGAATCGGGCCGAGCGGGCCGTCGTGGAACCGCGCCAGGACGACCCCTACGGCGAGGGCGGCGAGGCCGAGCGAGACGAGAAGCATGAGCCAGCCGACGACACGACCCATGGCGTCACCTCCGAAGCGGACGCCGGGCGACGGAGCCCGCTTCCCGGAGTCTACGCCGAAAAGCGTTCCGCGCCCGGCAGCGGATCCTTCCCGGACGCACGCCGCCGCCGGCCTCGGCGCACCCGGCCGGGCGCGCTCGCTATCGCCCCTTGAAGACCGCGGGGCGCTTCTCCTTGAACGCGCGCGGGCCTTCTCGTGCGTCCTCGGTCGCGAAGATCGGGAGGCCGATCTGCAGCTCGCGCTGGAGCGCTTCGACCTCGGGCATCCCTTCGGTCTCGCGGAGCGAACGCAGAACGGCCTGAACCGCGAGCGGACCGTTGGCGGCGATCTGCTCGGCGATCCGCATCGCTTCGGCGAGCGCCTCGCCGTCGGGAACGACGCGGCCGATGAGACCGATCTCCTTCGCCTCCTGCGCCGAGACGTTGCGCCCGGTGAGCAGGATCTCGGCCGCGAGCGTGTACGCGATCTGCCGGCGCAGCCGCACCGTCGACCCGCCGAGCGGGAACAGTCCGCGACGCACTTCTGCGACACCGAAGGTCGCGCTCGCACCCGCGACGCGGATGTCGGTGCCCTGCAGGATCTCGGTGCCTCCTGCGATCGCGTAGCCTTCGACGGCGGCGACGATCGGCTTGCACGGCCGCGCATGGCGAAGCAGCGCCTTCCACTGCAGGTCGGCGTCCTGCTCGAAGCGCGCGGTCCACTGGTCCTCGGCGTATCCGCCGCTCATGGCCTTCAAGTCGGCGCCGGCGCAGAACGTCCCGCCGGCGCCGGTGAGCACTCCGACGCGCAGCTCCGGGTCGGTGTCGAGGAGCTTCCAGGCGTCGCCCATTCGGGCCAGCATCTCGCCCGAGAGCGCGTTGCGGGCCTCGGGGCGGTTCATGGTGACGACGAGGATCGCGCCCTCGCGCTCGACGAGGGCATGGGGTGCGGCGGGCATGGAGCCTCCAGCGGGTCGGGTGGACGGGATCTGGCAGAGAATAGAACGCGTTCTAATCTTGGATCAACCCTCACCCCGCGAGGCCCCGTGCGAACCCGGATTTGCGATCCGTTCGGAATCGACGTCCCGATCTTCGCCTTCAGCCACTGCCGCGACGTCGTCGCCGCCGTCTCCCGCGCCGGCGGATTCGGCGTCCTCGGCGCGATCGGCTTCTCGCCCGAGCAGCTCGAGATCGAGCTGCGCTGGATCGACGAGCACGTCGGCGGCAAGCCGTACGGCGTCGACATCGTGATGCCCGCGACGTCGGCCGTTCCCGACGGCGTGAAGCTCGATCAGGACTCGCTCGAGCGAATGCTTCCCGAGCCGCAGAAGAAGTTCGTCGCGGAGATCCTCGAGCGCCATCAGGTGCCCCCGCTGCCGGAGGGAACTCCGCCGCCCGCGGCGGGCCTGCTCGAATGGGCGGGCGGAGCGACGCGCTCGCAGGTCGACATCGCGCTCGAGCATCCGATCAAGCTGCTCGTGAACGCGCTCGGCCCGCCGCCGAAGGACGTCGTCGACCGCGCGCACGCGCACGGAATTCCGGTCGCGGCGCTCGTCGGGAGCCCCAAGCACGCCGTCGAGCAGGTGCAGGCGGGCGTCGACCTCATCATCGCATCGGGAACGGAAGCGGGCGGACACACGGGAGAGGTCGGCACGATGGTGCTCGTTCCCGACGTCGTCGACGCGGTGGCGCCGGTTCCGGTGCTCGCGGCCGGCGGAATCGGCAGCGGGCGTCAGGTGGCCGCGGCGCTCGCGCTCGGCGCCGACGGTGTGTGGACGGGATCGATCTGGCTGACGGTCGCCGAGAGCGACACGCACCCCGTCGTGGTCGAGAAGCTGCTGAAAGCCGGCTCTCGCGACACGGTTCGCTCGCGCGCGATGACGGGCAAGCCCGCGCGGCAGCTCCGCACCGCGTGGACCGAGGCGTGGGACGGCCCGCAGTCGCCGGGTCCGCTCCCGATGCCGCTGCAGTTCGTTCTCACGGCCGACGCGACGGCGCGCATCCATCACTTCGCGCGCAAGCCCGGATCGCGGGCGGCCGAGCTGCTCGGCTTCCCGGTCGGGCAGGTCGTCAGCCGAATGAACCAGGTGAAAGCGAGCCACGAGGTGATCTACGAGCTGATCGACGAGTTCGTCGACAGCGTGAAGCGGCTCGAGGGCCTGCTCGAGCGCGCCGAGAAATAGCGATCAGCTCGCCGCTCCGTCGCGCGCGCTCGCGAGCAGAGAGAGCGTCACTTCGTCGAGCAGGTCGTCGTCGATCTGCTCCGGATCGAGCCACTGCGCCGCGTAGCGCAGGTGCACCTTCTGGCCGACGAAGACGTCGAAGAGATCCGAGTCGATGTGCCCCTCGTCGCGCATGCGCGAGAGGATCCCGAGGACGGTCTTCACCGTGAGCCCCGGCTTGTACGGGCGGTCCTTCGCCGTGAGCGCCTCGAAGACGTCGGCGAGGCCGAGGATCCGCGCCTGCAGCGACATCTGCTCGCGCGTGAAGCCGTTCGGATAGCCCGCGCCGTCCATGCGTTCGTGGTGGCAGCCCGCGATGAAGGGAACGTTGCGAAGGCTCTTCGGGTACGGGAGCTGCTCGAGCATGCGGATGGTCGAGACGACGTGCTGGTTCACGATCTCGCGCTCGGCCTCGCTGAGCGTTCCGCGCGGGATCGTGAGGTTCTCGGCCTCCTCGGGCTCGAGAATCGGGCGCTCGGTCCCGTCGGGCCCGTGCCAGCGCCAGCGCACGGCGATCGCGCGAACGCGGTCCTGGAGCGCGCGGTCCATGAACTCGCCGCCGGTGTTGCACTGGCGCAGGAACGCCCGGTCCTCGTCCATCGCACGCAGCGTCGCACCGAGATCGCCCGTCGATTCCTTGCGCGAATGCGCGAGCTCGACTTCGCGCTTCGCCACTTCGAAGCGAACGTCGACCAGGTCGATGCGGTCGAAGAGCGCCTCGAGCTTCGTGGCCTTGTCCTGGACGTGGACGGGCGTCGTCACCTTGCCGCAGTCGTGGAGCAGCGCGGCGATCCGCAGCTCGTAGCGCTCGGCGGGGCTGAGGGTGAACTCCTTGAGCGGTCCCTCGCTCGCGGCGCAGGCCGCGTCGGCGATCATCTCGGTGAGCACCGGGACTCGGCGGCAGTGCGCTCCCGTGTAGGGCGACTTCTCGTCGATCGCCTTCACGAGGAGCTGGATGAGGCCCTCGAACAGCGCCCGGAACTCGCCGGCGAGCCGGTCGCGCGTGAGCGCGACGGCGGTCTGCGACGCGAGCGACTCGGCGAGCGCGCGGGCTTCGTCGCCGAACGTCCCCGCGGCCGGCGGCGCCACGAGCTGGAGCACGCCGATCACCTCGGCCTCGTGGTTGCGCATCGGGATCGAGAGCGCTCCGCTCCCGGCGTCGCTGGCGGCGGCTCCGGCGCGCGCTGCGGCGGACGCGAGCGCGTCGAGCGTCTTCGCGCGCGCGCCGGCGCGCGGCGCATCGTTCTCGAGGAGGATCGCGCGCTCGAGCTCGTCCGATTCGTTCACGAAGTGGAGCGCGCCGGCCGCCGCGCCCGTCACCGCCATCGCGCCGCGCAGAATGGTCTCGAGCAGCCGCGTCCGGTCCTCCTCGACCGAGAGCGCGGTGCCGACCGTGTTGACCGTCTCCATGACCGCGACGTGGTGCGCGATGCTCTCGGTCATCCGGTTGAACGACCGGCCGAGGTCTTCGAACTCGTCGCCGGTCTCGATCTCGACGCGTGCCGAGAAGTCGCGGTCGGCCATGCGCAGCGTGGCGGCGCGCAGCGTCTCGATCGGAACGAGCTGCCGGCGGACGAGAACGAGGCTCGCGAGGACGACGCCGAGCAGCGAGAGCACGGCGACGAGCGGGAACGTCGCGCGAAACTGCCGCACGGGTGCGAGAATGGCGTCCGCCGGCTCGCTCACGACGATGCTCCACGACGGCGCGCGGAACACGGGCCGCAGGAACAGGGCCCACGATCCGGCGAGGCGCCCGGTCCCGGCGAGCGCGACGCGGCGCCCGCCGAGCCGCGGGTCGGCCTCTCGATTCGCGGCGGCAGCAGCGTCTCCTCCGGCGCTGTGGAAGACGGAGGCGCCGCCCTCGGTGACGACACGCAGCGCGACGAACGAGCGCAGCGCCTCTCGCGCGAAGACGAAGTCGGGATCGACGGCGGCCGCAACGAGCCGGCGCTGCGGGCCGCTCCCGGCGAGATGCGCGATCGCGATCGTCGAATCGCCGCCGTTCTCGACGACACGGAGCAGGGCGCCTCCCTGCTCGAGGTGGCGGCGGTCGGACGCGTCCTCCGTACGGAACGCCGCGAGCAGCGCGGAGTCGGTCGGGGCTGCGCCGGTCGTCGCGCCACCGGATCGCCGGCCGGTCGCGCCGGCGCGTGCCGGCTCCCGACCGGCCTCTTCGCCGGCCGCCTCCGCAGCTCCGGTCACCGCGACCGCGACGATGCGGCCGCGCGCGAGCTCGCGCAGCGGAGCGGGGAGCGCCCCGATCGAAGGAGTCGGTCCACACTGCAGGAGCGCGGTGTCGAGCACGTGCAGCGTCGCATCGAGGAGGACGAGCTTCTCGAGCGCCGTCATGCCGATCTGCTTCGCATCGTGCGCGAGCTGCGCCTCGCCTTCGCGCTCGAGCTCGCCGGTCACCTGGCGCAGCGAGATCGCCGCGAAGCCGGCGATCGGAAGCAGCGCACAGAGAACGACCGAGAGAAAGATCCGGCGTGCGACGCGGCTCCTGAGGAAGCGGCCTTCGATGTGCAGTCGTCCGGCGAGAAGCGTCACGGCAGTCCCATCTCAGTAGTGCGCGCCGAGCCCGATGAAGATCCCGTCGTTCGCCCGGATGACGTCGTCGAGGCTTCTCGGAGAGCTCAGCGCCGTGGCGGTGAGCCCGTCCTTACCGCGGCTGTAGAGGTCGTAGTCGTCGTTGAGCGGGACGAGGAACCGGTCCTTGCGCGCAGCGCCCATGTTGATCGCGGCGCCGGCCGCGTTCCGCAGCGGCAGGTACTGGTACGGCCGGCCCCACGGGTCGTTGCGCGCGAGGCTCACCGCGGCGAGCGTGTCCGGCGGCGGCCCGCCTTCGGCGAGGTAGGAATCGAGCTCGGTCTGGATCGACTTGATGTCGAGGATCGAGCGCGTGACGCGGACCTTCTCGATGTAGTCGAGGTATTTCACCGTGGCGAGCGACGACAGGATGCCGAGGATTGCGACGACGATCATGAGCTCGATGATCGTGAAGGCTTCCGTACCTCGCCGCGACGACGGCATGGCGACGGCGTCATTCCGCGACGACGCGAGCGACCTGATCGGCGAGCGCCTTGTCTCGATCCTGCAGCTCGGCAACGAGCCGCGAGGCCTCGGCGTCGCCGTGCAGGGAGGCCCACTCGGCGAGGTCTCCGAGGTGCTCGCCGAGCCGCGCGTGCGCGGCGGCGAGGTCGGCATGGCGCTCGCGGAGCGCGGCCGTCATCGCGTTCAGAGACTCGGCCTCTCGCGTCAGGTAGTCGGCCGCGCGGAGCCGGATCGGGGAAGGCAGGCGGCCGTCGCGGACCGAACCGAAGACCTGCACGAAGCGGACGAGCGGCGACACCATACGCTGGTACAGCAGCCACGAGCTCACGACGACGCTCGCTAGGCAGATGACGACCATCGGCCACAGCGTCTCGTGCATCGTGAGGATGCGGTCCGCGATGCGCCCGAGATCGTCCGGCGACGAGTCGCCTGCGTCGAAGCGGATCAGGAGCGGCACCAGCACGGCGGCGCTCGAGACGATCAGGATCGCAGCCGCGGTCCCGGAGACGACCCAGATCAGGTGCGCACGGAACGAGGGATTCTCGAACCAGCTCGGGCTCCCGCTGCGGCTCATGAGCCACCTCTCCTCGGCTCGGGGCCGCGCGCCTCGCGGACCCAGACCTCTTCGTGATTCTCGAAGCGCAGCGACGGGCCTCGGGGCGCGAGCAGCTCGAGCCGCACGGTCTGCGGAGTCCCGTCGGCGCCGCGGTAGTGGATGACGTGCAGCGTGACGCCGTCGCCGGCGAGCTCCGAGTCGACGCGCTCGATCAGGAAGCGCTCGTTGCTCGGCCCGCCCGTCTCGAACTCGATCATCGCGGGGCTGATCGCGAGCGAGCGCCCCTGATAGCGCGGGTCGGGAGACGTCCAGCGACCGACGAGGGCCGCCGGGACCTCCTGATCGGTGCACGCGCCGGCCACGAGGGCGGCGCAGAGCGCAACGATTCGCCGCACGCCGCGGCTGGGCGCGCGCGTGATGCGACCAGCACCCAGGCGCAGATCGTCGGTCATGCGGCCCTCCCCCCCATCTCTTCGTCCCGTCGGAGCGTGGCTTGAAGCCACGGGGCGCAGGAACCGCACGGATCGGAGTTAATCCCGGCCGAATCCTCCGCGGTTCGTGGTAGGCTGGGGCTCCTGGGAACGGAGGATCCGATGCCTGCTGCCGCCCGCTCTGCCCCGCGCCTTCACGCTCGCCGCTTCGGCAACCGGATCGGGATTGGATGGCTCATCGCTGCCGCGATGACGGGCGCGCTCGCCTCGCCGGCCCTCGCCTCGCCGGTGACCGTCGCGTTCACGGGAGTCTGGACGCTCGTCGACGACGCCGGCGCCGTGCTGGGCGGCGCGATCACTCCGGGCTCCGCATTCTCGGCGACGCTCGTCTACGACGACGCGACGCCCGACTCGAACGCGAGTCCCCTCTACGGCAACTACACGGTCGCCCCGGCGCAGCTCGGCTTCACGGTCACGTCCGGCGGCTTCACCTTCTCGCACGTGTTCGG
>JABLTH010094164.1_pt1 | contig 14254 bp, 15 predicted proteins | sample 7875711 | NCBI WGS metagenome assembly JABLTH01 (sample SAMN14941262, study PRJNA633318) | bioreactor metagenome | isolation source: bioreactor | place: China | collected 2019-03-05 | reverse complement strand
GCCGCAGCCAAGCCAGCGACGTTGCACAAGCGCGCGATGAAATGTCGATAGTTCATCTTCATCTCCTGTTAGCGAACGCCGCACTGGCTGTAGGCGTGATCGAAAACCGCTGCCGCGCTGGCGCGCAGGGCGCCGCTCGAGACCGCGTTCTGGGTGAGCGCGTTGCCACGGAAGCCCAGCAGCAGGCGTAGCCAGAGCAGGCCGTCGGTCTGCGGCTTGACGAAGCCATCGTCGTCGATATCGAGCGAGCAATGCTGCCCCGCTGGCGGGCCGAGATCAAAGCGCGAGACGCAGGTGATCCAGGCGGTGTCGGCGCCGGTTGAATTGCACAGCGCGCTTACCAGGAGCTTGTTGCCGGGGGCGACGAAGCCGCCGTAGACACTGGCACCGCCAATGTTCGGCACCGCCGACGACAGTCCGCCCGAGCCAAAAGTGGGGTCCAGGGTGCCGTTCGGATTGGTCCGCAGCATGCAGATGAACTGCGGCGGCGTGCCGCAATGGCCGCCGAGCAGCACTTTGCCGTCGTCCGCCACATGCAGCAGGTTCATGTTCACATACGTGTAGTTGCTGCTGAACCAGACGAAGCTCGCTCCGGCGAATGCCGCATCGGGCTGGCCGCTGTCGTTAAGGGCTGCGACGCAGAAGCGCCAGGTGCTGGAATTGCCATAGACACCGCACTGTCCGGCGAGAATGATGCGTCCTCCGGGCAGGATGCGTACGCGGCGGGTCACGTCGCCGGTCTGGCCGGTCGCGCTGTAGAGCTTGATGCCGGTGCTGTTGAAGCTGGTGTCGAGGGCGCCGGCAAGCGTAAGACGGGTGACGCAGAACTTCGCCGAGCCGCTGTCGTCGCAGTAGCCGGTGATCAGCATGCGGCCATCGGGGTAGACCGCGACGTCGCTCGACTGATTGTTGCTGGCGCTCATGTCGATCAGGCGTACGTTGCCGCTGTTGAAAGTGGAGTCCGGCAGGCCATCGGCGGTCAGACGGTGCGCGCAGAAGACGTAATGGCCGCTGGAGAAGCACTCGCCAGCGACGGCGATGCGACCGTCGCCGAGCAACGCCAGTCCCTTGGCGGTGATCATGCTGGGAAAGCGCGCGTAACCGCCGGTACCGAAAGTGGTGTCGAGATCACCATTGGCGGTGAGCCGGAAGATGCACGGCGAGTTGGGGCCGCAGCGCCCGGCACCGATGATGCGGTCACTGTTGTCGACCAGTAGTGAACTGCCGAACTCCTGCGCTGTGGCGTCGCCGGTGCGGAAGACGCCCGGTATTGCAGCGGTAGCCGCGAAGGTGGCGTCGATACCGCCACTGCCATTGGCCTGCAGGCGGGTCACGCAGACGTCGGCGGTGGAGTAGGTGCCGCAGCTATGCAGCGTGATGATCTTGCCGGTGGACTGCACGGCGCTCTGGAAGCCAAGCCAGCCCTGAGCGGTGGTGAACTGGTAGGTGCCGCCGCTGGCGAAACTGTTGTCGAGCCCGCCGGGGACAGCGCGGGCGCTGGTCGCCAGCAGCAATAGTGCCGCACCCGCCAGCAGGGCCAGGGCCTGGCCCCAGCGCCGAAGTGGGCGCAGGACAGGGTGCAGCAGACGCACTGATGGATTTGGCTGCTCGCGTGAAGCGGGGGGCGTCTGACGCAGGCGACGCCGCTCGTCGGCGTGCGGTCGGGAATGTGAGTGAGGGTGGATCATCGTCGGTCCTCCGGAAATGCCGAGGCGTTGGGCGATTGAGGGATTGAACAGCAGTAGGGCGAAATTTCACTGGGCATGGCAATAGCAGCGCAAGGGCGCCAAAACTGGCTCACCGGCGTTGGCATCTTTTACTGGAAATGCCCATTGCAATTGGGCTTGGTTCAATTTTTGGCAATAAGTCGACTTTTGCACAAATACGCCTTCTAGCCCCTATCCAATGGGCTTTCCAATGAAAAGATGTACACCTTGCTGCGAGGCCAGCTCGCGGGTGCTGGTCTCTGCAAGGGCGGACGTTACGATGTAGCTGCCGGCACGTCGACCTCGCCGGTCGCTGGCGAATTTGCGCTGACCGCGCCCGGTAAAATCGTATTGTTGATTACCGGTGTCTTGTGTCAAGGACAAGTGTCGATCCCGGTCAACAATCCCGATTCCGCGCGTCTGCGGGTGCCCATGCATCACCCGCCGCGCCGCGCTTTGCTCCTTGCGGGCGCACTAACGCCTGCAGCCGTCATCAAGGTCCTTCGTGTTCAAAAACATCATCGCCTACCGCATCAACCCCGACTGGAAGAAAACCACCGCGCAAATCGAGGCTGGTCTGAGTCTCACCCGCTTCATGAAGTGCGGCGCCACGCAGGAAAAGTCGATCGGCTGGTCGGAGCCGCGCAACGAGGCGCACGCGGTGCTGGCCGAGGTGGTGAACGGCCACCTGATCCTGCGCCTGACCAGCGAGACCAAGGTACTGCCGGCCAACGTGGTGCGCCGGGCTGCCGAGGAACGCATCGAAAAGCTGGAAGACCAGATGGGCCGCAAGCTCGGGCGCGTCGAAAAGCGCGATATCCGCGAAGAAATGCGCCTTGACCTGCTGCCGCGCGCCTTCACCCGCCTCGCGCACACGACGGTGTGGATCGATCGCACCGCCGGGCTATTGCTGGTCGATAGCGGTTCGCCCACACGCGCCGACGAAGTGGTTGCCATGCTGCTGCGCTGCCTCGACGACATTGAGCTGACGCCGGTGCAGACCAATACTTCGCCTGCGGTGCAGATGTCGGCATGGCTGCTCGCGCACGAGGCGCCGGGCCGCTTCGATATCGACGAGGAGTGTGAGCTGAAGGCGACCGACGACACCCAGGCAATCGTGCGCTACAGCAAGCATTCGCTGAACAACGCCGAGGTGCGCAAGCACATCCAGAACGGCAAGCTGCCCACGCGCCTCGCGCTCACGTGGAACGGCCGGGTCAGCTTTGTCCTCAACGACAAATGGCAGGTCAAGCGGGTGCGGTTTCTTGATGGCGTGTTCCCGGAGAGCGATCCAGCCGATACCGGCGCCGGCGACGGCGAGAACGCGGCAGACCGCTTCGAGGCCGACTGGACCATCACCACCGGCGAGCTGGCGCAATTGATGCCCGAGTTGATTGAGGCATTGGGTGGCGCGATGGAAATCGCAGCGTAACTTTCAACCCTGCGCAACCGACACAGATCAAGGTCAGGCGGTTTGCTGCGTCACGCCGTGTCTTGCGTTGACAAGTGTCAATACTCATCAGCGACGCATCGATAGCATCGGACGAATCTTAACTACATCGCGAACTGTGACCTTCGGGGAGATAACGCCGGGTCCGTTCGGAGAAAGCAAGATATGTCTCACTTGATCACCTGGACGCCGGATCTGAGCGTCGGAATCGACGTCATCGACGGCCAGCACCAGCGCATCGTCGAATACATCAACATGCTGCACGAGGCACGCCTGCGCGGTGACCGCGGCATGATCGAGCGCGTGGTCGAAGAGATGGTCGACTACACACTGTCGCACTTCAGTTTTGAAGAATCGATGATGGAGCAGGCGCACTACCGCTTCCTGCAGCCGCATCGTCGCGTGCATGAGCTGTTCGTGCGTCGTGTCAGCGAATTCCAGCAGCGGTTCAAGCTTGGCGAGGACTATCTGCAGGTTGCCACTGACATGCAGAACGCGCTGGTGACCTGGCTGATGAACCACATCAAGCGCGAAGACATGGACTACGCGGCAACGGTGCGCGCCAATCTGGGCGCTGCGGAGCTCAAGGGCAGCGGCGGCCTCGGTGGCATGCTGCGCCGCCTGTTCGGCGGCAAGTAGCGGCCGGCAGTACGTGCTGCCGCGCGTCAGCGGGTTCTGGCGTATTCCGCCGCAACGTCGGCGACAGAGGGGTTCGCCTTGCCCATACCGTTGACCAGGGCGATCGGGATCTCGCCGGTCATCACCTTGTGCAAACGCTGGTAGCTGGCCAGTGCCTCCGGTGTTGGCTCAAAACTGGCCGCCGCATAGCTTGACGTCTGGACGTTGGGAATGCCGAGCTGGGTCAGCTCCTGCGCAAGTGCGCGAGCACGCTGCGCTGCCTCACGTGTGCAGTTGATCGGCGCGAACACCAGCACGGTGCCGGGCGCCGCATTGGGTGGCATCGGCACCGGCAGGAAGCCGTTGGGGCTCATCATTGCGCGAATCGCGCGATGTTCGCGATACTCACCCCACAGGTGATAGCCACCGCCAAGGACGGCGATGACCAGCAGCAGGCGCAATACCAGCGTCACGATGCCGTCCCTGCGCTTCGTCGCGATTGCCTGCGGCCGAGCAATGCTGCAGTAACGAGCGTGAACACCAGGCCCACGGGCAGCGGCTCCAGGAAAGTGATGGCGATGTTGGCGAGCGGGTTTTTGTAGATTGCCATCATCTCGCTGATTTCCTTCTGCTGTGCGGCGATCCTTTCCGCACTGGCGCCAGATTTTCTTGCTTTCTCGACCGCGTAGGCGGTGTACTTTTCGGCGAAGTCTGGCGTGACTTTGTAGTAGATGAACTGCCAGGTTGCTACGTAACAGGCGCTGGCCACGAAGGTGATGGCGAGACCAACCACGAAGGCGCGAGCAAACCCGATCTGGCCGCCAGCCACGTTGTCGCGATACGAACGCACGCCGAAGTACACCATCAGAAAGGCCAGCACCATGCCGGTGTAGCCGATGAACATGCCCTTGTCGAAGCCGATCTGGTCCATGAACGGCAGGGTGGCAAGCATCATCACCGACAGCAGGGCGCCTGCAATCAGGCCAAAGGTCAAAACGATTTTGCGCATGAGAACTCCGATGGTGGTTGGGGAGTGCCGATTGCAGCGGACACGGCTCGTCGTCGCGTCATTCGAATGGGTGATTTTGCTGATTCTGGCGAAAAATCACCCGAAAGTGGTGCAAGGCGTAGCGGCCGGCGGCGATTCAGGCGATCAACCGCTTCAGGCGATCAACCGCATTTGCTTGGCCAGCTGTACGGCCTGTGCGCGGCGTTTCGCGCCGATTTTGTCGAACACGCGACTGAGGTGTGTCTTCACCGTGTTTTCACTGACGAACTCGCGCGCGGCAATCTCCTTGTTGCTGAGACCGGTGGCGACCAGCTCAAGCATTTCAAGCTCGCGTGGCGTGATGCCCAACGCGGCAACGCGCATCTGGTCGCGCGTGAAAGGCGCTCCGCTCGCTGTTGCTGCGGCGCTCGTGGTCGATGCGGATTCTGGCGCAATCGCGATATCAGTGCGTCGGGTCAGGCGCAGCCCGAGCCAGATGCCCAGCGCGGAAAAGAGTGCTGCGACGATCCCGCCGTAAAGCTCCAGCGAGTGCTCGACGACTAGCCAGCGGTACTCGACAAAGCGAAGCGCAGCGACCATCAGGCCGCCGATCAGACCGTAGAGAAGCACATGCCGGCGCATGGCACGATTCTATTGAACCGGTATGGCGTGCGAGCACTTCCGGTCGCGTCAGGGCGAGGTCTTGCGTGTGTATTTGCCGTCGAATGCCGTCGTCCACTTGCCGTTCGAGTCCGTGCTTTCCCAGTGCTGCCGTACGCTGCCGTCAGCATTGGGTGTCCAGGTGATGCGGTGCTTGACCGTGCTGCCACCAGTTCCTGGTACGCGCCCTTCGAGCACCATCTTGCCATCCTGCAGTCCACCTTCAAGCGTCAGCAGCAGGCCGGAGGAATCGGCCCAGGTCTGGTGCCAGAGCTTGCGGCTGGCGTCGTAGATGTTGATGCTTTCGCCACTGTAGTTGCCAGGCGTGCGGTAACTTTCACGCAGCACACAGCCAGCGTGTGCGCTGGTGATGAGATTGGTTCCGGCCAGTTTGCCGTTGGCGCCATGCACTTGCCACTCGCCGAGCCAGAAGTCGAAGGCGCGGTGCGCAGCGCTGGTACACGGGGAAGGCCGCTGGGCGTAAACGGTCGACGCGCTACTGAGCGCGGCAAACAGTGCGGCAAGAACGCACTTGGTCGGCCACTTTGACGCAGTGCGACATGCAGACGATGCGCAAGGTCTGGTACTTTCCATGAAGTTCCTCCTTTTGGATCAGGAAAGTCTATGACGCAAATTGCCAACCGTGTTCGTCGTTCGTCGCAACGCCGCGTAGTCACGCCCCGACGTCTGCAAAGCGTCGCAGGCGGGTTGATCGCAGCCATACTTATTGCGCTGTCACCGGCTTTGCCAGCACAAACCCCTGCCGAAAAAGTGGACAGTGCGGCGCCGCCATCCGCATTCGATGGCGAACTCGCCAAACGTACCGGCGCCAACGAAAACGGAATGCGCTCCTACGTGTTCGTGCTGCTCAAGACCGGGCCCAACAAGATGCCGGCCGGTCCGGAACGTGACGAAATGTTCAAGGGCCACTTTGCGAACATGAAACGCTTGGCAGGTGAGGGCAAGCTGGTCATGGCTGGGCCGTTCGACGGGGTTGATGGCTGGCGCGGCCTGTTCATCTTCGCGACGCCCGATATCGATGAAGCAAAGAAACTCGTCGCAACCGACCCGGTGATCATCAAGGGTGAGATGGTGGCCGAGTATCACCGTCATTTTGGCTCGGCCGCGTTGATGCTGGTGAACGAGATGCATGACAAGGTGGCAAAGAAGAAATTCTGAGTTGGGCCAGCAGCTTGTTTGAAGCGCCACGCCGTCTCGTAACGCACACGTAACGTCGCCAGTCTTGCGGACGGGTGTCGTCTGGCCTAGCCTCCCAGTGTCGGCGCTGCGATGGCGGCGGAGGTCATCGGGAGGTTGAATCATGCTCACACGTCGCACGTTGCGTATTGCCGTCAGCGTCTTCACATTCGCGATGGGGTCGGTTGTCGCGACCAACGCTGCTCTGGGGCAGACCACGTACTTTCGCGAGGAAATCGCGGCGAAGCCGGACAAGGGGCCGGCTGTTCTGATCATATCCGGCCAATCTGGGCCGGATCCTCGCCGGTCTTACGCTCGGGACGTGGCAGCGCTGGGCTACAACGTGCTGCTGGTTGATGGCAACGACATGCTGTCGCGAACCAAACCGGCCGCGCAGAACTTCAAGGACGCAGTGGGCAGCCTGCTGGCCTCGCCCAACACTACGTCAAAGAAGGTGGCGGTCATCGGCTTCTCGCTCGGCGGCGGTGCCGCACTTGCGCATGCCATTGGCCAGCCAGAGATTGTCTCTGGTGTGCTTGCGGTGTATCCATTCACCGCGTGGATACAGAACGTTGATGGACTGGCGGGCCGCATGCAGGTGCTGCTGACGGTGCTGGCCGCCGGTGCCGACACCTACAACAACTGCTGCATGATCGACAAGGCACGCGAGATTGAGAAAGCCGCCAAGGCGAAGGGCGTGGCATTCGAGATGTCGGTGTACGACAACGCCGAGCATGGCTATGACCTGACTGGCCGCTACTACCGCCACGATTACACGCGAGACACATGGAAGCGCACCGAAGCGTGGCTGATGCGAGCGCACGCGGATACCGGCAAATAGGGCTTGACGTACGCCAGCCAGCAATCCAATTGCGCTGCGCTACAGCCTGAAGGGTTTCTTTGCTTCTCCCGGTGCAGATTGCGCTTGTCCGGCTTTGGTTTCGGGGGGAGGTGGCACCGGCATCGGGAAGCCGAGGAACACCATGATGATGAAGATGGGCAGGATCAGCCAGAACAGTGGCCGCTTCCACGTGAGTTTTCTCTTCATCATCATCAGCAGTTCGTGCTGATGACGATGGTTTCAAGGCGCTATGCGCGCCGTTGCCTGCGCTACGGTGTAGGCCGCATGACGCCATTGGCGTCACGCTTGAGGGGATACGGTTGTCGGGGCAGCGGCGCACCGGGGGCGTCCTTGATGGTGACGCCGTGCTTCCAGGTCTTCGGTGCAATGGCAATGTAGCGGGCGAAGCCACCGGTACCCCCGAGGGGCTTCGCGAAGCCGATAGCGATCAGCGCGCCTTTCTCCGGCACTTTGTCGAGATTGGAGACGCCTTCCGCCTGCGTGTAATCGTTCTTCAGAATCCAGGTCTCACTGGCGAAGTCGGGCGTGGTGTCGGTATCCAGTGGCTCATGACCGTGGAAGAGACTTTTGCGTTCCAGATGCAGGAACTTGATCGCCTCCAGTTGCACGCCAGGATGCGGGCGGCTCTGAAAGCGCTGCGGATCGTCCCACTTTTTGTACCAGTCCGAACGCACCATCACCACTGAGCCTTCCGGGATGCGGCCGTGGCGCTTCTCCCACTGCGCGATGTCGGCCACGGTCATGTGATAGTTCACATCCTTCACCACCTTGTCGGCGATATTGATCACCACCAGCGGTCGCACGGCGTAGGTCGGCGGCAAGTCGCTGATGGTTGCGCCCAGCGGGCTGAAGTGCGCCGGCGGGTCGAGCTGGGTGCCGTATTGATCGGTGGTCAGCTCATAGGCGGTAGCCACAAACCCGTGCGTACCGTAGCTGAATTCATCGCCTTCCTTCGCGAATCCTTCAAACGTGCGCCCGGCGATTGATGGCTTGAACTTGGCATTGCCGAACCCCGGCCATACTGCTTGCGTGGGATGGAAGGCGTGGGTGAGGTCGATGTACTTCGCGTCTTTCAACGTGTTGTTGTAAACGCTCCAGAGGCCTTGTGCGGTGCTGGGGGCGAGGGCGCACAAAGAGAGAGTCAGAGCAAGCAGTGAGGCAACTGGTTTCATGGGCTTCGTCAAAGTGTTGACGGCGCATTATGTAGGGCGGAACGCTTGCGGTTCCGCTGGATAAAGTGGTCGGAGGATTGGTGCGGTCGAATGCAGCTGAACGTCAACGAAAGAGTGCCACCACAGCCGCGCTGCCGCATGCCTACGCACGCTACTTTGATCTGCGTTGGCTCACAGGATCACGGCGAGAAGCTCGCGGCGCAGTTCCCATTCAGGTGCGGCTGGATCTGATCCCATGTGGTTCGGGTCGGGCTGCCGCCGCCGATCGCGCCATTGGTGACCGCCGTGCCAGTCAGCCCAAACATTGCACGCAGCAGCAACAAGCCGTCGGTCAGCGCATCAACCTGGTTGTTGCCGTCTACGTCAAGCGTGCAGGGGTTGATCCACTTGGCGTAAAGCGTCAGGTTGCTGCTACCGATGGTCAGCGTTGAACCGCCGGATGCCGGGTAGCTGACGCCGGTGCCGGCAGCGGTGGAGTTCCAGCCGGCGAAGGTGTAGCCCGTCTTCACCAGCGCCCCGGTGTTCGCGAGCACGACCGCAGTTGCGCCCGGTGCGTAAGTATTGCCATCAGCTGGCGCAGTGCCGCCAGTGCTGCCATTGGCGTCGTACGACACGGTACTGGTGATTGGTATCCACTGCGCGTACAGGGTGCTGTTGGTGTTGATTGCAAAAGAGGCACCCGCGGCAATGGCATTGCCACTGCCATTGGGCGCGGTATTCCAGCCACCGAACGTGGCGTTGATGCGCGTTAGCGCGCCAGTGTTGCCCGCCGCTGTGGCGGTGGCCGCTGCAGCGTAATAGTTGCTGTCAACAGGCACAGCACCGCCAGTATTGCCGTTTCCGTTGTAGGTGACGGAGTAAGGGTTTCGGTTGGTGAGGCTGAAGTTCACTGAAGTAACCCCGGCGTGCTGGCCGCAGCGGTATAGGCGCCAACAGTTCCATTCGCGGTCGCTCCGAAGTAAGCGATACCGCTGGCACCCGACAGGTTGACACTGCCGCTGGCAATGCCCGCTCCGCTGCCCGGCCCGGTGAACGTTACAAACGATCCTGACAATTTGTTGTTGAACGCATCAAGCACCTGAGCCTGCAACACGGTCCCGAAGGCGGTGTTGATTGCCGTGCTCTGGCTTGACCCGGCAACCACCGCAAGGCTTGCTGGCTGCGCTTCGACGGCGCCGCTGTCGCAGTACGCCGTCCTGCGCGACAGCCCGCGTTGATCAAGGGCGCTCGCGCCATAGCTGGGCGCCCCGACGGCAGCGGCGCAGGTGGTTGCTACCCCGCGATTGATTGCTGCGCTACCGGCGCCCAACGGGAGGTACGGCACGGTGCCCGTCAACGCTCCGAGCGCTGGGTCGCCGTTGAAGCCGGGGCAGCTCGTGTCGCCGAACACCACGTTGCCGCCGCCATCCGGGATCGATGTCGAGCAGTTGCCACCGGGTGAATTGTTGGCAACGATCGAATTGGCGAGCAGCTTCGGCGTCCCGTCAATGCCTGCCCCCGTCCCGCTCACCACGCTGTTGCCGGTAATCGTCGTGTTGGTCACCCGCACGGTTCCATTGGTAAAGACGGCGCCCAGGCTCAGCGCGCCTCCGGCCACTTGAGCGTTGTTGCCGGAAAACGTGCTGTTCGTCAGGCCGAACGAGTGGACGTAGATCGAGGTCGCCTTGTAAATCGCGCCGCCCCGATCACCTGCCGTATTGCCAGTGAACGAGCTACCGGAAATCGTCATGGTCGTACCGTCTACCGGCGCTCCTGCGGCGTACAGCGCGCCGCCCCGTCCACCACTGCCGCCGCCAACGACGCTGCGATTGTTCGTAAAGCGGCTATTCGTGATGGTCGCGTTGTTCGCATAGACGGCGCCACCGTGGCCACCAGTGGTCTGGTTGTTGGTGAACGTGCTACCCGTGATGCTGAGCGGGCCACTGCTGTAAATGGCGGCGCCGCCGGGGTCTGAGACTAACGAGTTCGTGGTGTTGCCCGTGAACGTCGAATCGACCACGGTGAGTATGCGGCCCGGGTTGTAGATGGCCGCGCCACCACAACTTGGCGTGCAAGCCGCTGCCGTCGCGCCGTTGCTGAAGGTCAGGTATTTGACAGTCAGGTTTTGCAGATACGTCTGGTCAAGAATGCGCACCGATGACCCGCTCAGCGTGATGAGGCCCGCCGCGCCGCCATCGATGGTTATGTTGGTCGGTGACCCGCTGATATTGGGGAAGGTGATCGTTGACGTGACCGGGATGACAACGGGACTGGTGCCGCAGTTGAAAGTCACCAGCAACGGGTCAAACGTCGAGTTCAGCGCCGCTTTCAGCGAGGCGAGGGTGCAACTGGCAGCAGTTCCGCTGCCAACAACGGTCTGCCCGCCCTGTGCGTACGCGGAGCGGATGCTCCCAGCACAAATCGCCAGCGCCAGCGACAGCCCGACAAGAAAACGCGCCCAGCCCGAGGCTACCGAACGTTGCTGATAGCCCATGAGCTCTCCGTGGTTTGACCGTAGTACAAATCTGATCATACCTGCCGGTCGATACGTTGGCTGGCGCGCATAGGGCAAATCGAAACCCGCCAGCAGTCATGGAGCGAACAGCAATTGCCAGCCTGTCAGTCAGGGCCACGGAACGAAATGCCTCGCGACCTGGCGTGGCGGAGGAGGGCGCAAACAGAGCGTCTTGCACCGGTCACATACGATGGTGCCAAGCGCCATTTTGTTCGGCGATACGTCGCAAGAGTCCAGTAGGCGCGACCAACCGACGCTACGTTGCAGCGCCGCGACCGGCGAGCACGACAAGCCCGTGTACCGGCTCGTCGTCGTTGTGGCGAAGAACTGCGGCATCCATCGCTTGAATGGTGAAGCCGGTGTTCGCCAGCTGTTGTTCGACATACGCCGTTGTGTGACTGTATCTTGCGTTGGTGTTTAGCTTGTAGCCGGGCTGGGTGGCACCTGCCTTCTCGAGCGTGAAAGCGAAGCATCCGGTCGGACGCAGTGCATGCGCTGCGTTGCGGAATACGGTGCTCAACTCGCCAAAGTAGTTGAGCGTGTCCATCGCGACGATCAGATCAAACTGCGTGGTGTGACGGCCCAGATAGTCGGTCAGCTCGGCGACCACCAGCGCGTCATAACCGCCGCGCTGGCGTGCCTTCTCTACCATCGCTGGCGACAGATCGACACCGGTCAAGTGCGCTGCAAAAGGCTGCAGGACGGATGCGCACAGTCCTGTGCCGCAACCCGCGTCGAGAATGTCCAGCTGCTTGTCAGGCGTGAATCCTGCCGCTTGCAGCAAGGTCGTGACCAACGCTGGCCCTTGATAGCCAAGGTGTTGGAGCGATTCATCGAACGTCTCAGCGTAGCGGTCGAAGAGGTAGGTCACGTATTCGTTGGCGGCTCGCTCCGGTGGCATATCTTTGCGCATGGCGGCCAATCGATGCGCGGGCGCAGGGTCATCCGGCAGCAGACGAGCCCAGTGCTCTAGCAGGTCCGTGGCGGCCGCCGTGGCACCCATACGAAACAGCGCGTCACCGAGCAGCGCGCGTGCCTCGTCGTGCCGAGCACAACGCTGCAAAGCGCTCGCCAGCAGCTTGATTATTGGTACGTGCGTAGGGCTTCTTCGCAGTGCAGTCGTGAGCACCGCAATCGCCTCGTCGTCGCGGCCCAAGCGGATTAGTGCACGCGCTAGATACTGATTTGTCTCCGCATCAGTCGCGCCAAGTGAAGCAGCGCGACGCAGCAACAGGACGGCCTCGCCGAAGTGTTCGCTCTGTACCAGCAGCTGGCCCAGCAGGCACAACGCGTCGAACTGATCCGGCTGCCGCGCCAGCACAGCGCGACACAGCGCCTGCGCGGATGCCACGTTACCCTCGCGCTGCAGCACGCAGGCGCGTGTCAAATCGTTGGTGGCGGCGGTGGACTTAAGCATTTAGTTTGGCACTTTAACGCTTTCGAGCGCGGACGAGTGAGCTCTGTCAACTACGGCCAACGTCGATACTGTATAAATAAACAATGTTTCAGATTGAGTCTATAACCAGCAGAATCATCACGTTGCGTGGTCAACGCGTGATGCTGGACTCTGATTTGGCTGCGCTTTACGGCGTTGAAACGCGTCGCCTCAATGAGCAGGTACGACGCAATCCTGATCGCTTCCCCGCTGATTTCATGTTTCAGGTACGTGAGGATGAGTTCAAGGCTTTGATGTCGCAATTTGCGACATCAAACGAAGGGGCAACGACGTTGGGTCATGGCGGTCGTCGCAAATTACCGTTGGTGTTTACCGAGCACGGTGCGCTGCAGGCCGCGTCCGTGCTCAACAGTTCCCGTGCGGTAGAGGTTTCGCTATACGTCGTTCGGGCATTCGTTCAATTGCGCGGCCTGCTTGCGGCGAACGAGCAACTGGCTCAGCAGCTGGCCGAGCTGGATAAGCGCCTATCTCAAAAGCTCTCGACGCACGATCAGGCGATTACCGGAATTCTCAATACGCTTCGTGCATTGATGCAACCACCAGGGAGTACGGCGAAGAAACGACCAATCGGATTTGTTGTGCCGGAGGATGGGGCGTAGGGCGTATACGCGAAGCGAAACGTACTGGTCGCCAGAATTCGCATAACAAGAAATTCACCGTCGGAGCGCGCCAAAAAGGCGGACGATGCTCCGCGAATCCGCACTAAATCGCTGAAGCAATAAGTTCGTGATGAGTATTTGTCGCCTCTGTTTGCATGATCGCAAGCTTTGCAAGTCCCACATAGTGCCCGAGTTTCTATACAGCCCGCTGTATGACTCTGATCGAGAAATGATGGCTATTACCGGGCGAGGTCGTCAAGGTTGGAAGCCACTAAACAAAGGCATTTGGGAGCACTTATTGTGCAGTGACTGTGAGCAATATCTAAATCGAGAGTACGAGCAGCCGTTCCAAGATCAATGGGCAGGAGACGATGCTTTGCCTAGGCAGATGACGAAAGACGACGTACACACTGCGACGTTTAGCTATGTGTCGTTCAAACTATTTCATCTGAGTATTCTGTTCCGAGCGTCGGTAAGCTCAAACCCCATGTTTCAAGCGATTCGTCTCGGCATGCATGAGGATCGTATCCGGAAAATGCTGCTCGGCAAAAATGCTGGACATCAATGGGAGTATTCGATTTTTGCTTTCGCGGTAATTAACTCTCACAACCAAGTTGAAAGGAGAGTCATTTCCCAACCAATTGCGGCACGTTTCGACGGTCATCGCGTATATGGCCAAATTTATGGAGGTGCGATGTGGTGGATATCTGCCTCGTCGCACGCTAACTTGACCTTCTGCCAAGGCGGCCTTCAGAAGTCAGGTGAAATCACATTTCTCGCAGAGCCTTGGAACGAAATTGGCGTCATGCAGGATGCCAGCGTGGCGCTCAATGCCCCACGCAGAGACGCGTTTCCGATGCGACCTAAGCCGGGCTGACAAGCCCAGCTTACAACGTGAACGCTGCTACTCGCTAGTCACCTGCAACACCAACTTCCCAAAATTCTCCCCATTGAAGAGCTTGAGTAAAGTCTCCGGGAAGGTATCCAGCCCGACGACGACGTCCTCTTTCGATTTCATCTTGCCGTCACGCAGGTAGCCGGCCATTTCTGCG
>JABLTH010059505.1_pt1 | contig 14265 bp, 13 predicted proteins | sample 7875711 | NCBI WGS metagenome assembly JABLTH01 (sample SAMN14941262, study PRJNA633318) | bioreactor metagenome | isolation source: bioreactor | place: China | collected 2019-03-05 | reverse complement strand
CGCGACGGGGCGCCACACGCCGACGCCCTCCCCTTCGGCGTCGATCGGCACGGGCCCGGTCAGGACCGTCTCGAAGAGCTTGTTCATCCGGTCCTGGATCGTGAGCAGGTCCCGGAACGGGTCCCAGGTCTTCATGCGTCGTCCCCTCTGGGCCGAATGATAAGGCCGGGCCCCCGCGGGAGCCCGGCCGTGATCGCCCTCGTTTGCAGATTCCGGCGGACGGTCAGCCCTTCTGGTCGTCCACGACCTCGGCGTCGACCACCCCGTCCTGCGACGGACCGGGGCCGCCGGCGCCGGCTTCCGGGCCGGACTGGCCCGGCCCCGCGCCGGGGGCGGCCTTGTACAGCGCGTCCGCCGCCTGGTGCGTGGCCTTCATCAGCCGGTCCGAGGCCGCCTCGATCCGCCCGGCGTCGTCGGCCGCGACCGCGTCACGGGCCTCCTGCAGGGCGGCGTTGATCTCGGTTCGGACGTTCTCGGGCAGCTTGTCGCCCGCGTCCTTGACCATCTTCTCGCTCTGCCACACCAGGCCGTCGAGCTTGTTCTTCGCCTCGATCGTGTCGCGGCGGCGCTTGTCGTCCGCCTCGTTCGACTTGGCCTCGTTGACCATCTTGTCGATCTCGTCCTTGTTGAGACCAGACTGGCCCGTCACGCTGATCTTCTGCTCGCGCGAGGTCGCGCGGTCCTTCGCGGTCACGTGCAGGATGCCGTTGGTGTCGATGTCGAACGTGACCTCGATCTGCGGGATGCCGCGCGGTGCCGGCGGGAGCCCGTCGAGGTTGAAGCGGCCGATCGAGCGGTTGTCGCGCGCCAGCGGCCGCTCGCCCTGCAGCACGTGGATCTCGACGCCCGGCTGGTTGTCGCTGGCCGTCGAGAAGACCTCCGACTTGCGCGTCGGGATCGTCGTGTTGCGCGGGATGAGCACCGTGCACACGCCGCCGAGCGTCTCGATGCCGAGCGACAGCGGCGTCACGTCGAGGAGGAGCAGGTCCTTCACGTCGCCCGACAGCACGCCGGCCTGCACGGCCGCGCCCACGGCGACGACCTCGTCCGGGTTGACGCCCTTGTGCGGTTCCCGGCCGAACAGCTCGGTGACGAGCTTCTGCACCAGCGGGATGCGCGTCGAGCCGCCGACGAGGATCACCTCGTCGATCTGCGACGCGGACAGCCCGGCGTCCTTGAGCGCGAGCCGGCAGGGCTCGAGCGTGCGGCGGATGATGCCGTCGGCGAGCTGCTCGAACTTCGCGCGCGAGAGCTTCAGCACGAGGTGCTTCGGGCCGGTCGCGTCGGCGGTGATGAACGGGAGGTTGATCTCCGTCTCCATCACCGACGACAGCTCCATCTTGGCCTTCTCCGCGGCTTCCTTGAGCCGCTGGAGCGCCATCTTGTCCTGCGAGAGGTCGATCCCCTGCTCGCGCTTGAACTCGGTGATGATCCAGTCCATCAGGACCTGGTCGATGTCGTCGCCGCCGAGGTGCGTGTCGCCGTTGGTCGACTTCACCTCGACCACGCCGTCGCCGACCTCGAGGATCGAGATGTCGAACGTGCCGCCGCCGAAGTCGAAGACGGCGATCTTCTCGTCCTTCTTCTTGTCGAGGCCGTAGGCCAGCGCGGCGGCGGTCGGCTCGGGCACGAGGCGCTCGACCGTGAGGCCGGCGATCTGCCCGGCGTCCTTGGTCGCCTGGCGCTGCGCGTCGTTGAAGTACGCGGGGACGGTGATCACCGCGCGGTCGACCTTCTCGCCGAGGTAGGCCTCGGCGTCCTGCTTGAGCTTCTGCAGGATCATGGCCGAGATCTCCGGCGGCGAGAACACCTTGTCGTCGATCCCGACGCGGGCGTCGCCGTTCGGCGCGTTGACGACCTTGTAGGGGATGCGCGCCAGCTCGGCCTGCCCCTCGTTGTACTTGCGGCCCATGAAGCGCTTGATCGAGTAGACGGTCCGGGCCGGGTTGGTGATGGCCTGGCGCTTGGCGACCTGGCCGACGAGGCGGTCGCCCTTGTCCGTGAACGCGACGACGGACGGCGTCGTGCGCCCGCCTTCCGCGTTGGCGATGACGGTCGGCTTGTCGCCTTCCATGACGGCGACGACGGAGTTCGTCGTCCCGAGGTCGATCCCGATGATCTTGGCCATACGTGTGCACGCTCCTGGCGGGCGGTTCCCGCGAACAGGAGGGCTTTAAGACGCGCTTACGGCGAAGTCAAGGCAGGGACGCGAGTTCCGTCGTCCCGGCGGCGGCGTGCTCGCCCCGCGTGAAGCGGTGTTCGCGGACCAGGGGGGCGCGCCCGCGCGAGCCGGTCTCGGCCAGCCGGTAGCCCCACGGCCGCAGGTCGTAGGCGTACGGGTCGCCCCACGGGTCGCGGATCAGGGGCTCGGGGACGAGGCCGCGGTCGACCAGCTCGGCGAGGTTCCGCGGCCACGCGCCCTGGTCGAGGAAGTGCGTGGCCAGCGCGGCCTCGAGCCGGTCGAGCCGCGTCGCGCTGGTCGTCCGGCGCAGGCGCTCGAGCCCCGCGGCCGTGGCCAGCACGTCGGACGAGGCGACCGGCGTCGCGGCCGGGAGGATCCGCGGGCCGGGCACGAGCGCGCGGAGCGCCTCCTGCATCCCGGACGCGCCGCCGAGCGCGGCGAGGACGATCACGGCCGCGAGCAGCGCCCGGGCCGGCGCCGCGGCGCGGAACAGCGCGGGCACCGGGCCGACACGGGCTTCGCCCGTCGCCCCCGCCAGCTCGAGGATCTCGGCCTCGACCAGCTCGGCCATCAGGTGGAACGTCTCGAAGCTGCCGAGGCCGGAGAGCTCGGCGATCTCGCCCGCGGTGCGATGGCCGTCGATCCAGCGCAGGACCGAGCGCTCGCGCTCGGTGAGCTTGCCGCCGCGCGCGCGCCCGGTGTCCTCGAGCGGGTCGGCCGGCAGGAAGCCGAAGTCGATGTCCTGGTCGTAGACCGAGCCCTTCGCCTCCGCCGCCCCCTCGAGCGCGAGCATCTTCGCGCCGCGCTCGGTCGGGCGCAGGACGACGGCGCGCGACGGGATGACGCGCTCGACGAGCGGCCACTCGTCGACCATGCGCGCGCCTTCCATGAGCAGGTTCTCGCTCGGGATCGGCTCGATGAACCCGCGGTCCCACTCGACGCGCGCTTCGGGACGGAAGTCGTACTCGCCGTCCTTCCAGCGGAACAGGTCGTAGATCGTCTCGGTGACCTGCAGCAGGAGCTGGCGGCGCACGGTGTCGCGGTCGACCCAGTTGTTCTCGACGAGCACGTGGCCGAGGCGCTGCAGCGTCGCCTTCTGCCGGCGCAGCGCCTCCGCGAGCCGCTCCTCGGTCAGCTTCCCGGTGCGCACGAGCAGCTGGCCCACCTTCTGCTCGGTGCCGCGCTGGCTCGACTCGGCGGACACGACGCGCCCGTTGTCGAAGCCGATCGAGATCTCCTCGTCGCCCTGGCGCAGGACGAGCATGCCCGTCTTCCGCTGCAGGCCGATGAGCTGCAGGATGTCGGTCAGGGAGAAGTCGCCGAGCGTTCCGGAGAGCGCCATGCGTCACCTCCCCCCGCGCCGCGGGAGCGGCGCCGGGCGGAAGTGCGGCAGCTGGACGACGGCCCAGAACACCGCGGCGAGGGCGAAGAACGCACGTCCCGGCGTCCACACGTGCAGCACGGAGGGATCGGGCACGAGCTGGTCGGCGACCAGCCCGCCTAGCAGCAGGAACGCCCACACGAACGCGAGGAACGCGCCGGACGCGGTGCGTCCCTGGTGCACGTGCGCGAGTCCCGGCCACAGCGTGTGCAGGATCGTGCGCCCGCGCGCGAGGCTCTTGATGCGCCGGTCGATGCGGCGCGCCTGCTCCTGCCGCGCGGCGGGCGCGAGCCCCTCGCGGCGCGAGAAGAGCTGGTGGCAGGCGAGGCACACGTCGCGGCCCTGGTCCTCGCCGCTGCAGCGCTCGCAGAACGCGCGGCCGCAGCGCTCGCAGCGCCGGCTCCCGAACACGCGGCCCTTGAGGCCGAGCAGGAGCGCGGCGAAGAGCGTGCCGAGCGCACCGAACGTCACCGGGTTGTTGAGCGACAGCGCCTGGCGCAGCGCCGGCCCGGCCTCGTCGGCGACGACGCGGCGCGCGACCGCCCGCACGTCGACCTCCGCGTCGGCCACGGCGTCCGGGGCGATCTCGTTCTGCAGCCGGCGGACGCGGTCGGCGGAGACCTTGCGCGCGTCGGCGAGCGCGGCCTCCGCGCCGGTCATGTCGAGCACGGCGGTGCGCACGCGCGAAAGGTTGAACATCGCGACGACGTTGTTCGGGTCGCGCTGCAGCGCCTCGCGGTACAGGACGCCGGCGATCTCGCGCTTGCCCGAGCGGAAGAACACGTTGCCGAGCGTGATGCGGACCGCGCTGTCGCCGGGGGCGAGGTCGGCCGCCTCGCGCAGCATGTGGATCGCCTGGTCGGGCTCGCGCGTCGCGATCACGCGCGCGGCGAGCAGCTTCCACGTCGCGTCCTGCGGCTGCGCCTCGGAGAGTGCGGTCAGCTCGCCGAGCATGTCGCGGCGCAGCGCGCGGTCGGCGGAGTCGACGGCCACGCGCGCGGCCGCCGAGGCCGACGCGTCGCCGAGACTCCACAGCGCGCCGAGGAGCGGCACCGCCGCGGCCACCGCGAGGAGCCACGCCACGACGACGACGCGCTCCGCGCGGCGCGCGAGCGGCAGGAGGACGACGGCCCACGGCAGGAGCGCGAACACGCCGAGCCACTGCACCGTCGCCGGCGAGAGCACGATCGCCCAGCCCACCGCGCGGCGCCACGCCGGGTTCCAGTGCACCGGCAGCCGCTCCTCGACCTCGTGGACGAGGATCGGCCCGTACAGCACGAGCAGCGTGACGACCAGCGCGGCGCCGGTCAGGAGCAGCGCGAGCACGAGCACGGTGCCGAGTTCGAGGCCGTCGTGGTAGACGGCCCAGAACGAACCGAAGTGCGCCGCGACGCCGGACGCCGCCGGCCGCGCCGCCGCGAGCCAGCCTTCGCCCGCGGCGAACCGCGCGCGCGCCTCGCCCCAGTGCGCGGCGACGAGCCGCGCGTCGAGCGCGCGGGCGAGCCGGAACGCGTCGAGCGCCCCGGACGCGTTGGCGCGGGCGAGCTCGCGTTCGCCTTCGAGCACCGCCGCCTGGGCGAGGATCTCGAAGCGCTCGATGCCGTCCTCGCGCAGCCCGTCGACGATCTCGCGGCCGGTCTCGTTGGCGCGGATGCGGTCGCCGGTCTGCGCCTGGTGGCGGCGCTGCGACCAGCGCGTGCCGGTCTTCTCGAGCAGCGCGTCGATCACCGCGGAGTTGGTGTCGGGAGCCGCCGGACCCGCGGCGCGCACGGGCCCGCCGACGCCCGCCCCGAGCCACACGGCCACGAGCGCCAGCACCGTACGCGCCACACGAGCCCGGCGTTGCCTCATCCGCGCTGCCCCCGCAGTTCCACGTACTGCATCTTGAGCTGGTAGAGCGCCTGCTCGAGCAGCCGCGCCTCGTCGGGCTGGAGCCGCCCCGAGGTGCGGTCGTGCAGGAGTTCGAGGACGTCGATCGCCGCCTTGGCCGAGGCGAGGTTCACCTCGGGCTGCCCGGACTCCGGCGCGGGAATGATCCCGAGCCCGACGAGTCCCATGAGCACGAAGGGGTTGACGAGTTCGGCGAAGCCGACGGGATACTCGGCTTCCGGCGCGCGGGGCGCGTCGCCGTGGAGCACGCCGCCGCCGGGCAGGGGGATGTCGTCGCCCGCATGGCGCGACTCCCCCGTCGCCGGGTCGAACCGGCGCCGGTCTTCGACGTGGAAGGATCCTTCGCCCGAGGCGCCGTCGTTGCGCTCCCGGCGATTCTCACCGTTGGACATCCCCTCGGTCCTCCTTTCGGAATGTAGGTCATCGGGGCCGCGTGGGAGAATACCACCCTGAATTCGTCGCCCGTGGAACACTGGCGAACACTGACGGCCATTCAAGAACGCATCTCGAGGACCTTCATGGACGCGATGGACCGGCTCCTTTCGATCATGGCGCGCCTGCGCGAGCCCGGCGGCTGCCCGTGGGACCGCGAGCAGACGGCCGCCTCCCTGCGCACCTACGTACTCGAGGAGGCCTACGAGGTGACCGAGGCGATCGACGAGGACGACTGGGCCAAGCTCGGCGAGGAGCTCGGCGACCTCCTGCTGCAGGTCGTGTTCCTCGCGCGCGTCGCGGAGGAGCGCGGCGCGTTCCGCTTCGAGGACGTCGCACGCGGCATCGGCGAGAAGCTCGTGCGGCGCCACCCGCACGTCTTCGCCGACGCGACCGCCGACGACGTGGGCGCGGTGTGGAAGCGCTGGGAGGCGATCAAGGCCGAGGAGCGCGCCGCGAAGGCCGCGGCCGCGGGCGGCGCGGAGGCGGCTGCGGCGCCCTCGCGCCTCGACGGCATCCCGCGCCACATGCCCGCGCTGCCCAAGGCGCGGCTCCTCGCCGACAAGGCCGCGCGCGCCGGGTTCGACTGGCCCGCGCCCGACGCGATCGTCGACAAGATCGTCGAGGAGGCGGACGAGGTGCGCGCCGCGCTCGGCGATCCCGCGCACTGCGCCGAGGAAATCGGCGACCTCCTGTTCGCGACGGCGAGCCTCGCGCGGCGCGTGAAGGCCGACCCCGAGGCCGCGCTCGAGCACGCGAACCGCAAGTTCGCGCGCCGCTTCCGCAGCGTCGAGGCCGCGGCCGCGGCGCGCGGCGTCACGCTCGAGTCGCTCGACGCGGGGGCGCTCGACGCGCTGTGGAACGAGGCGAAGCGTTCGGAGGGAGGCGCCGGGCGGCCCTAGAAGGTGATCTCGGTGAACTTGCCGATGCGGCGGAAGCGCTCGTAGCGGTCGGACACGAGCTGCGCGGGCGTCAGGGCCTGGAGCTCGGCCAGCTGGCGCTCGAGCACCTTCCCCACCTCGGCGACCGCGGCCTGCGGATCGGTGTGCGCGCCGCCGGGCGGCTCGGGGATCACCTCGTCGACGACGTCGAGCTTCGCGAGGTCGTCCGCGGTGAGCCGCAGCGCGGACGCCATCTCGGACGCGCGCGACGCGTCGCGGAACAGGATCGACGCGCAGCCTTCGGGGCTGATCACCGAGTACACGGAGTGCTGGAGGATGTTGACGCGGTTGCCGACGCCGATCGCGAGCGCCCCGCCGGAGCCGCCCTCGCCGGTCACGGTCACGACGACCGGCACCTCGAGCCGCGCCATCTCGCGCAGGTTGAAGGCGATCGCCTCGGCCTGGCCGCGCTCCTCGGCGTCGATGCCAGGGTACGCGCCCGGCGTGTCGATGAACGTCAGCACGGGCCGCCGGAACTTGTCCGCGAGCTGCATCACGCGCAGCGCCTTGCGGTAGCCCTCGGGGCGCGGCATCCCGAAGTTGCGGGCGAGCTTCTCCTTGGTCGTGCGGCCCTTCTGGTGCCCGACGACCGCGACCGGCCGGTCGCCGAACAGCCCGAAGCCGGCGACGATCGCGGGATCGTCCGCGAAGCGCCGGTCGCCGTGCAGCTCGACGAAGTCGGTCAGGAGGCCGGCCACGTAGTCGAGGGTGTACGGGCGGCGGCCGTGACGCGCGACGAGCGTCTTCTGCCACGGCGAGAGCTGGCCGAACACCTCGCGCCGCAGCACGACCAGCTGGCGCTCGAGTTCGGCGATCTCGCCGGCGCGGCCGGCCCCGTCCTCCTCGCGGAGTTCGGCGATCCGTTCCTCGAGGGCGAGGAGGGGTCCTTCGAAGTCGTCGTTCATGGCCGCAAGAGGATAAGCAATTCCCGCCCCGCCCGCGATACGGTCTTTCGCACCGCCCCCGGGAATTGCGTATTCTCGGGCCCATGCCGACCGCCAGCCTCGTCATCGTCGGATCCGAAATGCTCGATCCCGAGCGCCGCGACGCGAACGGGCCGTACGCCCGGCAGGCGCTCGCGGAACTGGGGCTCCCGCTCGATGCGGTCGTCCGCGTGTGCGACCGCGTCGAGGCGATCGCCGCGGCGGTCGAGGGGGCGCTGCGCACGTCGCAGTGCGTCATCACGTCCGGCGGCATCGGCCCGACCGGCGACGACCTCACGCGCGAGGGCGTCGCCGCGGTCTTCGGGCGCGGGCTGCACGAGGACCCGGCCTGGCTCGCGCACCTCGAGAACCGCTACCGCGAGCGCGGCCGCACGCTGAACGCGCCGGGGCGGCGCCAGGCGCTCGTCATCGACGGCGCCGAGACGATCCCCAACCCGCTCGGGCTGGCCTGCGGCTCGTGGGTCGCGGAAGGCGGCCGGACGATCGCCCTCCTCCCCGGCGTGCCGCCGGAATTCCGCGCGATGCTCGACTCGTTCGTCGTGCCGCGGCTCGCCGCGCTCCACCCCGTGCGGCCAAGGGTGCGCGTCGTGCGCGCGGTCGCGGCCGGCCTCCCCGAGTCGGAGGCCGAGCCGGTGCTGCTGCCGTGGTACCGCGAGCCGGGCGTCGACGTCTCGATCCTCCCCGTGATGGGCGTGCTGCGGATCACGCTCACGCTCACCGCGCCCCCGGCCGCGGCGCTGGACGCGCTCGAGGCGCGGGCGCGCGCCGCGCTCGAGGCCGGCCTCGGGGCGCACCTCGTCAGCCTCGACGGCACGAGCCTCGAGGAGGCGCTCGGGCAGCGCCTCCTCGCGCGCGGCTGGACGCTCGCCGGCGCCGAGTCGTGCACCGGCGGCGCGGCGGCGCGCCGCGTGGTGAGCGTGCCCGGCGCGTCGCGCTGGTTCCGCGGCGCGATCGAGGCCTACGCCAACGACGTGAAGACCGCGCTGCTCGGCGTGCCGGCCGCGCTGCTCGAGACGCACGGCGCGGTGAGCGAGGCGACCGCGCGCGCGATGGCCGAGGGCGCGCGCCGCGCGCTGGGGGCCGACTGCGCGTTCGCCACGACCGGCATCGCCGGCCCCGACGGCGGCTCGCCGGAGAAGCCGGTGGGCCTCGTGTGGATGGCCGCCGCGACGCCCGAGGCGACCGTCGCGCGCCGGATCCAGTTCGCGCTCGACCGCGTGTCGATCATGGAGCTGGCGGCGAACTGGGCGCTGTACACGCTCTGGCGCCTGTTGTAGGGCCGAGCAAGCTCGGCCCCTACGTCGGCAGGATCAGGCGCGCGGGTGATGCTCGTCGTAGAGCGCGCGCAACCTCTCGCGCGCGACGTGCGTGTAGATCTCGGTCGTGGAGATGTCGCGGTGTCCGAGGAGCGTCTGCACGGTGCGCAGGTCGGCGCCGTGCTCGACGAGGTGCGTCGCGAACGAGTGGCGCACGACGTGCGGCGAGACGCGTTCGGCGGAGATGCCGACCTGCACGGCGAGGCGGCGCAGGTTGATGAAGAACGCCTGGCGCGTCATGGGCTTCCCCCCGCGCCCCGGGAACAGCGTGTCGCCGGCGGCGTGCAGTGCAGCGCGCCCGCCGTCCAGGTACGCGCCGAGCGCCGCGAGCGCCTTGCTGCCCAGCGGCACGACGCGCTCGCGGCTCCCCTTTCCGACGACGCGCACGAGCCCGCGCCGCAGGTCGAGCTGCCGCGTGCGCAGCCCGCACAGCTCCGAGACGCGCAGGCCCGTCGCGTACAGCACCTCGAGCATCGCGCGGTCGCGCAGGCCGCGCGGCGTACCGGCCTCGGGCGCGCCGAGCAGCGCCTCGACCTGCGGCTCGGTGAGCACGCGCGGCAGCGGGCGGCGCCGCTTCGGGGCGTCGAGGCGCTTCGCGGGATCGTCCTCGCGCACGCCGGTCTCGCGCAGGTGGCGCAGGAAGCTGCGCACGGCCGAGAGCCGCCGCGCGCGCGTCGTGGTCGCGAGCCCCGCGCTGCGCGCGGCGCGCAGCCACGCCTCGAGGTCTTCCTCGCCGAGCTCGGCGAGACCGCGGCCGCGCGCGGCGAGCCACGTCGCGAGGTCCTCGAGGTCGCGGCGGTACGCTTCCGCCGTGCGCGCGGCGAGCCCGCGCACGGCGACGAGGTGCGCGAGGAAACGTTCGAGCGCGACGCCGCCCGGCCCCGCGGCCCGGTCGCTCATCGCGCGGGCCTCACGGCGCACGACGCACTCCTCACGGGGCACGACGCGCTCCTCGAGGAGCATGACGCCGTCATCACGGTGCGTCCGCGGCGGCGGGACCGTCGAGCAGGAACGTGACCGGGCCGTCGTTGACGAGCTCGACCTCCATCCGTGCGCCGAAGCGGCCCTCGGCGACGCTCACGCCCGCGCCGGCGAGCTCGTCGCGGAACACGGCGAGCAGCGGAACGGCCACGTCCGGCGCCGCGGCGGGGTCGAACGACGGCCGGCGGCCCTTGCGCGTGCGCGCGGCGAGCGTGAACTGCGAGACGAGCAGCACCTCGGCCGCGGCCTCGACGACGGAGTGCGACCACGGCGTGCCGTCCGCGTCGAACAGCCGCATCCCGAGGACGCGCCGCGCGTACCACGCGGCGAGCCCGGCGTCGTCGCCGCGTTCGACGCCGACGAACAGCAGGAGCCCGCGGCCGATCGCGCCGACGGTCGCGCCGTCGACGCGCACCGCGGCCCGCGCCACGCGCTGCACGAGGACCTTCACGGCCGCGATGGTACACCGGGGTCCGCCGTGGGCGCGGCGCCGCGTCCCGCGTCCGGGAGCGCGCGCCGGGGGCTTGTCTTGACCCGGGTGCGGGCGTGTGAAACGATCCGGCATTCGCTCAAGGAGAACCGCGATGGCCTCGCTCGCGAAGATCACGCTGATCGGCAACCTCGGTCGCGACGCAGAACTGCGCTACACCCCGAAGGGCACCGCGGTGCTCGACTTCACCGTCGCCTGCAACGAACGCTTCTCGGACGCGAGCGGCACCCAGCAGGAGATCACGCAGTGGTTCCGCGTGAGCGTCTGGGGCCGCCAGGGCGAGACGCTGAAGACGTTCCTCACGAAGGGCAAGCAGGTCTACGTCGAGGGCCGCTTCCGCGCGCGCGAGTACACCGACCGCGAAGGCAAGGCGCGCACCAGCCTCGACGTGAACTCGGACAAGATCGTCCTCCTCGGCGGTCGCGGCGGCGGCATGGACGAGTCCGGCGGCGGCGGCCGTCCGCCCGAGCTCGACCGCGACGACGAGGGTGTCGGCGACGGCGACATTCCGTTCTGAGGCGCGGCTTCGAGCGGTCCCGGAAGACCCCGGTCTGCCGGGGTCTTTCGCATTGCCCGCGTCCGTCCGCCGCTGTATAAGACCTTCGCTCCGTGGAGGGTCGATGCTGCCTCGGGTTGGGCCCGCGACACCGGCGAAGCTCCTCGTGCCCCTCGCGCTCCTCGTGTCGCTCTCCGGGCCGCCCGCGGTGGCGTTCGACCGCGAGTCGCCCGCCGACCCGGCCAAGGGCAAGACCGTCTCCGGCGAGATCTCGTTCTACGTGTCCGCCTCGGGACGTCCGCAGGCCGAGGAGCTCTACCGGATCGAAGTCGCCAGCGACCACGAGTTCCGTCGCATCGTCAAGACGTTCGAGATGGGCAAGGACCGGGCCGGCTGGTCGCTCGGCGACCCCGAAGGCATCGACAACATCCCGGAGAAGTACGCGCCGCGCAACTTCGAGGGGATCCACTACCGCGGCAAGCTGCGCCTCGCCGACGGCACGTACTACTGGCGCGTGCTGAAGAGCGTCGGCGGCGGCGGGTTCAACCCGCTGCGCGGCGTCGAGACCTTCACCGTCGACACGGTGCCGCCCGAGCCGATCGACACGATGCGCATGCGCCTCCTGCCCGACGGGCGGCTGCAGATGTACTGGACCGCGCCGTTCAACGACGCGAAGGGCAACGCCGAGCGCGTCGCGGGCTACCGCGTCTACCGCTACCCGCGGATGCTGAAGCGCTTCCCGCTGATGACGCGCAACCTCGCCGGCGAGGTGCAGGACTCGCAGTTCGTGCTGCCCCAGAAGGACGACACGTCGCGCATCACGTTCTTCTTCGTGCAGGCCGTCGACGAGGCGGGCAACGAGGAGGGGCGCCGCCGCCCCGCGCCGCTGGGCAGCTACCAGGTCGCGTTCGACCCGCCCAACATGGACGAGGCGATCAACCCCGAGAACCTGAAGCGCATGGCCGCGGAAGAGAAGGCCGAAGAGAAGGCCGCGGCCTCGAAATGACGTCGTGACGTCGCGGCGGGGGCGGTTCGACCGCGCCCCGCCCCATCACCGCATCACGCCCCCAAACGCTCCAACGCCGACTTCGCGGCGGCCGACATCGGCGATCCCGGGAACTGGTCGACGACCTGCTTGTAGGCCGCCTTCGCGTCCTCGCGCTTGCCCTGCTTCTCGAGCGCGCGGCCGAGCCCGGTCAGCGCGACGTCCTTCGGGTACGACGCGTCGGTGGTGAGCCCCTTCCACGTGTCCGCGGCCTTGTCGGCCTGGCCCGCCAGCTCGTAGGCGTGCGCGAGCCCGGACTTCACCGGCCCGCCGAGCGTCGCATCGCCGCCCAGGGACGACGCGGCGCCTTCCAGCACCTTCACCGCGCCGGGACCGTCGCCGGCCTCGACCAGCGCGATGCCCTGCAGGTACGCCGCGACCTTCCCCGCGCTGCCGCCGGCCTTGTCGGCCGCTTCCGCGAGCCGCGCCGCGGCCTTCTTCGCGCGCTCGGTGTCGCTCGAGAACGTCGGACGGTACGGATCGTCCGGCTTCGGCGCCTCGCCGACCGCGACCGGCGCGTCGAAGGCGGCCTGGCCGCGCGCGAGCAGATCGGCGGAGCTGTTCGCCGACGAGGCGGTCAGCCGCGTCACGCCCCACACCGCGACGGTGGCGACGACGAGCGCCGCGGCCCCGATCAGGAACGGCTTGGGGTGGGCCTCGAACCACTGGAACACCTTGAAGGTGCTCTCGACGAACTCGTCGTGCTTGATCTGCTTCCGATCCAGGCGATCCATGGCTGCCTTCCTCGCGCGTGCCGGCCGGTCCGCCGGCCGTCCGCCCCGTTTCCGGTGGTAGGCCCGGCAGGACTTGAACCTGCGACCTTCGGTTTAGGAAACCGCTGCTCTATCCACTGAGCTACGGGCCCGTGCGTTTCAAGTGCTTCGTGTTCAAAGGTTTCCGCAATGGGGAGCGCTCGTTCGAGCCGCCCAAACCGCGAGAGTTTACCCCAAACCCGGTGTCCCCATGATTGGGGACGTGGCGCGGCGCGCGGTTTCGCTAGACTCGCCCCCATGCCCGTGCGCATCGCCATCGTCGAGGACAACCCCGAGTACCGTGCCGGTCTCGCCGCGCTGCTCGGGGCCGAGGCGGGGTTCGAGGTCGCCGACGTGTTCACGGCCGCGGCGCCCGCGATCGAGGCCGCCGAGCGCGGGGCGCGCTGGGACCTCGTCCTCACCGACCTCGGGCTGCCCGACCGGCCCGGCACGGACGTGATCCGGCAGATCAAGGCGCTGCACCCCGCCCTGCCCGTCGTCGCGCTCACCGTGTTCGAGGAGCCGCCGCGCATCGTCGACGCGATCTGCGCCGGCGCGGACGGCTACCTCCTCAAGCGCACCGAGGCCGACGAGCTGATCGCGCAGGTCCGCGCGGTCCTCGCCGGCGGCTCGCCGCTCACGCCGGGGGTCGCACGCACCGTGCTCGAGGTGCTGCGCCGCGGCGAGTCGTCCGCGGCCGCGGGCGCGGCGGCCGAGATCGACCTCTCGCCGCGCGAGCGCGAGGTCCTGCGCATGCTCGCCGAGGGGCTCGTCGTGAAGCAGGCCGCCGACCGGCTCGGGATCTCGCTCGAGACCGCGCGCACCTACGTGCGCCGGATCTACGAGAAGCTGCAGGTGCGGACCGTCGCGCACGCGGTGAGTCGCGCCGTGCGCGACGGGCTGATCTAGACTGCGCGCACCGATGCGCCGCACCATCGTCGTTCTCGTGCTGCTCGCGGCGTGCGCGTGCGCATGCGCGCACGCCGGCGAGTGGCTCGTGCGCACGATGGACTGGCGCACGGGCGCGCCGTTCACGCGCGCGCAGAACATGGCCCAGGACCGCACGGGCTTTCTCTGGATCGGGTCCGAGCAGGGGCTGTTCCGCTACGACGGCAGCGAGACGCGGCGCGTCACCGCGCGCCCCGCGAGCCTGGTCGAGGGCTGCGCCGCCGCGGGCCGCGTGCTTGCGCTGACCTCCGTCGCGGGCGGCATCGAACTGGTCGAGGTGGACGGTCTCGCGCCGCGCACCCTGCCCGATCCGGTCGGCGCGCGCCTGATGCGCGAGGCCGGCGCGGCGTGCGGCAGCGACGGGGCGCTGTGGCTCGTCAGCGAGGGCGTCGTGTACCGCGAACGCGCCCCCGGCGGCGCAACCGGCGGCGCGCCCGGCGGCGCGCCGGGCACGTGGGACACGATCG
>JABLTH010022496.1_pt1 | contig 14275 bp, 7 predicted proteins | sample 7875711 | NCBI WGS metagenome assembly JABLTH01 (sample SAMN14941262, study PRJNA633318) | bioreactor metagenome | isolation source: bioreactor | place: China | collected 2019-03-05 | reverse complement strand
TCCAACTCGCGGGTGTCGCCGACCGGCGTGCTGGTGCCGTGAGCGTTGATGTAGTCGATCGGGTCATGGACGGTGGACAGTGCCATTTGCATGCAGCGTACCGCGCCTTCACCCGAGGGTTGCACCATGTCGTAGCCGTCGGAAGTGGCGCCGTAGCCGACCAATTCGGCGTAGATTTTGGCGCCGCGGGCCTTGGCGTGTTCCAGTTCTTCGATCACCAAAACGCCGCCGCCGCCGGAGATCACGAAGCCGTCGCGGGTTTCGTCGTACGGGCGGGACGCGGTGTCAGGGGTGTCGTTATATTTGGACGACAATGCGCCCATCGCGTCGAACATCACCGACATGGTCCAATGCAAGTCCTCGCCGCCGCCGGCAAATACGATATCCTGCTTGCCGAGTTGGATCAGTTCCTGGGCGTGGCCGATGCAGTGGGCGCTGGTCGCGCACGCCGAGCTGATCGAATAGTTGACGCCTTTGATTTTGAACGGCGTGGCCAGACAGGCGGTGTTGGTGCTCGACATGGCGCGGGTCACCATATACGGCCCGACTTTCTTGACGCCTTTGGAACGCAGAATGTCGGCCGAATCGACCATATTCGAGGTCGATGGCCCGCCGGAGCCCATTACCAAGCCGGTGCGGATATTGGAAATATCGTTTTCGTCCAGGCCGGAATCGGCAATGGCTTGTTCCATTGCCAAATAATTGTAGGCGGCACCGTCGCCCATGAACCGTTTGATCTTACGGTCTATCGTCTCGTCCAGATCGATGTTGACCGGACCGTGAACATGGCTTCTGAAGCCAAGTTCTTGGTAGACCGGAGCGTGGACGATGCCGGAACGGCCGCTCCGCAACGAAGCGACGACTTCGTCCCGGTTATTGCCGATACTGGAAACGATGCCCAAACCTGTTACAACCGCGCGTCTCATCTTGGTTTCCTTAGAAATCCTGAGTGGAAGTAAATAAGCCGACCCGCAAATCGGTGGCTTCGTAGATTTGTTTGCCGTCTACTTCCATGACCGCATCGGCGATGCCCATCACCAGTTTACGCATAATCACGCGTTTCAAGTCGATCTTATAGGTGACTTTTTTGCGGTCGGCAACACCTGGCCGGTAAATTTGACTTCGCCACAGCCCAAAGCCCGGCCTTTGCCGGGGCCGCCGAGCCAGCACAAGTAAAAACCGATCAATTGCCACATCGCATCCAGACCTAGGCAGCCGGGCATTACCGGGTAGCCCTGGAAATGGCAGGCAAAAAACCACAAGTCGGGATTGATGTCCAGCTCGGCAATAATCTCGCCCTTACCGTATTTACCGCCTTCATCGGAAATATGGACGATGCGGTCCATCATCAGCATGTTGGGAAGCGGTAACTGCGCGTTTTCCGGACCGTAAAGTTCGCCTCGGCCGGACATTAACAACTCTTCGCGCGTGAAACTATGCTGCTTCTCCATCCAATAATTACCTGATTCGTGGGTTCAAAAACATCCACCATTATCCAATAATCGGTCTAAAAAATCAGCTCAATTTTTATCCCGGCATCACCTCGCGCAGTAAGTCGTCGACCTTCAATGAGTCGCGTTGCAAGCGTTGCTGGTAAATCAAAGCGTACATCAGGACCGAGGCGACGTAGCCTCGGGTTTCCTTGTACGGTATGTTTTCGATCCAGATGTCGGCCGGTAGCGCGTGGCTTCCGGGCAGCCAGCGTTTGATTTTGTTGGCGCCGGCGTTGTAGGCGGCGGCAGCTAATGCGTAGTGGCCGCCGAACTGGCGCAACAATTTCTTGAAATAAAACGCGCCGTACTTCAGATCCAAATCCGGACGAAACAGACTGTCGTCGTCGCCCCAGCTATCGTGCAAATCGGCAGCGATTTGCCGTCCGGTTTGCGGCATCACTTGCATCAAACCTTTAGCGCCGGCGGGCGAATCGGCCTGACTGTCGAAGGCGCTTTCCTGGCGAATCAAGCCGTAGATGATGGCGGGATCCAATTGTCTTTCCACCGCGATTTGCCCGATTTCCCGACTGTATTCCAGCGGAAAGCGCAGCTCGATGTCGTCCCAATGATTGGCTTGGGCGACGGTAGCGATCGCCAAAGCCGGCGCATGCCAGCGTTGCGCGAGCTTTGCCGCAACCGGTAGTAGGTTCGGTTCCAATTTGGTGACGGCGAATTGCCATTGGCGTCGAGCTTCTGCCGGCCGATTCAATGCCAGCAGTTCGCTCGCCGCCTGAAAATCGGGCCGTTTGCTTAGTGCTTGCAACTCGGATTCGGCGACTTGCACCGGCCGGTGCGCCAAGTCGATCGCCTGCCCGGATTTGGCGGCGGCCAAAAATCCGTAAAAACTACGATTTTTCGCCAACTCGCCGAATTGGCGGTTGGCGGCTTCGCCTTGACCGACTGCCGCCAACGCTCTCGCCTGCCAGTAACGCCATTTGTCGCGGTTTTTTTCTTCGCTGTTCAAACGGGCGATGGCGGTGAGTACGTTCGGCCAATCCTGGCTATTCAACGCCGCCCGCACCCGCCATTCCCGGCTAGATTCGTCGTCCGTTTCCAAACGCGACAAGCGCGGATAGGCTTGGGCATCGTGTTTCAATGCCAGGGCCAGGGCCAGTTGTTTTTCGATAAAGGCGGCACGATCCGGCGCGATGGGCTGCTGCGTTTTTTCCTGATCCCAATATTGTGCCGCTGCTCCGGGATCCCGCTCCAGCCAACGTTCGACGGCATGGCCGAGTATGTCCGCCGCATCTGCCGGTTGATTGCGCCAGCCGTTTTCGGTCTGAATCGATTCCGGTTGCCGGTGTAGTTTCAACCAAAGTCCGGCTAGCGACACTTCGTCACCGGCCAGAAAACGGACGAGGTACTCGGCCAGTGCCGGATTGTCGCGTTTCAAGGCGGAATGGAAACGTTGCCAGACTAGTTCGTGATTAAAGTAAGGCGACGCTTGGTAGGTCGCGAACAGGCCGTCACAGTTGTTCGGTTGCGATTTACCGCTCAACCAAAGTGCGCGGGCGAGAACGAACGCCTCGGGAGTTTGGCCGGTTTCGAAATAAGCCAGACCGGCGTAACATTGCAACCCGCTGTCATCGCTGCCTTGATAATATCTCAGAAAATCGGGCCAACGTTTTTGTTCGCCAAGGTAAGCCAGCCATTTCGGCTTGAGCAAGCCGGCATAGCGGCTGGATCCGTTTGCTGCGAGGAATTCGCGTATCTCTTCGTCGGCAGCCAAACGGCTTTTCAGCCATTGGTATTGCAAATACGGATACAACGGGTAAGTTTTCAACGTGGCGGCGAGCTGGCGGTAGTCGGTTTCGCGGTGCGCAGCGATAGCTTGTTCCGCCTGCAGAAAACGTTGGCGTAGCTCGCTGATTTCGGATTCTCCGGCCGTGGCCCACGCCGGCGACAGGCCGACGATTGCGGCGGCGAGCATCAAATTTTGGATTAACGACATGGCACTTCCCCGATAATCGGACCATTCGGCCAGGCAAGCAGTTTTGCCGCGGCCACCGGACCATTATAATGGCTAAACTCAATAGAAATCGTTTACAGACGTTGAAAATCGCTCAAGCTGCAAGCCACACTGAATACTCCTGGCGTTACATTTACAGCATTGCTCTCCAGCATAAAAAGCAATTGCTGGCCGGACATCTGATGGCGATTCTGGCGACAGTCGCCAGCGTGCCGGTGCCGCTGTTGATGCCTTTGCTGGTTGATGAAGTACTGTTACACCATCCCGGTGTAGTGTTGGCAACGCTCGATCCCTGGTTGCCGGCGGAATGGCGTACGCCTGTCGTCTATATCGGGGCGATTTTATTGGCGAGCTTGCTGTTGCGCTTATTTGCGTTGTTGTTGAATATCAGTCAGACCCGGCAGTTTTCTAATATCGCCAAGGATGTCGTGTTTCGAATCCGGGCTAGCCTGGTGGCGCATTTGCAGCGTATCTCGATGTCGGAATACGAAAGTCTGGGCAGCGGTACCGTCAGTTCGCACATGGTGACCGACCTGGATACCCTAGACAACTTCATCGGCTCCACGATCAGCAAATTACTGGTCGCGGTGCTGACGGTATTCGGTACTGCGCTGATCCTGTTATGGATGCATTGGCAATTGGGCCTGTTCATTATCTTCCTCAACCCGTTGGTGATTTACCTGGCCAAGGCGGTCGGTTCCCGGGTCAAAGAGTTGAAAGCCAACGAAAACAAGGCCTATGCAATATTTCAGCAGGCCTTGAGCGAAACGCTGGAGGCGATACATCAGATCCGCGCCAGTAACCGCGAGGAGCATTACTGCCGGCAACTGGTCAATAGCGCGCTGGCCGTGAAGAACCATTCCACCATCTACGCCTGGAAAAGCGATGCGACGGTGCGGCTGAGTTTTCTGACCTTTTTGTTCGGTTTCGATATTTTTCGCGCCACTGCAATGCTGATGGTGCTGTATTCCAATCTCAGCATCGGCGAAATGCTGGCGGTGTTCGGCTATTTGTGGTTCATGATGGCGCCGGTCCAAGAGATCCTTAGTATCCAGCAGTCGTTTTATGCCGCCAAAGCTGCATTGACGCGGGTTAATCAGCTGGCCAGACTGGAGCGCGAGCCTTACTATCCGCATTTGGCCAATCCGTTCCAGGGCAAGAAAACCGTTTCGGTCAGCGTCAAAGACTTGCATTTCAGTTACAAGGACGAGCCGGTGTTGAACGGTATCAATTTGTCGATTCGGGCCGGGGAAAAAATAGCGCGGGTCGGCGCCAGCGGCGGCGGCAAATCGACATTGGCGCAAACCCTGATCGGGCTCTATCCGCCCGGCAGCGGCATGATCTATTTCGACGGCGTGCCGCTGGACCGCATCGGGCTGGACGTGGTCCGCGAACACGTGGCAACGGTACTGCAGCATCCGGCGCTGATGAACGATACGATACGCGCCAATCTGACCTTGGGCCGAGACATCGCCGACGAGGCTTTGTGGCAGGCGCTGGAAATATCCCAGTTGAAACACGTCGTTAAAGACTTGCCGGCCGGATTGGACACTGTGGTCGGCCGCCAAGGCATGCGTTTATCCGGCGGTCAACGCCAGCGCATGGCGATCGCGCGAATGATCGTCAGCCAACCGGCGGTCGTGATTCTGGACGAAGCCACCTCGGCATTGGATAGCGAAACCGAGTACAAGCTGCATCAGGCCTTAAACGGATTTTTGGCGGGACGTACCACGATCATCATCGCCCATCGCTTGAGCGCGGTGAAACAGGCCGACCACGTCTACGTGTTCGAACAGGGACAGATTTGCGAGCAAGGCAAGCACGACGTGCTGATTCAGCAGAACGGCTTGTACGCCAAACTCTACGGCGATTATCAATGAGCGATCCTATTTACGATTTACATTGCCATTCGACCGCGTCGGACGGAGCCTTACCGCCGGCAGAACTGGTAAACCGAGCCAAACGGCAAGGTGTCGACGTCCTGGCGCTGACCGACCACGATACCGTGGCCGGTTTGGCCGAAGCCCGCCAAGCGGCGCAGGATTGCGGCATGCGGCTGATTCAAGGTATCGAACTGTCGGCCGGCTTTGAGAGCCATTGCCTGCATATCGTCGGTCTGAATATCGATCCGGCTAACGGCCATTTATTGGAAGGTATTGGCCGGCAGCAGGTCACGCGCGAGGAGCGCGCGCAAAAAATCGCCCAAAAGTTGGTCAAGAAAGGCATTCCGGACGCTTATCCGGAACTGCGCGCCGCAGCCCGCAACGGCGAAATCACCCGACTGCATTTCGCCGATTTTCTGGTCAAGCACGGTTATGTCGAGACGCAGCAGGATGCTTTCGACCGTTATTTGAGTAAAGGCAAACCCGGCTACGTGCCGACTGCTTGGGCGCCGTTGGCCGAATGCGTGGCGTGGATCAGGCAGGCCGGCGGGGTGGCGGTGCTGGCGCATCCCTTACGCTACAAGCTCAGCACGAAATGGTTGGACAAGGCCCTGGTCCAGTTCAAGGCCGCGGGCGGGCAGGGGATCGAGGTGGTTACCGGCAGAGCCAGCATCGACGATATTCGGTTAAGTTACGGCTTTGCGCGCAAACACCAGTTGTATGCGTCGCAAGGCTCGGATTTTCATGCGCCGGGTAATCAGTACCTGGAATTGGGCCGGTTGGCGGCGATGCCGGCCGGCGCCAATCCGGTTTGGGATTTGTTCTGAACGTCCGGCTTAGTCGACTTCGAACAGCGCGCCGAATTCGTCCGGCGGTAAGGGTTGGGTCCAATAAAAACCTTGGGCTTTATGGCAACCGAGCTGGTGTAACCGTTCCGCCTGTTCTTGAGTTTCGACGCCTTCGGCCAGCGTCAACAAGCCCAAAGTGTACCCCAGTTGTACGATGGCCTCGACAATCGCCGCATCTTCCGCTTTGCCGGAGTTTAAATCCTGAATGAACGATTGGTCGATTTTCAGTTTGTTGACCGCGAAACGCTTCAGATAGCTGAGCGAGGAGTAGCCGGTGCCGAAGTCGTCGATTGCAAAACTGACGCCCAGCGCTCTCAAGTCGGCGATATTCTGAATGACGGTAGCGGTGTCGTACATCAACACCGATTCGGTCAGTTCCAATTCCAAATACTCCGGCTCCAGGCCGGACTCGGCCAAAGCGGAGCGTACCGATTCCAACAGATTGCCGCGTTTGAACTGCAGCGCAGAGATATTTACCGTCACTAGCAATTCGTAGCCGGCATCACGCCAAATTCGGTTCTGCCGGCAGGCTTCCCGCAATACCCAGTCGCCGATCGGTACGATCAGGCCATTGTCTTCGGCAATCGGAATGAACTTGGCCGGCGGAATCATGGGGCCGCTGGCCGGTTGCCAGCGCAACAAGGCTTCGGCGCCGATGATTTTGTTGTCGCGAATCGAATATTGGGGTTGATAGTGCAGGCGGAATTCGTTTTGTTTCAATGCCGCGCGCAGGCCATTCTCGATATTCATGCGCTCGATAGAGGCCAGATTCATGTTATGGGAAAAGAAGCGGAAGGTATTACGGCCTTCGTTTTTGGCTGCGTACATCGCGGTGTCGGCTTTGTTCAGCAGGCCGTGGAAATTCAAGCCGTCGCTGGGGTAGAGGCTGATACCGATGCTGAATGAGGTACACACGGTGATGCCTTCGATCTGGAACGGCTGGTTTAATTGGTCGAGAATTTTCAGCGCGATCTGGGCGATGGTATCCACCTCCGGAATGTCGGTCAGGATGATGATGAATTCGTCGCCGCCTTGGCGGCAGACCGTATCCACTTCACGGACGCATTGGCACAGCCGTTCGGCAATGCCCTGCAACAGACGGTCGCCGACATCGTGACCCATCGTGTCGTTGATGTTCTTGAAATGGTCCAAATCCAGAAACAGCAGGCCGACCAGTGTGTTATTGCGTAAAGCGTGAGCCATGGCTTGGTCGAAACGGTCGCGCAACAAAGTCCGGTTCGGCAGGTTGGTCAGCGGATCGTGGCGGGCCAAATATTCGATTTGGGCTTCAGCGGCTTTGCGGGCAGTGATGTCGGAGAAAATGCCAATGTAGTGGCTGACCGCACCTTGCGTATCGCCTATCGTCGAAATACCGAGCCAGGCCGGATAGGGTTCGCCATTTTTACGGGTGTCCCAAATTTCGCCTTGCCAGTAGCCGTTGTCCTTCAACGCTTGGCGGATGCGACGGAAATGGCCGTTGTCGTTGTGTTCGGAATCGAGCATCGCCGGTTTTTTGCCGAGCACTTCCTCTGCTCGGTAACCGGTAATATTGGTGTAGGCTTGGTTGCTGGAGACGATAGTAAGGTCTGGAGCACATAAAAATATGGCTTCCCCACTGTTTTCAAACACTTTGGCAAGCAGTTTCAAGCGTTCGGCCGCGATTTTGCTCTCAGTAATGTCCGAGTGGGTGCCAAGCATTCGGAGAGGTCGGCCGTCGGCATCGCGTTCGACAATGCTGCCGATCGACTGAATCCATTTCCAGCTGCCGTCGGCGCAGCGGACCCGATATTCGAGCCGGTATTCGCTAAAAGCTCCGGCGATATAGGCGCGGTAGCGCTCCAGTGTTGTTTGGCGGTCGTCGGGATGCAGCCTTTCGGCCCAGTCGTCGAAATCGGCCGAAAACGCGGTCGCCTCATAACCAAGCATTGCCGAATATTCGCGGTTGACAACGGTTTTGCCGGTCTGCGGATTCAAGTCGAAAAAGCCGAGTTTAGCCGCCCGCATCGACAAACGCAGGCGTTCTTCACTATCACTCAGTGCTTGTTGGGTCCGGGGGATTTCCGTAATATCGTGGGCCAAGCCGTTGACAGCAAGCACCCGTTCTTGGGTGTCGAAAATGGGTGTGGCATTTACGCTTAGCAACCGGCTGCTGCCATTTCGGCAGCGCAATTCCAACTCGTAATTGGGCGGCTTGATACCGTTTAGACAGGCTTGGGTATGGGCGCGGGCAGCTTGGTTGAGGGGATTTTCCGTCGCAAAAGCAAAGCAATCGCCCAATAACTGGTCGACCGGATACCCGAGAATCTGTTCTACCGATGGCCCCAGGTAACTAAACTCACCCTGCGGATTCAAAGAAAACAGAAAATATTCGGAACTCAGACTTTCGACCAGTTCGCGGAAGCGCTGCTCGCTGTGTCGCAACAGGTTTTGCTGCTCCAATAAGTTTTGCGTAGTGCGATGGGCGCGCAACACGTACTCGATTCGGTGCGGCAGTAAAGGCCACTGCACCGGTTTGCCGATAAAATCGGTGGCACCCAGCTCGAAGGCTTCTTCGACCGCGTGGGTGTCTTCGATAGCCGTCATCATCACAATAGGCGTGTTAGAGTGCGGCAGCGAGCGCATTTGCCGCAGACAGGCGAAGCCATCCAATTCCGGCATCATCACGTCTAATAACACCAGATCCGGCTGTTCCTGGCAAAACAAGCGTAAACCTTCGCGCCCGTTTTCGGCTTCAACGGTTTGGTATTGGTTGGCACGTAATACTTGGCCCACCAGTAGTCTGACCATGGCGTCGTCGTCGACAATCAGAATTTTGGGGTCGATGATCACGGTGAAATCGGGGTAGCGACGGATTGGCTATCGAATACTCTGGCAAACTCGGCGAATTCCGCGGCAGGCATCGGCCGCTGGAACAGAAACCCTTGTACGACGTCACAGCCATTGTCCAGCAAAAAGTTGACCTGGTCCTGGTTTTCAACGCCTTCGGCGACCACTTCCAAAGACAAAGCGTCCGCCAACGCCAAAATCGCCGAGGTAATTGCCATGTCGTCTTCGTTGTGAGGCAGGTCGCGAACGAAACTGTGGTCCACTTTCAACTCCGATATCGGCAGTTTTTTCAGATAGGACAGCGACGAATAGCCGGTGCCGAAATCGTCGATACTGATCCTGACGCCCAAAGCCTGCAACTCGCGTAGCGTAACCAATGCCTCTTCGACGTTGTGCAATAGAATGGTTTCGGTTAATTCCAGTTTCAAATAGCGGGGCTCCAAGCCAATTTGCGCCAATACCTCGCGGACATGGCCCCCGAATCCGGGTTGGCGAAATTGGTTGGCCGAGACGTTGACCGCCATCACCAGTTCCGGGCAATAGCCGTGCTTTCGCCAAGCCAGTACTTGGCGGCAGGCGTTCTCCAGAACCCAATTGCTGATCTGCGCGATCAGGCCGGAATCTTCGGCAATAGGGATGAATTGCGACGGGCCGATCAAACCCAATTCCGGGTGGCGCCAGCGGATCAGAGCCTCGCAGCCGACCACCCGATGGCGGCGAATATCGATTTTCGCCTGGTAATACAATTCCAGTTCGTCGCGTTCGATGGCTCGGCGCAGGCTGTTTTCCATCGCCAGTTTGTGGAAGGCGGCGACGTTTAGCGATTTACTGAAGAATTGGTAGTTGTTATGGCCGTATTCTCCGGCGTGGTTCATTGCAAATTCGCCGTTTTTTATGAAGCTATCTTCGTCCATGCCGTCGCCTGGGTAGACCGCGATGCCGATATTGATGCACAGGAACAGCTCCGTGGCCTCGACCGGGAACGACTGCTGCATGATATGAAATATACGCTTGGCGACTTTGACGCTGTCGCGGGCGTCCTGTACCCTGTTCAACAAAACGGTAAATGTGCTGCCGCCTAGCCGGGATACGGTCATATTCGCCAAATCGAAGTCCGAATTGGCAGAGACGTAATCGCATTCCCTAACTTCGGCGACCAAGCGGTCGGCGAACATTTTCAATACGTGGTCGCCGATTTTGGGCCCCAAGGTTTCGTTAATGCGCTTGAAGCGGGCGATACTGATAAACAAGGTGGATAGCGCCGTGCCGTAACGGTCGCAATAAGCCATGGCCTGACCCAATATTTCCTTGAACAGCGTGCGGTTGGGCAGTCCGGTCAACGGGTCGTAATACGATAAAAAACGCACCCGTTCTTCGATGTGGCGACGTTCGGTAATGTCCTGAATTGCGCCGCGGATGTGCTCTACTGCGTCGTTTTCGACAATCGGTTCGCCCTGGATGTGGAGTACCCGGCTGCTGCCGTCTCGATGCGTCACCGGCCATTCGATGCGGAAGCTCAGCTTGTTTTTAAGGCACAAGTCTATGGCCTGCTGCAATTTGGCTGCTTCCGAAGCTTCCACGCGGTTAAGCAGATCCAGCAATTTGAAAGAATGCCGCGGCGGATCGACGTCCAGAATATTGAAAATTTCATCCGAACACTGCAGTGTGTCGCTGGTAACGTGCCAGTCCCAGCTGCCGAGTTGGGCAATTTTTTGCGCTTTGCGCAATTCCGACTCGCTCTTGGCCAATGCCGACAGCGTAGCGACCGAACGCAGAAGATAGCGCAAGCGGTGTGGCAAGGTCGGCCAATTGATCGGTTTGGCGATAAAATCGGTGGCACCCAATTCGAACGCGCGGGTCACCGATTCCAGATCGTCCACGCCGGTCAGCATCACGATCGGCAATATCGCGTTGCCCGGCATTTGGCGAATGGCTTCTAAGCAATCGAAGCCGTTCAGATCGGGCAACATGACGTCTAGCAGCACTAGATCGGGTTTTCGGCTGGTACAAAATTCCAAGCCTTGCCGGCCGCTACTGGCGCAAACCACGTCGAAGCCTTCGCGCTGCAAAATATCCTGCAACATCAGACGCACCATATCGTCATCGTCGATTGCCAGGATAAGATGGGTTGCGTGTGGTCGTTGCATTTACGATGCGGTGGCGGGAAGTTGTTGCACGATTGTTTTATAGGCGTTTTGCAAGGATTCGGCAATACGACTATCGAACTCAAGCGTGTTGTCGCGGGCGGCATGCTCTACATTGCGGGCCAATTCCGCCAGATGATTCGCCCCGATATTCGCTGCGGTCGATTTCAGACTATGTGCAGCGTGGCGCACCTCCTCGGTCTGCCGCTGCTCGATCGCAAATGCGATCGCGCGGATTTGCTGCGCGGCATTTTCCCGAAACAGCCTTAACACCTCGGCCACCAATTGGTCGCCGCCAATCTGGCGCAGTGAGCGCAGTTCCGCAGACTCGAATTTATCCTGTTGGCCGCGGCCGATGTCGGCAACTGGAGCGGATACCGGCAAACCGGCGTCCGGGCGTACGTCGCCGATTAACGCGCGAATTGTGTCATGCAAGGTTTTTTGCAAAAACGGTTTACTCAAATAATCGTCCATGCCTGCCCGCAGACATTTTTCGCGGTCGCCTTCCATCGCGTTGGCTGTCAGAGCGATAATCGGCGTACGCTTGGTGCCTTTTGTCCGTTCCAGTTCGCGGATCTGCTGGGTCGCGGTGTAGCCGTCCATCACCGGCATCATGCAGTCCATCAAGATTAAATCGGCCGGTTTTGTTTGGAACAAGTCCAATACTTCCTGACCGTTGCTGGCGCAAATCAGGGTATAACCCAATTGCCGCAGCATAGCGCTACAGATTTTCTGGTTCACCGGATTGTCTTCGGCCAGCAGGATACGCACACTGGAAGGCGGCGGAGCCGGTTGGGCTTCGGTCGAGGCGTCCGCCGGTAGCAATCGCAGCAGGGTGTCTTGCAAGGTTCGGCGGTATACCGGTTTCTGTAAGTGCACGTCGCAACCGCAGCGGCGGATCTCGGCCATCTCCGTTTCGTCGGCACTGGATGAAATAATCACGATGCGTAGCCCGGCAAAACGAGCGTCGCCGCGGATGCGCCGGGCCAATTCGGTGCCGCTGATGCCTTGCATTCTCATGTCCAGCAATGCGATATCGAAACGCTGCCCGGCTTGCACTCTTTGATCCAAAATTTCCAGCGCATGGCCGCCGTTCTTGGCAACGCGGAAATGCATGCCGAATTCGGCCAGATGATTTTCCAGGATTCTGGCGTTGGTGGCGTTGTCTTCAACGACCAGAACGTGTTTTCCGGTTAGATTGCCCTGTGCTGCAGTTTTGACCGGCAACGGCGCCAGTGCTTCGCGCAACGGCAAGTAAACGCTGAAAACCGAGCCGATCTGGGGTTGGCTTTCCACCCGGATCGTGCCGCCCATCAACTCGCAGAGCTCTTTGCTGATGACCAGGCCCAAACCGGTGCCGCCGTATTTGCGGGTGGTGGAGCCGTCGGCTTGGCTGAACGCTTGAAACAGCCGGGATAAGGCATCCGGATTCATACCGATGCCAGTATCGCTGATCTTGAATTCCAGGCACAGGCCGCCGCCCGACGTGCAAAGCGTCGATTCCCGGTTGGAAACCTGAAGCTTGACTTCGCCCGCCTCGGTAAATTTGACGGCATTCGACAACAGATTGGTTAGGATCTGGCGCAAACGGTAAGGATCGCCGCGGACTTCTTTCGGCGTTGCAGGATCGATTTCGCACAACAACCGAATGTTCTTGCTACTGGCGCGCTCGAAGAACAATGCTCCGAGCTGGTCGATCAAATTGCTCAAGCTGAAATCGGTTTCCTCCAGCTCAAGTTTGCCGGCTTCGATTTTAGAGAAATCCAGAATGTCGTTGATGATGGTCAGTAGCGAATCCGCCGAGCTGAACACGGTTTCAGCATACTGGCGTTGAGTCGGTTTCAACTCGGAGCCCAGCAACAGTTCGGTCATGCCCAGGACGCCATTCATCGGCGTGCGGATTTCGTGGCTCATCGTCGCCAGAAATTGGGATTTGGCGATGCTGGCGGCCTGCGCATCCAAAACGGCTTGGCGCAGATCGGCGGTACGCAGGTCGACTTCGCGCTCCAGGCAGCCGCGCTGGTTTTCCAACTCGGCGTCGCGTTGTTGAATGCGTTCGATCATTTGGTTGAAGCTTTTCACCAACTGGCCGATTTCGTCCCGGCTTTCGCCTTGAGCCCTAACCATGTAATTGTTGTCGACCGATACCTGTCTGGCCAGGTGCGACAACCGGGTCAGCGGTGCGGCGATGGACGCGGCCAGACGGCGGCCGAACCAGGCGGCAAACATAAAGGCGACGAGCATCGCCAGCAGACTTTGGCCCAAGTTGATGCCGACCGAGCGCCACAGCGGACGTAAATCGATCATTACCCTCAGATAGCCAACCACCTCCCCGTTATCGTCCGGCAAGGGGTTCAGTATGATCAGATTCACCAGGCGCATCCTTTGCCCGAGCTGTTGTTCCTGGGCTTTTAACAAATTCGGCGGGAAGCTGTTTGGCAAAGCCATTGCTGGATAATGGGCAAAAATCTCGCCGTCCCGGCCGTAAAGTTGCGCTGACAGAATTTCCGGTTTGCCGCGTAAGGTGGCGAGTATGTCGGAACCGGTTTTGGCATCGCCAAACAATAGTGCAGCGCCGGCACTGAATCCGATCATCTTGCCTAACGAGCGGATTTCGTTGAGCATTTCGTTTTTTTCCTGCCAAACCTGGGTAACGCTGACGATCGCCAAGGTCAACGCCAACGCCAACGCCAACGTGACCGCCTGCAAACGCTGCAGTTTATAGGTCATCGGCAAATCGACCAGCTTGTCCCGGATCATGACGGTATCGGCTCCAGAATCATTTGTTCAGGTTCAGATTTCTAGCGAGTTTCAGCAATTGTGCGCTGATGCGGATGTTGGCGGCATTGGCGTTGTCGAGGTTTACCTCGAAATTCAGTCGGTTACCGTCCTGAACCAGACCAATGGTGCCGTTTTGTTCCAGAAAGCCCGGCTTGTCGCTGACCGTGACCACCGGGGCGCCTCTCAAATCGCGCGCTATGTCGCCGCCGTTGGCAGCGGATTTGGCGATATATACCAGATGGCAGGCTTTCAAATCTTTAGTCGCGACGTCTTGCAGGACGGCCAACGGCTTACCGTTGACGGTTTTGCCTTCCAGTGCCAGCAGATTGTC
>JABLTH010020506.1_pt1 | contig 14286 bp, 12 predicted proteins | sample 7875711 | NCBI WGS metagenome assembly JABLTH01 (sample SAMN14941262, study PRJNA633318) | bioreactor metagenome | isolation source: bioreactor | place: China | collected 2019-03-05 | reverse complement strand
TATTGCGGTGAAGAAAAAGGCCATGGCGGTGATCAAGGCCTTTGGTGAAGGCAACTTTGATGCGCCTATGGAGCAACTGCCTGGCAAGAAAGCGTTTATTAACGACACCATCGAAAACATGCGTAGCAACCTCAAGGGCTTTATTGCGGACATGAGGCACATGTCCAAAGAGCACGACGCGGGCGATATTGATGTGGTGATGAATGCAGACAAATTCCAAGGCGACTTCAAGACCATGGCGGTCGGCGTGAACACCATGGTTGGTGGCCACATTGCCGTGAAGAAAAAGGCCATGGCAGTGATCAAGGCCTTTGGTGAAGGTAACTTTGATGCGCCTATGGAGCAATTGCCTGGTAAAAAGGCGTTCATCAATGACACCATCGAAAGCATGCGTAGCAACCTCAAGGGCTTTATTGCGGACATGAACCATATGTCCAAAGAGCATGATGCGGGTGATATTGATGTGGTCATCGATGCAGACAAATTCCAGGGTGACTTCAAGAGCATGGCGGTCGGTGTGAACACCATGGTGGGCGGCCACATTGCGGTGAAGAAAAAAGCCATGGCGGTGATCAAGGAGTTTGGTGAAGGTAACTTTGACGCACCTATGGAGCAGTTGCCAGGCAAGAAAGCCTTTATCAATGACACCATAGAGATGGTCCGCAGCAATATGAAAGCCATGTCGCGTGAAATTAACCTGCTGATTGAGGCGGCTTCACAAGGCAATTTGACCATACGTGCAGATTCCAGTTTGTATAAAGGCGATTACCGCAAGATGGTGCAAGGCCTCAATGACATGCTGGATAACATAGTCAATCCGCTGGTAGAAGTGATGGCATTGATGAAAGAGGTCGAGCAGGGTGATTTGACCCAACGCATTGACAATGAATACCAAGGCCAGCTTGAAGAGTTGAAGCTGTCCGTGGTCAATACGGTAGAGCGCTTGATGCAAGTGATTGTAGAGGTCAGGGGTTCTGCAGACAACATAGCCAGTGCCTCCGAGCAAGTGAGTGCCACCGCACAAAGCATCAGCCAGGCGACCAATGAACAAGCCGCTTCTGTCGAAGAAACCTCTGCTTCAGTGGAGCAGATGAGTGCTTCGATTAACCAGAATACCGAGAACTCCAAAGTGACCGATGGCATTGCCGGTAAAGCGGCCAAAGACGCCAACGAAGGCGGGGCGGCGGTGAAAGATACCGTGATTGCCATGAAGAGCATCGCTGACAAGATCAGCATTATTGATGACATTGCCTACCAGACCAACCTGCTGGCTTTGAACGCGGCGATTGAGGCGGCACGTGCAGGCGAGCATGGTAAAGGCTTTGCCGTGGTGGCGGCAGAGGTTCGCAAACTGGCGGAACGTAGCCAGGTGGCGGCGCAAGAGATTGGTGAAGTGGCCAAGAACTCTGTGAGCCTGGCAGAGCGTGCCGGTGACTTGCTGGATGAGATCGTGCCTAGCATCAACAAAACCAGTGATCTGGTACAGGAAATTTCTGCCGCGAGTGAAGAGCAAAGCAGTGGTGCAGAGCAAATCACTGCAGCCATGAACCAGTTAAGCCAGGCAACCCAGCAAAACGCCAGTTCCAGTGAAGAACTGGCAGCAACGGCCGAAGAGATGAGTGGTCAGGCCGAGCAACTGCAACAGTTGATCGCTTTCTTTAAAGTGAGTGGTGAGCATCACCTGCTTAAGGGGGCAGACAAGCCAAAAGCAAAGTCACAGGGCAGTAAGCCTACGGTGAGCAAATCTTTCAATAGCCCAGTGATACAAACGCCTAAAACCGGCACCTTTGGTGGTGGGATTGATGAGGAGCAGTTCGTGAGGTTTTAAGTCGTCACGGCGACGCACAGTGTCGCGTGATTGTGATGCGCTTGAAACCAACAACGAGAGGATAGAAAAATGAGTGAATTGGCAATTGCAAGAGGTGAACAGCATCAGTTAAACGGTTTTTCTGATGCCATGCAGCAGTATTTGACGTTTGTCCTCGGACGAGAGGTGTTTGCGATCAATATCCTGAATGTGAAGGAAATTATCGAGTATGGGCAGTTGACTGAAGTGCCCAAAATGCCTGCGTTTATACGAGGAGTGATTAACTTGCGCGGGGCCGTAGTGCCTGTGATTGACATGGCGGCACGTTTCGACAAGCCGACGGCGGAGATCACACGTAAAACCTGTATTGTGATCATTGAGGTTGCACATGCGACGGGAACGCAAGTGGTGGGCATGATGGTGGATGCCGTCAATGAAGTGGTGGATATCGAGGCGGGCAATATTGAGCCAGCGCCGAGCTTTGGTGCCAATATCCGCGCAGATTTTATTGAAGGCATGGGCAAGATAGAGGGTAAGTTCATTATTTTACTCAACGTTAACAAGGTACTTTCTGTCGATGAAGTGTCTAGCCTGGCGACTGGCTCGACCTTGGCCAGTGAGTCCGCAGCGAGTTAAGTAGTGAAGGGGTAGCACATGGACCAGATTGAATCATTGACAGTAAAAGAATTTGGCTTGTTTAAAAGCTTTATTTACGCACAAGCCGGCATTGCCCTGTCAGACGTTAAAAAACCGTTGGTCAGTGGCAGGCTCAGCAAACGCTTGCATTTTCATCAACTCAATTCGTTTACGCAGTATTACAAATTGATCAATGATCCTGCCAATGCAAAAGAAAAGCAGATTGCGATTGATTTGCTCACCACCAACGAAACGCATTTTTTCAGAGAGCCCAAACACTTTGACTTCTTTAAAGAGGTGATTCTGCCCAAACGTAGCAAAGGTAAGCCTTTCCGGGTCTGGAGTGCGGCTTGCTCGTCAGGCGAAGAGCCCTATACGATTGCCATGTTGCTCGATGAACATTTGGGCAAAGAGCCCTGGGACATTGTCGCCTCAGATTTAAGCACCAAGGTCTTGCAGCAGGCGCAAAGCGGTTGTTACAACATGCAGCGTGCCTCTGAGATCCCCAGACCTTATCTGACCAAATATTGCCTGAAAGGCACCGGCGATCACGATGGTGAGCTGCTGATTGTGAAAGAGCTCCGCCAACGCATCAAATTCTTGCAGGTCAACCTGACCAAGCCTTTTCCTGATCTGGGCCAGTTTGATGTGATTTTTTTGCGTAACGTGATGATTTACTTTGATGTCGAGACTAAGCGACAGATTACTGATCAAATGTTGCCTTTGCTCAAGAATGACGGGTACTTCATGATCAGCCATTCCGAGAGCTTGAATGGCGTCACTGAGAAATTTGTCTCTGAAGCGCCTTCTATTTATAAAAAAACTGCTAATTAGTTGTTATGTTGATGCGTACCCAGCCTGCCTTGAGTTTTGGATTGTTGGATAAGAAGCCTGAAGAGGTTTTTGAGGTTTTTTTGCAGCCTGGCGAGTGGTATTGGGGCGATGCCGATACCAGAATTCGTACTATTCTGGGCTCCTGTGTGGCCGTCACGATCTGGCATCCGGCAAAACAGATGGGGGGCATGTGCCATATCCTGTTGCCGCAACGCCATGTTTCACATAAAGAAAAAAATGAAACTGCTGCTGGCAAGTCAGGCAAGTATGCAGATGAAGCGATTGCCTTGATGATGGAAGAAATGGCCAAGTGCAAGATTCGACCACAAGACTGCCAGGTGAAAGTATTCGGCGGCAGCAATATGTTTCCGCAATTGCAGATCAATCAAAAAAACCATATTGGTGATCGTAACCTGCATGCCGTCCTGATGCTTCTGGCAGAGTATGGTTTTCATGTGCATGCCAATCATTACGGTGGCGAGGACTCACGCTATATTATTTTTGATATCTGGAGTGGGTTTGCCTGGGTGAAAAGCAAGGTTTAACGAGAATATTAATTATGAAAAAAATCAGGGTCATGATTGTGGATGATTCAGCAGTGGTCAGAAAAGTCCTTGCTGAGAAAATTTCAAAATCTTCAGAGATTGAGGTCATCTCTGCAGCGGCAGATCCCATTTTCGCCATGGATAAAATGATGAAAGATTGGCCGGATGTGGTGATTCTGGATGTGGAGATGCCCAGAATGGACGGCATCACCTTTCTCAAGAAAATCATGTCGCAGCGCCCCACGCCGGTCATTATCTGTTCGACGCTGACCGAAAAGGGCGCCGAAACCACCATTCAGGCGCTTGCAGCCGGGGCGGTGAGCATTGTCACCAAGCCCAAGGCGGGCTTGAAAGATTTTTTAGAAGATGATGCCAATGACATTATCAATGTGATCAAAGTCGCGGCAAAAGCCAATCTGAAAAGAATCTCGCATGCTGAGCCTGTGTCCAAGGTCGCCCCTAAACTGACGGCGGATGCGGTACTCGCGGCAACGAATCGTGCCATGGCGCAAACCACGGAGGGGATAGTGGCAATTGGGACCTCAACAGGCGGTACGCAAGCACTGGAGGCCGTGTTGACTTCATTACCACGTGTTTGTCCTGGCATGGTGATCGTGCAGCATATGCCCGAAAACTTTACTGCAGCATTTGCCAAAAGACTGAATGAACTGTGCGAGATTGAGGTCAAGGAAGCCGCCCATGGCGACCGCGTGATTGCCGGTCGCGCTTTGATTGCGCCTGGTGGTAAGCACATGCTGCTTAAACGCAGTGGTGCCCAATACCATGTTGACGTGATTGATGGCCCGCTCGTCAGTCGCCATAGCCCTTCGGTCAATGTGCTCTTCCGTTCGGTTGCCCAGCAGGCGGGTAAGAATGCTCTGGGCATCATTATGACGGGCATGGGGGATGATGGCGCCCAAGGTCTCAAAGAAATGCGAGAGGTGGGCGCAAAAACGCTTGGTCAAGATGAAAGAAGTTGCGTTGTATACGGAATGCCTAAAGAAGCAAACAAGCTGGGAGCCGTTGAACGGGAGGTTTCTCTGGCAAAAATTCCACAAGAGATCGTAATGTATGGTAGTGGGCGATAAGGTGAAAGCGCTGATTGTAGATTCTTCCAAGTCAACAAGAAAAATATTGTCATCTTTGTTGAAGAAATACGAGATTGAGGTTGAAGAGGCTGCAAGTCCTTTACAGGCAATCGAGTTATTAGACAGGCAGCATGTTGATTTGCTTTTGTTTTCTTACCATCATAAATCCATGAATGGGATTGAATTTTTTAAAGCATTGCCTCCAAAAACACGTAGCAGCTGCGTGAGTTTGTTGGTCGCATCAAATGCCATTCACCAAATTGCGCATGAATCTATTGAGGTGGGAATTACAGCCTGCTTTAGTAAATTAAATATCTCCTCTTTAGATACCTTCATTCAGAACTTTGCACAGTCTAAGCGCAATAAACTCCAAGGTCGGGTGTTGCTCATTGAAGATAGTCCGTCTCTTTCTCAAGTCTATGGCGAGCGATTAGCGAGCATCGGGCTTGATTGCGAATTTTGTGTCGATGCTGAAGGCGCTATTCAGCACATCAGCGACAACACTTACGATTTGGTGATTACAGACTTCAGCTTAGCCGGGATAGGCGATGGATTCTCCGTGATTAGCGCAATAAGAAACGCTCATGACGCGGCTAAGTCACGTATTCCGATATTGGCTATTTCAGGCTTAAATAGTCCTGCACGGCGAACACAATTGCTACTCAATGGTGCAAATGACTTTTACTCAAAAGACTCGTCTTTGGAAGAGTTTGAAATCAGGGTCAAGCATTTGCTGGAGAGCTATCAACTATTGCTCACATATGAGATGCAATATCAAACCATGCAATCACTGGCAACGCATGATGCATTGACCAAGTTATATAACAGACATTATTTGCGTGATGTACAGCAGCAAGTCATTTCTGAAGCCTATATGTCTTCCAAACCATTGGCGCTAATCGTGGCAGATGTTGATTTTTTTAAACAGATCAACGATACCTATGGCCATAAGATTGGCGATGAGGTATTAGCTGCGGCCGGTGCTTTATTTGCAAATTTCTTTGCGAATGACCTGTGCTTACGTATTGGTGGGGAAGAGTTTTTAGTGATTTTGAAAAATACAACAACGTTAGCGGCCAGTCAGTATGCACAAGGCTTTTGCGACTACTTTGCGAATCAACATTTATCTGGTTTGAATGTCACGATCAGTGCTGGTGTTGCCTCGTATGAGTATGGAGACGATTTTGAACATCTCTTTGCGCGTGCGGATGATGCGTTAAGCAAAGCTAAACTTTCAGGTCGAAATCAGGTGGTACTTGATCAGTCCTTGAACATGTTGTCGCTGATGGCCTGATGAGTGAGATCTGATCACCGCTTAATTTATAACTTATGATGGGGCGTTGCCGTGCGTGTATTTAGTTGTGTCATCGTTTTGATTTCTCTCATTTTTTCAAGTTTTGCTTGGGCAGAAGTTGAAGAAGACGGCCGTTATTGGCTGAATATTTATGCGCAAGGTAAATTGCCGGTAGAGAATTTATACTGGAGTATGGACACGCATCCGCGCTGGCGTGATGAGGGCAAGCATTTTGATACGCTGATTCTGCGCCCTTCCATTTTTTACAAGGTGACGCCCAAGGCCAGTGTCTGGTTGGGTTATGACACGATTATCAATCATCCGGCAGGCGCCTCGGCCTATCAGGAAAACCGCTTGTGGCAGCAGTTTTCTTACCAGTTTGACCCGATTGGCGGCGTGAGCTTGAGCAGCCGTTCCAGGCTGGAAAACCGTGAGCGCGAGGACTTTAGCCAGCATGCCTATCGATGGCGGCAAATGGTGCGCGCCAGTCTGCCTTCGAGCTTGAATCCGCAATTATCCTGGGTGGTGTATGACGAGTTGTTTATCAACTTTAACGATACACACTGGGGTCCGCGCAAAGGGTTTGACCAGAACCGCCTGTTTCTGGGCGTGAACTGGAAATTCAGCGACTTTAGCAATGCCGATATCGGCTATCTGAACCAATTTATAAATACCAAAACCGTAGACCGTGAGAATCATGTCCTCATGACGGCGATCCGTTTTAATTTTTAGCGGAATCTGTCGTTAAATGCATATGAACTTAAGTAAGATTGTTTCGACTCTGTTGGTGTTGACCAGTAGTTTGCCACTGTCTGTCAAGGCGGAGGAGACGCCGGTAGCGGTGTCCTCACCCTTGAGCTTGAGTGGCTACCTCGAGACCTACTATGTGCGTGATTTTAATGATCCGCCCAACCATAAACGGCCCGACTTTATCTATAGCCATAACCGGGCCAATGATTTGAGCATCAATCTGGCCATGGTCAAGGCCAGTTTGAATACGCAACGTGTGCGCGGCAATCTGGCGCTGGCTTCAGGCAGTTATATGCGCGCCAATTACGCTGCCGAGCCCAAAGAGTTGCAACATATTTTTGAAGCCAATGTGGGTGTCAAGCTTTCTGACAAACACGATCTCTGGCTGGATGCCGGGGTGATGCCCTCGCATCTGGGTTTTGAAAGTGCGATCGGCACCGAGAACTGGACGCTGACGCGGAGCTTGATGGCAGAGAGTTCGCCTTATTTTGAAACAGGGGCCAAACTCAGTTATACCTCTGCTGATGGTAAGTGGATGGCGAGTGGCTTGCTGTTGAATGGGTGGCAGCGCATCCGTGCGCCGCAAGGCAATACGACGCCGTCCATCGGCCATCAACTGACCTATAAACCGAATGACCGGGTGACGCTCAATAGCAGCTCGTTTATCGGCAATGACAAATCTGACCGTGCGCGGCAGATGCGTTATTTTCATGACTTTTATGGCATCTTTAAGCTGGATGAGCAGTGGAGCCTGATTACCGCGTTTGATATTGGCGCCGAAGAAAAACCGCCAGGAGCGGGCGACGGCTACAATGTGTGGCTGGCGCCGGCTGTACTGGCCAAATACCAGTATTCCAGCCAGTTCAGTGTCACCGGGCGCGTGGAATACTATCAGGACAAACAAGGGGTGATTATCAACACCGGCACCCCTCACGGTTTTAAAACCATGGGCTACTCGGTGAATGCGGATTACAAAATATGCCCGCGTGTGACCGTGCGCGCCGAGCTGCGGCAGTTGCAAAGCCGGGATGATATTTTTAATGAGTCTGGCCGTCGTCAGACGGACCATAACCTGATCGCGGCCACGGCCATTGCCGTCCAGTTTTAGCCTTGCCTGGTCTGCAGGCTAGCCTGGGTCTGCTAATACGATCAGGATGTAAACGTTTTTATGAGGATGCAGTGATGAATGCAATGACACAAAACAGCAGCGCGGATAGCGCGAGCGCCAAACAAACTGCGGGCGAATACCTGACTTTTATTCTCGGCAACGAGCAATACGGGATTGATATCCTCAAAGTACAGGAGATCCGCGGCTATGATCCGGTGACCCATATTGCCAATATGCCTGCGTTTATCAAAGGCGTGGTCAACCTGCGCGGCAAAATTGTACCTATCGTGGATTTGCGTATCAAGTTTGATCTGGGCGAGGTGGTCTATAACGAATTCACGGTCGTCATTATTCTGAACCTCAGTGGTCGCGTCGTCGGCATCGTTGTCGATGGCGTATCGGATGTGCGGGAGTTGTACGAAGAAAATCTGCGTGAAATGCCGACACTGGTGACACGGATTAACACCAACTATGTGATTGGTCTGGCAACAGTTGAGAGTGAAATGATTATTCTGGTGGACATCGAGCGGTTGATGGCCAGTGATGAAATGGAATTGATGGACAAGCCCGCCGAATAAATGCACCGCTGCCAAACAAAAAATAAACCTGCGCAAGCAGGTTTATTTTTTGTTGGCTACCCAGGCTTACTTTTTAACCGTCTCGCTAGGGTTGTGATATCTCGCCAGCCAATGGGCATAAGGGGCTGGCAACACCCAGGCGGCCTGATCCTTACCCAGCGCCTTGGCCGCAAAATAAGGCCAATGCGGATTTTCAAGGTGCGCGCGGCCGATCATGGCCAGATCCAGTTGCTCGTTGCGGATGGCACCATCCGCCAGGGTGGGGGCACCAAAGCCCCAGGCGGAAGACACCGGAATCTCGGCTTCTTGACGCACGCGCTGTGCAATCGGCGCCAGAAAAGCGGGTCCCCAGGGACTATTGGTTTCAGGGATGGTAAAGCCGACACTCACACTGAGCATATCCAGGCCACGATCACGCCAGGCTTTCACCAGCTGGATAGACTCATTCAAGGTTTCTTCATCTTTGCCATCATACTCAATCACGCCAAAGCGGGCTGTCAGTGGCAGATGCTCCGGCCAGACGGCGCGAATAGCTTCCAGGGTCTCAATGGTAAATCGTGAGCGGTTTTCAAAACTACCGCCATATTGGTCGGTCCGCTGGTTAGAGTGCGCCGAGGTAAAGCTTTGCCCCAGATAACCATGTGCAAAGTGGATTTCCAGCCATTCAAAACCAGCGGCCAGTGCACGTTTGGCCGCAGCCACAAAGTCATTTTGTACGCGGGCAATATCTGCTAGCGTCATGGCTTGGGGGACACGCGGCAAGCCACCACCAAAGGCCAGGGCAGAAGGTGCAATCGGTTGCCAGGCACGCGGATCACTTTCGGCCATATGGTCATCGCCCTCCCAGGGTTTGTTGGCACTGGCTTTGCGGCCGGCATGCGCAATCTGGATGCCGGGGACTGCTCCTGCAGCCTTGATGGCCGCCGCAATCTTGCGCAATTGCTCTGCTTGCGCATCATTCCAGATGCCCAGGCACCCAGGTGTAATGCGGCCTTCTGGCGCCACGCCGGTCGCCTCCGCAATCACCAGGCCACTGCCACCGCGGGCCAGTGTCGCGTAATGCGCCTGGTGCCAGTCGTTGGCGACGCCATCTTCGGCCATGTACTGGCACATGGGCGGCACCGCAATGCGGTTTCTCAAGGTCACTGCTTTTAACTGGAAACGAGAAAACAAATCAGCCATAAAACGTCCTTTAACAAATGTGTGTTGCAGAATGGGTTTAAATTCTATTGTTCGAATATAATCGAACAATAGAATAATATCAAGAGGTATGATAAATTCAGACCATGCGACAAATTAAACATCCCAGCATAGAACAGGTCGAACTCACCGACCTCATGTATGCCTTGTCAGATCCGACACGGCTTGAAATTGTCGGGCGACTGGCGGTGGCTGGCCGAAAGATGACCTGCGGCGAGTTTGACTTGAATCGGCCTAAATCCAGCCTGTCTCACCACTTTAAAATTCTGCGTGCGGCCGGCCTGGTAGAAACCCTCATTGAGGGGACAGAGCATATGAATGCGTTGCGTCTGGAAGAAATTGAGCAGAAGTTTCCCGGTGTCCTCAAGTCTGTGTTGCAATCCTTGCGTCCAGCAGGGGTGCCGGCATCCGAATAAACATGTGCCTGAAAACGGGCACACTAACGCAAGCGCTTGTGATGTCCTAGCGTTGTTGCCCCAGTCTGAAACTGAAAGCGTGAAGTGAACCTGATCAAAACGTATTTGATGGCCACCCTGGCCGCCATCCTCTGGGGCGCCAATTTCAATCTGGCAAAGCCGGTGCTGGCTGAAATGAGCCCTTATCTGGCCGGTGCCAGCCGCTATACGATTGCGGCGATTGTCATGATCCTGATTGCCCGGTTTTCACAGGCAGTAATTCCCTTACGTGAGTGGAAGGCGTACTTGACGCTGGGGATTGTGGGTGTCTTTGGTTTTAACTTGTTTTTCTTTTTGGGTATGGCACATTCCTCGGCGATTAATGGCGCTTTGATCATGGCTTTAAACCCGCTTCTGACCGCGATCTTAAGCTATTTCATCCTCGGTGAGCGGCCCAAGCTGGCGCAGCTGCTGGCTTTCCCGGTGGGCATTGCTGGCGTCGCCATTGTGGTGCTGGGGGCAGGGGCCGAGTGGACGATTGCGACGGGCGACCTGTATATCATGATTGCATCGCTCAACTGGGCGGTTTATAACGTGTTGGTGAAGAAAATGATGCCTAAGCAGGTGAGCGGGATTGCCAGCACTGCCGGCATCATGACCGTGGGGGCGCTGGCATTGAGCCTGGCTGCGGCATGCAACGGTAGCCCGTTGGTGATGCCAACGGCACATGCCGGGTTGGCCTTGTTGATTATGGCACTCGGCGGCGGCGTCCTGGCTTACCTGTTCTGGAATGCCAGCATTAAACATTTAGGCCCTGCCAAAGCAGCGATTTTCATGAACCTTATTCCAGTCACCACCATGGTGATTGCAGCGGTTGAACAGGTGCCACCAACGCACGCACAAGTGTTTGGTGCCGTGCTCGTGATCAGCGCTGTCAGCTTTAGCGCGTTTTCGCGGCCGAAAACAGCCTAGCCTCGATTAAATTGGCTGTCATGTGGTGGGGAGCGTCGATGACGCCCCGTGCAGGATGCAGTGATGCGCAGTCAAGCCGCCTCGACCAATGGCGCGGCAGTCGGCCAGTGCGCCTGGCGCGCAGTGGGTTGCTCGAGTTTGAAGTGTTGTACCGCGTGATTCAGTTGATGCGCCTGATCCAGCATGGATTCTGCCGCTGCGGCCGCTTCTTCGACCAGCGCAGCGTTTTGCTGTGTTGCCTCGTCTATATGGGTAATCGCCTGATTGACTTGCTCTATCCCCTTGCTTTGCTCAAACGAGGCTTCGCTAATATCGCGCATGATTTCGGATACTTTTTTCACTGAACTGACCACCTCTTCCATGGTTTTGCCAGCATGGTCCACTTGTTTCACCGCATCGTAAGTGTTGCTGACCGTGGCACTAATCAGCCCATTGATTTCTTTGGCGGCGACAGAAGATCGGTGTGCCAGCGCGCCAACTTCGTTGGCCACTACAGCAAAGCCGCGGCCTTGTTCCCCTGCACGTGCCGCTTCTACTGCCGCATTCAGAGCCAGAATATTGGTCTGGAAGGCAATGCCATCAATGACGGCAATAATATCCTCAATCTGTTGTGCACTCTCATTCATCGCATTCATGCTTGCGATGGCCTGGCGCACCACGGCGCCGCCGTTTTCAGCCACACCGGAGGCGGTCAGCGCTAGCTGGTTGGCCTCTTGCGCATTCTCAGCATTGTGTTTGACGATGGAAGCGAATTGCTCCATGCTCGCTGCCGTTTGCTCCAGGCTTGCAGCTTGGTCTTCCGTGCGACGTGAAAGCTGGTTATTGCCTGCCGCGATTTCACTGGCTGCCGTATCAATCGCCTCCACCGCCTGACGCACCGCTTTTATTGGCTCAACAATCAGATCCAGTGTCTGGTTGACACCGGCAATCACCTGGCGGAAATCCCCGGTATGTTTCGTCTCGTCTGCCCGCACCTGAATGCGTCCTTCTTTGGCTGCCTGTGCTAACAGGGCAGAGTCTTCGACCAGGTGATTGACCGCCTGAATGCAGGTATTCAGATTGCGTTTGATTTCGTTAAAATCGCCGTGATAGGTCTCGGTAATCAAAGCAGGAATCTCGCCACGTGAAATGCGTGCGACATAACTAGCCGCCATGTTGAGCGGCACGATCACGGCATCCAGTGTCGCATTGACGCCCTCAATAATTTTTCTAAAATCGCCATTATGTTTATTCGCATCCGCCCGTGTAGACAGCTTGCCTTTGACGGCGGCCTGTGACAAGTGATTGGCATCCATAATCAGCGCATTGACGGCATCAATGCACTGGTTAAGGTTATTTTTAATGGTGTTGAAATCGCCATGGTAAGTGTCTGTGATTTTTGCCGGGATACGACCTTTGGCAATATGATCCACATATTCTGCAGCGACATTGAGTGGAGAAATGACCGCATCCAGCGTATGGTTCACGCCCTCAACAATTTTGCGGAAATCGCCTTCATGTTTGCTGGCATCTGCACGCGTAGACAAGCGTCCGGCAACCGCCGCCTCTGACAACATATTGGCGTCCGTAATCAGCGCATTCACGGCATCAATGCAATGATTAAGATTATCTTTAATGGCATTGAAATCGCCATGATACGTTGCAGTAATCTTGTCAGGGATATTGCCTTTGGAGATATCTGCCACATAGCTCGCCGCCACATTTAACGGCACAATCACACCATCCAGCGTCTGGTTAAAGCCCTCGACCAAGCGCTTGAACTCGCCATTAAAGGCTGCCGTCTCTGCACGCGTAGACAATTGCCCTTCAATCGCTGCTTTCGCCAGCCGGTTGGTTTCCGTTGAGAGTTTGCTCAGCGTGCGTTGGAGTACCTGCATGGAGTGCGCGACACTGGTTTCATCGCCAACAGGCAATGCAATGTGCGCTGAAAAGTCACCATCAGAAAAGCGGCCAGCCAGCTCTGACAACTCAACAGGATCCATACCCAAACGTTTTTTTAACCGTGCTGACGATGAAATAGCCTAAGCCGCTGGCAAACGCGATCAGCAGCAACACCATCACATAATTGGCGATCTCACCCTTGGAAATGACTTGCGCTGTTTCAGCTTCCAGCGTTTGCGCTGTCTTGTTTGTGTAGATGACCACTTGATCAACAATTGTTCGATGGGCCTCGTAGGCAGCGTTTAACTCGTGCAATGCAGACTCAATCTGCTTTTTATCCTGCGCATTCAGCGCAGGGATAAATTTGTGATCGTATATTGCAAAAAAAGCCTGGCCTGAGGCATACAGCTGTTCAGCCATCAAATGCTTGATCTCGGGGTTATTAAGTTTCTTCTCCCAGTAAGCATGGCGTTTTTCAAACTCGGCCCTGAGTACGCTGACTTTTTGCTGCAGGGGGCCCGCGGATGATGCATTCATGGCGACGCTTTGCAGAATCAGTTACCAGGTTTCAATCAGGTATTCCGGTGGGGGTAATACGTCAGCGACCAGATCCTTCTGGTCTATGATCTTGTTGTATTGCTCCCCATTAATCGCCACTGTTTTATTGGCCTGCATATTCAAAAACACGAACAGGCAAACAGCCAGCAGGATAGTCGTCAAAACGCTGACTATCAAGGTAGACAGCTTGAGACGTGCAATTTGCATGAAAAAAGTCCTCTTTAGTAATATTTACACGCTATGAGTCTGCTATTAAACCTTTAAGTCGTTGGTGAGTATGTGCCAATAAAAACCGATTCATACGCTTAAATGATTGATTTTTATGAATATAATTATCTGGGATATTTATTTATGTTAATTTATTCTGGATGCTGACCTCTGCATGCGATGGCATATGTCGATAGCGGCCTTAAGGCCGGATGAGGCGGTTGCATGCCAATATCCGTCAATGGCAATGGCTGGATGACGGGTTAAAACAGCGTGTTCTCGGCGGACATCGTGGTTTGCAAATAGGTACAGATCGCTTGCAATAGGGTCGGATTCGCATGATGTTTATGCCAGTAAACGCCAATCGAGCGACCAATCGCCGGTAAGGCAAAGGGGATATAGTGCACATCATGATCCTCATGGTTGATGGCTG
>JABLTH010019852.1_pt1 | contig 14294 bp, 8 predicted proteins | sample 7875711 | NCBI WGS metagenome assembly JABLTH01 (sample SAMN14941262, study PRJNA633318) | bioreactor metagenome | isolation source: bioreactor | place: China | collected 2019-03-05 | reverse complement strand
TCGACCCCGCGCCGAGGATCAGCACGCGCCGCGCGCCGACGATCGCCTCGACCGCGGCCTCGACATCGGCCGCGTCCAGTTGCGCGCGCGTGTTCTCGATGTTCGCGACGGCCTGGTCGAATACCGCGTCGATCCATGCGGCACCGCGTACCCCGGACTCCTGCTCCTGCGCGGAACGCAGCCGTTCGACCGGCCCGAGCGTCGCCTCGAAGCCGCGCACGAGCGCCGCGCGCATCGCCGGATAGCCGTCGAAACCGAGCGCCTTCGCGAAACGGTTCGCGGTCGCGATCGACGCATTCACGGCCTGCGCGAGTTCGTCGATGCGCATCGTCGCCGCGCGGAACGGATTCGCGAGCACGAACTCGCCCATGCGCCGGTGGATCGGCGTCATCAACGGCATCGCCGACGCGATCCGTTCGGCGATCGCGGGTTCGTCGTGACTGGCATCGTGCGGAGCGAGAGACGTCATGCGAAGGGTCGTTGAAAGAATGATGGAAATGAATTTACACAATCCATGTCGTGAAAAGAAATAAATTTTCATCAGCGTTGTCACGTCCCGTTCCCGCGCCCCGCGATCCCTCGATGCCCGCACAGCCCTGCCGCACGGGCCTTTGGCATGTGATCGCCGCAGGTCTGCGCGTACGTCGCATGCGCCCGCCCATCGGGAAAACCCCGAGCAAGTTCGTTCGAATGCAATTTCGCGTTGACCGGATTCGAATTCGAACATAGGATGTTCGAAAATGATCAGTCGTCAGATAACTTCGGACTTCGATGACGGCGAAGTGTTCGCTTGAACGCCATCATTCCGCGTCAAACCGGGAAAGCTGGCGCCCATCAAGATCGGACATCGTACAAATAAAGCGAAACAGGCCATCCCCAACGGATGGTCGTCATGGATCGGCCCGGCGCCGCGCGCCGGCCCTGCCCGACAGGAGACAGCAGTGAAGACAGTCAAGGCGTTGCGCTGGTGGATCATCGTGCTCGTATGTCTCGGCACGATCCTCAACTACCTCGCACGGAATTCCCTCGCGGTGCTCGCGCCCGAACTCAAGCAGGTGTTCGCGATCTCCACGCAGCAGTACTCGTACATCGTCGGCGCGTTCCAGATCGGCTACACGATCATGCAGCCGGTATGCGGATTCATCGTCGACCTGATCGGGCTGCGGCTCGGGTTCGCGCTGTTCGCGATGCTGTGGTCGGTGGTCGGCGTCGCGCACGGGTTCGCATCGGGCTGGCTGTCGCTCGGCATCCTGCGCGGCCTCCTGGGCCTGTTCGAAGCCGCCGCGATTCCGTCGGGGATGAAGGCGGTTGCGGAATGGTTTCCCGATCGCGAAAAATCCGTCGCGGTCGGCTATTTCAACGCGGGCACGTCGCTCGGCGCCGCGATCGCGCCGCCGCTCGTCGTGTTCCTGTCGATGCGGTTCGGCTGGCAGGCCGCGTTCATGGCCACCGGCGCGCTCGGTTTCCTGTGGGCGGCGCTCTGGTACACGCAATACCGGTCGCCCGCCGACCATCCGCGCATCACGCCGCAGGAGCGCGCGCTGATCCGCGACGGCCAGGCGACGATGCCGCCCGTGTCGAAGCGCCGCATTCGCGACGTCGTCACCGCGCGGCGCTTCTAGGCCATCGCGCTGCCGCGTTTCTTCGCCGAGCCTGCGTGGCAGACCTTCAGCTTCTGGATTCCGCTGTACCTCGCGACCGAGCGCCACATGCCGCTCACGCAGATCGCGATCTTCGCGTGGATGCCGTTTCTCGCGGCCGACGCCGGCGGCATCGCGGGCGGTTACCTGTCGCCGTATCTCGCGAAGCGGTTCAGGCTGCCGCTCGTGTGGTCGCGCGTCGCCGGCGTCGCGCTCGGCGCGGTGCTGATGCTCGGGCCCGCGATGATCGGGCTCGTGTCGTCGCCGTACACGGCCATCGCGCTGTTCTGCGTCGGCGGCTTCGCGCACCAGATGATCTCCGCGCTCGTCAACACGCTGTCGGCCGACGTGTTCGATTCCGAGGAAGTCGGCACCGCGAGCGGCTTCGCCGGGATGGCCGCGTGGATCGGCGGGCTCGGTTTCTCGCTGCTGGTCGGCGCCCTCGCCGACAAGATCGGCTATGCGCCGCTGTTCGCGTGCCTCGGCCTGTTCGACATCATCGGCGTCACGCTGCTCGCGGTGCTGATCCGCGGGCAGTCGAAGCAGGAACGCCTGCTCGCACGGCACGCCTGACCTTCGCCCTTAACAGGAATCGCACTCATGACTTCGCTTCTTCATCCGCCCGTGTTCCGCGTCGCCGGCCAGCACGCGAACCGTGTGCTGCTCGCGTCCGATACGGGCGCGACCCTCGAGATCTTCGTGCTCGAGGACGACATCGTGCGGGTACGCGTGCTGCCCGACGCGACGGCGCACAACCCGCGCACGTGGACGATCGCACCGGGCCTCGACGACGTACCGCTCGAAGGGCGCGACCGCCTCGACCTCGATGGCTTCGCGCTGCCCGCCTTTTCGCTCGCCGAAGACGACGACGGCCTGCACATCGAAACCGAGCAGATCCGCCTCGCGGTGCGCCGGCAAGGCGGCCACTGCACGTGGTCGATGCGCGGCGCCGACGGCGCGTGGCGCGTCGCACTCGCCGACCGCGCGACGCAGGCGTACAACTTCGGCTGGTGGGACGATCGCGCCTATCACTATGTCGCCCGCGAGCGCGGCGACAAGGTATTCGGCCTCGGCGAACGCGCGGGCGAGCTCGACCGCACCGGCGCGCGCTTCGAGATGCGCAACATCGACGCGATGGGCTACAGCGCGAAGCACACCGACCCGCTGTACAAGCACATCCCGTTCTACATCACGTGGTCGCCCGATGCGTGCCAGGGGTTCGGGCTGTTCTACGACACGCTGTCGGATTGCACGTTCGACATGGGCCGCGAGCTCGACAACTATCACGGCCCGTACCGCTACTTCGTCGCCGAGCATGGCGATCTCGACTACTACTTCATCGCGTCGCCCGACACGCCGCTCGCGGCCGCGCGGCGCTTCACGTGGCTCACGGGGCGCCCCGCGCGCACCCCGAAATGGGGGCTCGGCTACTCGGGCTCGACGATGAGCTACACCGATGCGCCGGACGCGCAGCAGCAAATGAACCAGTTCGTCGAACAGTGCGACACGCACGACATCCTGTGCGATTCGTTCCACCTGTCGTCGGGCTATACGTCGATCGGCGCGAAGCGCTACGTGTTCAACTGGAACCGCGACAAGTTTCCCGACGCGAAGGGCTTCGTGCAGCATTACCGCGACCACGGCATCCGCCTGTGCGCCAACATCAAGCCGTGCCTGCTGCGCGACCATCCCGCCTTCGAAGACGCGGCAACGCGCGGGCTGCTGATCCGCTCGGCGTCCGGCGAGCCGGCCTGGGTGCAGTTCTGGGACGAGGTCGGCGCGTATCTCGACTTCACGCAGCCGGACGCGTACCGCTGGTGGCGCGAGCAGGTCACGTCGGCGTTGCTCGAATACGGGATCGAGTCGACCTGGAACGACAACAACGAATACGAGATCTGGTCGCCCGACGCGATCGCGCACGGCTTCGGCCAGCCGTTTCCCGCGCGCGAGGCGAAGGTGCTGCAGACGATGCTGATGATGCGCGCGTCGCGCGAAGCGCAGCGCGCGCATGCACCGGCGCAGCGCCCGTTCCTCGTGTCGCGCTCCGGCGGTGCCGGCATGCAGCGTTATGTGCAGACCTGGTCCGGCGACAACTACACGTCGTGGGAAACGCTGCGCTACAACCTGAAGATGGGCCTCGGGCTTGCGCTGTCGGGCGTGTCGAACATCGGCCACGACATCGGCGGCTTCTCCGGGCCCGCGCCTTCGCCCGAACTGCTGCTGCGCTGGGTGCAGTTCGGCATCTTCATGCCGCGCTTCAGCATTCATTCGTGGAACGACGACGGCACCGTCAACGAACCGTGGATGTACCCGGAGATCACCGCACAGGTCGCCTCGCTGATCAAGCAGCGCTACCGGCTGCTGCCCTACCTCTATCACCTGCTGTGGCTGTCGACGACGCGCTACGAGCCCGTGCTGCGGCCGACCTTCGCCGATTTCCCCGGCGACGCGCGCTGCTACGACGCATGCGACGACATGATGCTCGGCGACGCGCTGCTCGTCGCGCCGGTCGTCGATCCGGGCCTGACGGAGCGCACCGTCTATCTGCCGTCGGGCGCGCGCTGGATGTGCTGTGCGAGCGCGCGGTCGTTCGACGGCGGCGCGAGCGTGACGCTGCCCGCCCCGCTCGACACGCCGGTGATGCTGCTGCGCGAGGGCCGCGTGCTGCCGTTGAATGTCGCCGAACAGCATTTCGGTGCGCGCGCCGATATGCGCGGCTTCCTCGTCGCACCGCGTATCGAGGACGGCGTCGCGTACGGCGAATGCATCGAGGACGACGGCGAGACGGAAGCATGGCGCGACGGCGAATACGGGCTGTGGCGCGTCGAAACCGGCCGCGAGGCGTCGGGCGTGCTCGGCGTGTCGGTGCGCTGGGACGGCCGCCCGGCACGCCCGGCCGACCGCGTCGAGATCCTGCTGCCCGCGTCGGTGCAAGGCGCGGTCGCCGTGCGCGGCGCACGCGTCGAACAGGATGCGCAGAGCGGTACATGGCGCAGCATCGTCGTCGCCTTCGACCACTGAAGCAAACCCGATCGGGCGGGCCGTTCATGCGGCCCGCCGCCCGCTGCAGAGGAGGCGACCGAGCCTCCCGCCCACCTTGAAAAGATGAAGAGACCTGGAGATCGACAATGAAAGCACCCGTCAACCGCTATGCAATCCTGATTTTGTCGACCGCGTCGCTCGGCGCGACCGCTGCCCATGCGCAGAGCAGCGTGACGCTGTACGGCGTCGTCGACGATTCGCTCGCGTACGTGAACAACCAGCAGGGCCATTCGAACCTCTACATGCGCGACGGCAACCTGTATGCGTCGAAGTTCGGGCTGCGCGGCGACGAGGATCTGGGCGGCGGCACGCATGCGATCTTCGACCTGCAGTCCGGCTTCAACCTGAACAACGGCGCGCAATCCGCCGCCGGCCTGATATTCAATCGCCAGGCCTTCGTCGGCCTGCGCAACGATCGCTACGGCACGATGACGGCCGGCCGCCAGTACACGCCCTACTTCCTGTTCGTCGGCCCGTATGCATCGAGCAGCTGGCTGACCGGTGCGACGGGCGCGCACCCGGGCGACATCGACGGCCTCGACACGACGATCCGCGTGAACAATTCGGTTACCTATACGTCGCCGACCTTCGCCGGACTGACCGCGAGCGCGATGTACGCATTCGGAGGCATTGCCGGCGCGACCGGCAAGGGCAACACGCTCAGCGCCGCACTGCGTTATGCGAACGGTCCGATCGGCGTCGCGGCCGGCTACCTGCGCATCAACAGCTCGGGCTCGTCGGCAGGCTTCCTGAATCCGGCGACCGCCGCGTCGGGCAGCTTCGCGGTGTCCGTGCTGAATCAGGGTTACCTGACCGCGAAGGCCGTCGAGCAGGTCGCGGCGGCCGGCAACTACACGCTCGGCAACCTGACGATGGGCGTCAACTATTCGAACGTGAAGTATCTGCCCGGCAACGGCTCCGCGTTCACGGACACGGCCGTGTTCAACACCTACGGCGCGCTCGCCGCATACCGTTTCACGCCGGCATTCTCGGTGGCCGGCGCGTTCGCGTACACGCTCGCGTCGAAGGCGAACGGCATCGACAGCGCGGCCCGCTACCAGCAGTATTCGCTGAAGGAGTCGTACAGCCTGTCGAAGCGCACGACGCTCTATGCGCTGCAGGCGTACACGCATTCGAGCGGCCGGACGCTCGGTGCGCAAGGTGCCGGCCACGTGATCGACGCGGCGCCGATCGTCGGCGATTCGCAGCAGCTCACGCCTTCGACGACGCACGGCCAGTTCGTCGGCATGGCCGGCATCGCCGTCACGTTCTGAGCCATCGCGGCAGCGCCTTCGGCGCGCTGCCCCTGCCCCGGGCGACACGTATTTCGCCGATGCCTCGCGTGCTGTCCGAGCATCCGATACGAGGCCGCCGCGGGGCGTTTTCAGCACCCCGTCCGCGCACCGCGCAAACTGCACGGGTTTTCTCGATCCCCTCGATACCTTACAATTCGTCAGGTTCACCCATCCTGCATGCCCCTTCTTGCAGTCCTGACACCGCGGTACACTCGACGCACGCCGTATCAGGGTCCGACGCGCGACACGCGCGCCGGGCGGCGTCGCGCCTCGTTGCGCCCACAACTGGATGCCAGCCATGCCAGATTCCCGCCCCTCGCCCCGCACGACATTCAAGCCGCAGGTCGTCCTGCCCGCGCTCGCAGTCATCGGCGCACTGCTCGTCGTGTGTGCGCTGCTCCCGAGCGAAGCCGGCGCGCTGTTCTCCGCCGGCCAGCAATGGGTCGTCGCGCGCTTCGACTGGTTCTACGTGCTCGCCGTCACCGGCTTCCTCGTGTTTCTCGTGCTGATCGCCGCGAGCGACTTCGGCAACATCCGGCTCGGCCCCGACGATGCCGAACCCGAATTCAGCTTCGTGTCGTGGACGGCGATGCTGTTCGCGGCCGGCATGGGCATCGGCCTCATGTACTTCGGCGTCGGCGAGCCGATGCAGCACTTCCTGAAGCCGCCGACCGTCGACCCCGGCACGCCCGCCGCCGCCCGCGAGGCGATGCTGATGACCTTCTTCCACTGGGGCTTCCACGCGTGGGCGATCTACGGGCTGATGGGGCTCGTGCTCGCGTACTTCGGCTTCCGCTACAACCTGCCGCTGACGCTCCGCTCGGGGCTGTATCCGGTGCTGCGCGAGCGTATCAACGGCTGGATCGGTCACACGGTCGACGCGTTCGCGCTGGTCGGCACGGTCGCCGGCATCGCAACCACGCTCGGCTACGGAGTCATGCAGATCAGCGCGGGCCTGCATACGGTCGCCGGCTGGGATACGGGCAGCAATGCGTTTCGCATCGGGCTCGTCGCGCTCGTCGTGATCCTCGCGGGGCTGTCGGCCGCAAGCGGCCTCGACAAGGGTGTGCGACGGCTGTCCGAACTGAACCTGCTGCTCGCGTTCCTGCTGCTCGCGTTCGTCGCCGTCACGGGCCCGACGGCGTTCCTGTTGCGCGCGCTCGGCGACAACATCGGCCAGTACCTGTCCAGCCTCGTCGACCTGTCGTTCCGCACGTACGCGTACGCGTCGCCGCGCGAGGAAGGCTGGTTCGGCGGCTGGACGATCCTCTACTGGGCATGGTGGGTATCGTGGTCGCCGTTCGTCGGCATGTTCATCGCACGCATCTCGCGCGGCCGCACGATCCGCCAGTTCGTGATCGGCGTGCTGCTCGTGCCGACCGCGTTCAACCTCGTGTGGATGACCGTGTTCGGCAACAGCGCGATCTGGCTCGATACGCATGGCGCGGCCGGCGCGCTCGCGCAGACGGCCACCAATGTCGACGCGCTGCTGTTCCGCTTCTTCGATTTCCTGCCGCTGTCGCAACTGCTGTCGATCGCCGCGATCGTGCTGATCGCGGTGTTCTTCGTCACGTCCGCCGATTCGGGCGCGTTCGTGATCGACCAGATCGCGACGCGCGGCCACGCGCACTCGCCCGTCTGGCAACGGCTGTTCTGGGCGTTGCTGCTCGGCGTGACGGCCGCGGTGCTGCTCGTCGCAGGCGGGCTCGGCGCATTGCAGGCGATGACGCTGATCGCCGCGCTGCCGGTCGCGATCATCATGATCGCGCTCTGCTACGGGCTGTGGCGCGGGCTCGCGGCCGACCGCGTGCACTATTCGCAGGACGTCGCGCCCGCGACGAGCTTCTGGACCGGCCAGCACTGGCGCCACCGCCTGACGCACATCCTGCGGCAGACGACCGAAGCCGAAGCACGCCAGTTCGTCGCCGAAACGGTCGAGCCGGCGTTGCGCAAAGTCGCCGACGAGTTGCGCGCGGGCGGCGTCGATGCGCACGTGCAGCGCGACAGCGACGACGCCGTGCGCCTCACCGTGCCGACCGCCGACCACCGCGATTTCGTGTACGGCGTGCGCGTGACGGTGAAATCCGCGGCCGCGTTCCTCGTGCGCGAGACGGCCGGGCCGGAAGCGGCACGGGCCCACGTGTACGGGATCGTCACGTTCTTCGAGGACGGGCGGCTCGGCTACGACGTCGAATACCTGCGCGGCGACGAAGTGATTGCCGACGTGTTGCGCCAGTACGAACGCTACGTGTCGCTCGCGGCCGACAAGCGCACGCATCTGCTGAGCCGCGCGCCGGGGCATGCGACGGAGGCCGAATGAACCTGCCCGCCGTCTTTACTGCGCCGCGGCGGCCTGCCATGCCCGACGGAGCCGCACGATGACCGGGCTCCTGCAAAGCCGCGCCTCCGACGTCATCGCGCTCGGCACGCTCGCCGTGCTCTATCTCGGCGGAGCCGGCATCGCGCTGTGGCGGATCCGCGCCGCGGCGCCGCGCGGCAAGGTCTACTGGATCGTCTGCGCGGCGCTGCTCGCCGGCGGCGCCGTCGCGATGGGCATCAACCTGTCGCCGATGCCGGACACCGGGGACATGCCGCCCGGGTTCGCGCTCGGTGTCGAGGCCGTCCTGCTCGGTCTCGCATTGGTCGCCGGCGGTTGCGCGTGGCTGATGCTGCGCGCGCGGCGACGCTGACGCGCGTATGTCGTGCGGCCCGGCCACGTCCCGCGCGAACGACGACGCGCGGGACGAAGCGGCCGCCCCTTCCCCGATCCGCTTCCTTGCCGCAGCGCGTCACGCGGACGGTGCACGCGCCGTCACGAGCCAGCAAGCCGCGTCGAAGCGCACATCCGCGCCGTCGACGTAAGGCTCGAACGCGGCACGCATCGTGTCGACCACGCGCCGCCGCGTTGCGTCGTCCACTTCCAGCAACGCCAGCCCGACCGGGCCCAGCCGGGTGATGTAGTCGTCCAGCGCGGACGCGGGCAGCGCGCATGCCAGTTCGACCGGCTCGATCGCCACGTCCGCCCAACCGCTGTCCGCCAGCACCGACGCGATCCGCTGCCGGTCGCCGAACCCGAACTGCCCCGGCGCGCCGGGCCGCCGTGCGGGCAGGTTCGGCAGCAACGGCGCCGCGGCCCGCTCGGCGATCGTCATGAACGGATTGTCTGCCGCGCTGCGCCATGCGACGAACCGCATCTGCGCATCCGGTCGCGCCGCATGGCGCAGATTCGCGAACGCGCGAACCGGATCGTCGAAGAACATCACGCCGAGGCGCGACACGATCAGGTCGACGCTCGCGGGCTCGAACGCGTGCGTCTGCACATCGGCACGCACGAAGCGGGCGTGGACGCCGCTGCGTTCGGCACGCGCCTGCGCGGCGTCGATCATCCGCGCCGAGATATCGATGCCCGTGCATTGCGCATGCGCGCCGAGCCGCCGCGCGATCGCAACCGTGACCGCGCCCGTGCCGCAGCCGACGTCGAGCACGCTGCGCGCGGACGACGTGGCAACCGCCTCCACGAGCAATCGCTCCAACGGCTCGAACATCCGGTCGATCAGCGCCTGTGTCTCGACCCAGGCGCGGCCCGACGGGCCGTTCCAAAGCGCGGATTGTTCGTCATTGGGCCGTCTGGTTTCCATCGTCGATTCCCCTTCTGGTTCATTGATCGTGCCTCGCACTCTGCTGCTTCAAGCCGGCTTGAAGTCAAGCCCCTCCCGGCTGCGACCTGCCGCCGCAACGGCGACGCCGTGCCGGCGTGCGAGTTCCCGTTACGCGCCGTAGTTTTCACATTTCTTACATTCGCGCTGCGTATCGTTGACGACTTTCCCACGGTGCCTCCCATGCGACGACTCCTCCCGCGCGCGCTGCTCGTCCGCTGCGCTCCCCTTCCCCTTGTTGCTTTCGCCGCGCTGTCCGCGTGCTCGAACCACATCGATTCGCCGGACGATCCGGCGAGTGCGTCGGCCAACGTCCAGGCCGCATGGGTCGAGATCGGCGATACGAACCAGGCGATCGCGCGCGTCATCACGAACTACACCCCCGCTTCCACCGGCGATCCGTTGTGCCCGCAACTGAGCGTCGACGGCAAGCTGTCGCGCATGTCCCTGCGCGCGGGCGCCGCGACCATCGCCCAGCGGCCGACCGCCAGCGATCCGTCCGATTCGAAGCCGTCGAGCTTCCCGGTGTCCGTCTGCGAGGCGACGCTGCCGGCCGGTGCGCAGGCGGCGAGCGTCGCGGGCCGCACGCTGCCGCTGCCGAAGGCGCAGCCGCAACGTATCGCGATCATCGCCGACACCGGCTGCCGCATGAAGAAAGCCGACAACGCATGGCAGGCGTGCAACGACGCGACGGTCTGGCCGCTCGACACGATCGCGGCCAGCGTCGCGAAGCTGTCCCCCGACCTGGTGATGCACATCGGCGACTACCACTACCGCGAAAACGCATGCCCGCCGGACATCGCCGGCTGCAAGGACAGCCCGTGGGGCTACGGCTGGGATACGTGGCAGGCCGACCTGTTCCGCCCGGCCGCGCCGTTGCTCGCGAAGGCGCCGTGGGTCGTCGTGCGCGGCAACCACGAGGAATGCGCGCGAGCGGGCCAGGGCTGGTTCCGCTTCCTCGATCCGCGCCCGTATTCGGCCGCGCGCTCGTGCGACGATCCGGCCAACGACAACAACGCGAACTACTCGGAACCCTATGCGGTATCGCTCGGCGGCGGCTCGCAGGTGATCGTGTTCGACACCGCGAAGGTCGGCCGCACGCCGCTCAAGACGACCGACGCGCAGTTCGGCATCTACCAGAAGCAGTTCCAGACGGTCGCCGCGCTCGCGTCGAAGGCCGGCATGACGACGACGATCTTCACGAACCACCATCCGATCCTCGCGTTCGCGCCGATCGCCGGCAGCACGCCCGCGCCGGGCAACCTCGCGCTGCAGTCGGTGATGGCGAGCCTCAACGCCCAGGCGTACTACCCGCCCGGCGTGCACGTGGCGCTGCACGGGCACGTGCACGATTTCCAGGCGATCAACTTCTCGTCCGGGCACCCGGCGACGATCGTGTCCGGCAACGGCGGCGACAATCTCGACGTCGCGCTGCCCGACCCGTTCCCGGCCGGCCTGACACCGGCACCGGGCGCCGTGATCGAGCGGCTGTCGCACAACAACAGCTTCGGCTTCCTGATCATGGAACGCCGGGCCGCCCCGGCGACCGGCTGGGTCTTCCACGCGTATTCGGCGGCCGGCAAGCTGCTCGCGTCGTGCAACCAGTCGGGCACGACGCTCGCCTGCGACAAGACGGGGTTCATCGCGCCGTGAGTGAAGGAGTTCGATGTGACGGCCGCCATGCGCGCGGCCGGCAAACGCTGCGCACGCTGGCCGCTGCCGTGCTCGCGGGCCTGACGCTCGCGGCGCACGCCGCGCCGGCCGAAACCGTCCTGCTTCCCGGTGCGCCGCCGTCGCGAGTCGTCGACACGATCGGCAACGGCACGCCGCAGGTGACGGGCAAGATCGATGCGGCGACCGCGCGCTTCGCCCCCGACCCGACACTCGTCGCGCTCGGCCGCCGGATCTTCTTCGATTCACGGCTGTCCGAGCCGCGCGGCATGTCGTGCGCGGGCTGCCACGACCCGGGCCGCGCGTTCGCGCCGACGCTGTCGGCCGCCTCGCTCGCGGGGCCCGGTGTGCCGGAAGGCAGCCGTCCCGGGCGTTTCAGCCGGCGCAACGCGCCGTCGCTGCTCTATGTGCGTTACGTGCCGCGCCGCCACTTCTACCAGGACGACGACGCGCCCGCACCGTCGCCGTTCGGCGGCCTGTTCAGCGACGGCCGCGCGGATACGCTCGCCGAGCAAATCCGCGGGCCGCTGTTCGATCCGAACGAGATGAACAACCGGTCGCCGGCCGCGCTGCTGCGCAAGGTCGACGCGACCGAACTCGCGCCCGATCTCGCCGCGCGCTTCGGCGCGTCGGTGCGGCGCGATCCCGAGCAACTGGTGCGGGCGCTGGGCCTGGCCGTCGAGGCCTATCTGCAGAGCGACGAGATGGCGCCGTTCACGTCGCGTTTCGACGCGTTCCTGCGCACGCGCAAGCCGCTCGCGCCGGCCGAGATGCGCGGCCTCGCGCTGTTCCGGAATCCGGACAAGGGCAACTGCATGAGCTGCCACACGCTGTCGGAGACGTCGAGCCGACCGGAACGTTCGCTCTTCACCGATTTCGGCTACGACGCGATCGCGGTGCCGCGCAACCGCGCGCTGCCGGCGAACCGCGATCCGCGTCATTTCGACAACGGGCTGTGCGACACCGCCCGGCGGCTGCGCTGGCCCGAGCCGACGCAATGGTGCGGCTACCTGCGCACACCGGGGCTGCGCAACGTCGCGCTCAAACAGACGTTCATGCACAACGGCGTGTTCACGACGCTGCGCGACGCGGTCGCGTTCTACAACACGCGCTCGACCGACCCGGGCTTCTGGTATCACGGGGCCGGAACGTTCGACGATGTGCCGGCCGCCTATCGCGGCAACATCAACGTCAACTCGACGCCGATGAACCGCCGGCCCGGCACGCCGCCCGCGCTGACCGACGCGGAGATCGACGACATCGTCGCGTTCCTCGGCACGCTGACCGACGCGCGCTATACGGAGGGCACCGCCTCCGCGGCGCCCGCTGCCCTGGTCGCCCCGGTCGCCCCTGCGGCCGCTGCGGCCGCTGTTGTCCGGGTCACGCGCATCGCCGCGCCGGCTCGCTGATCCTGGCCGAACGGCCAGCCGCATACGCACCCGCTTGCGGTCGTGACCTGCCCCCTGCGAAAAAATCGCATACCAATTACGGATCTCAAAATGGTATTTCGAAACCACGTTCGTCTCGGGCATGTCCAGCGGGAACGCCGCGGTCGGCGTGTGCCCGCGTAACGAGGCGATGGGCGCCCATGTCGGATATAACGACGGTCAGGGGACGATCGGGAAATTCCAGTCGAGCGGGAACGTGTATCGAGACGGTGGTACGAACTCTGGCTCGGGTGCGGCATTCAACGTTGCCGGCGACACGGTCGGCGTAGCGATCGACGCGACATCGCGCATTGCATGGTTCCGCGTCAATGGTGGCGTCTGGAACGGTAGCGCTTCGAACGACCCGGCGACTGGTGTGGGTGGGTTAGCCCATCGGCGGCACGTTCCCGCTCTTCCCCGCCATCTGTTCCGATGTTGCGTCGGTCTGGACCGCGAATTTCACGGGACCATTCGCAGCAGCTTCGCCGACTGGATTCATCCCGTGGTCGCAAGGCAACTTGCAGCTCTCACTCGGGGATTGCGCAGACGTCGACTGGTGCGAAGGCCGGCGACACTCTGAAGCTCTCAACTACCGGTGTCTGGAAGACATCCTCGGTTGCATGAGCTTCCTTGGCCCCGCTGCAAGATCAACCGATTCTCGAAAAGGATGATATAGCGCCCCTCGGTAAAATTGAGATAAATTACGCAGCCACGCGAATAAGATTGGGTTCTCTGAGAGGGCCAAACAATGAAAAGAAGAATCGCGTCTGTGGGCGATACTCTATCCAGTGGCGGCACCGTTCTACCAGCGGGCGGGCCGCCAATGACCTTCATGGGCCACCAAGTCGCCCTGGTTGGTGGTCAGGCATTTTGTACAGCATGTAAGAGCAACGGCGTCATTGCTAAGTCCGGGGGACCCTACCGCATACAGTTCGTAGCGGAGATCGCCCTGGATGGCGACATCGTCATGTGCAAATGCCCGCGACCACCGCGCATAATTGCGACGCTTAGCGGCGAGTCATGGTGCGACGATGACTTGGGCGGTAGCGGCCAGCAAAGCTCGTCTGGTTTCGCCGCTGCCGGCGTTGCCGCTGCCGGGGCTGTCGCGTCAACTTTGACCAAGGCCTACGACGAGCAAGTGAAGGTGACCGCTGATGGTCCGGAGGGATACCCGTACTACGTCGAAACAACGGATGGTCGGGTGTTCCAGGGAAAACTCGATGCAAGCGGCATGCTACCGCGCATCCATACCGGCCATAACCCCGACGACTACACGGTCTATTGGGGAGACGACGCAATCGCTAAGCAAAACGAGGCTTAACAATGCCGAACAAACCGCTCACGGTTCGCTCGAACAATACGCGTGATTCAGTCAAGCCGGTCCAGCTGAAATCGATCACGTTTCAAGAGCTTTGGAACGCCTATCCAAGCAAGGACCCGTACGACGATAAGACAGGTCAATACGAGAACCAGTGTGCCATCCGCATGAGCGTCACCTTTCACAATATCGGAAGCGATATGAAGTCGTTTTCGCAGAAGGTCGTGAAACCCATGCCTGGAAAG
>JABLTH010021125.1_pt1 | contig 14302 bp, 12 predicted proteins | sample 7875711 | NCBI WGS metagenome assembly JABLTH01 (sample SAMN14941262, study PRJNA633318) | bioreactor metagenome | isolation source: bioreactor | place: China | collected 2019-03-05 | reverse complement strand
TTGTCGGTGCGGTGCGACACGGTCGCCAGCTGCTCGAAGCTGCCGTCGGTGCCGAAGAACCGGAACCGGGATTCGCGGATGTGCGACGGGTAGCCGACGCGGCGGAACTCGTTCGTGCGGAACGAGCCGCCGCCTGCCACCTCGAAGAGCGCCGTCGCGTTGGAGAAGTCGTTGTCGAACATGCTCACCTCGCGGTCGAAGACGCCGTCGCCGCGGTCGTCGGCGACGCCGATGGCCGAGACGCTCACCGCGTGGGTGTCCCAGGCGCCGAGGATGCCGCCGATGGAGTGGGTCGGGTAGAGCAGCGGAGGGTAGCTCGCCGTCGCCTTCCACTCCTCGCCTCCGGAATACCGGTACGCGTCGTAGAAGCCGAGGTCCATGTCGTGCACGTAGTCGCCCTCGGCGTAGAACACCCGGCCGAACGCGCCCTCCGCGATCTGCGACCGCGCGTACACCGTCGCGGGGTTGTAGTGGCTCGTCTCGCCCATCATGTAGGTGAGGCCGGTGCGGCGCACAGCGTCGATGATCGCGGCGATCTCGTCGGCGCTGATCGCCATCGGAACGGCGGAGTACACGTGCTTGCCGGCCTCCAGCGCCCGCACGACCAGCGGGCCGTGCGTCCAGCGCTGCGTGAAGATCGCGACGGCGTCGACGCGCGGGTCGTCGAGGGCCGCCTCGAACGACGCGATCGTGCCGTCGAGGCCGTACTCGGCGTTCAGCCGTTCGGCGCGCTCGGGCAGCAGGTCGGTGGCGTACACCGCGCTGACGCCGGGGTGCAGCGCGAACAGCTTGGCGAACTGCCCGGCGAACTGGCCGGCGCCGACCATGGCGATGGAGAAGGTCATGTCACTCTCTTTCGGGGTGTGGTGGTTGCGATGCGGGGAGGCCGGTCAGCCGCCCTGCTGGAACAGCCGGTTGATCTGGTCGTTGGTGGTGGTGAGTGTGGAGACCGGCGCGCCGTTCGCGTACACGTTCTGCATCGCCGGCACCATCAGGGCCGCGACATCGGCCGCGTAGTTGGTCACCGGGAACGAGAACGTCGTATTGTCGCCGACCTGCTTCGTGAAGGCGCTGACGTCGATGCCGCGCGCGTTGTAAGCGGCGATCGCCTTCTGCGTGCCGCTCTTGACGGCCGGGAAGACGATGCCCTGCTGGCCGACGACGTCCTGGCAGGCGGGGGAGGCGAGGTAGGCCACCCATTTCGCGGCGCCCTCCTTGTTCGCAGCGTTCTTGGTGATGGAGTCGGCGAGCCCGTTGAGCATCGACGCGCGGTGGCCGGTCGGACCGATCGGAGTGAGGGCGATGCCGAGGTCGACGTCCTTCAGCTGCGCGTACGTGCTGATCATCCAGGAGCCGTTCATCGACAGCGCCGCCTTGCCGCTGCCGAGCTGCACGTCGGCGCCGTTGGAGGCCGAGAAGTCGGTGAACGGCGCCAGGTAGCCCTTCTTCGCGAGGCCGAAATACCAGGAGATCGTGTTCTGGAACCGCTTGTCGTCGTAGTTGTAGTGGGTGCCCCACGGGTTCTTGTCCGTGTACTCCCAGCCGGTGGATCCGGTGAACGAGCTCCACTGCGTCTGGCCGTCGAACCCGCCGGCGTCGTTCGTAGCCAGGCCGTAGGTGGCGACGTGGTTCTTGTCGAAGCCCGGCTCGTCGCCGCGCACGCCGTTCCTGTCGATCGTCAGGTGCGCGACCGTCTTCTCGAAAGAGCCTCCGTCGGTCGGGTTCCAGTCGAGGGAGTTCAGCTGCGCGTCGGTGATCCCGGCCGCGGCCGTCACCTTCTTGTCGTAGAAGATCGAGATGGTGTCCCAGTCCTTCGGGGTGCCGTAGCGGTGGCCGTCCGGTCCCATCCAACTCCCGGCGAGGCCCGGTTGGTAGATGCCGTCGTCGATGCCTTTCGTGGCGTCCAGCTCGTCGAGCGGCTGGAGGACGCCGAGGTCGACGAACTGGGCGAACTTCGAGATGTGGTCGGTGAAGACGTCCGGCTGGGTGCCGGCGATGAACCCCGCGGTCAGCTTGGTCCAGTAGTCGTTCCAGCCGAGCTGCGTGATCTTCACCGTCAGCCCGGGGTTCGCCTTCTCGAAGCCGGCCGCGCACTTCTGGTACGCGGGGAGCTGGTTGGAGTCCCAGAGCCAGTAGCTCACCGTGTTCTTCGACTCGGCGGAGGTTCCTGCTGCGCACCCGGAGAGCACGAGTGCCGTGGCTGCGGCGATCGCGGTCGCGGCGGCGCGCAGGCGTCGCCCGCGGCGGGAGGGTGTCGTCGTTCTCATTGCGGGCCTCATTTCAGTCCGGTGAAGCCGATGGAGTTCACGATGCGGCGGGCGAAGACGCCGAACAGCACGAGCATGGGTAGCGCGGCCACCAGTGTCGCGGCCATCAGCCCGGACCAGTCGGTGCCGCTCTGCGGCGTCTGCGAGCGGAAGATGCTCAGCGCGACCGTGAGCACGCGCGACTGGTCGGTGTAGCTGACCATCAGCGGCCAGAAGTAGTCGTTCCACGCCGTGATGTAGGTGAGGATGCCGAGCGTGACGATCGGCGCCGACGACATCGGCAGCATCACCCGGAAGAAGACGCGCACTTTGCCCGCGCCGTCGAGCAGGGCGGCCTCCTCGACCTCCCGCGGCACGTTCATGAAGAACTGACGCAGGAAGAACACGGCGAACGGCGTCATGAACAGGCTCGGGAGGGTGATGCCCAGCAGGGTGTCGACCAGGCCGAGCTGCTTGATGAGCACGAAGTTCGGCAGCAGCGTGAAGATGCTCGGCACCATCAGGCCGGCCAGGAAGACCGCGAACAGCACGTTCCTGCCGCGGAAGCGCAGCCGTGCGAAGGCGTAGGCGGCCATCGCCGAGAAGAACGTCTGGCAGACGGCGATCGTCGTCGCTACGATCGCCGAGTTGAGCAGGTAGCGCCAGAAGTCGACGGAGGCCCCGGAACCGCCCTGCGCCAGCGCCTCCTCCGTGCTCTGCAGGCCGAACACCCGGGCGAACCCGCCGAGGCTGAGGTCCACGGGCAGCAGCGACGACGGGTCGGAGGCCAGTGCGGTGTTCGTGGAGAGCGCGGTGCGCAGCATCCAGTAGAACGGGAACAGGGTCACCAGGATGATCAGCACCATCACGATCCAGGTGATCGTGCGCCCGGCGGGGAGGCGGCGGCGCGGAGGCTCGGGCGCCGGTCGCGGCGTCGCGCGCCGGGCGGTCGGCGTCAGTGTTTCGGTCGTCATGTCGAGGCTCCTTCGCCCGTCAGTCGAGATCGGTCCGGCCGGCGCGCGTCAGCCGGTACTGCAGCACCGTGATGATGCTGAGCACGACGAGCAGCGCGACAGAGAGGGCGGAGGCGTAGCCGAACTGGAAACGCCCGAACGCCAGGTCGTAGATGTACTTCTGCAGCACGTTCGTGGCGTTCGCCGGGCCTCCGTTGGTGGTCACCGAGACGGTGTCGAACACCTGGAACGAGCCGATCACGGTGATGATGAGCACCACCGCGAGCACCGGGCGTAGCAGCGGCATCGTCACGCTCCAGAACATCCGCCACTCGCTCGCGCCGTCGACCCGCGCGGCCTCGTAGACGTGGCCGGGGATGGCCTGCAGGCCCGCGAACAGCAGCAGCGCGGTGTAGCCGACGTGCCGCCAGACGTTCACGAGCGCGATGGTGGGGATCGACCAGGTCTCGCTCGCGAAGAACGGGATGTGCTCGAGGCCGAGCGCGCCGAGCAGCTGGTTTCCGATGCCGAGCTGGGTGTCGAGGATCCAGAGCCAGACGATGCCGGCGACCACGTTGGAGACCAGGTAGGGAGTCAGCACGATACCGCGCACGAAGGTCGACCGGGTCAGCCGCTGCATGAGCACGGCGATGAGGAGGGCGACGACGGTCTGTACGCCGATGTTGATGACGACGTACTCGACCGTCACACCGAGCGAGTGCCAGAAGATCGGGTCGCCGGCCATCCGGATGTAGTTGCCGAAGCCGATCCACTTCTCGGGTGTGAGGAGGTTGTAGCTCGTGAAGCTCAGGTAGATGCCGCGGAGGGTCGGCCAGGCGAGGAACACCAGGAAGCCGATCGCGGCGGGGGCGATGAAGAGCAGTGCGATGAGGCCGTCGCCGCCTCTTCTGTCGCGGCCTGTGCTGGTCAGTGCCATCGAGACTCCTTCGTCTGAGTGGAATGGAATTAATGTTGCGACAAAACTAAGTGTGCTGTCAACACCCGATCGCGATCGGAAACCGTAGAATGCAGCCATGACCGAGAGTGTCGTGGCGGAAGAAGGCCCCGCCAGCGCCGAGCGCGTGATGCTGGAGATCCTCATCCACGGCCCGCTCTCGCGTGTCGAGCTGGCGGAACGTCTGGGACTCTCCGGCCCGAGCCTCACCCGCCTCACGAAACCGCTGCTGGCCTCCGGGAGGCTGTCGGAGGGCGAGCCGCTGGCCCGCGCCGCGGGGCGCCCGATCCTGCCCCTCGACCTGGACCCCGCCGCGGAGCGGTTCGCCGGCGTGAAGATCACCGCGACGGCCATCTACGCGGTCGTCACCGACCTGCGCGGTGTCATCCGTGGCGAGCTCGAACACCCCCTCACCGACCACGAGCCGGAGCTCGTGGCCGACGCCGTCGCCCGCGCGGTCGGCGCGCTGCCCGCCGAGTTCGCGCCGCTCTCCGGTGTGGGGATCAGCCTCGGCGGCAACACCGTCGACGGCCGCACGGTCACCGAATCGCACTTCCTCGAGTGGGTCGACGTGCCGCTCGCCGACCTCGTCGAGGAGCGGGTCGGCCTTCCGGTCACCGTCGCCAACGACGTCAACGCGCTCACCCAGGCCCAGCACTGGTTCGGGGCCGGCCGCGGCCTGGACACGTTCGTCGTGGTGACGATCGGCGCAGGCATCGGGATGGGGCTCGTCGCCGGCGGGAACCTCGTCGCCGGTGCCCACGGCGCGGTCGGCAGTGTCGGTCACCAGCTGCTCGCGTGGTCGGAGGCGACCTGCTGGCGCGGCCACCACGGGTGCGCGAGCGCCCTGCTGAGCACCGCGGCGGTGGAGGCGGCGGCGAAGCGGGCGACCGGGACAGACGTCGACTACGGGGCCGTGCTTCGCGGAGCCTCCCGCGGGGACCCTGCCCTGCGCGGGGTGGTCGACTCCGCCGCTGCCGCCCTCGGCCTGCTGCTGGCCAACGTCGCCAACGCGCTCGACCCGCGCAAGATCCTGCTCACCGGCGAGGGCGCGCGGCTGGGAGAGGTGGGCGAGCACGCGATGCTGACGTCCCTGGTCGAGGCGGCCGACTGGAAGACCGTGCGCACGCCGGTGGAGGTGCAGCCGTTCGCCTTCAACGAGTGGGCGCGCGGCGCCGCCGCGACGGCCATCCGCGCCCGCATGTCGCCGTAACTCCGGACCCCGCGGCCGCCACGCCGCGCGGCGTTCCATAACTCCGGAGATCGCGGCGGTTCGAGCGGCGTTCTCCGGAGTTACGGACATCCGGGGCGGCGGGGCGGGCGGCGGGGCGGGCGGCGGGGCGGGTGTTGGCAGTTCCGGAGGATCGGGGTGGATTCGCGGCGCGGTTCCGGAGTTACGGTAGCCCGTGCGGCGTGGCGGCATCGACCTCCGGAACTCCGGACAGTCAGACCGCGGTGACGTCCAGCAGCCACACCCGGTCGGGATACGAGAGCGGCGCCGCGAATCCGGCCGTCGCCAGTGCGCGGCCGGACAGCACGACGCCCTCCACCTCCTCCGAGCGCAACGCCCGTGACAGCGGGGTGACGCCGTCCGTGCCGGCCGGACCGGCCGAGGCTCCCTCGACGCCCGCGAACCACGGCGGCACGCGGTAGCCGCCCGCCGGGTCGCCCAGGCTCAGCGGCCGCACGCGATACCGGCGGTCGGGGTCGAGGCCCCGCAGCGTGATCCGGCCGAGGGGACCCTCGGTCGAGCGGCCGAGGAATGCCAGTGAGAACAGCGCACGCGACCGGTCGGGGGCGACGACCCCGCTGACCCACAGGGTCGGGTCGACGTCGTCCATCCGCACCAGCTCGCCGCTGTGCAGGAGGCCGCGACGCTCCCGGTGGAAGGCGATCCACTCGGCGAGGGAGGACAGCTCCGCCTCCGTGGCCTGGCCCAGGTCCCACTCGATCCCCAGGTGCCCGATCAGCGCCGTCGCCGCGCGGAAGCCGAGGTCGTGCTCGCGGTGCGTCGTGTGCGAGCGCCCGGACGCGATGTGCGCTCCGAGGAGCTCCGGCGGGAGGAGCTGTTGCGTCCAGCGGTGCATCTCCTGACGCTCCAGCGGGTCGATGCAGTCGGAGACCCAGACTCGGTCGGTCCGCTCGATCACCCCGAGGTCGACGCGGGCTCCGCCCGACGAGCACGACTCGATCTCCAGCCCGGGGAAGCGCTGCTTCAACTCGTCCATCAACCGGTAGGTCGCCAGCGTCTGGGCGTGCACGCCCGGCTCGCCGCCCGGGGCCGTGCCGGCGTCGACCAGGTCGCGGTTGTGGTCCCACTTGATGTACGCGATGTCGTTGTTCCCGAGGATGTCGACCATCCGGTCGCGGATGTGCGCGTACGCCTCGGGGACGCCGAGGTTGAGCACCTGCTGATGCCGCGACTCGACCGGAAGCCGGCCTCCGGTCTGCGTGATCCACTCGGGATGGGCGCGCGCCAGGTCGGAGTCGACGTTGACCATCTCGGGCTCGAACCACAGGCCGAACTCCATCCCGAGGGCACGCACCCGCTCGATCAGCGGCGTGAGGCCGTGCGGCCAGACGGTCTCGTCGATGTACCAGTCGCCGAGGCCGGCGTGATCGTCGCGGCGGTGGCGGAACCAGCCGTCGTCGAGTACGAACCGCTCGACGCCGATCGCCGCTGCGCGCTCCGCGAGGGCGACGAGACGGTCGAGGTGGTGGTCGAAGTAGACGGCCTCCCACACGTTGAGCGTCACCGGGCGCGGGCGACGGGGATGCTGCGGCCGGGCGCGGAGGTGCCGGTGCAGCCGGCCGGCCTGGTCGTCGAGCCCGTCGCCGTAGACGCCGAACAGCCAGGGCGTGCGGTAGCTCTCGCCCGTCGCGAGGATGAGCTCGCCCGGCAGCAGCAGCTCCCCGCCGCCGACCACCTGCTCCCCGGTCGACAGTCGCTCTGCATAGTGGCGGTGGTTGCCGCTGAAGCCCACGTGGACGCCCCAGACCTCGCCGCGCGCGAAGCCGAAGCCGGGCTCGCCCACGGTGAGCAGCGTCGCCGCGTCCGCTCCGGTGCGGCCGCGTCGGCCCTCGCGCAGGTGCGTTCCGACGCGCAGCTCGCCGCGCTGCGGGGTGCGCTCCTTGCCCCAACGGCCGGCGAAGTCGAGGGTCTCGCGAGCACGCGCCGGAACCGGGAGGGCCAGGGAGAGCTCCTCGAGCCGGTAGGGCGCCCCGAGGTTGGTGAGGGTGGCCGCGGCGCGCAGCACGCCGGCGGGGGAGAGGTGGAGGTCGACCTGCAGCTCGAGCTCGGCCGTGTCGTCGTTGGCGGTCAGGGTGATCGCGCCGCCGCCGGACAGGGCGAGGAGCGCGTCCACCTCGTTCGGCTCGCCCTCCGTCACCCGCAGGTCCACCACCCGGAACCACGGCGACCACGCCCGCCCGTCCCGGCTGCCGCTCAGTCCCGGCCTGCCGAGCCAGCCGGTGCGCTGCTCCGGGAGCACCGCGACGCGCACGGGCTCGTCGACCGTGTTGCCGGCCTGCGGAGGCACGCCCGACAGGACGATCGCCCGCGCGTCGGCGGCGCTCAGGTCCCCGAGTGCGGCACCCCAGTGCGCGACGGACGGCAGGATGCCGCCGCGCACGTCGAGCAGCACGCTCACGCCGCCGGCGGTCAGATGGATGCTCTCGATGCTCATCAGGGTGCTCCCTCGCGAATTACTTCCTTGGCAAAAGTATCACTCGGAGGTCGAATCTGCGACGAATCGGCGACCCGGAGGCGTTCGAATCCGGCCGCGATGACCGATCGCGACGAGACCCCGCGAAAACGGGGGATGTGCACGTTCACATTCCGGCCAGAGAGGCGTTAGGATAGACAGGCGCCCGCAATCGAATCGATTCGAACGGGCGACTCTCGCGCACCACCCAGCACCATCTCCAGCACCGCGCTCGCCGCGGTGCTGTCATTTTTGCGTCCAGCGCCGGGCGCGGCCCCTCCCCACCCGCACTCCAGCAGAAGGACGTCTTTCTCGTGACCACCGTCGTGCATCCCGGAGACTCGCTCTCCGGTCGCCAGCGCCTGGCATACATCCTCATCCTCGGCGCGCTCACCGCACTCGGGCCGTTCACGATCGACATGTACCTTCCGGCGCTGCCGACCCTCGAGACCGACTTCAACGTCTCGACGGCGATGATCCAGCTCACGCTGACGGCAACCACGATCGGCTTCGGCCTCGGCCAGCTCCTCGTCGGACCGTGGTCGGACAAGGTCGGCCGCCGCATGCCGCTCATCGCCGCGACCGGGGTCCACATCCTCGCCTGTCTCGCGGCGGCGATCGCGCCGAACGTCGAGCTGCTCGGGGTCGCGCGCGCCCTGATGGGCGTCGGCGCCGCTGCGGGCGGTGTCGTCGCGATGGCCATGGTGCGCGACCTGTTCGGCGGCCGGCCCCTGGTGCGCATGCTCAGCCGGCTCGCCCTCGTCAACGGTCTCGCGCCCGTGCTCGCGCCCGTGCTCGGGTCGTGGCTGCTGCTGGTGATGCCGTGGCGCGGGATCTTCGTCGTCCTGGCCGGCTACGGCGTGTTCGTGATCGCGTGCGTCTCGGTGTGGATCGCCGAGACCCTCCCGAAGGCGCGTCGGCACGACGCCGGGCATGCGACGGTCGGCCAGCGCTACCGCTCGGTGCTGAGCGACCGCGTCTTCGTGGGCATCGCGATCGTCGGAGCCGCGAACTTCACGGGCCTGTTCTCGTACCTGTCGGCAAGCCCGTTCATCTTCCAGGGCCTGTACCAGTTCACGCCGCAGGAGTACGGCCTCCTCTTCGCCGTCAACTCCATCGGCATCATCATCGGCGTGCAGTCGGCCTCCCGCCTGACCAAGTACTTCGGCCCGCAGTGGATCCTGGCGGTCTCGACGATCGTGATGCTCGTCGCCTCCCTCGCCATCGTCGTCCTCGATCAGGCCCACGTCGGGATCTGGGGCGTCGCCGTACCGCTGTGGTTCTTCATCGCGGCGTGCGGATTCGGCTTCCCGTGCGTGCAGGTGCTCGCGCTCAACAGCCACGGTCACGAGGCCGGGACGGCGGCGAGCCTCCTCGGCGCCCTCAACTTCGGTGCGGCCGGTGTCTTCTCGCCGATCGTGGGCCTCCTCGGCACCGGCAGCGCCGCGCCGATGGGCGCGATGATGGCGATCTGCGCGACGGTCTCGATCGCCGCGCTGTGGCTGATCGTGCGGCCGCGGACGGTTCCCGAGCTCGCGCACTGAGCGAGCCGCCGCGGAGCGCCGCCTGAGCCGACCCGCCTCAGCGATTCCTGAGAGCGCGGCGGCTACGGTGGATGCATGGCGGCACCCACAGGCGACGATGTCCACCCTGCCGCGCGCATCCAGCGTCGCTGGCCGCTCATCTCGGCGTCGGTCGCTGTCGGGTTGGTGCTCGTCCTCGGCGTGATCATCGCCTTCCGTCCGTCCGAACCGTTCGCCGTCGACCTCCGGTGGATGGCGGAGGTCGTCGAGCACCGTTCACCGGTGTGGACCGCGCCCGCCCTGTTCTTCAACTACGTCGGTGGCGGCCTGCTCGGCTCCGTGGTGATCCCGGTGGTGATCTTCGCGTTGCTGCTCGCCTTCCGCCGGCCGTGGGGTGCTGCCTTCTTCGGCATCGCGAGCATCCTCTCTGTGGTCTGCGTGCAGGTGCTGAAGCACACCGTGGGCCGAGCGCGGCCGTCGGAGATCCTGGTGACGTCCGACACGGGTTCATTCCCGTCGGGGCATACGGCCAACGCGGCGACGATGGCCGTGGTCTTCGCCATCCTCTTCCCGCGCGTGTGGGTGTGGTGCGCGGGCGCCGCCTGGTCGCTGTTGATGGCGGTCAGCCGCACCTACCTGGGCGCGCACTGGCTGAGCGACACCATCGGCGGGCTGCTCCTGGGCGCGGGGGTCGCGGTCATCGTGTGGGCGCCGATGGCATACCGGCTCGCTGAGGAGAGCACGAAGCCGCACCCGTTCCTCCGGCTTCGCGCCGGCCCGGGCTGAAGCGGCCAGAGCGCGCCTCCATAGTCCGAGTGCGCTCAGCCGCCCAGGGCGCGCAGAGCGCGCTCGCCCACCCCGACCGCGGTCTCCGCGTCGTCGCCGCTCCGCTCCGACCACGCCGCCGACAGCCCCGCCCAGGCGATCGTCCAGCGCAGCAACCGCCGCTCATCGATCCCGGTCTCGTCGGCGATGATGCGCACAGTGCGCTCGAGCCGCCCGGGTGCGTGCGCGACCTCCCGATCGGGATTGCAGAGGAGGTTGGCGAAGTCGAACGCCGGATCGCCGTGGATGTGCTTGGGGTCGATGGCGAGCCAGCCGCGTCCACTCCGCCCGGCGTCGCCGAAGTCGAGGACGTTGCCGTGGTGGAGGTCGCCGTGCAGCACGACATCGCCCGCGGGCTCCGCGAGCAGCGCCTCCGCCTCGGTCGCGGCGCGCGCGAACAGCCCGCCATGCCCGGTCGGATGCACCGCCGCGTGCTCGAACAGGTCGCCGAACCAGCGCCGCAGCCCGACGAGGCCTTCGGGCCTCGGGAGGTGGTCGACGGCGTGGAGGCGCAGCGCCGCCCGGCACAGGATGCGGGTCGCCGTCTCGTCGCCGTCGGCGCCGGAGGCCGCCAGCGCGGCCAGGTCGCGCAAACCGCCGGCGCGTTCGAGCACCAGGGCATCGCCGTCCGCCGCGAGCACCGCCGCCGCCCCGCGGCCCTCCCACCAGCGCAGCACCCGCCCGCCCGCGGCCTCCTCCGCCACGGTCGCCAGCTTGAGGTACGCCGGCGCGCCGTCCCTGCGCACCGGCTGCAGCACACTCGACCGGGTCGCGAACGCGTCGCCGTCCGGCACGAGCCCCCAGCGGGACCGCCACGGCGCCAGCACGGCGTCCGGGTCGGCGGTGCCGGGGGAAGTCACCCTGCCATACTTTCACGGTGAGCTCGATCCGCCCGTACCGACCGACCGACCACGACGACGTCTACGACGTGTGCCTGCGCACGGGTGACGCCGGTGCGGATGCGACGGGCCTGTACTCCGACGACACCCTGCTGCCCGACATCTTCGCCGGCCCCTATGTCGCCTACCAGCCCGACCTCGCCGTGATGGTCGACACCGGCGAGCGGGTGGCCGGCTACGCCATCGCCGTCGAGGACAGCCTCGCCTTCGCCCGCTGGTACGACGACAACTGGTTGCCCCGGTTCCGCACGGCCCATCCGCTCGACGCCGCCGCGAACGAGACGGAACGCGAGGTCATCGGCTGGGGCCTCGACCCGCGCGGCAGCATCGTGCCGGAGGTCGACCGCTACCCGGCCCACCTGCACATCGACCTTCTCCCCGAGCTGCAGCGGCAGGGTTTCGGCCGCAGGCTGATCCGCGCACAGCTGGATGCGCTGCGCGTGCGCGGAGTGCCGGGGGTGTACCTGCGGGTCTCGTCCGCCAACACCTCCGCGATGGCGTTCTACGAACGGCTCGGCTTCCACGAGTTGGCGTCGAGCAGTCCGGAAGCGCCGGTGCTGGGCATCGCGACCGACGCGGAGCTCTGAGCGGGCGCCCGGCCTACCGGAACCGCGGCAGCCGCTCGAACCAGTACAGCAGCTCGGGGGACGTGCGGCGCAGCTGGGTCATCGTCATGAAGTCCTCTGCGCGCGTAACCGGCCGGTCGAGCTCTTCGGCGACGCGCTCCATGTCCTCCGCCGACCAGAACTGGCCACGCATCCGCAGCAGCACCCGGCCGTCATGGCCCGTGACGAAGAGCTGCGGGAGAGTGTCGAGGGTGCTGCCGTCGTAAAGCCGCACCAGCACGATGGAGTGCACGTCGACCGGACGCACGAGCCGCGTGTGGCCGAAGAACCCGCGCTCCCTCACGCCGTCGGGGCGCAGCGAGATCGTGGCGCTGAAGAATCCGTAGACGCCGACGATCGTGGCGATGACGACGAGCACGTGCGCACCGAGGACGAAGGTCCAATCGCCGTCCGGGATGGTGAGCCAGTAGAGCACGGCGAAGACCGGGGTGGTCAGCGCGAGGATGGCCGTGAGACCCCGGACGAAGAGGTCGCGATACGGCCGCAACACCACGACCGGTGTCACGTCCGTCTCGACCTGCGATCCCTGCTGCCTGCTCATCGGTTCGAGCCTGACGGATTGCCCTTCTCGTCGGTAGCGGCATTTTGGGGGACACGTCGGGCGCGTTCGGCCAGTGCCCGCGCCCGCAGCGAACGCACGCGGAAGGCCGAGAGGATCGTGACGAGCACACCCACGGCGAACAGCACGATCGTCGCCGGGTCGTGCATGGAACGACCGATCAGCACCGTCACCACCGCCAGCACGATGGTGGCGCAGAGCTGGCTGAACATCTTCCCGGTCACGGAACATATCTAACATGCTCTGCTGGGCGTCGCATCGGGAGGTCGGTCGCGCCCTCACGGACCGGTGACAGCAACCGGGTCTCTGACAGTGGCGCCCGATACCATCCCGGCATGATCTCCACCGTCGCCGTCTCGGGCTACCGGTCACTCCGCGACCTCGTGCTCCCGCTCGGCCGGCTGACGGTCGTGACCGGCGCCAACGGTGTCGGCAAGTCGTCGCTGTACCGTGCGCTGCGACTTCTCGCGGCGTGCGGCCGCGACGAGGTCGTGGTCGCCGTCGCACGGGAGGGCGGGCTCGACTCGACCCTCTGGGCAGGCCCGGAGCAGATCGGTCGCGCCGTGCGGGACGGCGTGCACGCTGTCCAGGGCGTCGTCCGTCGCGGGCCCGTCGCCCTGCGGCTCGGCGTGCAACTGGACGACGACGGAACGGGCCTCGGCTACGCGCTCGATCTCGGCCTCCCGCAGAAGAGCGTCTCTGCCTTCGGCCGCGATCCCGAGCTGAAGGTGGAGACGATCTGGACGGGGGAGGCGCCCCGGCCGTCGGCGCTCGCGGTCGACCGGCACGGTGCGCACGTGCGCGTGCGCGGCGACGACGGAGGCTGGTCCGAGCTGGGCAGACCGCTCCGGCCGTTCGAGAGCATCCTCACCGAGGTGGTCGATCCCGTCCGTGCGCCGGAGGTGCTGCGGATGCGCGAGCAGTTGCGCGCCTGGCGGTTCTACGACCACTTCCGCACGGACGCCGCAGCGCCCGCTCGGCTGCCTCAGCTGGGCACGCGCACACCGGTCCTGACGGCGGACGGCTCGGATGTCGCCGCGGCCGTGCAGACCATTCGCGAGCTGGGCGGCGGCGACGCGTTCGACCGGGCCGTCGAGGAGGCCTTCCCCGGCAGCAGGGTCGAGGTCGTCGTCGACGGTGCGCAGTTCTCGATCGGGGTGCGCCAGCACGGCCTGTTGCGGCCGTTGGGCGGCGCGGAGCTGTCGGACGGCACACTGCGCTTCCTGCTCCTGGCCGCCGCACTGCTGTCTCCGCGCCCGCCGAAGCTGCTGGTCGTCAACGAGCCGGAGACGAGCCTGCACCCTGAACTTCTGGCGGCGTTGGGCTCGCTGATCGTGGACGCCTCCCGAGCCGCGCAGACCGTCGTCGTGACGCACTCCGCCCTCCTGCTCGACGCCATAACCGTGGCCGCCGACCGCGCGGGCGCGTCATCCGATCTGACGCGCGTCGAGCTCGAGAAGAGCTTCGGCGAGACGATCGTGCGTGGCCAGGAGGGCCTCCTGGATCGACCGACCTGGCACTGGCCGAGCCGTTAGCGCCGCACGCCGGGGCTGTCGGACGGAGCACGCGTGCGACAGACTGCGAGGGAATCCCGACCGAGGAGGAACCCTGTGCCGCACGACTCCCGCCATGTCGCGTCCCTGACCGCATCGAACGACACCTACGAGAACGAGTTCGGGTCCATTTCGCAGCTCACCGGTGCGGATTTCCCGATCCTCGAAGGGATGTCGCTGAAGCGCATCGTGCTCGAACCGGGGGCCGTGCGTGAACCGCAGTGGAACGTCAACGCGAATCAGATCGCCTACGTCGTCCGGGGAAGGGTCCTTGTCTCCATGCTCGGCAACGGCGACGAGTTCTCCCACTTCGTCGTCGAGCCCGGCCAGATGTACCACGTCGCCTCCGGCGCGATCTACCACATCGAGAACGTCGGGGAGGGGACGGCGGAGATCATCGCCTCCCTCCGCACCGCGCGGCCCGCGCACTTCTCGCTGCAGAACAGCTTCAACGCGATG
>JABLTH010068783.1_pt1 | contig 14306 bp, 13 predicted proteins | sample 7875711 | NCBI WGS metagenome assembly JABLTH01 (sample SAMN14941262, study PRJNA633318) | bioreactor metagenome | isolation source: bioreactor | place: China | collected 2019-03-05 | reverse complement strand
GGGACGTCCTCGGCGACGTCGAGGACAACTGCCCTGCACACGCCAACGCCGGCCAGGACGACGCGGACGGCGACGGCATGGGGGATGTGTGCGATCCCGCGCCCGCGCTCGCGCCGTTCGACGCGTGCGACGGCCTCCACGACGCCTCCGAGGGTTGGCTCGACGCGGACGGTGACGGATGGGGCGATCCGTGCGACTTCCAGCCGCTGCGCACGGAGGCCTACCCCGGCGCCCCCGAGACGTGCGACGCGCGCGACGACGACGGCGACGGTGACCTCGGCGCCGGCGAGACGACCGACGCCGATCGCGACGAGGGGACCGCGTGCGGGGACTGCAACGAGGGCGCGGCGGACATCCACGCCTGCGCCTGCGAGAACTGCTTCGACGTCGTCGACAACGACTGCGACGGCTCGACGGACGCGGCGGACGCGGATTGCCACGGAACACCGGTCTGCCTGCGGCTCGCGGCCGGCGCGGAGCCGGTGCTCACGATCCAGCGTGCGGCGTGCGGCGCGGGTGCCCCGGCGGGCGCGACGCAGCTGATCCGCGGCAACACCGGCAGCCTCTCGATCGGCGGCGGAGCGGTGAACCTCGGCACGGTCGCCTGCGTCGCGGCGAGCCTGATCCTCGATCGCGTGACCGACGCGTCGCCCGACCCGAACTACGCGTGCGGGCCGGTGCCGTCCACGTTCTTCCTCGCACGCTACGCCGGGGCCGCCGACTTCGGCACCGCGTCGACGGGCGAACCGCGCAACCAGATGAGCCCGAACCCGCCGTGTCCGTGAGGCGCCACGGAGCGGAGCGTCACGAGGCGATTACGGCAGGAGGACGCGCACGTCCGTGGTGCGGAAATCGGCGTCGAGCGTCAACAGCGGGACGTCTTCGGCCTTCGCGAGCGCGTAGGCGAAGCAGTCCCCCAGGTTGAGCGCGTACCGCAGGCGTGCCCCAGCCGCGAGCATCGCGTGGTCCGGCGTCGGAGGGACGAAGCGGATCGAGGAGCCGAGCAGTTCGTCGCGCATGTTTCGGAACAGCTGCGGCTGCCGGTCCTCGCACAGGATCAGGACCTCGGCGAGGTTGACCGTCGACATGCGCAGCGCGGCACGGTGGGCCTGCAATTGGTCGAGTGCCCACGGGCCGCGCTGCTCGTTGAAGAGCACGGCAATCAGGATCGAGGTGTCGACGACCACAGGTCATCCTCGCTCTGAAAGCAGCGAGTCTTCCGCTGCTCGGCACGCAGTCCGAATCCGAGCCACAGGCGGAAGTCCGTCGCGCTCTCGGCGGCTTCGAGATGCTCGAGCGCCTCGCGGACAGCCTGCCGCACCGCGTCGGATTTCTGTCCGATGCCGCGCTTCTTCATGTAGCGCCGAAGGTCCCGCTCGAACTCGGGGGTCACGTTGAGATTCATCTGTTTCATACAGACTATGATACATGCCGGCTACAGGCCAGTCGAGGCGTCCCGGCATGGAGAATTCACACCCGCAGGTCGCGCAGCTCCGAGGCGATCTGCTGCCGCCCGACCTCGCGGTCGGCGATACGCTGCGCGAGTGCGGTCAGCCGTGCGGGCGCGGCGCGCAGCGAGATGCCGTTCAGCTCGAGGAAGGTGAGCGCCGCGCCCAGCGCGGTGCGGCGATTGCCGTCGGCAAACGGGCGCCCGAGGATCAGCCGCTCGGCGAGGATCGCGGCGAGCGCGTAGAGGCTTGGCGCGGGATCGTCGGTGCACAGCGCGAACTCGGGAGCGGCGACGGCGGCGGCGAGCGCCACGGGATCGCGCAGGCCTTCGCCGGTGCGGCCGTCGGCCGCGAGGAACTGCTCGTGGATGAAGTGGACGTGGGCCTCGGTCAGGAACCTGACCGGGGCGCTAATCACGGGGGAGCCTGACGAAGAGTTCGCGGTGGCGTTCGCGCACGCGCTTGAAGGCATTCTGGAAGTCGTCGTCCTGGGCGACGGCGTCCTTCGCGTCCTTCGCGTTCGCGGGGTTCGGCGCGCGGCGGATGATGAGCGCGGTGCCGTCGGTCTGGATGCTCACCGGGGTGTCGGCGTCGATCCCGAGCAGTTCGAGGATCGGCTTGTCGATGACGAGGGCGAGGCTGCTGCCGGTCCGGGTGAGCGTCTTGGTGATCATCGCGCGCCTCCGATACGTGCATTGTACGGACCGGCGGCCGATCCGGCAAGGACAATGTACGGACGTAACTCGCGGATTGACTCCCGATACGGGGTCCAGGAGCACCCGCTGATGTTCACTGCGGCCCGCCAGCAGCCGGCGGAGGCAACAGCTGCACCAGTACGGTGTGGAACTCGTCCGGCCCCACGTTCCGCACGCGGTGGACCCGCGGCGCCCGCGCGTAGCCGTCGAACGTCGTCTCCCCGCGCGCGACGGTCACCGGGGCGGACCACGGCCCGTCCCCGTCCTGCGTCGCGACGGACGCCGCGGCGAGCCGCACGGCCACCGCGTCGAGCGCGTGCCGGTGCTGCTTCGACGTCGCGCCCGGCGGGATGCGCACGTCGAGCACGCGCACGTACTGGTTCTCGAGCAGCCGGCGGTGCAGCGGCTCGTCGTCGACGGACAGCGGCTCGGGAGCGTCCGCGCCGGCCGCGCGCCCGGAGACCGGAACCGCGACCGCGGGACCGCGCGCCTCCTTGAACTCGATCTCGACCATCTCGAACGGCATGTCGGCGAGGTTCACGAGCGCGTGCCGCGTCGGCTCGAACCACGTCACCGTGCCGGCGGGGATCGCGATCTCGCGCGCCGTGCCGTCCGGCGCGATCGAGCGCACCCGGCAGTCGACGACGGCGATCGTGAGCCGCGCCGGGTGCGCGTGCTGCGGGATCGCCTCGTGCGGCGCGTACACGTTGTGCAGCACGCGGACCGCCTCGTTCTCGAACACGACGTTCGACGCGCGCGGCGTCTCCGGCGCCGGGGTCGGGGAGATCGCCGGCTTCGGAGACGCGACCGGCTTCAGGTACCCGGCCAGGAACTCGCGGATCTCGCGCCGCGACTCGCGCGCCAGGCGCGTGTCGAGCAGGTTGAAGCAGTGCCCGCCGGGCGGGTCCTGGTAGATCTTCGAGCGGAAGTCCTTCTTTTCCGCTTTGAGCGCATGGATGAGGTGCTCGACCTCGACGACGCTCACGTCCCGGTCGTTGGTCGCCGTGTGCACGAGGAGCGGCGTCTTCAGCTTCTGCGCGTTCCACGCCGGCGAGCGCCGGCGGTACGCGTCGACGTCCTGGTGTGCCGTCTTCCCGATGTGCGTCTTCGCCGAGAAGATCGCGCGGTACTCGTCGTCGGTGTACCCCATGCGCGCGAGGAGGTCCGACACGGGGAAGCCCGCGTACGCGACCGCGAAATTCTCCGGGTGGTCGAACACGGCCATGAGCGCGATCAGTCCGCCGTGGCTCCACCCGAGGATCCCCGCGCGCCGCCCGTCGACGTAGGCGAGGTTGTCCACCGCCCAGTCCCGCGCGGCCACGCAGTCGTCGACCTCGAGCCCGCCGTAGTCGATCGCCTCGCGGAACTCCGGCCCGTAGCCGGTCGAGCCGCGGAACTCGGGCGCGAGGACGACGTACCCGTCCGCCACCAGCTCGCGCGTAACCGTCGTGAACGCGCCCGTGTCGAAGTTCCCGTGCACCCCGCCGTGCGGGAACACGAGCAGCGGGTGCTTCGCCTTGCGATCGAGCGTGCGCGGCACGAACAGGTAGGCGAACGTGACGAGCGGGCTGCGCTCGTTCGCGATGCCGTAGCTCGCCTCGCCGCGCGGGTTGGGCGGACCGGTGAGGCGCAGCTTCGTGACCTCGGCCACGTCGCCGAGCCGCTCGAACCACAGCACGTCGTCGGTCGCCTTGGCGAGCTGCTCGAGCGCCTCCTGCACGGCCACGAGCTTCGTCTCGACGCTCTCGAGGCGCTGGTCGGTCGTGGGGTGGGCTGCCGGAGTCTCCGCGGCGCACGCGGCGCGCGCGGCGAGCGGAACGACACAGGCGAGGAACAGTGCGACGAGCGGGCGGGAGCGGCGCACGGTGACACCTCCGGGAACGCGAAGAACTGAATCGAATGCTGCGCGCATCTTAGTGCGGATGGCGCCGCTAGCGAGACTCGTTCTCGCACCCGCCGAAACCGCCGTTGCGCGGGCAATCGGCACGTACGATCGGCGCTATTCTCGAAGCGCCGCGCCGGGCGTGTCCCGCGGGGCACGCCCTCCCCGGCACCGGTCCCACCCGCCGAAAGGGGGCTTCATGCGCCACGTGACGATGGTCCTCCTGCCCGTGCTCCTCGTGTGCACCGCCGCCTTCGCCGCCGGTCCGCAGGCGATGACGCCGGCGAATCCCGAGATCGCAAAACTCGCCCCGCTGCTCGGCTCGTGGACCGCCGAGGGCGTCGTCGAGCGCAACCCGTTCGAGCCGGACGGCAAGGTGTCGACGAAGGTCTCGTACGAGTGGTTCCCGGGGAACGCGTCGATCGTCCGGCACGCGGACGGGATCTTCGCCGACGCCGAGTACCACGCGCTGGGCGTCCTGACGTGGGCGCGCGAGACGTCGTTCTCGTGGTACGAGATCAACAACTACGGCATCGCCGGCAACGCCAAGATGGAGATCCGCGGCGACGAGCTGCTGCTCACGTGGGAACAGAAGGGCGGACAGCGCACGTACAAGATGCGCGGCGTGTTCAGCGGGCTCGGCGGCGACAGGGTCACGTACCGGCAGGAGTACATGACCGGCGACCGGGAGTGGAAGACCTACAGCAAGGCGACGATGGTGCGCGTCAGGAAGTAGACGTCGCGCCGGAACGCTCCGGCCGCCGCAGGCCCGCCGCGAGCAGCGCGCCGATCACCACGGCCGCGAGGACGTTGGCCGCCGTGCCGCCCGCGAGGGGCCGGCCGTAGAGCAGCGTGCCGTTGATCGCCCCGTCGATGACGAACACGGCCACGAGCGCGAGGCCGATCCGCGCCGCGCGACGGCTGCCGCGCAGCACCGCGACTCCGGCGACGGCCAGCGCGGCGCCGAGGAGCGCGAGCGCCGCGCCGACGAACGCCACGCGGGCGTTCGAGGCCTGCACGTTCGGGTCGACGGCGGCGCCCCGCAGCAGCAGGGCGGCCCCGCCTGCGGCCCGGGCGAGGCCGAGGAGGAACATCAGCACGCCCCCGGCGGTCAGCGTCCACGAGCGGTTCATGGGTGTGGAGTATAGACGGGCATCGAGGGACGGCAGCGCGGGAAGGGCGCCGGGAACTACCGCCGGAGCACGATCGTCGGCCGGTCGCTCACGCGCACGACCTCGGCGAACTCCGCGAGGAGCATCACCTTCTGCGCGGCGAGGGGCAGCGAGACGCGCGCCGGCTCCGAGTCAAAGCCGGGCTTGACCAGCTTGACCGTGTGGTCGCCCTTCGCGACCTGGAACGCGGAGCGGGTGACCTGGCCGTGCCGCTCGAGCGCGCCCGCGGCGGCGCCGTCGATCTCGACCGTCGCGCCCACGAACGTGTCGGGGTCCGCGCCGAACTCGATCACGATCGTCGGCTCGCTGAGCGGGACGATGGAACCGCCCGCCAGGAACCACATCAGGGCGACCGCGATGCCCGCGGCCAGGAAGCCGAGCCGTACGCCCCTCGTCGAGACGGCCATGGGAGTCTCCCCCGGTCGACCGTGCCCGCGCGGGGTATCGCCCGCGCGTGGTCGCTCCGTGCCGGGGAACATATGTTCGATCGAACCAGGGGGACAACCGATGGGCCGCCACGCCGTACCCGCCCTGTTCGTGCTCTTCGCGCTCCTCGCGCCCCTCGCGCTTCTTGCGCCGGCGTGCGACGGCCGCCCGCAGGTGGACGGGCCGCACCTCGCGGACCCGCCGGAGGGCTTCGCCTTCGACCCGAACTGCCAGTCGGCGCGGACGTTCCTCCTCGGCCGCGCCCCGCGGTCCCAGCGCTGCTACGAGGAGCACTTCTCGGATGCCCCGGACTGGATCACGATCAGCACGTTCGAGGGCCCGGTCGACGAGGCCGCGGCGAACGCGGCGCGCGACGCGCACGAGAAGCAGTACGGGAGTCCGAACGTCGCCGAATACTCGGCGCTGCAGCCGCTCGAGCTCGCGGGCCGGCCGGGGTGGTGCTTCTTCGAGACCGACGTCTACAAGGGCAAGACGGACTCGGTCACGCTCTACGCGCTGGTCGCCGTCGACGGCACGACCTACGCGCTCGACTACGTCGTGCACGCGCGCCGCCCGGTCGACCAGGCGCAGATGCGAACGGTCCTGAAGTCTTTCGCCGTGCGTTGACGGCGGAGGCCGACACGCACCCCGCGCGATGCGAGAATGCGCGGGCGTGAAAACCGGACGAACAGGGAGCGGGTGGGCCCGGCGGAGCGTGCGCGCGACGCGCGGCGTGCGCGCGACGTGCGTGCTCGCGCTCGCCTTCGCGCTCGCCTGTGCGACCGCCGGGTCGACGCCGGCGGTCGAGGCCGCGCGCACCGTCGCGCTCGAGGGCCGCGTGCTCGACGAGCGCGGCCACGGCGTGAGCGGGGCCGCGGTGCGCGTGAGCGACTCGCGGCTGCTGGACGGCGCCCCCGAGTCCGTCGCGCTCACCGACGGTGCGGGGCGCTTCCGCTTCGACGCGCTCGCGCCCGGGACGTACGCGGTCACCGTGACGGCGGACGGCTTCCGCCGCGGCGTGCCCGACCGCGTGCGGCTCGAGGCCGGCGCCGATCTGGCCGCGGTGCTCGAGGTGCGGCTCGTGCCGGCCGTCACCCTGTCGGGCAGCGTGACCGACGGCGACGGCACCGAACTCGAGGGCGCGCGCGTGAGCGTGGCGACGCTCGTCGACGCGGACGCGGGCCACGCCACGACGGACGCCGTGGGCGCGTTCGCGATCGCGGACCTGCCGCGCGCCTTCTCGTACGACCTGCGCGTGGTGACGCGGGCGGGCGACGAGGCGGCGCTGACCGTCACGTGCGGCGACGAGGCCGCGCACGCGTGTGGCCCGGCGCGGGTGGTCGTGACGCCGCGGCCGGCGCTCACCGCGCGGCTGGTGCGGCCCGACGGCGCGCCGTACGCGGGCCCGGCGCGCGTGCGCTACGGCGCGGACGCGACGCCGTGGACGACGGTTGCGGCCGGCGCGCTGCGCGCGGCGCTGCCGCCCGGCACCTTCGACGTCGAGGTGGTGACCGAGGGCTACCGCGTGACGCGGCGCGCGGCGGTGACGCTGCGCGCCGGCGAGCCGCGCGACCTGGGCACGCTCGCGCTCGATCGCGGCCTCGTGATCCGCGGCCGCGTGACCGGGAGCGACCGCAAGCCGCTCGCCGGCGTCGCGGCCGTGGCGATCGGCGCGCGCGCGGTCACGACCGCGGACGGCACGTTCGAGCTCGGCGGGTTCGAGCCGGGGACCGAGGACGTGTCCGTCGTCTTCTCGCGCGAGGGCTTCTTCCCGAAGGAAGTGAAGGACGGGCGACCCGGCGGCGCCGAGCTCGCGGTCACGCTCGCGCGCACCGCCGCGGTCGTCGGGCGCGTCGTGACCGGCAAGCCGCCGCAGCCGGTCGGCGAGTTCACGGTCGACGTCTTCTCCGAGTTCGCGCCGGGAGGCGAGAGCCAGCCGCCGGGCGCGGGCGCGCTCGAGGTGCGCGCGCTGCCGCCGGCGGAGGTCAGCCTCAGGATCCGTGCGACCGGCTTCGTCACGCGCTGGCTCACCGGGCTGCGGCTCAAGCCGGGCGAGGAGCGCAACGTCGGCGACGTCGAGCTGACGGCGGCCGCACTCGTGAAGGGCGTCGTGCTCGAGGACCGCACGGGCGCGCCGCTGCGCGAGGCCACGGTGCGCGCCGACGGGGATCGCCTGCGCGAGGCGCGCACCGACGTCGAGGGGCGCTTCGCGCTCGACCTCGCACCCGGAGTTCACGGGCTCGAGGTCGCGGCCGAGCGGCACGCGCCCGCGACGCGCACGATCACCGCGGTCGTGGACGGGCCCGAGCTCGTCGTGCGCGTCGGCGGGCTCGGCGCGATCGAAGGGCTCGTGCGCGGGGCGGACGGGCAGCCGTGCGCGGGGTGTCTCGTCGACGTGCTGGGTACGGGATCCTACGGGCAGCCGGCCGCGGCGGACGCGAGCGGCCGGTTCCGGCGCGAGGGGCTGCCGCCCGGCCGCTACCTGGTGTTCTCGTCGGGGTCCGACCGGCGCGAGAGCAACCCCGAGTGGTGGAGCGCCGCGAACCGGTTCAGCCAGCGCACGCGGCGCCGGGTCCGCGTGGTCTCCGACGAGGTCACGAGCGTCGAGATCGGCGCGCCCACCGCGACGCTGCACGTCCACGGCACCGTGCGCGCGGACGACGAGCCGCCGCCGGGCACGCTGACGTGGTTCTTCGAGGGCGCCGGCTTCGAAGAGCAGGTGCAGGTGCTCCTCGATGCGCACGGCGCGTACGAGGTCGATCTCGACCGCCCGGGTCCCTACCGCGTGCTCGTCGGCCGCGAGGACACCGAGACGGCGCTGCGCGTGACCGTCGGGACGGAGCCCGACCAGTCGATCGAGCTCGACGCGCGGCGGACGCTCGTCCGCGGCAAGGTGGTCGGCGCCGCGACCGGCGCGCCGCTCCCTCGCACGTACGTCGAAGCGCGGCGCGCGGAGCCGTTCCTCGATCTCGCGACGCTGCCCAGCGCGACGTCGGCCACGGACGAGACGGGACGTTTCGCGCTCGAAGTCCCGCCGGGAACGTATCGCGTCGCGGTGCGCGCCGCGGGGTTCGCCGACGCGTACCGCGACGACGTGAAGGTCGAGCCCGGCGGTGAGCTCGACCTCGGCCGGATCGCCCTGCGCGACCCGCGGGCGCTCCGCGTGCGGGTCCTCGGCTCCGACGGCGGACCGCTGCAGTTCGCGACCGCGGCGCTGCTCGGAGCGGCCCACGAGCGCGACACGTCCGGGGCCGACGCGAGCGGCGTCGTCGTGATGACGAACGCCCCGCCGGGCCCGCAGACGGTCGTCGCGCGCGGGCCGGGCCACGCCCTCTCCGTGCGCACCGGGGTCGAGGCCGTGCCGGCCGATGTGGAGCCGCCGTCGATCACGCTCTCACGCGGGGGCACGCTCGACGTACTCGTGTCCGGCCCGGGCGGAGTCCCGCTCGCGGGCACGCTGGTGCGCGTGTTCAAGGACAAGGTCGACATCACGCCGGTCGTGCAGAGCGTCGGCTACTACCCGCTGTTCACCTCGGACGAGGGGCGCGTGCACGTGCCCGCGCTCGAACCGGGCGAGTACGAGCTCGCCGTCGGCGCGGGAGAGCACATGGTGCGGCGGACGGTGCGGGTCGAGACGGGAGAGGCGCGGGACGTGGAGATCTCGGTGCGCGAGTGAGGGCGGGTTACGGCCCCTCCGGGGCCTAAACCCGCCCCTACAACGCCGCACGGCACGGCGAATGCGTGCGACGAAAAAGGGGCCGAGCGAGCTCGGCCCCCACGTCGCCGGCATGCGTCGCGCTCAGTCGGTCGTACGCACCTCGACCACGTCGTCGCGCGAGATCTCGTAGGTCAGCGTGCCCGCCCCGAGGTAGCGCTGCACGCGCAGGCCACGCGCGTTCGTGCCGAGCAGCTTGCCCGTCACGCGCCGGCCGTCGCGCTGCGAGATCACGATCGTCTCGCCGAGGTGGCGGGACAGCGCGGCGGGCGCGATCACGCCGGTCTCGACCGACGGCAGCTCGGGCACCTTCATGGCGCGCGCGGGCGGCTCGGACGGCTCGGGCGCGGGTGCGGCCGCGGCCTCGAAGGTGCGCTCCTGCGGCAGGGCGGTCAGCGGCGACGGCTCGGGGCGCGCGGGCTCGCGCGAACCGGAGACGGCGCGCGAGACCGGCAGCGATCCCTGCGCGGGCACGGAGTCGATCCCGCGCCCGGCCGGGGCCTGCTTCGAGATCAGTGCCGCCTGCTCCTGCGCCTTCGCGGCGGCCATGCTCGCCGCGCCGGTGAAGAACATGCCGAAACCGATCACGCCGATCACGATCGAGGCGACGCTGACGAGGAAGCCGCGCTTCGCCTCCTGCCAGTGCAGCGCGACGTACACGAACGCGGCGAACGGAACGAACAGCACCAGGAAGCCCCACAGCATGCTTTCCTTGAACGCCGCGACCGCGAGCATGATGCTGCCGACGAGCGAGACGACGGCCGCGACGAGGAGAAGGATCACGCCCAGAACGAACACCCGGCCTCCCTTGCCCCGCGCCCCCACGCGGATGGTCCACACCGTCCAACATCGAATCGGGACGGCGGAAAGGCCATGGGAATCGCCACATGGGCGAGCGCGCCGTGCCGGGGCCGGGACCCGGTCCCGGCACGGATCGGGCCCGCCGCGCGCGGACCGGCATCCTCCGAACACGGCCGGACCGGCGTGCGGCAGCCGGTGCGGTCGGCCCGCGCCGGCCGCGTCAGGCCGCGGAACTCAGTGCAGGTCGTAGCGGTCGAGGTTCATCACCTTGTCCCAGGCCGCGACGAAGTCGAGCACGAACTTCCGCTGCGCGTCGGCGCTGCCGTAGACCTCGGCGATCGCGCGCAGCTGCGAGTGCGAGCCGAAGACGAGGTCCGCGGCGGTGGCGGTCCACTTCGTGGCGCCGCGCACGCGACCCTCGAAGAGCCCCTCGGGCGACGGCTCCGACCACTGCGCGTCCGCCGACAGGAGGTTCACGAAGAAGTCGTTCGAGAGCGTGCCGGGCCGGTCGGTGAAGACGCCGTGGCGCGACCCGCCGTGGTTCGCGCCGAGCGCGCGCATGCCGCCGACGAGCACGGTCATCTCCGGCGCGGTCAGCGTGAGGAGGTTCGCGCGGTCGAGGAGCCGCTGCTCGGGCGTGAGCGGGTCCTCCGCGCGATGGACGTTGCGGAAGCCGTCGCCCTTCGGCTCGAGCACCGCGAACGACTCGACGTCGGTCATGTCCTGCGTCGCGTCGGTGCGGCCGGGCGCGAACGGCACGGTGACGTCGACGCCCGCGTCCTTCGCCGCCTTCTCGACCGCGGCGCAGCCGCCGAGCACGATGAGGTCGGCGAGCGAGATCCGCTTCCCGCCCGTCGCGGAGGCGTTGAACTCCCGCTGCACGCGCTCGAGCACGGGCAGGACCCGGGCGAGTTCGGCCGGCTCGTTGGCCGCCCAGTCCTTCTGCGGGGCGAGGCGGATCCGCGCGCCGTTGGCGCCCCCGCGCTTGTCGGTGCCGCGGAACGTGGACGCCGACTTCCACGCGGTCGCGACCAGCTGCGCGACCGACAGGCCCGACGCGAGGAGCGTCGCCTTGAGCGCGGCGACGTCGGCGCCGTCGACGAGCGCGTGGTCGACGTCGGGCACCGGGTCCTGCCAGAGCTGCGGGGCGGGCACCCACGGCCCGAGGTAGCGCGAGCGCGGGCCCATGTCGCGGTGCAGGAGCTTGAACCACGCCCGCGCGAACGCGTCCGCGAACGCGGCGGGGTCGTCGCGGAAGCGCTCCGCGATCTTCCGGTACGCGGGATCGGCGAGGAGCGCGAGGTCGGTCGTCGCCATCATCGGCTGGTGCCGCACCCCGGGGCGGTGCGCGTCGGGCACCGTGCCCGCGCCCGCGTCGCCCTTCGGCTTCCACTGCTGCGCGCCGGCGGGGCTCTTCGTCAGCTCCCACTCGTACGCGAAGAGCGTCTCCCAGAAGCTGTTGTCCCACGTCGTGGGCGTCGGGGTCCACGCGCCCTCGAGGCCGCTCGTGATCGTGTCGGGCCCCTTGCCGGTGCCGTGGGCGCTCTTCCAGCCGAGGCCCATCGTGTGGACCGGGCAGCCCTCGGGCTCCGGCCCGACGAGCTTCGCGCTGCCCGCGCCGTGCGTCTTGCCGAACGTGTGGCCGCCGGCGATCAGCGCGACGGTCTCCTCGTCGTTCATCGCCATGCGCCCGAACGTGACGCGGATGTCGTGCGCCGCGGCCTTCGGATCGGGCTTGCCGCCCGGGCCCTCGGGGTTGACGTAGATCAGGCCCATCTGCACGTTGGCGAGCGGGTTCGCGAGCTCGCGCTCGCCGCTGTAGCGCTCGTCCCCGAGCCACGTGTCCTCGGGGCCCCAGAACACGTCCTCGGGCTCCCACACGTCCTCGCGGCCGAAGCCGAAGCCGAACGTCCGGAAGCCCATGTCCTCGAGCGCGACGTTGCCGGCGAGGACGAGGAGGTCGGCCCACGAGATCTTCTGCCCGTACTTCTGCTTGACCGGCCACAGCAGGCGCCGCGCCTTGTCGAGGTTCGCGTTGTCGGGCCAGCTGTTGAGGGGCGCGAAGCGCTGCGCGCCGTCGCTGCTGCCGCCGCGGCCGTCCTCGATGCGGTACGTGCCGGCCTGGTGCCAGCTCATGCGGATGAAGAGCGGTCCGTAGTGGCCGTAGTCGGCGGGCCACCAGTCCTGCGAGGTCCGCATCACCGTCACGAGGTCCTGCTTCAGCGCGTCGAGGTCGAGCGTCGCGAACTCCTTCGCGTAGTCGAAGTCTTCGCCGAGCGGGTTTCCGCGCGGCTCGTGCTGGTGCAGAACGGTCAGGTCGAGCTGGTTCGGCCACCAGTCGCGGTTCGAGCGCGGACGGTGGGTGGTCTTCGCCCTGGGCGGGGCGATGACGGGGTTCTCGCTCTCGCTCCCGCGCGGCGTCTTCTCGTCAGCCATGTCGGTCCTCCTCGTGGCCCTTCGTCCGCCGGCCTTTCGTGCGGGCGCGATCGGCGGCGAGGCACCGGGGACAGCGTCCCCAGTAGATGACTTCGGCTTCGTCGATTTCGTAGCCGGAGGGATCCTGCGCCGTGAGGCACGGCGTGTACCCGACCGCGCAGTCGACGTCGACCGTGCGGTTGCAGATCCGGCAGATGAGGTGGTGGTGGTTGTCGCCGACGCGGTTCTCGTAACGCGCGGGGGAACCCGCGGGCTGGATGCGCCGGACGAGGCCCTCGTCCGTGAAGAAGTTCAGCGCGTCGTACACCGCCTGCCGCGACACGGCGCCGATCGCCGCGCGTACCGCGGTGTCGATCTCGTCGGCGGTGCTGTGCGGGGCGCCGGCCACGGCGCGCAGCACGGCCATGCGCTGCGCCGTGACCTGCAGTCCGTGCTGCCGGAGGAGCGCTTCGGGGTCGATCTTCGGGCGCCTGGTCATGCCGGGGAGGATACACGGATTCTGGACTCTGTCCAGAATCGGAACGGAGGGCGGCGCCGCGTCCGGACCGGCGTCCGGCGGGACGGGCCTCCGGCCGGACTGGCGTACGATACCGGCCATGTCGAAACCGGCGACCCGTTCCGCCGCCCGCCCGCGCGCGGACGCCCGCGTGCCCGTTCGCGCGCTCGCGTTTCTGCTCGTCGTCGCGACGCTCGCGGTGTACGCGCCGGTCCGCTCGCACGCCTTCCTGGTCTACGACGACGACACCTACGTGACGGAGAACCCCGTCGTCGCGCGCGGCCTCACGCCGCAGGGCGTCCTCTGGGCGTTCACGACGTTCGACGCGACGAACTGGCACCCGCTCACGTGGCTCTCGCACATGCTCGACGTGCAGCTGTTCGGCATGGCGCCCGGCCCGCAGCACCTCGCGAACGTCGTGCTGCACGCGGCAGCGGCCGTGCTGCTGCTCCTCGCGCTCGCGCGGGCGACCGCCGCCCCGTGGCCGTCGGCCTTCGTGGCCGCGGTGTTCGCGCTGCATCCGCTCCACGTCGAGTCGGTCGCGTGGCTCGCGGAGCGGAAGGACGTCCTCTCGACGCTGTTCGGCTGCGCCGCGCTCCTCGCGTACGTGCGCCACGCGGAGCGGCCGGGGCCGCGGCGCCTCGCGTTCGTGGCCGTACTGCTCGCGCTGAGCCTCCTCGCGAAGCCCACGTTCGTGACCGCGCCGTTCCTGTTCCTCGTGCTCGACGCGTGGCCGCTCGGGCGCCTCGCGGGCGGACCGCCGTCGCCCGCGGGACCGCGGCCCACCGCCGCGCTCGCGCGCCTCGCGCTCGAGAAGCTGCCGCTCTTCGCGCTCGCGGCCCTCTCCTCGATCGTCACCGTGATCGCGCAGTCCACCGGCGGCGCCGTCGCCGGCCTCGACCTCGGCCTCGGCACGCGCCTCGCGAACGCGCTCGTCGCCTACGCGCGCTACCTCGGCAAGGCCTTCTGGCCCGTCGACCTCGCCGTGCTCTACCCGCACCGCGGCACGGCGCTCCCGGCGTGGCAGTGGGTCGCGGCCGCGGTCCTCCTCCTCGGGATCACGGCGCTCGCCCTGCGCCTGCGCACCCGCGCGCCGTGGATCGCGGTCGGCTGGTTCTGGTTCGGCGGCACGCTCGTGCCGATGATCGGGCTCGTGCAGGTCGGCGTGCAGTCGATGGCCGACCGCTACACGTACGTGCCGCTGACCGGGCTCGCGCTCGCGGTGGCGTGGAGCG
>JABLTH010001716.1_pt1 | contig 14316 bp, 9 predicted proteins | sample 7875711 | NCBI WGS metagenome assembly JABLTH01 (sample SAMN14941262, study PRJNA633318) | bioreactor metagenome | isolation source: bioreactor | place: China | collected 2019-03-05 | reverse complement strand
CTGGCTGCACGTGGCGGCCTTCGACCTGGCGCGCGGCCCCGACGGCCAGTGGTGCCTGCTGGCCCAGCACACCCAGGGCCCGTCCGGCCTCGGCTACCTGCTCGAGAACCGCGTGATCGTCTCGCGGCTGTTCCCGCGCGCCTTCCGCGGCCTGCGCGTGCAGCGCCTTGCCGCCAGCTACCGCGCGCTGCTGGAAAGCCTGCAGGAGATGTCCCCGGCGGGGCGCAACGCGCGCATCGTGCTGCTCACGCCCGGCCCCTACGCCGCCACCTATTTCGAGCATGCCTACCTGGCGCGCTACCTGGGCCTGACGCTGGTCGAGGGCGGCGACCTGACCGCGCGCGACAACCACGTCTACCTGAAGACGCTGCGCGGCCTGGAGCCGGTGCACGGCATCCTGCGCCGCGTCGACGACGACTGGCTGGATCCGCTCGAGCTGCGCTCCGATTCCGTGCTGGGCGTGCCCGGCCTGCTGCAGGCGGTGCGCGCCGGCAATGTACTGCTGGCCAACGTGCCCGGTTCCGGCTTCCTGGAGTCGCCCGGCGTGCTGGGCTTCCTGCCCGGACTGGCGCAGGCGCTGCTGGGCGAGACGCTGGCGCTGCCGGCGGTGCATTCCTGGTGGTGCGGCGAGCAGGCCGCCTGCAACGAGGCGCTGCCCCTGCTCGGGCGCAGCATCATCCGGCCGACCTATCCGGCCAGCGTGCAGGCCGGTGGCAGCTTCGACCCGGTCATCGGCGCGCGGTTGACGCCACAGCAGCTTGCCGACTGGCGCGCCCGCATCGCCGCGCAGCCGGCGCACTACACCATCCAGGCCGACCTGCCGCTGTCGCAGGCGCCGACCTGGGCCGGCCGCGCCCAGGGCGGGGACGGCGGCGCGCGCATCGTGCCGCGCCCGCTGCTGCTGCGCGTGTTCGCCCTGGTCGACGGCGCCGGCTCCTGGCGCGTGCTGCCGGGCGGGCTGGCCCGCGTCGGCAGCCGCGAGGCGCTGTTCAACGCGCCGATGCCGCGCGGCGGCAGCACCGTCGATGCCTGGGTCATGACCGACGGCGTGGTCGATCCGACCACGCTGCTGCAGACCCATCTGGGCCCCGAGGACCTGGTCGAGCGGCAGCGCACGATTTCCAGCCGCGCCGCCGAGAACCTGTTCTGGCTGGGCCGCTACACCGAACGCGCGGCCAACCTGACGCGCCTGGGGCTGGCCGCGCTCGAGCGGCTGCGTGGCGAGGACGACGTCGAAAGCCCGGCCCACCTGCACCTGATCGACGCGCTGTGCCGCGACAGCGGCCTGGTGCCGCCCGAGACTCCGCATGCCGCCGAGGCGCCGAACGCCTTCGAGCAGGCCATGTCCGACGCGCTGACGCTGGGCACCGGCAGCGGCAGCGGCGTCGGCATCGCCACCTGCCTGTCCGGCATGCGCAGCGCGGCGGCGGCGATCCGCGAGCGGCTCTCACGCGAACAGTGGCGCCTGATCGACGACGCCGCGCAACTGCTGGAAGCCCACGCCACCGCCGGGGAATCCGCCGAGGAGCGCGACGCCGATGCGCTGCAGATGCTGGAGCGGCTCAACCTGCTGCTGTCTTCCATCACCGGCGCGCAGGTCGACAACATGACGCGCGACGACGGCTGGCGGCTACTGTCGATCGGGCGGCAGATCGACCGCATCGAGTTCCTCAGCCGCGTGCTGCTGTTCGCCTTCGAGGACGGCGCCATCGAAAAGCCGGATGCCTTCGAACTGGTGCTGGAGCTGTTCGACAGCGCGATCACCTTCCGCTCGCGCTTCCAGCGCTGTTTCGACGTCGCACCGCTGCTGTCGCTGGTGCTGCTGGACAAGGACAACCCGCGTTCGCTGGCCTGGGTCGAGCAGACCCTGCGCGGGCGCCTGTCGAAGGTCGACCGCAACGAGCGCGACGCGCTGTCGGAACTGGCCGACGGCATTCCGGAAATCGGCGGCTGGCCGCTGCAGGCGCTGTGCGAGACCGACGCGCAGGGACGCCACGCCTTCCTGCTGGCGCGCCTGCGCGAAAGCAGCGAGGCGGCCTGGGAGCTGTCGAACCGGATCGGGGAGCGCTATTTCAGTCATGTCAGGGAGGCGGGCAGGGCACTATGGGGGTGAACGGCAGCACGGCGGGCAAGACGCCACGGCGGGGCAGACGGCAAGGGGGAGCGCGCACGCAGGGGGTGGCGCCAGCGCAGGAGCCGGCGGGCGCGGCGGCGCCGCGCCTGCTGCGCGTGACTCACGACACCCGCTACCAATACGCCGCCCGCGTCGAATCGGCCCAGCACCAGGCGCGCCTGCAGCCGCTGGACACCGCGCGCCAGCACACCGAATCGTTCTCGCTGGAGGTCGAGCCGAAGCCGGAGGGACTGCGCACGGAACGTGACGGCTTCGGCAACCAGCGCATCTCGTTCGCGCTCAACCAGCCGCACGACGTGCTGTTCGTGCGCAGCCGCAGCGTGGTGCGTGTGACCCCGTCGCGGCTGGCGGCCGGCAAGCGCGGCGCGCCGCCGCCGGCCGTGGCGGCGCCGGCGGCCGGGCAGGCGAGCACCTGGGAGCAGGTGCGCGAGCGCTTCCGCTATCGCGCCGGGCAGCCCTACGACCCGGCCAGCGAGTTCGTCTTCGCCTCGCCCCATGTGGCTTGCCATGCGGAACTGGCGCGCTATGCGGCGGCGAGCTTCAGCCCGGGGCGGCCGCTGGTGCAGGCGGCATGGGAACTGATGCGGCGTATCCACGCCGACTTCGCCTACAAACCCGACAGCACCAACGTCAACACGACGGCGCTCGATGCCCTCGCGCTGCGCCAGGGGGTATGCCAGGACTTTGCCCATGTGATGATCGGCGCGATGCGCTCGCTGGGCCTGGCCGCACGCTATGTCAGCGGCTACCTGCTGACCCAGCCGCCGCCCGGCCAGCCGCGCCTGATCGGCGCCGACGCCTCGCATGCCTGGGTCGAGGTCTACGACCCGGCCTGGCCCGAAGACGGCGGATGGCTGCAGCTCGATCCCACCAACGACCGCGCCCCCGGCGACGACTACGTGATGCTGTCGGTGGGCCGCGACTATGCCGACGTCGCTCCGCTGCGGGGGGTGGTGCTGGGCGGCGGCGCGGACCAGCAACTGACGGTGGGGGTCACGGTGGAACCGGTCGATGCGGCAGCGGGCGGGGAAACAACGGCCGGCGCGGCCGGCGCAGCGCCGTCCACGGGCGGCACCCCGGAGCCGGGCGGAGCAATGAGAATGGACGAAAAAGCCGTCTGAATCATTTAATTTCAGAGAAGTTGACTGAAGATGGCGGCGCCGACTCCGGGGCGGCGCCCGCCCGGCCAGGCGTCTGGCACGGCGTGCCTCCGGCTGTCACATTGCCGGCGTAGGGTATCGGCGGCCGGATTGCGCTGCCATTGCGGCAGAACCGGCATCCGCCGTGTTAGGCTGCTGGCGTCCGTAATTCAGACAAGTCCTCGTCAGATGTCAGCCATTTGCCGCGAACGCGCGTTGTCAGGTTCCGGATGCTTTTGCCGTTACCCTGGGTGTCCCTCCCGCCGAGCGCGCAGCGGCAATGATGCGCCAGAACTCAAAGCGAACTCTCTCCGATGAAGAAGATCCTGGTCGCCAGGCTCGATTTCCTGGGCGACATGGTGTGCACCACGCCTCTGCTGCGCGCCCTCAAGCAGAAATGGCCGCAGGCCGAGATCCACGTGCTGGCCAACCGCTACAACCGCCAGGTCCTGGACCGCAATCCGGACATCAGCCGTGTCCACACCTATGTCTTCAGCCGCCAGCGCAGCCAGAACGAGCGCAGCGGCCGCTTCGCCTCCATCGTCGACCGGCTGGCGCTGATCCATCGCCTCCGGCGCCAGCGCTTCGACCTGGCCATCGTGCCGAACGGCGCCCAGCACACCAGCACCATCAAGTTCATCCGGCTGCTGGGCATCCGCGACTGCCGCTGGCACACCAAGGAAACGGGCTTCGATGACCGCCGCCCCGGCGACCTGGCCAAGGTCCGCCTGCAGCACGAAGCCCTGTCCGGCTTCGCCCTGCTGCCGGAACTGGGACCGGTGGCGGCTGGTGAACTGCGGCCCGTGGTCTATCCGGATCCGGCCCAGGTCGAGGCCATGCGGGCCCGGCTGCCCGCAGGGCAGAAGCCGAAGGCCGGCATGTTCGTCTCCAACAAGGCGCAGGAGCGGCGCTGGCCGCTGCAGCGCTGGCAGGAACTGGCGGACCGCCTGCAGCCGCACTACGACGTGACCTTGTTCCGCGACCGGGCCGACCCGCACAGCGCCGAACCGGCCGCGTCCGCGCACTGCTGGCTGGCGCCGGCCGGCGTCGATGAACTGATCGGTGCCATGCGCCACCTCGACCTGGTCATCTCGGCCGACTCGGCGCCCGTCCACCTCGCTTCGGCACTGCGCATCCCGACCGTGGCCATGTTCGAGGCGCGTCCCGAGAAGTACCAGCGCTGGCATCCGCTGGGGGTGCCGCATGCCATCGTGCATGCGGGGCCGGCCATCGACACGATCGGTGTCGAGCAGATGCACGCGGCGGTGCGCTCGCTGCTGGACGCGGGCGCCGCAGCGGAGAATCCGCTCCCCGCCGGCGCGCCGGCCGCCGCGCTGGCCTGATCCGGATGGCATGCCGGGCGGCCAATCGCCCGGTCAGCGTGGTTTCCTGCCGCCAATTCGGGCCGTAGAACGGCCGTCCCCGGCCGTACAATCGGCGCCGACCCGACTCCCGACCCGACTCTCCCGACCTGGCCCGCACACGCTGCGCGGCCGGCGGCGCCACGCAGCCCAGCCATATGACAGCCACTTCGATCCCCGCCAGCACCGACCAGGGACTGCCCGCCCGCGGCCTGGCCGTCGGCGTCTTCGACCTGTTCCACGTCGGCCACCTGCGCTACCTGCAGTTCGCGCGGGCGCGCTGCCGTTCGCTGACCGCACTGGTCACGCGCGATGCCACCGTGCTGGCCAAGAAGGGCCGGCCGGCGGCGATGCCGGAACTGGAGCGGATGGAGATCCTGCGCGGGCTTGGCTGGCTGGACGAGGTGTCGCTGCAGCCGGGCAGCCTCGACGAGACCGAAGACGCGGTGCAGTGGCTGACCGCGCTGCGCGTCGACCATGTCTTCATCGGCGAGGACTGGCGCGACTCGGCGCGCTGGCAGCGGCTGGCGCCGCGCCTGGCCGCGCTGGGCATCGGCCTGACCTGGACCCCGCGCACGGAAACCGTCTCCACCACGGTGCTGCGCGAGCGCATCCGCGCAAGCTCGCATTCCTAGGCGGAGCGCAGGATGCTGGCCAGGACTTCCTCGCCCCCCGTGTCGGCGGTGCTGCACGGACTCGGCCGCTTCGGCCTGCATCTGCTGCGCGCCTGGCTCGACCGGCCGGATGGCGGCATCGACATCGTCGCCATCCAGGACGCCCACCACAGCCTGGCGTCCGCCGCGGCCCTGCTGCAGCAGGACGCCAAGGTCTCCTTCGCCGATTGCCGCATCGCTGCCGAGGACGGGGCCTTGCGCCTCGACCTGCCCGGCCGCCAGCCGCTGCGCCTGGCCTACTGGCATGGCCCGGCCGCCGGCTCGCCCTGGCTGGGCCGGGCCGACTGGTGGCTGGAATGCTCCGGCGATTTCGCCAGCGGCGAGGCGGCGCGCGCCTTCCTGCGCGGCCGGACGCGCCGCGTGATCGTCTCGGCCACCTGCCCGGGGGCCGACCAGACGCTGGTGTTCGGCTACAACCACGAGCACTTCGATCGCCGCGCCGCCGTCCTCTCCTATGGCTCCTGCACCGTCAACGCCTTCGTGCCGCTGGCCGCCTGGCTGCATTCCCGCTACGGCGTGGCGGAGGCAGAGGTCGGCGTCATCCACAATGTGCCGCCGCACCGGCTGGCGGGCCACCCGCACCCGGTGCGGCGGCCCTGCACCTTGCAGACCGAGGGGCCGCGGCTGTTGCCTTTCCTGGCGGCAGAGCGCTTTCACGTGGACTATGTGCTGATCCCGTACACCGGACCATCGTTGATCGACTTCCGCTTCGAACTCGCGCGCCCGGCCGCGGCGGCGGCACTGCTGGATGCCTTGCAGGCGTCCTGCAGCACCGGCCCGCTGCGCGGCCTGTACGCGCTCGAAGCCGGCACGCCGGCGACAGCGGCGCTGGCGCTGCGGCCGGAGTCCGCCGTGCTGTCGCGCCCGCTGGCGCGCCTGCACGGACGGCGCCTGGTGCTGCCGGCGGGCTTCGATAACGAGAATTCGGCGGTGCGCTACCTGGACCTGCTCGAGGCCGTCGCGCAACGCGGCGGCTAGCCGCCGCCGGCAATCTGCAAATCGCAGGTTCGTGGTTCGCGGTTCGCGGCGGGCAGCCCGCAGGCTCAGGCGCGCGCGGGCAGGGCCGCCAGCGCCGTCCGCAGGTGACCGGCGATGTGCAGCAGCAGGCCGTCTTCCGGGGTATGGCGCTCCAGCACCAGCCGGGTCAGGCGCAAGGCCTTCTCCCAATAGCCATTGAGCCAGGCGCCGGTGATGCGCGCGTAGGCGTACCACTGCGTCAGGGCCGAAAAGCCGAGCAGGTTGTGCGCGCCGATGATGGTGTCGAAGTCGGGGTCCGGCGTGCGCCAATCCTTGCCATAGAACGCCGCCAGCCAGGACTCCGCATGCGACAGGCGCCACACCGGGCCGGCCGGACCCTTGTGCGGCACGAGGTGGAGCGGGCCGGGGAAGCGCGTGACGCGCTGCCGGGCGGGCGGCGATCCGCCCGCGGTCCAGAAGCCGCCCAGCAGGCCGTTGCCGTCCGGCGCATCGCACAGGCCGCACAGGTCCAGCACCACCTCCAGCCGCGGGTGGGCGTAGCTGGCCAGGTTGTCGATGGCGAAACGCTGCGGCACCGGCTGCCAGCCGTGGCGCAGCAGGATCGCGCGCGCGGCCGGCAACTCCTGCACCGGCAGGCCCAGGTCGAGATCCTTGTCGAAAGGCAGCAGGCGGCCTTCGCGCACCAGCCCGAGCAGGGTGCCGGCGTGGGCAAAGGCGTGCACGCCGCCCGCCGCGAGTTGCGCCAGGGCCTCCCACAGCACGCCCTCGACGCGCGGATCCTCCAGCCGTCGTGCCGCCGGCGGCGGGTTGTAGACCAGGGGCGCCACGCACAGCGCATCGAGCGCCAGCCGTTGCGCCTGGGCGCCGGCCTCGATCTGCTGCTGGTGCAGCAGGGCGGTGCCGAGGAAATGGAGCCAGTACGGGCGCAGGGCAGGGTGGACCGCCGGTGCCGCCAGCAGGCTTTCGCAGGCGTGCCGTACCTCGGCCGCGTGGCCGAGTTCGAGGCCGAGCTGGCACCAGAGGCGGATATCGTCGGGCGCGATCGGTCCGCTTTGCCGCAAGCGTGCGGACAGGGTGGCGAAGCGCGCCGCGCCGGGATCGGTGCCCGCCGGCGCCGCGCTGTCGGGAGTTGCAGCCATGGGTGGAATTGTCGGTGGATTGCTCTGGCCAAGGCCAGCATCGCTCGCCGGCACGCGCGCGGCGGTGGCAGGAAACCGGGCGGTCCTGCGCTTGCCCCGCGCGTGCCGGCGCGACGTCATGGCATCGTCGTCATGGCGTCATCCGCTTCGCATCAGAACGGCATGCGCAGCTTGAGCGAGGCGGTCTGGTTGGTGAAGCGGTCGCGAACCTCGGCATCGTAGCGGACACTGAACTCCATGGCCTTGCTGTTGACCAGCAGGAAGCCCACGCCGCCCCGCATCAGCCAGCGTGCCGGCGGCAGGCCGGGCGTGACGAACTGTCCGCCGCCGCCGACGAAAGCCGCCGTGACCGACGACCGGCTGGCGAGCGCATCGTAGCCGAGGCCCAGGTTCGCGGTGAACGAGGCCTTGTCGGTGATGGCCTGGTTCAGGCGGAAGTCGGTGGACAGGATCAGCTCGCGCGTCGAGTTCCTGCCGACCGCCAGGTTCAGCGCGTCGGCACCCGATTCGGTGTAGGCGGCGTCCTGGAAGAAGGTGTAGTCGGCACGCAGCGAGGGCGTCAGGGTGGTCTTCGAGGCCAGGTCGATGATGCGGCCGATGCCGATGCCGAAGTGGGTGTTCCAGCTGTCGTAGCTGGACGAGGCACGGTTGTTCAGGCCGCCGAAGGCGATGCTGCGCTGGCCCTGGTTGTGTCCGGTGCCGACGTCCGCCTGCACGCTGACGTCGGTGCGGGCATCGAGGCTGTAGCTGCCGTAGCCGATCAGGCGGTAGCCGTCGACACTGGCGCTCTGGCTGGCCGCCGCCGAATTGCCGTCGATGCGGCTGTGCATGTAGGAGAAGGCGGCGCCCACGCGGGTCTTGTCGCCGAGCGAGCGGTCGGCGCCGAGCAGCATGCCGTAGGTGCTGGCGCTGTAGCCCGATACGCCGTCGCGGTCGCCCTGCTTGGCCCAGGAACCCACCGGCTTGAACCAGAGCTGCTTGTCGGTGACGAAGTCATCGCCGGAGGAGAGGCCGCGGTTGGCTTCCTGGCGCGACTGGATCACCCGGTTGGTGGCGTGCATGGCCGCCGTATTGACGCTGGCCATGCCGCCGGTCAGCAGGGGCAGAGTCTGCTTGACGGCGTCGGACACGGCCTGCTCGGTCGGCAGCGTGCCCAGCGCGGTGATCACCGAGGCCATCGCCGCGGGCGCCGCGGCGCCCTGGGCGATCAGGGCGTCGAACACGCGCGCGGCCCCGAGCGCCGGCGTGTTCTGGTTGCTGAGCACACTGCTCACCACCGTGATGGCGTGGCCGGGCGCGGCCGGCGTGTCCGGGGTGGCATCGCCGCCGCCCGCCGGCGCGTCGGTGCACGAGGTGGCGCCGGAGCGCACGACGCACAGGTCGACCGCATTGCCGTTACGGGTGGCGAGGAAGTCGAACAGGGCGCTGTTGTCGGACACCGTCAGGGCGGGACCGGCGACCAGGTTGCCGGCCGAGAGCACGCTGCGCTGCACCGTGGTGCCGGCGACCAGGCTCGGCGCGCCGGCCACGTTGACCTGGAGCTTGTTGCTGGCCGACAGGTCCGCGGTGCCGGTCACCACCAGCTTGCCGTAGGAGCCGTCGTTGCCGATGCCGGTCTGGAACACGCCGCTGGCGGCCTGCACATAGTTGCCGTTGATGGTCGCCGTGGTGCCGGGCGCAACCGCGAGCGTGCCCGCGTTGGTGAGGCCGGCGGACACCGTGACCGGGTTGGCCATGTTGAACGTCGCGCCACCGGCGACGTTGAAACTGCCGACGTCGAAGCTGTTGGCCGAGGTGAAGGTGCCCTGGACGTTGACCACCGAGGCGCTGGCGCCATGCACCGCGCCGCTGATGGCGGCGCTGCTGCCTTGCAGGTTCAGGGTGGCATTGTTGAGTTCGACGGCGCCGTTCAGGGTGCCGCCGAGGTTGATGCCGTGGGTGACGGTGCTGGCCGGATCGATGTAGATGGCGGTGGCAGCATTGATGGTGCCGCCGGCCGGGATCGAGATCGCGTCCACGGTGCTGCCGACCAGGTTGATGCCGACCGCGCGGCCGTTGGCCGACGAGGCGGAGATCGTGCCGTTGTTGGTGATGGCGCCCGTGACCGTGCTGTTCTCGATATCGATGCCGTAGGCCGTGCCGCTGGTCGGCGGGAAAGGGACGATTGCCGCGCCGGCCCCGCCGGTCGCGGTGATGCTGCCGTCGTTCTGGATCGAGCCGACGGTACTGCCGGAGCCGACACGGATACCGGCGGCAAGGCCGCCCGGGGCAGGCACAATCGCCGGGGCGGCGGCGCCGCCGCTTGCCGAGATGGCGCTGGCGGCACCCTGGTTGCTCAGGCTGTCGACGCTGGCGGACTGGATATCGATGCCGATGCCTTGCCCGCCCGCTCCGCCCCCGGTGATGCCGGCCGCGCCGGCGCCGCCGGTGGCGGAGATCGAGCCACCGTTGGTCATGGTTCCCACGTGCCCGTTGCTCAGCGCGATGCCGGTAGCGTTGCCGCCGGCGTACCCGATCGGCATCGGTGCGGGCAAAGCCGCGCCGCCGGTCGCGCTGATCACGCCGCCGGCTTCGTTGGTCAGGGTGGTCACCACGGGCATGCTCGCGCTTTGCCCGCTGAGGCTGATGCCCACCGCGGCGCCGCCGGGACCGCCGACAACCGCGCTGCCGGTGCTCTGGATCGTGCCCTGGTTGTCGATCAGGGTCACGGCCGGGCCCAGCGACAGGCTGGCCACCACGGCGGGGCCGCCCGCGACGCTGATCAGGCCGCCGGGAGCCAGCACGCTGAGGCTGCTGCCGGAATAGACGTAGCAGGTACTGTTGTACGTGCCCGACAGGGTCGGGACGCAACTGATGGTGGCCGATGCCGGCGCCGCGGCGAGCGCGCCGAATGCACCGACGGCCAGCAGGACGGCGGTGGTCGTGGCGCGCGGCACGGAAGGCGGCAGGTGGGAAGCGGCCGTCCGTGCGGAGAGGGGGCGGGCGCCAGTTTGCGGGTTGTGGTGCAGGTTCAGAATTCGATGGCGATGGGATCGCATGCTTGCGGGTCCTGTAGGATGCGCGTGCCGCGCCTGGCTCGGCGCAAGGTCGGTGCGCTACACTGCGGCCGCGTCCCGCGGGCTGCCGCCACGGACGCGGGTCTTGTGGTTCGTTCTTGTGGTTTGTTCTTGTTCGTTGTTCCTGGTCGTTTTTCAGCAGTCGGGCTGGTCCCCTGTCACCATCCGCTCCGGCGCGGAATCCTCACGATGCATGGCACTCTTCGCGGCCTGGCCGCCTGCACCTGCGCGGCGGCGTCTCGCTTCCGGATACGGTTCCTTGTCCTGCTGGCTGCGCTCCCCCTGCTGGCTTGTACGAATTTCTCTCCCGACGCCCGCCGCGCCAGCGCCGACGCCATGGCGCTGGCGCACGGCTGGCGCCCGCTGCGGCTGGCCACGCGCGAGTTCGTGCTGGCGGCCTATGCCCCGTCTCCGGCCCGGCCGGGCGAGACCCTGGCCGTCTATATCGAAGGGGACGGCCTGGCCTGGCTCAGCCCCTCCCGTCCTTCCGACGACCCGACCCCGCTGCGTCCGCTCGCGCTCGAACTGGCGCTGCGGCACGACCGCGGCACGGCCGTCTACCTGGCGCGGCCGTGCCAGTACGTCGAGGCAGCGGAGCGCCGAGGCTGCGAACCCGCCTTCTGGACGGACCGGCGTTTCGCCGACGCCGTGGTCGCCGCTACCAGCGAGGCTATCGATGCCTTGATGCAACGCTTGCAGGCGCGCCGTCTCGTGCTGGTCGGCTATTCCGGCGGCGGCGCCGTGGCTGCGCTGGTGGCCGCCCGCCGCCACGACGTCGTGCGCCTGGTGACCGTTGCCGGCAACCTCGCGCCACGCCAGTGGGCGCAGCAGCACGAACTGGCACCGCTGACGGGATCGCTCGATCCCGGCGACGCCTGGCGCGCGCTGCAGGACATCCCGCAATACCACCTGGTTGGCGCCGAGGACAGCAACGTCACGCCCGAGCTCGCGGCCGCCTTCGCGGCGCGCTTCCCGGCCGGCAAGCGGCCGCCGGTCGAGGTCGTGGAAGGCGCTACGCACACCTGCTGCTGGGCCGACAAATGGCCCGCGCTGCTGCCGCAGGCCGTGCCCTGACGCGGCCGCCGCCCTGGCCCCAGGTCTTCTTTCCCATACATTGCTGACAGGAGCGATTTACGGCCGGCCGGCGCCTTTCTTGAGAGGCGCTGCGGGAGGGCGTCGGCGCTCAGCCGATGCCGCTATGCGGCCCGCTGCCGAGTGTGCGCAAGAGATGTGATGGGAAAGGAGCCCGGCGTGAGGCGCCGGGCCAGCCTTCAGCAGCCGTGAGCGCGGGGTATGGAGTGAGGGGCCGATTGCTGCGGCATGCGGTCCGGGATCAGGGACTTCCCACTTCCGCCAGTGCCTTGGCAAGCAAGGTGACGGCCGGGGATGCCGCCGGATCCCGGTGGGTGATGAACACCATGCGGCCGGAGGCGAATGGTGTGCGCAGGCGTACCTTGCACACCAGCGACATCGCGCTGTAGTGCGACACGGCGCTGTCCGGCGCCACGGCCAGGAAGCCGCTCGCGGCCACCATCGACAGGCTGCTGTGGAATGAAATCGATTCGATATGCGGCACCGGCGGCAACTGTCCGCTGTCGAGAAACGGCTGTTCGAATATTTCCCGCGTATGGGTGCCGCGCGGCGGCAGTATCCATGGACTGTCACGCAGCGCCGGCAGGCTCACGTCGCGGCGCCTGGCCAGCGGATGGTCCGGGGCACAGGCGATCGCCAGGTGCTCGTCCCACAGTGGCATGATGCGCAGCCGCTCCAGGGACTGCCCGGCATGGCCGGCTTCCAGCCGCCCCACCACGCAGTCGAGCTCGCCCCCGGCGAGCATGCCGAGCAGTCCGCTGACGGTGTGTTCCCGCAGCTGCAGCCGCGGCAGGATGCCTTGCCGGCTCAGCGAGGCGACCAGCTTCGGGAGGACATTGACCCCGACCAGCGGCAGTACGCCCATCCTGACCAGCGGGACTTCCGGCCGCTCCGCCAGCGCTTCCCTGGCGATATCCAGCGCGCCCAGCGCGATGCGCAGGCGCTCGAGGGCGCGCTCGCCAGCCGGGCTCAGGCGGCCGCCGCGGGTGGTGCGTTCGATCAGCGTGCAAGCGAAGGCCTGTTCCAGCTCCTGGAGCATCTTGGTCACCGCCGGCTGGCTGATGTGCATCCGCTCGGCGGCCGCGGTCAGCGAACCCGTGTGCGCCACCAGGTCCAGCAGCCGCAGATGGCGGATGCGCAGGCGGTCGAGCCGTTGAGGCAGGGCGGTGGGCGAAGTCTTTGCCATAACCAGCTGTGATGGATTCATCAGAACTGGATAATTGTCCAGAATATCCGGGCGACGCGACAATCGGGCGAAACCATAGAGGAGACCTGAGATGCCTGCATCGACCCGCCGTGCGCGTCGCCGGATGCTGAGGACCCTGCTGATGCTGCCCGTCGCGGCAGCGTCAGGCCTGCCGGCCTTTGCCCTGGCCGCGCAGGACTATCCCACCCGCCCGATCCGGCTGGTGGTTCCCTACGCCCCGGCGGCGGTCCCGATATCCAGGCGCGCAAGCTCGCCGAGGTGCTGGGCAGGGAACTGGGCCAGCCTGTCGTCGTCGAGAACAAGGTCGGCGCGGGAGGGATCCTTGCCGCCGAATCCGTGGCGCAGCAGCCGGCGGACGGCTATACCTTGCTGCTGGGCGCCTCGACCCACGTCGCGCAGAAGCTGTTGCAGCCGGGGGTCAAGTTCGATCCCGCCGCATTCACCCATGTGACGCGCATCGGTATCGCCCCGGCCGTGCTCGTGGTCAGCAGCCATTCGCCATATCGCAAGGTGGCCGACCTGGTGGCCGCCGCGCGGCGCTCCCCCGGCACGCTCAACTACGCGTCGGGCGGCATCGGCTCGGCTGCGCATATCTCGGGCGCGGCGTTCGCGTCGGCGTGCAGCATCGACGTGGTGCACATCCCTTACAAGGGCTCGGTGGAAATCGTCCCGTCGCTGATCAAGGGCGATACCCAGTTCGGCTTTCCCGTGGCGACCACCGCGCTGCCGCAGATCGCCAATGGCAAGGTGCGGGCGCTCGCCGTGACCTCGGCGCAGCGGCTGGCCACGCTGCCCCAGGTCCCCACGCTGAATGAAGCGCTCGGCCGCACCGGCCTGGCGCTCGACGCATGGAGCGGCATCTGGGCTCCGCCGAACCTGCCCAGGCCTCTGGTGGCGCGCCTGCATGCCGCCTTGCTCAAGGCGCTCGCGGAGCCCGGGCTGCGACGCTTCTATGCCGAGACGGGGTCGCTCGTCGAGCCGAGCCCGACCCCGGAGGACTTCTCCCGCCTGGTCACCGAGGAAACCGCCAGGATGCGGCAGGTGATCGACAAGAACCACATCACGATCGAATGAGGCTGCCATGCGAAACACCTGCGCTACCCCGTCCACCGAAGCCTCGGCATTCGCGCCGCTCGCCGGCCTGCGCGTCGTCGATTTCTCGCACGTCATCGCCGGCCCTTTTGCCACCTTCCTGCTGTCCCGGCTCGGCGCCGATGTCACCAAGGTCGAGAACGCCAATGGCGGCGACGTCATGCGCCGCGCCGGCGGTAGCCGCGACGGCTTCGTCGCGCTGAACGCCGGCAAGTCCACGCTGGCCCTCGATCTCTCCAGCGAGGACGGACGGCGCCGGGCGCGCGAGCTGGCCGCCTCCTGCCACGTCTTTGTCGACAACCTGCGGCCGGGCGTGCTCGAACGCTTCGGCCTGGGCTTCGAGGCGGTGCGCGAATGCAACCCGCGCGTGGTCTACTGCAGCATCTCCGGCTTCGGGCGCGGCGCGAAGGCATGGCAGAAGCGCCCCGCCTACGATCATGTGGT
>JABLTH010072294.1_pt1 | contig 14319 bp, 11 predicted proteins | sample 7875711 | NCBI WGS metagenome assembly JABLTH01 (sample SAMN14941262, study PRJNA633318) | bioreactor metagenome | isolation source: bioreactor | place: China | collected 2019-03-05 | reverse complement strand
CGTGCCCCCGAGGAGAAACCGGCATGACCGCTCGCGCCCGCGGCTTCACCCTGATCGAGCTCCTGATCGTGGTCGCCATCATCGGCCTCATCGCCGCGATCGCGACGCCCAACCTGATGGGCGCCATCGACCGCACGCGCCAGACGACGACGATCGCCGACATGAAGCAGCTCGGTAAGGCGCTCGAAGTCTACATGGTGGACAACAACAGCTATCCGCACGCGCCGAACGGCACCGTCGCGGAAGTCGTGAAGCCGTACATCGAACCGCGCTACATGCCCAAGTCCCCGGTCAACGACGGCTGGGGCACGCCGCTGCAGTGGCAGAGCGACGGGCAGGGCGAGGTCTACTCGCTCGTGTCGTACGGCAAGGGCGGCCAGGCCGGCCAGCAGAACGGCGGCGAGACCACGGCCTACCAGGACGATCTCGTGCTCTGCAACAACGCGCTCAAGCAGGGGCCCAAGGGCCAGTGACGCCGCGGGGCGCCGCACGCCCCGTGCTGCCGACCTCGTGACGGGCGGGCCCGAGGGTCCGCCCGTCGTCTCGTTTCACCCCCGCGAAATATCGCGTGGCCGCCTCCCGGCGCTCGCGGTACCTGAACGCCAAACGGTGGCGTGCGGGTCCGATCGGGGAGGCTCGGGCCCGCGCGCGTCCGCGGTGGTCCGCGGACGGGTGCCGGCTCCGGCCGGCCACGTCGACGGGGAGCGTCGCCTCCCGCGCTCCCGCGGGGAGGATCGGTCATGAAGCGTTACGGGATTCTTCTGCTCGCGCTGGTCGCGCTCGCCGCGCTGCCCGCGGGCGCGGGGCGGCTGATCGTCGCCAACGCCAACGACAGCACGGTGTGGGCGTACGACCTGCCGACGGGGAACGTCGTGGGCTCGCAGCACATGGGCGGGCAGGCGCTCGGCGTCGCTGCCGTGGGCGGGAAGATCGCGGTCACGGACTTCCTCGGCGGCGGGGTCACGATCTACACCGCCCAGCGCATCGGGGACTACCTCGGCGTCGGCCGGCAGTCGGTGTCGACCGCGCCGGACCTCGTGAACCCGGAGGGCATCACGCCGGTCGGGAAGAACGGCTGGGCGCTGGTCAGCGACGGCGTGACGCAGGTCGAGGGCCAGAGCGTCGGGCTCACGCTGGTCGACCTGTTCGCGGCGAAGAAGCTCTCCTCGGTGATCATGCCCTCGGTCTACGGTGTCGCGTTCGACCCGCAGACGTTCACGGCCTACGCGCTCGACGGCTTCACGCCCTCGATCTGGGTCGTCAAGCTGAGCGCCGCGGGCCAGCTCACGGACACCGGCGTGCGCCTGCCCGTCTCGGGCGCCGGAATGGCCGCGCGCTACATCGCGCTCGACGCGGCGGGCAGAAGGCTCCTGGTCAGCTACAAGCTCGCCGGTGCGGTCGAGGCGATCGACCTCGCGACGGGGCAGTCCCTCGGCCTCGTGTCCGGCCTCGGCACCGCGATCGGCGCGATCGCGCTGACGCCCGACGGAACCCGCGCGTTCGTGGCGGACTGGGGCACCTCGCAGTGGGCGGTGCTCGACCTGTCGGCGCCCGGCCTGCCCGTCGACACGGGCCGCCGCATCGCCTGCGCCTACGGCGTGCCCAACACCTACGCCGGCACGAGGACCTTCGCGTTCGCGGGCGACGTCATGTACTTCTCGGCGTCGAACTCGAACGTGATCAGCGGACTCGACTGGAAGGCGGAGACGCCGGTGCGCGTCGAATGGGCGACGGGCCTCTCGCCGGCCGGCATGGACGTCTCGAACTGAGGCCGACGAGGTCGAACCGACACGGGCGGGCGACACGCGTTGCGTGTCACCCGCCCGTGCTTCGCGCTACTGGATGCTGGCCTTCTTGATGAAGTCGAGGTCCGGCGCCTTCATCTTCAGGAACGCGTTCCCCTCGCCGTAGATCTGGCCCTGCAGCTGGGTGAGGCTCTCGCCGTACTTCCCGTTCAGCTTCTCGACGACGTCCATGCCCTCGACGACCTTGCCGATCGGCGCGAAGCCCATGCCGTCGAGCTGCGTGTTGCGGTCGCTGAGGTTGATGAACAGCTGCGTCGAGCGGCTGTTCGGGGCGCCGCTCTTGGCGAAGGTCACGTAGCCCTTGAGGTTCTTCTCCTTGACCGGGTCGTCGGGGATGTTGGCGCGCATCCACGCGCGGCTCACGGCCGGGTCGGCCGGGATGCCGAACTGCACGACGAAGTCGGACACGACGCGGAAGAAGCGCGCCTCGTTGAAGAAGTCGGCCTTGATCAGGTTGTAGACGCGGTCCACGCCGTTGGGCGACCAGTCGCGGTGGAACTCCACGACGAACGTGCCCTTGGACGTGTCGAACTTCGCCTTGAACACGTCGGGCGCCTTGAGCGTCGCCTTGGACGGGTCCATCAGCATCGGCTTCCCGGGCGCGTTGCCGGGATCGGCCGCGAGGGCCGGCACGACCAGCCCCAGCACGAGGGTCAACAGGATCAGGTTCCGGATCATGCAAGGCTCCTTGTGTTATTGCGCGTACTTTTCCAGCACCGAACCGACGACGCGCCGCGAGAGCGCGTGGTAACGCGGCCCCGCGGCCGCGAAGATCTCGTGCGCCAGCGCGCGCGTGCGCGGATGGCGCCCGAGGGCCGTGTAGAGCGGACGCAGGTACTTCATCCGGCCGACGCTCATGAGCACCTCCCGCACGCGTGCGAAGACCGGCTCGTAGTCCGAGCCCGCGGCGATCGTGAGCCACTCCACGAGCACCTCGTAGTTCCCGCGGCCGGTGAGACCGAACGTGCGGTCGAGCCACGCGCAGTCCTCGTGCGACAGTTCGCGCGGGAGGTGCTGCAGGAACAGCACGAGGTCCGGCGACTCCCAGCGCGCGACCTCGTCGGGGCGCGGCCGCTCGCCCGCGGACCACGCCGTCCCGAGCGCCCGCAGCCGCTCGAGGTGCGCGGAGTGGAACGCGGGCGCGCCGGCCGGCAGCCCCGGCTCGTGCAGCCAGCGCGCCGCGTCCACCGCCTGCGCCACGCCGGGCAGCTGCTCCTCGAGGAACTCGAGGAACTGCTCGGTCGTCAGCGACTGGAAGCGGAAGCGCCGCATGTACTCGCGCAGGAACGCGTCGAAGCGCGCGCGGCCGACTTCCCGCTCGAGGCGCACGACGAAGCGCGCGCCCTTCTCGTACGCGACCTGCGAGTACGCGTCGTCGGGATCGACGCCGGCGAGGTCCATGCGCAGCTTCGTCAGCGGCGAGTCCGCGCCGAAGCGTTCGATCGCCTCCTCGAGCGAATTCTGGCCGATCGCCCAGCCGCGCGCGGCGGCCTCGGCGCCGTGCAGCGCCTCGAGGATCCGCCGCTCGGCCCACACCGTGAACCCCTCGTTGAGCCAGAAGTGGTCCATCGTCGCGTTGGTCACGAGGTTGCCGGTCCACGAGTGCGCGAGCTCGTGCGCGACGACGTCGACCAGCGAACGGTCCCCCGCGAGCAGGGTCGGCGTGAGGAACGTGAGGCGCGGGTTCTCCATCCCGCCGTAGGGGAACGAGGGCGGCAGCACGAGCATGTCGTAGCGGTCCCAGTCGTACGGACCGAACAGCCCCTCGGCCGTCGTCATCTGCTCCTCGATGCCGGCGAACTCCCACGCCGCCGCCTCGACGGTCGCGGGCTCGGCCCACACGCGCGAGCGCGGCGAGAGGTCGCGGAACGCGAGGTCGCCGACGGCGAGCGCGAGGAGGTACGGCGGGATCGGCTGCGGCATGTCGAACAGGAACGTCCTCGTGCCGGGCGCGGGTCCGGGACGGTCGCCCGCCGGGCCGGCGGACATGACCGCGGTGAGCGCCGCCGGCACGGTGATCTCGGCGCGGTACGGGATGCGCACGACCGGGGTGTCCTGCACCGGCACGACCGTGCGCGCGTGGATCGCCTGGCACTGGCTGAAGAGGAACGGGTGGCGCCGCCCCGCGGTCTGCGCGGGATCGAGCCACTGCAGCGCGACGGCCTCGGGCGACGTCTCGTAGGTGAGCGTGAGCGCGCGCGTGCCCGCGGGCAGGTCGACCCGCAGCCGCTGTCCGAGGATCGCGTCGTCCTCGGCGCTGCGGAACGGCGCCGCGGCGCCGTCCTGGTTCGCGGCGGCGAAGACCGTGAGCGCGCGCGTGTCGAGGTCGAGCGGACCGGACACCGCGTCCGCGAAGTGCAGCGTGGCGCTGCCGTGCAGCACCTTGCGGTCGAAGTCACACGTCAGGCGCAGGTCGAGCCGCGCCGCGCGCGGCTGCCCGTCGTCGTACCAGGAATGCGGATCGGGGCGGGACATGGGAGACCTCCGGCGCACGGAGCGCCCGAGGAGGATAGCGGAACCCCGGCCGAGGCGGGAATCGTTCGCGACTGTGCGCCGTCACCCCGCGAGGACGTGCGGTCCGCCGGGGAGGACGCCCGGCTCGCGAAAAACGGCGCGCGGGGCGGTCTCCCCGCCGGCATCGCAGTTGCAAGATGCACGGGGGGAGGACTCCTCGATGCCCGATCGCGTGACGTGGACCGGCCCGCTGCTCGCTCTCGCGCTGCTTGCGTCCGGCTGCCACACGGCGCCGCAGACCCGCCCGGCGCGGCCCGAAGGGGTCGTGGCGCGCGAGGCCGCCGACCGCGCCGACGAACACGACGGCTGGTGGTCGGCCACCCGCGAGCGCGACGGCGTGACGCTCGCGGTCAACGCGTCCCCGGCCGCCTCGCTGGTCACGGGGGCACCCGCCGGACCCCGCGACCCCGATCTCGTGCCGCTGCTCATCGCGGTCGCGAACGGCACGCTCGACCGGCTCACGCTGACGGGCGAGTCGTTCCAGATCGTCGACGACCGCGGCCGGCCCTACCAGCTCTCATCGTGGCGCGCGACGCGCCGTGCCGCGCGCCGGCAGGCCGCCGTCGACTGGTTCCACGCCGGCGTCGCGCCGTGCTTCCTCAACCTGGGCCCGCGCTACCGGTTCACGGAGACCGTGGACTTCTCGAGCGAGAACGGCGTGGCGCAGGCCTGGGCGCAGCTCCCCCGGGGCTGGGCGGTGTGCAAGCTCATGTACTTCGAGCGGCCGGCGGGACCGCTCGCCGGCCGCGACTTCAGGCTGCGCCTCAAGACGCGCGAGATGGACCGCCCGCTGATCTTCCCGTTCAGGATGGATTGAGGAGCGTGCGCGTGAAGTGCTCGAGGATGCGCCGGAACAGGTGCAGCCGCGCGTCCTTGCCCCCGATGCCGTGGTTCTTGTTGGGGTAGATCTGCAGGTCGTACGGCTTGTCGGCCTTGTAGAGCCGGTCGACGAACGCCAGCGTGTTCTGCCAGTGCACGTTGTCGTCGGTGCTCCCGTGCACGACGAGGAGCGCCCCGGAGAGCCTGTCTGCCGCGTTGACGGGGGACGACTCCCGGAAGCCGTCGGCGTTGGTCGCCGGCGTTCCGAGGTAACGCTCGGTGTACGCGCTGTCGTAGTAGCGCCAGTCCGTGACCGGCGCGACCGCCGCCCCGGCCTTGAACACGTCGCTGTGCGTGAGCGCGTACAGCGTCATGTACCCGCCGTACGACCAGCCCCAGATCCCGAGCCGGGACGCGTCGACGTACGGCCGGGACACGAGCCACGCCACGCCGGCGAGCTGGTCCTCGAGCTCGACCTTGCCGAGCCGCCGCCCGAGGGCGCGCTCGAACTCGCGCCCGCGTCCGAACGAGCCGCGGTTGTCGAGCGAGAAGACGATGAACCCGCGCTCGGCGAGCAGCTGGTGGAACACCGACTGCCCCGTCCACGCGCGGCGCACGACCTGCACGTGCGGCCCGCCGTAGACGTACACGACGACGGGGTACTTCTTCGCGGGGTCGAAGCCGGGCGGGGTGAGCAGCGCCCCGTGCAGCAACGCGCCGGACGGCCCCTTGAGCTGCACGAACTCGGTCCGGCCGAGGGCGTAGTCGAGCACGGGCGGCTTCTCGTTGGCGTCGATCGCGCGCACGGCCTTGCCGTCGCGGTCGAGGAGCCACGTCGACGCGGGCCGGTCCGCGGTGGACCGCGCATCGACGAGGAACCGTGCTCCGGGCGCGACGCGCACGTCGTGCGTGCCGGCCTCGGCCGTCAGGCGCGCGGGCGGTCCGCCGTCGAGCTTGACGCGCCACGCGTGGCGGTCGAGCGGATCGCCCTCGTTCGACGCGTAGTAGACGAACCCCGACGGCTCGTCGACCGCGAGCAGCGCGGTCACTTCGCCCGCGCCCGTCGTCAGCGGGCGCAGCAGCCGGCCCGCCGCGTCGCGCAGCTCGAGCTGCCGCGACCCGCCGCGCTCGCTCGACCACACGAAGCGGCCGTCGCGGAGGAACACCGGGACCTGATCGGCGAGGTTGACCCACAGCGCATCGGTCTCGGTGACCAGCGTCGTGCTCGCGCCGGTGGCGAGGTCGAGGCGCACGAGGTCGAGCCGCGCCTGGTCGCGGTCGAGGAGCTGGTAGGTGACGGCCTTGCCGTCCGGGGTCCAGCCGACGCGCACGAGGTACTTCGAGTCGTCCGGCCACGCGAGGTCGAGCGCGCGCGGCCCGTCGGCCCCCGCCAGCACCGGAACGACGCGCAGCCCGGGCACGGGGTTGGGATCGCCGGGCTTGGGGTACAGCGCCTCGTCCACCGTGGGGTGCACGGGCAGCCAGTCGGTCAGGGGGAAGCGCGGCACGCGCGTCTCGTCGAGGGTGATGTAGGCGATCGCGCGGCCGTCCGGCGACCAGGCGAAGGCCTTCGTGCCCGGGCCCGTCAGCTCCTCCTCGTACAGCCAGTCGAAGCGCGCGTTGACGCGGTTCTCGCCGCCGTCGGTCGACAGCCGCAGCTCGCGGCCCGAGGCCAGCTCGACCGCGTAGAGATCGCGCGCGCGGACGAACGCGACGAAGCGGCCGTCGGGGGAGAACTGCGGCGTCTCGGCCGGCGCGCCGCCGTGCGTCAGGCGCCGCAGCGGGCCGCCCGGAACGGGATACAGGTACAGGTCGGGACCGCCCGCGAGGAGCAGCGCGTCGGACTTCGGCGACCACTGCGCCCCGGCGAGGCGCGGCCGCGCCGTGCGCGCGGCGTCGTCGGCCGCGGCGGGGAGGTCCTTCTCGCCGAGGACGACCGTCGACCGGCCGCTCGCCGCATCGACGACGACCAGCCGCTGCACCGCGTCCTTGCCCTCGCCGGTCTTCTCGATCATCGAGTAGCGCGTGCCGTCCGGCAGCCAGCGCAGGTCCAGCGGCGTGGTGCCGCCGAGCGGGGGATCCGCGACCATGCGTTCGACCGTGATGAGCGGCCTGGCCGGCCGCGTGTCGACGGCGACGGCGGGACAGACGGCGGCGAGCACGACGAGCGCGCCGGACACGGCACGGGACATGGGCGATGCCTCCGGGAGGGGGGAAATCGATTCTACGGTGAGAAGATGGAGGGAAGGAGAGCCGGACCCGTGCCGATCGAGATCGAGCCCGGGCTCGTGATCGCCGACGACGAGGTGACGTGGACGGCCTCGCGCAGCGGCGGCCCGGGCGGGCAGAACGTCAACAAGGTCAACTCGCGCGTGACGCTGCGCTTCGACCTCGCCGGCTCCCGCGGCCTCACCGCGGAGCAGAAGGTGCGCATCGCCGCGCGGCTCGCGAACCGCGTGGCGAAGGACGGCAGCCTGCGCATCGTCTCGCAGCGGCACCGGACGCAGTCCGCCAACCTCGAGGCGGCCTGCGCGCGCCTGGCGGAACTCCTGCGCGAGGGGCTGGCCGAGGACGCGCCGCGCGTCGCGACCCGTCCCACGAAGGCCTCGCGCGTGCGCCGGCGTGACGCGAAGACGCACCGCGCGCGCGTGAAACGCGACCGGCGGCCGGTGGACGACGACTAGCCGCACCCCGCGTCAGCGCGCGAGGTACTCCGCGATCACGCCCTCGCCGGCCTCGCGGAACGCGCGCGACACGCCGCCCACGCCGAGCTTCACGCCCCCGAAGATCCGTGACACCACCAGGCCCCCCTCGAGGTCGTGCCGCTTGAGCAGTTCGAGGAGCACGCGGCCGGGGTGGCCGACCTCGCCGTCGTCCTTCGCGCGCTCGACCACCTGGCCGCCCGAACGGATCCGCAGCGCCCAGCAGTGGTGGACCGCCTTGCGGTGCTCCTTGCGCTGCTCCTTGAGGAGCGCGTCCCACGCGTCCTCGTCGGCCACGGGGGCGAGGACGGCGTAGAAGCGCGAACGCTCGACGGCGGAGCGGAACTCGGTCCGTTGGGCGATGAGCAACGGCGTTCTCCCGCGCGCACGGTACAATCAGCGGGCACTTACCGCGAGGACCTTCGATGACAGCCGGCCGCCGGATCCCATCTCGACTGTTCGTCGTCGCCGTCGTTCTGCTTGGCCTCACGGCGGCCCGCGCCGCCGCCCCGGACGCGTCCGCGGCGCGCCGCAGCTGGCTCGGCGTGAGCCTCATGCCGGTCGAGCTGAACCCGGACGACGCGGCCGGAGCGACCTCCGGGGTGATCGTGTCCGCGGTCGTGCGCGACAGCCCGGCGGACCACGCGGGGCTGCGCGGCGGGGACGTGCTGCGGCGCGTCGCGGGCAACGAAGTGCGAACGCCGGACGACGTGATCCAGTCCGTGCGGCGCCAGGACGCGGGGGCGTGGGTCGAGGTCGAGATTTCCCGACACGGGCAGGAGAAGACCCTGAGCGTGCGCGTCGCGCGCAGCCCCGACGACCCCGCACGCATGTCCGACATCCGCAGGCCGTGGAGCGGCGTCACGCCGATCGACGTTCCGGTGCAGCTGCGCTCGTTCTGGGGCGGTGACGAGGAGCGAGGCGTGCTCGTCGGGGAAGTCGTACAGGACGGACCGGCGCAGCGCGCGGGATTGCAGGTCGGCGATCTCGTTCTCGCGGTTGACGGAAAAAATGTCGCGACAGCGTCGGATCTGATCCGCCGCATCCAGCTCGGCGGCGTAGGCAACACCGTCACGCTCGAGCTGAGTCGTCAGGGAACCATGATCGCCGTCGAGGTCACGCTCGAGGACCAGCCGCCGCGCTCCCCGAAGGCCGAGAAGCGCGGCTGAGCGCGTCGCGGTTAACTCGCAGTTTGAAACACACCGTTTAAAGAACGGGCGTAGACACGAAGAAACCTTGTCAATCAGGGTGTGCGTCGGCGCCGATTGACCCTAGAATACGGGTAACGCAGAACGACGCCGGCCCCGCCCACTCCCCCCCGGTTGGACGGGGTCGGCTACTTTCGTGTCACGGGGCCGCGCCCGTCTCCGGCCCGCCTCGCCGCCGGATCGACATGGTATTTCACGGCCCCGGGCGGGCTCAGCGATCGACGTGCGCCGGGGCCGTTCCCGAGGCCAGGTCGCGGTCGAGCGCCGGCGGCATGTCGCGCTCGCCGGACAGGCCGAGCGTCTCGATCGCCGCGCGCGCCTCGCTCGCCGGAAGCGCCCCGTCCTTCGCGAGCGCGGCGAGTGCCGCGGCCGCGATGTTCTCCGCGTCGACCTCGAAGAAGCGCCGCAGCGCCTCGCGCGTGTCCGAGCGCCCGAAGCCGTCGGTCCCGAGGACGCTGTACGTGCGCGGCACCCACGGCGCGACCATCTGCGGCAGGAGCGCGAGGTAGTCGGTCGAGGCGACGATCGGCCCCTCCGTCGGCGCGAGCTGCGCGGTGACGTAGGGCACGCGCGCCGGCGCCTCGGGGTGCAGGCGGTTCCAGCGCTCGGTGGCCAGCGCGTCGCGGCGCAGCTCGGTGAAGCTCGTCGCGCTCCACACGTCCGCGGCGATGCCGAAGCGTTCGCCGAGGATCTGCTGCGCGCGCAGCGCCTCGCGCAGGATCGTCCCCGACCCGAGCAGCTGCACCCGCGCCCGCCCGGCCTGCTCGGCGCGGCGGAACAGGTAGAGGCCCTTGAGAATGCCATCGCGCGCACCCTCGGGCATCGGCGGCATCGCGTAGTTCTCGTTGTACAGCGTCATGTAGTAGAAGACGTCCTCGTTGCCGCGCAGCATCCGCCCGAGGCCGTCCTCGATGATCGTCGCGACCTCGTAGGCGAACGCGGGGTCGTAGGCGAGGCACGACGGCACCGTCGACGCCACGACGTGCGAGTGCCCGTCCTCGTGCTGCAGCCCCTCGCCGTTGAGCGTCGTGCGCCCGGCCGTGCCGCCGAGCACGAAGCCCTTGCCGCGCGCGTCGGCCATCGCCCAGATCGCGTCGCCGACGCGCTGGAAGCCGAACATCGAGTAGAAGATGAAGAACGGGATCATCGGCTGGCCGAGCGTCGAGGTGCTCGTCGCCGCGGCCGTGAACGACGCCATCGCGCCGGCCTCGGTGATGCCCTCCTCGAGGATGCGGCCGTCCTTCGCCTCGCGGTAGCTGATCAGGAACTCGGCGTCGACCGGCGTGTAGTTCTGGCCCTGCGCGGAGTAGATCTTGAACTCAGTGAACAGGGGGTCCATGCCGAACGTGCGCGCCTCGTCGGGGACGATCGGCACGATGCGCTTGCCGATCTCCGGGTCCTTCATGAGCTTCCGCAGCAGGCGCACGAAGGCCATCGTCGTCGACGGCTCGTTCGCGCCGCTGCCGCGGTCGAACTCGTCGAACGTCGCGTGCGCGGGCGGCGTGATCGGCACGGCGACGACGCTGCGCTTCGGCAGGGGGCCGCCGAGCGCGCGCCGCCGCTCGAGCATGTACTGCACTTCCTCGCTCTTGGGGCCGGGGTGGTAGTACGGCGGGTCGTCGAGCTTCTCGTCGGGGATCGGCAGCTGCAGCCGGTCGCGGAACGTGCGCAGCTCGTCCTTGGTCATCTTCTTGACCTGGTGCGCGACGTTGCGGCCCTGGGCGCCGCCGCCGAGCGTCCAGCCCTTGACCGTGTTGACGAGCACGACCGTGGGCGCGCCCTCGGTCTCGGTCGCGACCTTGTAGGCCGCGTAGATCTTGCGGTAGTCGTGCCCGCCGCGGCCGAGGCGCTCGAGCTGCGCGTCCGACAGGTGCGCGACCATCTGGAGCAGCTCCGGATCGGTGCCGAAGAACTCCTTGCGGAGCTGGTCGCCGGGCTCGATCGCGAAGCGCTGCGAGTCGCCGTCGAGCGTCTCGTTCATGCGCTCGACGAGCTTGCCGTGGATGTCCTTCGCGAGCAGCTCGTCCCAGCCGCGGCCCCAAATCACCTTGATCACGTTCCAGCCCGCGCCGCGGAACACGGCCTCGAGTTCCTGCACGATCTTGCCGTTGCCGCGCACCGGGCCGTCGAGCCGCTGCAGGTTGCAGTTGACGACGAACACCAGGTTGTCGAGCCCCTCGCGCGAGGCGAGCGTCAGCGCGCTCAGCGCCTCCGGCTCATCGCACTCGCCGTCGCCGAGGAACGCCCACACGCGCGAGCGTGCGGTGTCGGCGAGGCCCTGCGCGGCGATGTAGCGGTTGAAGCGCGCCTGGTAGATCGCGTTGAGCGGCCCCAGGCCCATCGAGACCGTCGGGAACTCCCAGAAGTCGGGCATGAGGCGCGGGTGCGGATAGCTCGACAGCCCGCGGCCGGTGGACTCGCGGCGGAAGTGGTCGAGCTGGTCGACGGTGATGCGCCCCTCGAGGAACGCGCGCGCGTACATGCCGGGCGCGGCGTGGCCCTGGTAGAAGACCTGGTCGCCGGGGAAGCCCGTGTCCTTGCCGCGGAAGAAGTGGTTGAAGCCGACCTCGTAGAGGCTCGCCGCCGAAGCGTACGTCGACAGGTGGCCGCCCAGCCCCGCGAAGCGCGCGTTGGCGCGCAGCACCATCACCACCGCGTTCCAGCGGATCAGCCGGCGGATGCGCCGCTCGAGGTCCTCGTCGCCGGGGAAGGGCGGCTCCTGCTCGGGGCTGATCGTGTTGATGTAGCGCGTCTGCGTCGTGGGCGGCAGCCCGAGGTGCAGCATGCGGGCGCGCTTGAGCAGCTTGTAGAGCAGGAACTGGGCCCGCGCGCGGCCGCCGCGTTCGACGACCTCGTCGAGCGAGGCGATCCAGTCGTCGGTCTCGCGCTCGTCGCTGTCGGGGAGCTGGTGCTTGAACTGTTCGAAGATCATGGGGGAGGAGGCTCCGGTGCTGCGCAGGGTGCGCAGGTGGACGAATTTAGCGCACATCCCGGGCCGCTGCCCCCGAACTCGGACGCGCGTCCGTCCACGCCCCGCACCGTTCCGGGCTAACCGTTCCGTTCGCGGGGCCGGGCCGGCGCGGCCCGCGGCGTAGAATGGCGACCCGATGGCCGAAAACCCCGCCCCCGCGCGCGCTCTCGCGCCGCTCGCCCGCGTCCGCGGCACGCTGCGCGTGCCCGGCGACAAGTCGATCAGCCACCGCGGGCTGCTTTTCGGGGCCTTTGCGGAGGGCACCACGCGGCTCGTGGGGCTGTCGCCCGGCGGGGACGTGCGCTCGACGCGTGAATGTCTCGAGACCCTCGGCATCGTGATCGAGGACCGCGGGCCCGAGGTGCTGGTCCACGGCCGCGGCTGGGCCGGGCTGCACCAGCCGGCCACGCGCGGCACGGTCGAACTCGACTGCGGGAACTCGGGGACGAGCGCGCGGCTGTTCCTCGGCCTCCTCGCGGGCGGGCGCGGGACGTTCCGCCTCGGCGGCGACGCGTCGCTCTCCGCGCGGCCGATGCGCCGCGTCACGAACCCGCTCGCACGGCTCGGCGCGCGGATCGAGGACCGCGCGACGCTGCCGCTGGTCGTCGAGGGCGCGCCGCTCCACGGCGCCGACGTCGCGACCGGCGTCGCCAGCGCGCAGGTGAAGAGCGCGCTGCTGCTCGCCGCGCTGCAGGCCGCGGGCCCGTCGACGATCGTCGAGCCGCGCCCGACGCGCGACCACAGCGAGCGGCTCCTCGCCGCGATGGGCGCGCCGATCGAGTTCCAGGGCGGGGCAAGCCCCGCCCGTACGACGGAGGGTGGGGCAGGCGCCGCGGGTGCGGCAGGCAATACGTGCCGCGTCGGCGGCGGCGCGGCGCCGCTCGCGCCGCTCGACCTCGAGGTGCCCGGCGATCCGTCGTCCGCGGCGTACGCGGTCGCTCTCGCGGTGCTCCTGCCGGACAGCGCGGTGCGCATCGAGGGCGTCTCGCTCAACCCGGGCCGCATCGGACTCCTGCGCCTGCTGCAGCGCATGGGCGCGGACGTCACGTGGACCGCCCTGCGCGAGACGCCCGAGCCCGTCGGCACGATCGTCGCGCGCTCCTCGCGGCTCCGCGGCATCGCGGTCGACGAGGCCGACGTGGTCGACGCCGTCGACGAGATCCCGCTCCTCGCCGTGCTCGCCGCGTGCGCGGACGGGCCGACGACGATCCGCGGCGCGGGCGAGCTGCGCGTCAAGGAGTCCGACCGCGTCGCCGAGACCGTCGCGCTCCTGCGCGCCTTCGGCGCCGACGCCGACGAGCTCCTCGACGGGATCGCGCTCGCCGGCGGGTCGCGTTTCCGTGGCGCGGCGTTCGACGCGCACGGCGACCACCGCATCGCGATGTGCGGGGTGGTCGCCGCCTCGGCCGCCGATGGTCCGTCGGCGCTCTCCGGCGGGGAGTGGATCGGCATCTCGTACCCCGGGTTCTTCGACGATCTCGCGCGGATCGCGACATGACCAACGGCCCCGTGCGCCGCCTCGCGCTGTTCGGCCACCCGCTCGGGCACAGCCGCTCGAAGGACCTCTACGCGGCGCTCGCGCGCGCGGGCGGCCCCGCGATCGAGTTCGAGCCCGTCGACGTCACCGCCGACGAACTGCCCGCGGCCGTCGAGCGCCTGCGCGCGGGCGCGTGGGACGGTGCGAACGTCACGATCCCGCACAAGGAGGCCGTGCTCGCGCTCGCCGACGCCGCGGACCCGCCGGCGCGCCGCGCGCGCTCCGCGAACGTGCTCGCGCGCCAGCCCGACGGCCGGCTCGTCGCCGCGAGCACCGACGGCGACGGGCTCGCGCGCGCCTTCGGCGACGTGTTCGGCGCGGCCGGCACGACGCGCCTCTTCGGCGGGGCGTGGCTCGTGCTCGGCGGCGGCGGCGCGGCGCGCTCGATCGCCGAGCGCCGCGCGGCCTTCGGTCCCGGCGAGATCGTCGTCGTCTCGCGCGATCCCGCACACGCCGCGCCCGACACCTCCGGCCTCCCCGGCCGCGTGCGCACGGTCCCCTGGGACGACCCGCGGCTCGCCGAAATCGCCTCCGTCGCGCAGGTCGTCGTGCAGGCGACCTCGCTCGGCATGGCGCCCGCCATCGACGGCCTGCCCGCGCTCGACCTCGACCTCCTGCAGCGCGCCTCGCTCGCCGTCGACATCGTCTACAACCCGTGGGCCACGCGTTTCGCGGCCGCGCTCCGCGCGCGCGGCGTGCGCGTGCTGAACGGCTGGCCGATGCTCGTGCACCAGGCCGCGGCCGCGCTCGCGACGTGGTGGGG
>JABLTH010086798.1_pt1 | contig 14321 bp, 11 predicted proteins | sample 7875711 | NCBI WGS metagenome assembly JABLTH01 (sample SAMN14941262, study PRJNA633318) | bioreactor metagenome | isolation source: bioreactor | place: China | collected 2019-03-05 | reverse complement strand
GATGCCGGCGACCGCCACCACCGCACTGAGCACCGCCTGTGCGCCGGGCTCGAGGCCGGCCAGTCCGCCGAGCCCGCCCACCAGCAGGCCGATCGCGACCATCAGCAGGTAGAAGGTCCCGCTGGCCAGCTCGGCGATCACCAGCAGGCCGGCGGCCACGAACCACGCGTACTCGCTCGTCATCGCGTCCCCTCTTCGCGCAAGAAAAAACCCCCGCCGCGCCGTGGGCGCCTGCGGGGGCCATATCACACCTGACGCAGGGCCGGTGCGTGCCGGCGCGCGAGGCGCCGGCAACTGTCCAACGATTCTATTGTGACGCGAAATGCCTCAGGATGCCAGCTGTTGCCAGGTATCGACCACCGAGTCCGGGTTCAGCGAGATCGACTTGATGCCTTCCTTGGCCAGCCAGGCAGCGAAGTCGGGGTGGTCGGAAGGACCCTGGCCGCAGATGCCGACGTACTTGTCCAGGCGCAGCGCGGTCGAGATGGCGCGCGACAGCATGAAGCGCACGGCCGGATCACGCTCGTCGAAGTCCTTGGCCAGCAGCTCCATGCCGGAGTCGCGGTCCAGGCCCAGGGTGAGCTGGGTCAGGTCGTTCGAACCGATCGAGAAGCCGTCGAAGAACTGCAGGAATTCCTCGGCCAGGATGGCGTTCGACGGCACTTCGCACATCATGATGATGCGCAGGCCGTTCTCGCCGCGCTTCAGGCCATGCTTGGCCAGCAGCTCGATGACCTTCTCGGCCTGGCCCAGCGTACGCACGAAGGGCACCATGATCTCGACGTTGGTCAGGCCCATTTCGTCGCGCACGCGCTTCATGGCCTTGCATTCCATCTCGAACGCTTCGGCGAAATCTTCGGCGATGTAGCGCGAGGCGCCACGGAAACCCAGCATCGGGTTTTCCTCGTCCGGCTCATAGCGCGAGCCGCCGATCAGCTTCTTGTACTCGTTGGACTTGAAGTCCGACAGGCGCACGATCACGGGCTTCGGATAGAAGGCCGCGCCGATGGTGGCGATGCCTTCGGCCAGCTTGTCGACGTAGAAGGCGCGCGGGCTGGCGTGGCCCCGGGCCACGCTTTCCACTGCCTTCTTCAGGTCGGCGTCGACCTGCGGGTAGTCGAGGATGGCCTTCGGGTGCACGCCGATGTTGTTGTTGATGATGAACTCGAGGCGGGCCAGGCCCACGCCGTTGTTCGGGATCTGGCTGAAGTCGAAGGCCAGCTGCGGGTTGCCGACGTTCATCATGATCTTGACGTCGATCGCCGGCATCTCGCCGCGCTGGACCTCGGTCACTTCGGTCTCGAGCAGGCCGTCGTAGATGCGGCCTTCGTCGCCTTCGGCGCAGGACACGGTCACCAGCGTGCCGTCCTTCAGCAAGTCGGTGGCGTCACCGCAACCGACCACGGCCGGCACGCCCAGCTCGCGCGCGATGATGGCCGCGTGGCAGGTACGGCCGCCGCGGTTGGTCACGATGGCGGCGGCACGCTTCATCACCGGCTCCCAGTTCGGGTCGGTCATGTCGGCCACCAGCACGTCGCCGGGCTGCACGCGTTCCATCTCCGACGGGTCGTTGATGACACGCACCGGACCGGTACCGATCTTCTGGCCGATGGCGCGGCCGCTGGTCAGCACCGGGGCGGTACCCTTGAGCTTGAAGCGCTGCTCCACCTTGCCGGCGGCCTGGCTCTTCACCGTCTCGGGGCGGGCCTGCAGGATGTAGATCTTGCCGTCCTTGCCGTCCTTGCCCCACTCGATGTCCATCGGGCGGCCGTAGTGCTTCTCGATGATCAGCGCGTACTGGGCCAGCTCGGCGACGTCGGCGTCGGTGATCGAGTAGCGGTTGCGCAGCTCGATGGGCACGTCCACGGTCTTCACGCGGCCGGCTTCGCCGGGCGCGGTGAACTCCATCTTGATCAGCTTGGAGCCGATCGAGCGGCGGATGATCGGGTACTTGCCCTCGCGCAGCGTGGGCTTGAACACGTAGAACTCGTCCGGGTTCACGGCGCCCTGCACCACCGTCTCGCCCAGGCCGTAGCTGGAGGTGATGAAGACCACGTCCTGGAAGCCCGATTCCGTGTCGATGGTGAACATCACACCCGAGGAGGCCAGGTCCGAACGCACCATGCGCTGCACACCGGCCGACAGCGCCACCACGTCGTGGGCGAAGCCCTTGTGCACGCGGTAGGAGATGGCGCGGTCGTTGTACAGCGAGGCGAACACGTGCTTGATCTTGTCGAGCACGTCGTCGATACCGCTGACGTTCAGGTAGGACTCCTGCTGGCCGGCGAACGAAGCGTCGGGCAGGTCCTCGGCGGTGGCCGACGAACGCACGGCGAAGGAGGCTTCAGCACCTTCGCGTGCCGACACGCGGGCGTAGTGCTCGCGGATCTCCTGCTCGAGGCGGGGCTGGAACGGGGCCGAGGCGACCCATTCGCGGATCTGCGCGCCGGCCTCGGCGAGCGCCTTGACGTCATCGACGTCCAGCGTCTTGAGACGCTCGGAGATGCGCTCGGTCAGGTTGTTGTGGGCGAGGAAATCGCGGAAGGCCAGCGCCGTGGTGGCAAAGCCGCCGGGCACGCGCACGCCGGCTTCCGCCAGCTGGGAGATCATCTCGCCCAGCGACGAATTCTTGCCGCCGACGATTTCCACGTCAGCCATGCGCAACTGTTCGAACGGCAGCACGTAGGCGCCGTCTTTAGCCTGGTTGGTCATAAAAGCCTCAAAACAAAGTAAGAAACCTGTTGCGCGTTCGGCATATTCTTAGTGTTCTGCTCCCGAACAGATCGCTTGGCTAAGCCACCCCACCGCAGCCCTTGCTGCAGCGCACATTGCGCACAATCCACCGCGTAACCATTGCAACGACTGGGATTGTGGAATTGCTTAGCGAAAAGATCGCCGCTATTCTACCGTGCCGCACCGCACTTTCGCGGAAGCCGTACTCAAAATATTGTTCAGATATGACCGAGCCTGAAGTGCCGCAAGCGACCTCGCCCGCCGAGCCTACCAACGGGCGTCCCGCCGTCCGCACCGTCTTCATCGTATCCGATGGCACCGGGATTACCGCGGAGACTTTCAGCCACTCGATCCTGGCCCAGTTCGAGATGCGCTTCCGCAAGGTGCGCATGCCCTTTGTCGACACGCCCGACAAGGCGCATATCGCCGTCGGCAAGATCAACGAGGCCTTCTATGCCGAGGGCGCCCCGCCGATCGTCTTCACCACGCTGGTCAATCCCGAGTCGAACAAGGCACTGCGCCGCGCCAAGGCCATGATCCTGGACATGTTCCAGACCTTCATCGAGCCGCTGGAGAAGGAACTCGGCATCAAGTCGACCCATGCGATCGGCCGCTTCCACCAGAATGCCGACACCGAGGCCTACAAGAACCGCATCGAGGCCATCAACTTCTCGCTGGCACACGATGACGGCCAGTCGCACAAGAACCTGGCCGAGGCCGACGTGATCCTGGTCGGCGTGTCGCGCAGCGGCAAGACTCCGACCAGCCTCTACCTCGCCATGCAGTACGGCCTGAAGGCAGCCAACTATCCACTGATCCCCGACGACTTCGAGCGCGGCCGCATGCCGTCGGCGCTCTATCCGTTCAAGGGCAAGATCTTCGGTCTCTCCATCGATCCGCAGCGCCTGACCGAGATCCGCAACGAGCGGCGTCCGGGCAGCAAGTATGCCGCGCTGGAGAACTGCCGCTACGAGGTCAATGAAGCCGAATCGATGATGCGTCGCGAAGGCATCAAATGGCTGTCCTCGACGCACAAATCGATCGAGGAGATCGCCACCACCATCCTGCAGGAAATCAAGGTGGAGCGGGACAACGGTTATTGAAAGGCCGTTGAACTGCTATTGAACTGCTATTGAACGGCGAAGCCGGGCCCGGCATCCGCACTGGCCCGGCGGCGCGCCTCACCCGCGCCGCTGCCTGACTGCCTCGAACAGGCACACCGCCGTCGCCGCCCCGACATTGAGCGACTCCAGCCCGCCCGGTTGCGGAATCCCCACCTTGCGCGTCACGGCCGCCATCCATGCCGGCCCCACCCCCGCCCCTTCGTTGCCCACCACCCAGGCCACCGGCCCGCGCAGATCCACGTCGTAAAGCTCGGCGTCGGCATGCGAGGAGGTCGCCAGCAGCGGCACGGCCAGCCGCGGCAGCAGCAGTTCCGGCGTGCAGTGTTCGACGATGTTCAGGTGGAAATTGGCCCCCATGGCAGCCCGCAGGGTCTTGGCCGACCATGCCAGGGCGCAGCCGGTGGCGAGAAAGGCATGGGGAATGCCCGCCGCCGCCGCGCTGCGCAGGATCGAGCCCACATTGCCGGCATCCTGCACACCATCGAGGATGATGCAGTCGGTGTCCACGCGCGCAGGCAATTTGCCCTGCGGCGTATCGATCACCAGCATCAGGTCGATCCCGTTGGCCACGGTGGCGATCTGCGCGAACAGCGCGTCCGCCAGCACCACCACCCGTTCATCCGGCACGCGGCGCAGCAAAGGCACGACCTCGGCATGGTCGAAGTGGCGCTCGGACACCACGCACTGGAGCGGCGCGCCCTGCGCGTCCAGATAGGCCTGCGCCAGATGGACGCCGTCGAGCAGCGCCTGCCCGGCCTTGCGCAACTGATGGGTGGAGGTGGTCAGCGCCTTGAGGTGCTTGAAGAGCGCGTTGTCGCGCGAGGTGAGATGCTTCACGGCGGAATCTCCGGAGTTCGGCGGGCCGGGCACGGCAGGCACTCGGCCCGCCCGGCCATCCATCAGGCGGCGCCGGCGCCAGCTTCGAGCGCCTTGCGCACGGGTGCGAAGGAACGGCGGTGGTGCGCGGTCGCGCCATGGCGCGCCAGGGCCGCCAGGTGCTGCGGCGTCGGGTAACCGGCGTGGACGTCGAACCCATACTGCGGGAATTCCGCGTGCAGGGCCAGCAGTTCGCGGTCGCGCGCCACCTTGGCCAGGATGGAGGCCGCCGAGATGGCCTGGACCTTGGCATCACCCTTGACCACGGCCTCCACCGGGAACGGCACCTGCGGGCAGCGGTTGCCGTCGACCTGGACCAGGTCCGGCGTGACGCCACCGGCCGCCAGGCCCTGCACCGCGCGCTGCATGGCCAGCATGGTGGCGTGCAGGATGTTGAGCCGGTCGATCTCCTCGACGCTGGCCTGCGCGATATGCCAGCCCAGCGCACGCTCGCGGATGAGATCGAACAAGGCCTCGCGCCGACGCGCCGTCAGCACCTTGGAGTCGGCCAGCCCTTCGATCGGCCGGGCCGCGTCGAGCACCACCGCGGCGGCGTAGACCGGACCGGCCAGCGGACCGCGGCCGGCCTCATCGACACCGCACAGCAGGCCTGCCGGGGCCTGCCAGCCCAGCTCCAGCTGTGGCGCCGCCGCAGCACTGGTCTTGCGGGTCACCATCAGAGCTGCCCCCGCTCGTGCATCAGCCGGACCACGACCTCGCTGGCGAGTCCGGCGGTGTTGCGCTGCAGCGAATGGTGCATCTGGGTGAAATGCTCACGCAGGAAGGCGGTGTTGCTCTCGTCGTTCAGCTGCAGCAGCGTCTCGCGCGCCAGCGCCTCGGGCGTGGCATCGTCCTGCAGCAGTTCCGGCACGACGAAGCGACCGGACAGGACATTCGGCAGGCCGACGTAGGGCAGATAGCCCTGCCGCTTCATGATCTGCGCGGTCAGCCAGGGCACCTTGTAGGAAATCACCATAGGCTTCTTGTACAGCGCTGCCTCCAGCGTGGCGGTACCGCTGGCGAGCAGCACCACGTCGGCCGCTTCCATCGCCAGGTGCGACTGCCCGTCGACGACGGTCAGGGCCAGGTCCGGATACTGCCGATGCAGTTCCTCGACGATGGCGCGCAGCGGCGCGCTCGCCGCCGGCAGCACGAAGACCAGGTCCGGCTCCATCGCCTGCATCCGCGCCATCGCCGCGAAGAAGGTGGCGCCCAGGTTACGCACCTCGGAGCGCCGGCTGCCCGGCAGCACGGCAACCACGCGGCGTCCTTCAGGCAGGCCGAGCCGGGCGCGCGCGCCCGCGACATCGGGCACCATCGGGATCACATCGGCGAGCGGATGCCCCACGTAGGTGGCGGGAATGCCGGCGCGCGCATAGATCTCGGGCTCGAAGGGAAAGAGGCACAGGATATGGTCGACCGCTCGTGCGATGGTGCGGATCCGCCCCCCGCGCCAGGCCCAGATCGACGGGCTGACGAAATGGACGACCGGGATGCCTGCGCGCCGCAGCGGCACTTCCAGGCCGAAATTGAAATCGGGCGCATCGACGCCGATGAAGCACAGCGGCGGCTGGGCGAGCATCTTGTCGCGCACCGCGCGGCGCGTCGCCAGGATCTCGCGCAGCGAGCCCAGTACTTCCACGTAGCCGTTGACCGAGAGGGTTTCCATCGGCCAGTCGGAGCGGAAACCCTCCGCCATCATACGCTTGCCGCCGATGCCCGCGTAGTCGACCGTGTCCCCGAGCCGGGACTTCAGCCCGGCCAGCAGCTGGGCGGCGAGCAGATCGCCCGACGCCTCGCCCGCCACCATGCCGATGGTGCCCCGCTTGCCGGGCATCTGCCCGGCGTCCTGCCTTGCGCCGACGGCCGTCACCCCGGCCGCCTCAGCGCACGATGCCGCGCTGCGTGGCGGCGATGAAGGCAAGGAAGGTGTGCAGCGGCTGCGACGTGCCGGCATCGGTCTGGGCGGCGAGATCGGCAATCTCCACGCGAGCCTGGTCGAAACTCAGGTCCGACTTGTAGAGCAGCTTGTAGGCCTGGCGCAGCGCCGCGATCTGCGCGGCATCGAAGCCGCGCCGGCGCAGTCCTTCAACGTTGACGCCGTGCGGCGCCGCCTTGTTGCCGTTCTTGTCGCTGGCCGCGATCACGTAGGGCGGCACGTCCTGCACCAGCGCCGAGGCTCCGCCCAGCATGGCATGCTCGCCGATGCGCACGAACTGGTGCACGCCGCTCATGCCGCCGATGATGGCCCAGTCGCCAACCTGCACGTGGCCGGCGATCTGCGCATTGCTGGAGAACACCGTATGGTTGCCGACGCGGCAGTCGTGCGCGATGTGCACGTAGGCCATGATCCAGTTGTCGTTGCCGATGCTGGTCAGGCCCTGGTCCTGCACGGTCCCCGTATGGATGGTGGTGAACTCGCGGATGGTGTTGCGGTCGCCGATCTCCAGGCGCGTCGGCTCGTCGCGGTACTTCATGTCCTGCGGCGCGCCGCCGACGGAAGCATACGGCCCGATACGGTTGTCGGCGCCCACGGTGGTGTGACCGTCGACGGTGGTATGGGCTCCGATGCGGGTGCCGCGCCCGACGCGTACGTTGGGGCCGACGATGGAGAACGGCCCGACGCTCACGTCGTCCGCCAGTTCGGCCTTCGGATCGACCAGTGCGGTGGGGTGGATTTGCGTCATGCGTCCTGTCCTATGGTCTGATAAAGCGCATTCATGCAGGGGCCGCCGGCGCTACAGAGCGCGGCGGCACCCCTGCCCATCAGGCCTCGGCCTGCTTGACGGTACACATCAGTTCGGCCTCGCACGCGACCTTCTCGTCGACGGTGGCAAAGGCCTTGAACTTCCAGATACCGCGGATGTAGCGCTCGACGGTCACGTTCAGGTGGAGCTGGTCGCCCGGATAGACGACCTGCTTGAAGCGAGCGCCGTCGATGCCGACGAAGTAGTACAGCGCGCCTTCCTTGCGTTCGAGTTCCGCGCCGAACGTCAGCAGGCCGGCCGACTGCGCCAGCGCCTCGAGGATGAGCACGCCGGGCATCACCGGCTGCTCGGGGAAATGCCCCATGAAGTAGGGCTCGTTGATGGTGACGTTCTTCAGCGTCTTGATGCGCTTGCCCGGCTCGAACTCGAGTACCCGGTCCACCAGCAGGATGGGATAGCGATGCGGCAGCAGCTTGAGGATCTTGCGGATGTCGATGTCGGCTGCGGTCATGATGATTTCCCTTCGATTTCTTGGGTGTTGCGGTTTCCGGCGCCCTCGCCGCGCAAGCGCTTCTCGATCTGCATGACGCGCTCACGCAGCTTGGAGAGCCCGCGCACGATGGCGGCGTTCTTTTCCCATTCGCCGTGCGGCAGGAAGGGGAAGACGCTGGTGTAGTGCCCGCCGGGTTTCGTAATGGATTTGGTGATGGAGGTGCCGCCCGATACCGTGGTGCGATCGGCGATATTCAGGTGTCCGGCGAAATTGGCCGAGCCGCCGATCACGCAGAAGCGGCCCACGTGCGTGCTGCCGGCAATGGCGGCGCAGCCCGCGATCACGGTATGGGCGCCGACACGCACGTTGTGCGCGATCTGCACCTGGTTGTCCAGCTTGCAGCCGTCCTCGATCACGGTGTCCGCCATGGCACCGCGATCGATGGCGGTATTGGCGCCGACCTCGACGTCATTGCCCAGCACCGCCCTGCCCGTCTGCGGGATCTTGACGTACTCCACGCCAGCGGGGCCGATGTCCGGCGCGAAACCGAAGCCGTCCGCACCGATCACCACGCCGCTGTGCAGGATGCAGCGGGCACCCACCACGCAGCGGTGGTAGATCGATACATTGGCGTAGACCAGCGTGTCGTCGCCCACCTGCGCACCGGCACCGACGAAGCTGTTGGCCAGGATGCGCACGCGCTCGCCCAGCCTGGCCCCGCTCTCGATCACCACATTCGGGCCGATGAAACAGGACGCCGGCACCACCGCATCCGCTGCCACGCTGGCGCGCGCGTCGATACCGGTACGCAGGTCGGCATTGGCCTCGCGGTCGAAGCGCTGCGCGATGCGGGCGAACACGACGTAAGGGTTGCGCGCCACGATCCAGTGGCGGCCCTCGGCGTGGCCCTCGGCGCGCAGGCGCTCCAGGTCGGCCGGCGACACGATCACCGCCGCGGCGGTGCTGGAGGCCGCCTGCGCGAGGTAAAGCGGATTGGAAAGGAAGGAGAGCTGGTCCGGCCCCGCCTGGTCGAGCGGCGCGAGGCCGCGCACGGCGAGGTCGGGATCACCCACAACCTGCGCGCCGTTTTCGGTGGCGAGCTGACCCAGTGTGGGCGTCTTCATGGCAGTACTTCCAGGAGGGAAAAACAGCAGGCGCGAGCGCCTTACTTGCCGGCCGGGGCCGTGGCGGCACCGCCTGCGTTCAGGGCCTTCATCACGTCGTCGGTGATGTCGATGCGCGGGTTGACGTAGACCGCTTCCTGCACGATCAGGTCGTACTTGCGCTGCTCGGCCAGCTGGCGGATCACGCGGTTGGCGCGCTCCAGCACCTGGGCCAGCTCTTCGTTGCGGCGCTGGTTCAGGTCCTCGCGGAACTCGCGCTGCTTGCGCTGGAACTCACGGTCGAGATCGGCCACCTCGCGCTGACGGCGCTGACGGTCGGTATCGGCCAGCACGGCCGTGTCCTTGTCGAGCTTGTCGGCCATGGTCTTGATCTTCTGGGCCATGTCCTGCAACTCGCGGTCACGCTTGGAGAACTCCTGCTCCAGCTTGACCTGCGCCTGCTTGGCAGGCTGCGAATCACGCAGGATGCGCTCGGAGTTCACGGCGGCGATGCGCGCCTCCTGGGCGAAGGCGGGTGCTGCGGCGACGGCAGCGGCGGCCAGTGCCAGCGCGCCCAGGGATTTGATCAATGGGGAAGTGGTTTTCATATAACTGTATCCCTTCTTCAGAATGCCGTACTCAGAATGCCGTACCCATCTGGAATTGGAAGCGTTGGGTCCTGTCTTCCGGTGCCAGGCGCAGCGGGAAGCCCATGCTGATCTTCAGCGGGCCGATCGGCGACAGCCAAGACATGCCGAAGCCGGTCGAGTACTTGAGCTGGCCGAAGTTCAGCGGCGCGCCTTCCTGGTAGACGTTGCCGAAGTCGAAGAACGTGAACAGGCGCAGCGTGCGATCCACGCCCGAACCGGGCAGCGGGAAGATGAATTCGGCGTTGCCGATCATCTTGGAGGCGCCGCCCACCGGGTTGCCGTTCTGGTCCTTCGGACCCAGCGTGCTGGTCTGGTAGCCGCGCACCGAGCCGATACCGCCGGCGTAGAAGTACTTGAACACCGGGAACGGCGTGTTGCCGTAGCCGTGGCCGTAGGCGACCTCGCCGTTCAACGCCAGCGTGAACGACTTCGAGATCGGGTAGAAGTACTGCTGCTGCACGCTGGCGCGGTAGTACTGCGTATCGCCGCCCGGCAGGCCGACTTCCAGGTTGGCCTGGGTGTAGGGGCCCTTGGTCGGCACCAGCGCGCTGTCACGGCGGTCGCGCGCCCAGCCGATGGTGAACGGGATATTGTTGATCGGATCGCCGCTACCCTTGCCGATCTTGTTCAGCCAGGTCACGTACTGGCTGGGCGTATTGACATCGGTGTAGACCTGGGTTCGCTCGAAGCCCACCCCGAAGAACACCGTGTCGACCTCGGAGAACGGCACGCCGAACTTGAAGCTGCCACCCATGGTGACGATCTTGTAGTCCGAGTCACCGGTGTAGTACAGCGGTCGTGCGGTACGGTAGTAGACGTCGGTCGTGCGGCTGATGCCATCCACCGTGAAGTACGGGTCGTACTGCGTCAGCGAGATCGTGCGGAAGGACTTGGCGGTGTTCATGTCCAGGCCCAGGCTGGTGCCCGAACCGAACACGTTGTCCTGCCGCAGGCCGGCCTGCAGCACCAGCTTGTCGGTCGACGAGAAGCCCAGGCCGAGGCTGATCTGGCCGGTCGGCTTCTCGGTCACGTTGACGTTGACGTCGACCTGGTCGGGCGCGCCCGGCACGTCCTCGGTGGTGATGTTGGTGTCGGTGAAATAGCCGGTGCGGTTGATGCGGGCCTGCGATTGCGTCAGCTTCTCGCTGTCGAACCACGAGCTCTCCATCTGGCGCATCTCGCGGCGCACCACCTCGTCACGCGTCTTGCTGTTGCCGATCACGTTGACGCGGCGCACATAGACGCGGCGGCCCGGATCGACCATCAGGGTCAGCGCCACCTCGCGCTTCTCGCGATCGATCTGAGGCTGCGGATTGATGGTGGTGAAGGCGTAGCCGTAGGTACCCAGCAGGTCGGTGATGGCCTTGGTGCTCTGCGTCAGCTTCTCCGACGAGAAGACTTCACCCTTGTGAAGCTTCAGCAGCTTCTCCATCTCGTCCTGCTTGCCCAGCATCTCGCCGGCCAGGCGGATGTCCGACACCTTGTACTGCTCGCCTTCCTTGATGTTCAGCGTCAGGAAGATGTCCTTCTTGTCCGGCGTGATCGACACCTGGGTCGACTCGATGGCGAACTCCAGGTAGCCGCGGTTCAGGTAGAACGAGCGCAGCGCCTCCAGGTCGGCCGTCAGCTTCTGCTTCGAATAGAGGTCGTTCTTGGTGTACCAGGACAGCCAGTTCGGCGTCGACAGCTGCATCTCGTCGCGCAGCGTGCTTTCCTTGAAGGCCTTGTTGCCGACGATATTGATCTGGCGGATCTTGGCCACCGGACCTTCGTCGACGTTGAACACCACCGACACGCGGTTGCGATCGACCGGCGTCACCGTGGTCTGCACGTCGGCGGCATAGTAGCCGCGCGAGACGTACTGGCGCTTCAGTTCCTGCTCGGCCTTGTCGATCAGCGCCTTGTCGTAGTAGCGCGCTTCGGCCACGCCCACGGCGCGCAGCGAGCGGCGCAGGGTGTCCTTGTCGAATTCCTTGATGCCGACGAACTCGAGCTGGGAAATGGCCGGCCGCTCCTCGACGCGGACCACCAGCACGCCTTCCTCGGATCGGATCTGCACGTCCTTGAAGAAGCCGGTATTGTAGAGCGCGCGGATCGCGTCGGCGCCCTTCTCGTCGGTGAAGGTCTCGCCGACCCGGACCGGCAGGTAGCCGAACACGGTGCCCGGCTCGACCCGCTGCAGCCCTTCGACACGGATGTCCTTGACGACAAAGGGCTCCGCGGCCCAACCCGCTGGCGTCCAGGCGGCAATCATGGCGCTAGCCAGAACGCTCAGCGAGATGCGCTTATGTCTGATCAATCTTGATCCCCTCTTTGGTTCCATGCAGGATTGGACTCCGATGCCCCCGGGCTGCGCCTGGGCATCGGCATGCCTGACATCGTCGGCGACGGCTGCGCCGCCCGCCTCTTGTTCTAGCCGCGCCCGAACAGCAGCCGGCTGACGTCATTGAACAGGGCGAGCGATGTCAGGAGCAGAATGCAGGCGATGCCGACCCTCTGTAGCATTGCCTGCCAATGGTCTGGTACTGGCCTGCCGGTCAAAAATTCCACGCAATAATACAGCAAATGACCCCCATCCAGTACCGGAATAGGTAACAAATTCAACACACCGAGGCTGACGCTGACCAGCGCCAGAAAGCCCACGAAGGGCTGCCAGCCCAGGCTCGCGGCACGCCCTGCGTAGTCCGCCACGGTCAGAGGCCCGCTCAGGTTCTGCAGCGAGGCCTGGCCGACCAGCATCTTGGCCAGCAGCTTCAGCGACAGCGTGCTGGTCGACCAGACCTGGCCGGCAGCGCGCAGCAGCGCCTGGTCCGGCCGGTAGCGTACCGTCTCCATTTCCACCGCCTGGCTGAGGGCAGCGCCGAGCTTGCCGGAAGCCGCCGCACTGCCGGTGGCCGGCGCCGTGTCGAGGGTCACCGCGACTTCCTGCCGCTGCCCGTCACGCACGATGCCCAGCGTCACCGCCTGGCCAGGCCGCGCGCGTACCGCGCGGATCAGCTCGCCGGCCTGGGTCAGCGCCTGCCCCTGCAGGGCAACCACCTGGTCGCCGGCGCGCAGGCCGGCGCGCCGGGCCGCGGAATCCGGCAGCACCTCGCTGATGGTGATCGGACCGCCCTGCAGGGCGAGACCGAGCAAGGCCAGCGGATCCTGTTCAGGGTCGCGTCCGGTATCGGGCAGCTTCGGCAGCACCGCGTCCCGCTCCGCGCCGTCGGTGCCGCGCACGCGCAGCACCGCGCGCGCGCCGCCGAAGCCCTCGGCGAACACCGCCATGCGCAGGTCGCCCCAGGAACGCACCGCTTCCGTGCTGCCGTTCGCGCTCAGCGACAGCACGCGGTCGCCGGCGCGCAGGCCGGCCTGGGCGGCCACGCTGCCGGGCGCCGGTGCGGCCAGCAGCGGCGCCGCCTCGCGCATGCCACCGGCGAACAACAGGAAATACAGCAGGATGGCCAGCAGGAAATTGGCGATCGGCCCCGCCGCCACGATGACGAAGCGCTTGCCGACCGGCTGGCGGTTGAAAGCGCGCGGCAGCTCGGCGGGATCGACGGTCGCCGCCTCACCGGGCTCCAGCTCGCGCTCGTCGAGCATCTTGACGTAGCCGCCCAGCGGGATTGCCGCCAGTGTCCACTCGGTGCGGTCGCGCCCCTTGGAAACCCGGCGCAGCAGCGGCCGGCCGAAGCCGATCGAAAAACGCAGCACCTTGACCCCGCAGGCACGGGCGGCGAGGTAATGCCCCATCTCGTGCACGAAGATCAGCACGCACAGGGCGACAAGGAAAGCGATCAGGGTCTGCATGGGCTGCGGCTCGTCACAGGGTTGCGCTTGGCGGGCACCGCCGGCACGGCGTCGTCATCGCTATTGTGGCAGAAGCCAGCTGCGCACCCGCGCATCAGGCGGGCTGCGCGCCCAGCAGCTTGTGCGCCTGGCGGCGCGCGCCGGCGTCGGCCGCCAGCACACCCTCCAGCGAGGCGGCGTCGCCCTCGGCCGGAAGCTCCAGCACGCGCGCCACGACATGGGCGATGTCCGTGAAACGGATCGCGCCCTGCAGGAACGCCTCGACGGCCACCTCGTTGGCGGCGTTCAGCACCGCCGGCGCCACGCCTTCCGCGCGCAGGGCGTCGAAGGCCAGCGCCAGACAGGGAAAGCGCTCGAAATCAGGGTGCTCGAACACCAGGCTGCCCGCCTTGACCAGGTCGAGCGGTGCCACCCCGGAATCGATCCGCTCCGGGTAGGCCAGGCCATAGGCGATCGGCGTACGCATATCGGGGTTGCCGAGCTGGGCCAGCACCGAGCCGTCCGTATAGGCCACCATCGAATGCACGATGCTCTGCGGATGAATCAGCACCTCGATCCGGTCGGCGGGAGCGCCGAACAGCCAGTGCGCCTCGATCACCTCCAGCCCCTTGTTCATCATGGTGGCCGAGTCGACGGAGATCTTGCGGCCCATCGACCAGTTCGGATGGGCGCAGGCCTGGTCCGGCGTGACATCGTGCAGGGTATGCGGATCGCGCGTGCGGAAGGGCCCGCCCGAGGCGGTCAGCAGCACCCTGGACACGCCGCCCTGGCAGCGCGGATCGTCGGCGGGCAGGCACTGGAAGATGGCGTTGTGCTCGCTGTCGATCGGCAGCAGGGTCGCG
>JABLTH010005991.1_pt1 | contig 14325 bp, 13 predicted proteins | sample 7875711 | NCBI WGS metagenome assembly JABLTH01 (sample SAMN14941262, study PRJNA633318) | bioreactor metagenome | isolation source: bioreactor | place: China | collected 2019-03-05 | reverse complement strand
GTGTGCTCGCTGCTGATCCTGAACGTCTCCGAGCCGGCGATGCACCATCTGCTCGCCGCGCCGCTGGGCGCGATCGGGCTCGCCGAGGGCGCCGTGGACGCGATCGCGTTCGTCATCACCCTGGTGATCGTCTCGTTCCTGCACGTCGTGTTCGGTGAGATGGTGCCGAAGAACCTCGCGTTCTCGGTGCCGGATCGCGCGGTGCTGATCCTGGCGACGCCGCTGGTCTGGATCTCGAAGATCTTCTTCCCGGTCATCCGGGCGCTCAACGCCACGGCGAACGGCGTTGTGCGCCTGTTCCGGGTGGAGCCGAAGGACGAGGCCGCCTCGACGTTCACGCTCGAGGAGGTCGCGACGATCGTCGACCAGTCCCGCCGCGAGGGAGTGCTGGACGACTCCGCCGGAACCGTCAGCGCGGTGGTGGAGTTCACCGATAAGGACGCGCGCGACGTGGCGGTGCCGCTCTCGGACCTGGTCACCCTCCCGTTCGGCGCGACGCCGGACGACGTGGAGCGCGCGGTCGCCAAGCACGGGTTCTCGCGCTACGTGATCGTGGACGCCGAGGGCCTGCCGCTCGGCTACGTGCACCTCAAGGACGTGATCCGCTCGGCCGAGGGACCGGAGGCCGCCGCCCGCGCCGGTCACCCGATCCCCCCGAAGCGCATCCACCAGATGGTGCCGATGCAGGAGGACACGGATCTGGAGGACGCGCTGGCGATCATGCGCCGCGCGGGGCGTCATCTGGCGCAGGTGCGCGACGCGGCCGGCCGCACCACCGCGATCCTGTTCCTGGAGGACATCATCGAGGAGCTGGTCGGCGAGGTGCGCGACATCACCCGGCGCGGCTTCGGGCGCTGATCCGGCGCCGGCGACCAGTGCCTCAGCGCCAGCGGGCGCGGAGGTACTGGTCGGGCCAGGCCACGTCGTCGCCCAGCTCGTGCGCGGCCCGCAGGCCGAAGTGCGGGTCGCGCAGCCACTCCCGCCCGGCGAAGATCGCGTCCGCGTCGCCCTTCGCGAGCACGGCCTCGGCCTGCGCGCCGTCGGTGAGCAGGCCCACCGCGGAGGAGGGGATGCGGCCGCCCTGGCGCACGGCGGCCGCGAGCGGCACCTGGTAGCCCGGGTGCACGTCGATGCGCTGATGCGCGACCAGGCCGCCGCTGGAGACGTCGATGAGGTCGGCGCCGTCGGCCATGACCCATTCGCCGACCTGGGCCGCCTCCTCCGGGGTGAATCCTCCGGGCGCATGGTCGGTCGCCGAGATGCGCACGAACACCGGCACCGCGTCTCCGGCCACCCGGCGCACGGCCTCCGTGACCTCCCGCAGCAGCCGGGCGCGGTTCTCCAGCGACCCGCCGTATTCGTCGTCGCGGCGGTTGCTGAGGGGGGAGAGGAACTGGTGCAGCAGGTAGCCGTGCGCCCCGTGGATCTCCAGCACGTCGAAGCCCGCATCCAGGGCGCGGCGGGCGGCGTCGGCGAAGCCCTCGATCACGGCGGAGATGCCGTCGGCGTCGAGGGCCGCAGGCTCGGCGAAGCCGTCGAACGCGATGGCGGAGGGCGCCACCGTGGGCCATCCGCCCTGATCCTCCGGGACGGATCCGTTCTCGGCCGCCCACGGCCACCACGTCGACGCCTTGCGACCGGCGTGCGCGAGCTGCACGCCGATGTGCGCGCCGCGGGCGTGCACCGCGTCCACGATCGGCGCCCACGCATCGCGCTGGGCGTCGTTCCACAGGCCGGTGTCCCGCGGACTGATCCGTCCCTCGGGCAGCACTGCGGTGGCCTCGGCGACGATGAGACCCGCGCCGCCGGAAGCGAACTGCGCGAGGTGCGTGTGATGCCACTCCTGCGGCACACCGTCGACGGCGCTGTACATGCACATGGGCGACACCCACAGGCGGTTCGGCAGAGTGAGGGAACGGAGGGTCAGCGGGGAGAACAGAAGGCTCACGGGACGACGCTACCCGCCGTGACGGGGCTGCGGGCGCGCCGGCGCGCGATCCGAGGGCATCGTGCACGTCGGCGGCATCCACAGCCGCAGCCCAGTACCGTTGGTCCCATGCCTTCTCCGTCCGCCGGCGCGCTCGACGCGCAGGGCCGTCTCGTGTGGACGGGCGGTGACGTCCGCGCACGGCTGCGCATCCCCGGTGCGTCCGACGACAAGCGCACCAGGGGCACGTTCGCGGTGCGCACCGGATCCGACGCCTATCCGGGAGCCGCGGTGCTCGGCATCGAGGCCGCCTGGCGAGCCGGGGCCGGGTATGTGCGGTACATCGGCCCCCGGCGACCGGCCGACCTCGTGCTCGCGCGCCGGCCGGAGACTGTCGTGGCCGAGCCTGCGTCCGTCTCCGCGGTGCACGCCGATGCCTGGGTGATCGGCTCCGGAACCGACCCCGCGCTGCGCCCGCCGGAGGAGACCGCCGCGCTGCGGCATCTCCTCGCCGGTGCCGTGCCGGTCGTCGTGGATGCGGGCGCGCTCGATCTTCTCCCGGCCGACGCCCCGGTGATCGCCACCCCGCAGGAGGGGGAGTTCGCCCGGCTGCGCGCGCGCCTCGGCCTGGCGCCGGAACGCGCTGAGGCGCTGCAGGATCCGGCACGGCGCGCCGCCGCCGTGCGCGAGACGGCCGACGCGCTGGGCGGCACCGTACTGCTGAAGGGCGCGACCACCCTGGTCGCAGGCCCCGGAGCCGCGCCCGTGATCGCCATCGATGCCGGCACCGGCTGGCTCGCCGCCGCGGGGACGGGGGACGTGCTCGCGGGCGTTATCGGTGCGCTCGTCGCGGCCGACCGGGCCGCAGGGCGCGGGTCTTCGCCGGCGGCGCTCGCCGCGTCGGCGGCCTGGCTGCACGGACGAGCCGGACGCCTCGCCGCCCACGTGGGCGCCGGCCGCCCCGGCCGCCCCCTCGTCGCCTTGGACGTCGCCGAGGCGCTGCCGGCGGCGATCGCCGAAGCGCTGGCCGACGATGTCGACGACATGCACGACCACCGGACCGAGGAGGACCACGCGTGAGCGCTGCCGAGCCGACGGGCGCGACCCGTGCCGAGACGAGCGGGGGAGCGGTGGCGCGAGGCGCCGCCGTCGTGCGCGGGGCGGGACTGCCGCTGACCCTGCTCTGGGTCGCCTTCGCCGTCGCCCACGTGTACGTCGCCACGATCGGCTGGCGGATGCCCGCGCTGCCGATGGGCGACACGGTGTTCGTCTACGAGCCGTGGTCGCGCAATGCGCTCGGAGGCGGCGCGATCGTGGGCGTCACGGAGAGCTGGGTCTACCCGCAGCTCGCGCTCCTGCCCATGCTCGTCGCGCAGGGGATCTCGCAGCTCATCCATCCGCTGTTCCCCGGCGCCTACGCGGTCGGATCCGCGAGCTACGTCGTGGCGTGGTCGATCCTGATCACCGCGCTCGACGCGGTCGGCTTCGCGTTCCTGCTCGGCGGCGCGAAGGCGCGGCGGAGCCGGATCCGGCGGCACGCCGGGCTGTTCTGGATGGCGGCCCTCGTGCTGCTCGGGCCGATCGCGATGTTCCGCATCGACGCGGTCACGGTGCCGATCGCCATCATCGGCGGCCTGTGGCTGTTCTCCCGGCCCGCGGTCGCGAGCGCCCTGTTCACGATCGGCGCCTGGATCAAGATCTGGCCCGGCGCGCTGTTCGTCGCGGCTCTCGCGCTGCTGCGAGGCCGGATCCGGATGATCGTCTCCGCGGCGATCGTCACTTTCGTCGTCGTCCTCGGGCTCGTGCTGCTGGGCGGCGGGAAGAACCTCCTCGGCTTCCTCAGCCAGATGAGCGGCCGCGGTCTGCAGATCGAGGCCGTCGGAGCCACGCCGCTGCTGTGGCTCACCCAGGTCGGCGTGACGCGCATCGAGTACGACCGGCAGATCCTGACCTTCCAGCTCGCCGGCCCCGGGGTCGACCTCGTGGCGGCCGTGCTCACGCCCCTCATGGCCCTCGCCGTGCTGGCGATCGCCGCCCTGGCCCTGTGGAAGCTCCGCGCCGGAGCCTCCGCGCGCCGGCTGCTGCCCGCGACCGCGCTCGCGCTCGTGACCGTGCTGATCGCGTGCAACAAGGTCGGATCCCCGCAGTTCCAGGTGTGGATGCTCGCACCCCTGGTGCTGTGGTGGCTGTTCGACGGGCCCCGCGTGCGGGTTCCCGCGATCCTCGTCCTGATCGACTACGCGCTCACCCAGGCGGTCTACCCGGTGGTGTACGACCAGCTGCTGGCCGCGCAGGCGCTGCCGATCGCGCTGCTGAGCGCCCGCAACATCCTCGTCGTGGTCATCTGCGTGGTCGCGATCCGGGCGATCGTGCGCACGCCGATCGCCGTCCCTGCCGTCACCGAAACCCGGAGGTCCTGATGCTCGTCGCCTTCTCCGTCGCTCCCAGCGGATCCGCCCCCGACCGGCCCGAGAGCGCCGACGCCTCGGTGCACGACGCGGTCGCCGCCGCGGTCGCCGTCGTGCGCGCCTCCGGGCTCGCGCATCGAACGACCAGCATGTTCACCGAGATCGAGGGTCCCGACTGGGACACGGTCATGGACGTCGTCAAGCGTGCGACCGAGGCCGTGATGCCCTTCGGATCCCGGGTGTCGCTCGTGCTCAAGGCCGACATCCGCCCCGGCTACAGCGGCGAGATCGACGGGAAGATCGCGCGGCTCGAGCGTGCGATCGAGGACGGCGGCGCCCTCTAAGCTGGGGGGATGAAACCCTCGAGCCTCTCGAGGGGTGCGGCGATGCGGGCGCTCCTCTCCCTCGCCATCGGCAGCTTCGGCATCGGCATGACCGAGTTCGTCGCCATGGGCCTGCTGCCCAACATCGCGCAGGATCTGCTGCCCGAGCTGTGGGCGCAGAACCCCGACGAGGCGATCGGCCGCGCCGGCATCCTCGTCTCGCTGTACGCGCTCGGCGTCGTGCTCGGAGCCCCCACGATCGCGGGTCTCGTGGCCCGGTTCCCGCGACACCGGGTGATGGTCGGCCTCGCCATCGCCCTCACGCTCGGCAACGGGCTCGCGGTCGTCCTGCCGACGTTCGAGACGGTGGGCCTCGCCCGTTTCATCGCCGGGCTCCCGCACGGCGCGTACTTCGGCATCGGCGCCCTGGTCGCCTCCGACGTGCTCGGCCCGGGCAAGCGCGCGAAGGGCGTCGCGTTCATCCTCACCGGCCTCACGATCGCCAACGTAGTGGGCGTGCCCGCCGGCACGTTCCTCGGACAGCACGTGGGCTGGCGCAGCGCCTTCCTCGTCGTCACGATCGTCTTCGCGCTCGCGACCGTCTGCATCGCCCTCTTCGTACCGCAGCACGCGGGGGATCCGGAGCGCACCTTCCGGGCCGAGCTGCGCGTGTTCCGCCGTCCGCAGGTGTGGTTCGCGCTCGCCACGGGGGCGATCGGCTTCGGCGGCTTCTTCGCGGTGTACAGCTACATCGCCCCCGTCGTCACCGAGCGCGCAGGCGCGCCGGAGTGGATGGTCCCGATCACGCTCGTCGTGTTCGGGCTCGGCATGACGATCGGCAACCTGCTGGGCGGCGTCTTCGGCGACCGCAACCTGCGGCTCACGCTGCTCGTCGGCCTCGCCGCGATGGCCGTGGTGCTCGTGCTGCTGGCGGTCCTGTCGTTCTCGATCTGGCTGCTCGTGCCGCTGTCGTTCGTGATGGCGCTGCTGTCGTCCATCCTGAGCCCTGCCATCCAGACCCGGCTCATGGAGGTCGCGGGCGACAACCAGTCCATCGCCGCGGCGTTGAACCACTCCGCGCTGAACATCGGCAACAGCCTCGGCGCGTTCCTGGGCGGACTCGTGATCGCCTGGGGCTGGGGCTTCGCCGCGCCGTCCTGGGTGGGTGCCGGGCTCGCCGTCCTCGGCCTCGGCATCGCGCTCGCGTCGTACGCGGTGCAGCGCCGGTACCACACCGAGACCGGATCCGTGCGGGTGCGCGACCTGGCGTAGGCCGTCAGACCGCTCGCCGCGGGGATCCGGCGCACGCCCTAGCATGGGCGGATGAGCGTCGACGAGGACGAGGACCTGCCCGTCGCGGGAACCGCGGTGATCCTGCGCGACGCACCGCGAGGCGTCGAGGTGCTGCTGCTGCGCCGGCCGGATCGCGGCTCGTTCGCGGGCGCCTGGGTGTTCCCGGGCGGCATGGTCGACCCCGGAGACCGCGTGACTGGCGCGCCCGAGCAGGAGGACGCGGGCCGTGCCGCAGTGCGCGAGACCGCGGAGGAGGTGGGACTCGAGCTCGAGCGCCTCGTGCCGCTGTCGTGCTGGGTGCCGCCGGCGGGCATCCCCAAACGCGTGCGCACCTGGTTCTTCCTCGCTCCGGATCCGGGCGACGCGATCCGTCCGGCGCCCGACGAGGTCGTGGAGACACGGTGGTTCGGGCCGGAGTCGGCGCTCGCGGCGCGGGACGCCGGGGAGATCGCGCTCAGGCCGCCGACCTGGCGCACGCTGCACGCGCTGCGCAGCGCGACGGACGTCGAGGATGCTCTGGCGCGCGTCCCGGATCCGCGCGTCTTCCGCACCCGGATGCAGCGCACGGCCGCGGGAATCCTCTTCTTCTGGGACGGCGACGAGCTCGCCGGAGCGCCGGTCGGCTCGCGGGAGCGTCTCATCGCGGAAGACCCCGCCTGGCGGCTCGAGAGCCTCTGATCGCGGAGCCGGCGACGGCGCGGATCCGTTCCACCGGACGTTCCGCCGGCCGCCTCGCCGGGCGGATCAGGATCCGAGCAGCCGCTCCAGATGCATGCCGACCTCGTCGGTCTCGATGAGGAAGCCGTCGTGGCCGAAGTCGCTGGAGAGCACGACCGCCTCGTTGCCGTCGAGGGTGCACGGGATCCCGCGCGCGATGCGATGCTGTCCGTCGACCGGGAACAGCCGGTCGGTGTCGATGCCGAGCACGAGGGTGGTCGCGGTCACGCGCTTGAGCGCGTCCTCGACGCCGCCGCGGTCGCGTCCGATGTCGTGCGAGTTCATCGCCTCCACAAGCGTCAGGTAGCTGTTGGCGTCGAAGCGGCGGGTGAACTTGTTGCCGTGGAAGTCGAGGTAGCTCTCGACCGCATAGCGCCCCCCGTGGCCGAGCGGGGACACATCCGACTGCCAGGAGCGCTGGAACCGCTGATTGAGCTCGATCGGGCTCCGATAGTTCAGCAGCGCCATCCGCCGGGCCAGGGCGAGCCCGCGGTGCGGTCCCTCGCCCACCGGGGCGTCGTAGTACTCGCCGCCCGCGAAGCGGGGATCCATGCGCACCGTCTCGAGCTGCACGAAGTTCAGTGCCAGCTGATCGGCGGTGGTCACCGGGGGAGAGGACAGGATCGCGAGACGCTCGACGCGCGCCGGCTGGCCGACCGCCCACTCGAGGGCATGCATGCCGCCCATGGACCCGCCGATCACCGCGCCCCAGCGTTCGATCCCGAGGGCGTCCGCGAGGAGCACCTGCGCGGCGACCTGATCGCGGATGGTGAGGTAGGGGAAGCGCGATGCCCATTCGTAGCCGTCGGGGGCGATGCTCGCCGGCCCCGTGGAGCCCTGGCAGCCGCCGAGCATGTTCGGGGCGATCACGAACCACCGATCGGTGTCGATCGCGCGGCCGGGACCCACGATGTCGCCCCACCAGCCGCTCGTCGCGTGCCCGCGGCCGGCCTCGCCGACCACGTGGCTGTCGCCGGTGAGGGCGTGCAGGACGAGCACCGCATTGTCGCGGGCGGCGTTGAGGCGGCCCCAGGACTCGTACGCGATCCGGATCAGCGGAAGCTCCTCGCCGCCCTCGGTGCGGAACGGGCCGAACGCCTCGAACAGCCGATCCCCGGCCGGGTCCCCGTCCCGCCAGGCGCCGGTGGCGGGCGGGCGGGCGCGCAGCAGGCGGGCGTCCGCCTCCGAGACGCGCGCCGAGGGCACCGTGTCCTCCGAGGTGGTCTGCCAGTCCATGGATCCATTCTCCCGGGTGCGAACCGCCGAGCGCGGAAGGTTACGGTTCGGGGCGGTCATCCGCGATCGCGCGCTTTCCTTCCCGCAGGGGGGACTTTCCCTCCCCACAGGGGGTCTTTCCCTCCCCGCAACGACTTTCCCTCCCCGTATGGACGTGTGCCAGGGGAGGGAAAGTCAGACCGCGGAGGGGAATGCGAGCTGCGCCCGGGCGGTTCAGCCGGGCGGACGCAAGCCGAACTGCGTGAGGCGTCGGCCCAGGATCTCGGCCGTCCGGATGTGCGTGCTGTCCCAACGCGCGAAGCGCCAGCCGGTGACGCCGCGCACATCGTCCTCGCGCCGCTTCTCATCGAGCACGATGACCTCCGCAGTGCGCCCGCTGCGGAGGTCGTCGTCGAGATACTTGCCCCGGCCGTCGAATTCTCCGAACACCTTCGAGCCCGGAAAGCCGAAGTCCAGCCAGTATCTGTCACCGTCCGCACCGGTGACCGGAACCTGGAGGAGCACATCGCGAAAACCGAGTCGCTGCAGTTGCAGCCGGCTGACGCTTTCGCCCGGCAACTGAGCGCGGCCGTCGGAGAACGCGAGCAGTTCGCGGGCGCGCCGAATCCCCCAGGCCCGGCTCGCGGAGGTGCGATGGTGCATCCGTGCCTGCCATAAGGCGGCGCGATCCGGATCGAACTCGTGCCCGTCGACCGTTTCCCGACGTTGCGCGGCGTCGGCTGCGCACAGCGCCGCTTCAGTAGGGAGGGTGCACGCCAGATCCAGCACTGTGCGGTCGAGTGAGGTGCAGAGCATGCCGTCGATGTCGACGACGTCGTCTTCGCCGAGAGCGACCTCATGCTGCCGAACCCTCGCCCGCGTGCGGCCGTGATGTGCGCCGGTCGCCACCGTGTGCACGATCGCCGGACGGAGGCGGTAGAGCGGCAAGCCGTGCAGCACGGCTGCAGACGGACCCCAGAAGACCGTGCCGCGGTCGTTGAGGTTCCTGGCCGCGGCGACTGTTTGGACGAGATGTCGGCCTTCGGTCCACAGGCCTTCGTACGCGCTCGCGTCGACATAGCAGTCGCGTCGCAGTCGCAGCAACGCGCCTGCCGCGAGTGCTGCCTCGATCGCGCGGTCAGTCGTCCCGGAGGACTGCAACTGTTCGCGAGAGTGCACGAGGGCGCGGGCGTCGGCGATGCCGAGGGTCTTCGTCATGCCGAGATTGTGAGTGTGCGGCGCCGGCCACGGGATCCGGAGCACGCAACCGGTGCAGATCCTCGCAGGACCTGGTCATGTGCGGACGGGCGTCCGATCCTGTCCTCCGCCCTCGACGGGAAAAACTCTCCCTCCCCGCAGCATCGTTCCCTCCCCGCAGTTGCGTCAGCCGGCGGAGGGAATGGCACCCAGGGGAGGGAAACGCTGGGGAAAGGGCACCCCGGGGAGGGAAACGCTGGGGAAAGGGTGCCCTGGGGAGGGAAACGCTCGGGAAGGGCACCCCGGGGAGGGAAACGCGGGCGGGACCGGGGCGAGAGCGGGCGAGACCGGGCGTGCGCGGGCGAGACCGGGCGCGCGCGGGACGCGGCCCGACGCACGGAACCGCCCCGGATCGCGGGATCCGGGGCGGTTCCGTCTCTGAGGAGGAGTCGTCAGGCGCGGGCGGCCTCGGAGACCTTGCGCGCGGCGGCGAGGGCCTGGTCCAGGTCCGCCTTGAGGTCGTCGATGTTCTCCAGGCCGACCGACAGGCGCACGAGACCCGGGGTCACGCCCGTGGTGAGCTGCTGCTCGGGCGTGAGCTGCGCGTGCGTGGTGGACGCCGGGTGGATGACCAGCGAGCGCACGTCGCCGATGTTCGCGAGGTGGCTGAACAGGGTCAGGCTGTTCACGAACTCGCGGCCCGCGTCGACGCCGCCCTTCAGCTCGAAGGAGAGCACGGCGCCCACGCCCTTCGGGGCATAGGTGTTCGCGGCGGCGTACCACGGCGAGGTCGGCAGGCCGGAGTAGTTCACGCTCGCGACGTCCTCACGGGCGTCGAGCCACTCGGCGATCTCCTGCGCGTTCTGCACGTGGCGCTCGATGCGCAGCGACAGCGTCTCGATGCCCTGGATGAGGTTCCAGGCGCTCTGCGGCGCGATCGCGGAGCCCAGGTCGCGCAGCAGCTGCACGCGGGCCTTGATGATGTAGGCGAGGGCGTCGCCGACCGCGGCCGTGTAGCTGGCGCCGTGGTAGGAGGGATCCGGCTCGGTGAGGCCGGGGAACTTCTCCACGTTCTGCGACCACGCGAACTTCCCGCCGTCGATGATCGCGCCGCCGATCGTGGTGCCGTGGCCGCCGAGGAACTTGGTGACCGAGTGCACGACGATGTCGGCGCCGTGCTCGAACGGACGGATCAGGTACGGCGTCGCGATCGTGTTGTCGACGATGAGGGGCACGCCGGCCTCGTGCGCGGCATCGGCCACGCCGCGGATGTCGAGCACGTTGATCTGCGGGTTGCCGATGGTCTCCGCGAAGAACAGCTTGGTGTTCGGGCGGACCGCGCGGCGCCACTCCTCGATGTCGTCCTGGTTCTCGACGAACGTGACCTCGATGCCGAGCTTGGCGAGCGTGTACTTGAAGAGGTTGTAGGTGCCGCCGTAGATCGAGGACGAGGACACGAAGTGATCGCCGGCCTGCGCGATGTTCAGGATGGCGAACGTGGAGGCGGCCTGTCCGCTGGAGAGCACGAGGGCCCCGGTGCCGCCCTCGAGCGCGGCGAGACGCTGCTCGAGCACGTCCTGCGTGGGGTTCTGGATGCGGGTGTAGATGTTGCCGAACTCGGCGAGGGCGAAGAGGTTCGCCGCGTGGTCCGCGTTGTCGAACACGTAGGAGGTGGTCTGGTAGATCGGCGTCGCACGAGCCTTGGTGACGGGATCGGGCGCGGCGCCGGCGTGGATCTGCTTGGTCTCGAAGCGCCAGTTCTCGGCAGCGGTCATGATGTCTCCTTTGAGATGAGCGACACCGAACCGCGTCGCAGGGGGGGAGGGCCGGTCTCTCGACAGGGTGGGGATCGCGGCGTTGCATCGAGAGTACGAACCCGCGGACCCTGTCAACAAGGCGGGGGAAATGTGACGTAACAGCCCGATCCCGTAGCGTTGTGGCATGGCGACCAGCATTCCCCCGGCGGCAGAGCCGCTCGGCAGCACCTCGGCGGCAGCGCATCGGCGAGCGGTGGTGACGGGAGCGAGCACCGGGATCGGCGAGGCGACGGTACGCGCGCTCCGCGCGAGCGGCTGGGACGTCGTCGGCGTCGCACGCCGTGAGGACCGGCTGCAGGCGCTCGCCGCGGAGACCGGATCCGCCGCGTACGCGGCCGACCTCACCGATCCCGAGCAGGTCGCCGGACTCGCGGCGCACCTGGCCGCGACCGGCCCGCTGCACGCGGTCGTGCACGTCGCCGGCGGTGCCCGCGGCACCGAGCGGGTCGAGGACGGATCCGCGGAGAAGTGGCGGTGGATGTTCGAGGCGAACGTGCTGGCCGTCCAGCAGCTCACGGCGGCGCTGCTGCCGCAGCTGCGCGCCGCGGCAGCCGGCGGAGGGCACGCCGATCTGCTGTTCCTCACCTAGACCGCGGCCCGGCAGGGCTATCCGGGCGGATCCGGATACAACGCCGCGAAGGCCGCGGAGGCGATGATCCCGCAGGTGCTGCGCCAGGAGCTGAACGGCGAGCCGATCCGGGTGACCGAGATCGCGCCCGGCCTCGTGCACACGGAGGAGTTCGCGTTGCGCCGCCTCGGCGGCGACGAGGTGGCGGCCGAGGCCGTCTACGCGGGCGTCGAGGCGCCGCTGGTGGCCGAGGACGTGGCGGATCTGATCGCCTACGCGCTCAACGCCCCCGCGCACGTCAACCTCGACCTCGTGGTGATCCGTCCGGTCGCCCAGGCGGCTGCGCATCTGCTCGCGCGCGGACCGCTGCGCCCGCGCGGGGAGGACTGACCATGGGGGTGCATCTGGTCGGCGGCGGCTTCGGCCGCTCCGCGTTCGCTCCGTTCACGGCCGAGGCGCAGGCGTTCGCGTCCGCGCAGGGCGCCGCGACGCCGCGCGTGGCCGTGGTCACCGTGCGCGAGGACGCGGATCCTCGCCACTCCGAGGACCTCGTCGCGGCGCTCACCGCCGACGGCGCGGTCGAGCTGGACACCCGCGTGACGACCGTGGGGCTGACGGATCTCGTGGACCCGGCGATCTTCGACGGCGTCGACGCGATCGTGATCGGCGGGGGACTCACGCCCGCCTACCACGCGGCCCTCGAGGGCTGCTTCGACGTGATCCGCGCCGCGGTGGAGGCCGGAACGCCGTATCTCGGCTTCTCGGCGGGCGCGATGATCGCCGCCGAGAGCGCGATCCTCGGCGGCTGGCGCATCGACGGCGTCGCGGTCGCGCCCGAGGAGACGGCGGAGGATCTCGACGAGATCACCGTGGGCGCCGGCATCGGCCTGGTCGACGTGTCGGTCGACGTGCACGTCGCCCAGTGGGGCACCCTTTCCCGGCTGATCGCGGCGACGGAGGCGGGCGCCGTCGACGGCGGTCTGGGCATCGACGAGAGCACCGTGCTCATCGCGGACGCCCACGGCCTGCGCATCGCGGGCGCCGGCAGCGTGTGGCGCGTCTTCCCCGGATCCGACGGCGTGACCGTCTCGAGCGACCGGGCCGCCCTCTGATGCCGAAGTCGCTGGCCGAGCTCGCCGCCGACGGCCGGCTCGATCCGGGGTGGGCGCAGGCGCTCGCGCCCGTCGCCCCGGTCGTCGCCGAGCTCGGCGACCGCCTGCGTGCCGAGAACGCCGCGGGCCGCGGCTACCTCCCGGCGGGCGAGAACGTGCTGCGCGCCTTCGCCCGCCCGCTCGCCGACGTCAAGGTGCTCATCGTCGGCCAGGATCCGTACCCGACGCCGGGCCACCCGATCGGACTCTCGTTCGCCGTGGACCGGGCCGTGCGCCCGCTGCCGCGCAGCCTCTCCAACATCTACCGCGAGCTGGAGACGGATCTCGGGATCCCGCCCGCCGCGCACGGCGATCTCTCGAGCTGGAGCGATCAGGGCGTCATGCTGCTGAACCGCGTGCTCACGGTGCGGCCCGGCACGCCCGCCTCGCACCGCGGCTGGGGGTGGGAGAAGGTCACGGAGCTCGCCATCCGCGCCCTCGTCGACCGGGACGCCCCGCTCGTCGCCGTGCTGTGGGGGAGGGACGCGGAAGGGCTGCGGCCCCTGCTCGGGGACACCCCGGTGATCGCCTCGGCGCACCCCTCGCCGCTGTCCGCGAGCCGCGGCTTCTTCGGATCCCGCCCGTTCTCCCGCGCCAATGCCCTGCTCGAGGAGCAGGGCGCAGAGCCCGTCGACTGGAGGATCTCGTGAGCGACACGACGGCCGTGACCTCGGCGGCGAACGCATCCGGGATCCGGATCCGCGCCACGCGGACCGAGGATCTCGCGGCGATCCGCGACATCTACAACCACTACGTGCGCACGAGCACGGTGACCTTCGACGAGGAGGAGACCGAGCTCGCGTTCTGGGAGCACAAGCACGAGTTGCTCGCGGAGACCGGGCTTCCGTTCCTCACGGCCGAGGACGCGGGCGGGGCCGTGCTCGGCTTCGCGTACGCGCAGCACTGGCGCGCCAAGTCCGCATACCGCTTCAGCGCCGAGAACACGATCTACCTGAGCCCCGAGGCCGCCGGGCGCGGGCTTGGCAAGGCGCTGCTGGAGGCGCTGCTGGACGCGAGCGCCGCCGCGGGGCTCCGCGAGATCATCGCGGTGATCGAGCCCACCGCGGCGGCCGCGTCGATCGCCCTGCATCGTCGCTACGGCTTCGTCGATGCCGGGCACCTGAGGAACGTGGGCGTCAAGTTCGGGCGCTCGCTCGACGTGCTGTTCCTGCAGAAGTCGCTCTAGGCGCCGCACCCCGGCGGGCCGGTGCGGGGCCGCGCCCCGGCCCGGCGAGGGCTCAGCGTCCGGGGATGACGGGGATCGCGGAGAGCAGGCGCTTCGTGTATTCGTGCGCCGGGCGGTGCAGCACTTGCGTGGTGGGGCCGTGCTCGACGATCCGTCCGTCCTTCATCACGGCGACGTCGTCGCAGAGGTTCTGCACCACGCCGATGTCGTGCGAGACGAGCACGAGCGTCATGCCGTCGGCGGTCAGCTCGCGGAGCAGGTCGAGGATCTGCGCGCGCACGGTCACGTCCAGGGCCGACATCGGCTCGTCGCCGACGAGGATGCGCGGCCGGTGCGCGATCGCGCGGGCCAGGGCGACGCGCTGCCGCTGTCCGCCGGAGAACTCGTGCGGGTAGCGGTCGGCCATCGCCGGATCCAGTCCCACCCGGGCGAGCACCTCGGCGACGCGGGCGCGGTGATCGCCCGCGATGTCGAGCGCCCGCAGCGGCTCGGAGACGATCCTGCCGACGGACTGGCGCGGATC
>JABLTH010067281.1_pt1 | contig 14329 bp, 12 predicted proteins | sample 7875711 | NCBI WGS metagenome assembly JABLTH01 (sample SAMN14941262, study PRJNA633318) | bioreactor metagenome | isolation source: bioreactor | place: China | collected 2019-03-05 | reverse complement strand
GTCCTTCGTCTCCACCGGCCGTGTGTCGGTCATCGTCTCGACTCTCCCCCGCTCCGCCTCACCAGGCCGGCAGCATCCCATCGCCCGAACCGAGCAGCTCCCGGTCGCCGCCGCCGTCGAAGCGGCGGATCCGCAGCGTACGCCGCCCGCCGTCCTCCGCCACGTACGCGACGTACCGGCCGTCGGGCGAGACGGCAGGGTGGAGCTCGTCCCCGACGTCGCTCTGCGCGGCTCCGAGCGCGAGCTTGCCCGAGCCATCGGGGTGCATGCGCCAGAGGCGGTATCCGCCGGCGAGCTTCTGGCTGAAGACGATCCACTGGCCATCCGGCGTGAAGACGGGATCGCGGCCTCGCGCGAGGATGCGCGGGGCGCCGTCGAGCGGCTGCAGCAGCGCGATGCCCTGCCCGCCGTCCGCCATCCTCGTCTGGTACACGAGCGCGGACCCGTCGCGCGACCACACGGGCGACGCATCGAAGGGGCCGGCCGAGACCGGTCGCGGCTCGCCGCGGCCCGGCGTGAAGACGAAGATCCGCGACTCGGCGCCTTTCGCCGTGGCGACGCCCGTGAGCCGTGCGAAGGCGAGGCTGCCGTCCGCGGCGAGGCTCGCGCTCGGGTGGTCGTCCTTGCCCTGCGTGAAGGTTCGCACCTCGCCGGTCGAGACGCTGAGCTGCGAGACCTGGAAGACGTCGAAGCGCGGCGCGGCGAAGAGCAGCCGCGAATGGCCGTCCGACCACTCGAGCGGACGCGCGCCCTTCGGCAGCGACTCGAGCGGCGTCACCTCTCCCGTGCGCGCATCGAGCAGGCTCGCGCGGCCGAGCAGCTCGCTCGCGAGTGAATCGGCATCCGACTTGAAGAGCTTCGCGAGCTGATCGAGTCGGGCGACGCCCGGAGTCTGCTCGGACGAGTCCTGCTTGTTCTTCTTGAGCCGCTCCGCGAGGTCGCGCGCCTTCTCGGGCTCGAGGAAGACGAACGCGATGGGCTCGGCCGGCAGCCGCTCGAGATCGACCGCAGGCCCTCCCCCGCCCGCACAGGCCGGAACGAGGGACAGCGCGATGGCGAGCCAGCGACTCCGGAGCCTCACGCGGGCAGCTCGCGCAGCGGATGCCCCCTGAACGGGCCGCCGGCGAAGGCTCTTCGGTACAGGGCGCGCTCCTCCCGGCGCACGACTCCATCGGCGACGGCGACCACGATGTGGTCGGCGTCCGGGAAGGGAAAATCGGGCCGCGACGCGAACGCGAGGTCGATCGCCGAGAAGTAGGCGCGAACGCCCACATGGCTGTGATACACGGCCGTGATGCGCTCGCCGCGGGCGATCGCCTCGTCTTCGATGCGCGCGTACACGAGCGGGTCGATGAGGAACGCCGAGCGCCCGTCGTGCGGGTGCGTGCCGGGCGACTCACGATGGCGAGCCGTCATCGTGTTGCTGCACTTGTGCAGATGGCGAAAGCGGACCGTGTCGTCACCGCTCAGCAGCCCGCAGCACTCCTCGGGATAGCTGCTCCTCGCCTCCTGCTCGATCTCGTGCAGGATGAGACAGGAGATCTCCACCGGCTCGAGGGCCGGGTCGATCTCCACGCAGCCGCTCGCGTTCGGAACCTGATCGTCCAAGGCGACGGCAGCGTAGCAGCCGGCCGCTCGCGTGCGCCCGCCCGCAGCATCGGCGCCCAGGCCGCCGAAGCGGCGCACTTTTTCGCCCCACATCGCCTGCGATGGGGTACAACTGCGCGCGTGCCGGCCCGAGCCAGAATCCGGGCCCGGATGGAGGGGGTACACCATGCACGCGCCTCGGCTCTCTCGGCTGGCCGCCGCGGCCGGCCTCGTTTCGACGCTCGTCCTGCTCGCGAACGCCGCGCCGGCGGAAACCGCCTGGGACCAGAAGGCCGTCACGAGCATCGCCACGAAGCTCTCGCATTCGCTGAAGGACCTGAACGTCACCGTCAAGAAGAACCCGCAGGCGCAGGTCGGCTCGCCGCAGCGCCGCGCGCAGTACAACGCGCGCGAGAGCCTTCGGCTGCTCGTCAACGTCTCGCAGCGCCTCGCCGCGCAGCTCCAGGCCGGCGAGGACAAGGACGCGACGCTCCCCACCTACAAGCGCATGCAGCTCCTGCGGCGCGAGGCCGAGGACGAGGGCCGCAAGGGCCAGATTCCGGCGCCCACGCTCGAGAAGGTCGTGAGCATGCAGGCCCTGATGGACCAGCTCGCTCCGTACTACGAGGACGCGCCCGCCGCCGCGACACCGTAGCGCGTCAGATGAAATACATCCGCGCGTCTTCGTCGGCGCGCCGCACCGCAGCGCGGGCCGCGTCGCGGCACAGCGTGTCGAGGTCGACCTCGGCCAGCGCGCCGGCGATCCGTTCCGAGAGCTCCGCCCACAGAAACGACGGCTGATGCGAGGACGCGGCGCGTCGTGACGCCGGCGCGCCGCCTCGCTCGCCCGCGACGGGCCCCTCGACGGCCTCGACGACGTCGCGCAGCGTGATCTCGGCCGCGGCGCGCGCGAGGCGGTAGCCCCCTCCCGGACCGCGCCGCGCTTCGACGAGGCCCGCGCTGCGAAGGCGCCGAAAGATCTGCTCGAGATACCGAAGGGGGATCTTCTGCCGCTCACCGACGACGCGCACCTGCAGCGGCTCTCCGCGTCCGTTGTACGCGAGATCGAACATCGCGCAGATGGCGTAACGGACCTGGCTCGAAACCCGCATCCGGCCGCGGAGCGTAGCAATCGCGGCGGGGCCGACTCCTCCGCGTCCGGCCGCCGCGGTACGCTCCGCCCGATGGACGCGCTTCCCGATCCCCCGCCGCGCGCCGCGGCGGGCCGCCTGCGGTGGGCCGTCGTCGCGCTGCTCGTCGCCTGCGCGGCGCTGTCGGGAACGCGCGACGCGGGAACGCCCTCACCCGGGACGGCGGCGCTGGCGCTGCCGGCCGGGATCGGCCTCGCGGTCGCGATCATCGTCGCGCGCCAGTGGGCGCTGCGCGCCGCCTCGCCGCGGGCACGGCTGCGCGCGGTCGTCGCGACGTACCTGCTGTGCGCCGCGCTCGGCCTCGCCGGCGCCGCGCTCGCGCTGGCCGGAGACGACCCCGGTCGCGGGGTCCTGTTCGCCCTCGGCGGCGCGATCTTCACGCTCGGCACCCCGCCCGGGGTCGGCCGCCGCTAGTGCCTCGTCTGACGAGCGCGAATCCGGTCGTCGAGGAGCTCGAAGTAGAGGAGAACGAGCACGTGACGAACTTCGACGGGCAGGCCCGCGACGAAGCTCCGCCCCGCGTCGGGCGATACGAGCTCGAGCAGCGTCTTCGCCGCGCGGTGCACCTCGGCGAGGCGCGTCTCGACGATGCGGCGCAGCGTCGGGCCGTCCTGCCCGAAGGCCTGCTCGATCATCGGCGTTTCGAAGAGCAGGTGGATGCCCCGCTCTCCCATCTCGAGAAGCTGCCGAGGGGTCACGGCCTTTCTCCCGTCATCGCGGGGTGGATCGGCAGGACGCGCCCGCGGATTGAGTTGTCGTGATTCCCGCGGAGGTTCGCAGCCTGTTTCCCGTCACCCGGCGGCTCGCGTATCTCAACCACGCGGGCGTCGCTCCGGTGTCGACGCGGGTCGCCGCCGCGCTCGCGCGGTTCACCGAGCTCGCGACGACGGAGGGAGCGCTCCACTACTCCGAGCGCTACGACGCCGAAATCGAGCGCGTTCGCGGCCGCGCCGCCGTGCTGCTCGGCGCGAGCAGCGACGAGATCGCGTTCGTGAAGAACACGAGCGAGGGCCTCGGGCTCGTCGCCGCAGGGCTCGACTGGCGTCCGGGCGACCGCGTCGTCACCTGCGACCTCGAGTATCCGTCGAACGTGTATCCGTGGTGGAGCCTCGCGCCGCGCGGCGTCGAGACGGTGATGCTGGCGGGCGAGGCGGGCCGGCTTCCGATCGAGCGCGTCCGCGAAGCGCTGCGCGATCCGCGCGTTCGCCTGCTGGCGCTCTCGTCGGTCGAGTTCGGAAGCGGCGCACGCAACGATCTCGAGGCCCTCGGCCGGCTGTGCCGCGAACGAGACGTCCTGTTCTGCGTCGACGCCATCCAGAGCCTCGGGTGCCTGCCGCTGGGCGCGCGTGCGTGCGGGATCGACTTCCTCGCCGCCGACGGCCACAAGTGGCTGCTCTCGGTCGAAGGCTGCGGCGTCTTCTACTGCGCGCGAGAGCGGATCGAGCGGGTTGCGCCGCGCGTCGTCGGCTGGCGAAGCGTCACCGACAACCAGGACTTCGACCGTTACCACCTCGACCTGCAGCCGGGCGCGGGGCGCTTCGAGGAGGGGACGCCGAACACTCCCGGCATCTTCGCGCTCGGCGCCGCGATCGACCTCCTGCTCGAGGTGGGGATCGACAACATCGCCCGGCGCGTCCTCGCGCTCACGGACCGGCTCGCGCAGGCTCTCGCCGACCGCGGAGCGCACGTGCTCTCGCCCCGGAGCGAAGCCGACCGCTCCGGGATCGTCTCCTTCACTCTTCCCGGCGAGGCGCCGGCGGCGACGGCTTCGCGCCTGCAAGACAGGGGCGTCGTGGTCGCGGCGCGGCGCGGCGGCGTTCGCGCCTCGCCGCACTTCTACAACGACGACTCCGATCTCGAGGCGCTGCTCGCGGCGCTCTAGGGGGGCTACCGTGCCGCCCCATGTGGCTCCGCCTCGATGGCGTCTCCCGGCACATCGGCGACCGAACGCTCTTCGCGAACGTGTGCCTCGACGTCCGCCCCGGCGACCGTATCGGCCTCGTGGGGCCGAACGGAGCGGGCAAGACCTCGCTGCTGCGGATCGCTGCGGGCGACGAGCCGCCCGACGCGGGACGCGTGCTCCGTGCGCGCGCGATCCGCGTCGGGCTGCTGCGGCAGGAGATCGATCCCGCCGTCTCCCGGTCGGTGCGCGAGGAAGTGGCGTCCGCGCAGGCGCGCCTCGACGAGCTCGAGGCGCAGATCGCCGCCGCCGAAGCCGAGATCGCACGCCTCGGGGCGGGCGGCGAGCCGATTCCCGCCGACCTCGCCGAAGCGTACGACCGCGCGCGCGCGGCCTTCGAGCACGGCGGCGGCTTCGCACGCGAGGCGAGCGTCGAGCGCGTGCTGGCGGGGCTCGGCTTCGAGCCTCCCGACCGCGTGCGGCCGCTCTCGTCGTTCAGCGGCGGCTGGCTGATGCGCGCCGAGCTCGCGAAGCTGCTGCTCTCCGAGCCCGACGTGCTCCTGCTCGACGAGCCGACGAACCACCTCGACCTGCCGTCGATCCAGTGGTTCGAGGAGACTCTCGCGAGCTTTCCGGGCGCGGTCGTCGTCATCTCGCACGACCGGACCTTCCTGCGCCGGCACGTTCGCCGCGTGGCCGAGCTCGAAGGCGGACGCTTCACCCTCTACGAGTGCACCTACGACCGCTACCTCGAGGAGCGCGCCGAGCGCCGGGCGCAGCTCCTCGCGCGCAAGGCGAGCCAGGACCGCGAGATCGCGCAGGTCGAGCGGTTCGTCGAGCGCTTCCGCTACAAGGCGACGAAGGCACGGCAGGTGCAGAGCCGGATCAAGGCGCTCGAGAAGATCGAGCGCGTCGAGATCGCGCCCGAAGGGCGCCGCCGGATGCGCCTTCGCATTCCGACGCCCGACCGTGCCGGCGACGTCGTGATCGCGCTCGAGAACGTGTGCAAGCGCTACGGCGAGACGCGCGTCTACGACGGGATCTCGCTCACGCTGCGGCGCGGAGACCGGCTCGCGCTGGTCGGGCCCAACGGCGCTGGAAAATCGACGCTGCTCCGCATTCTCGCAGGCGCCCTTCCCTTCGACTCGGGTGAGCGACGGCCCGGCCACAACGTCCGCATCGCCTTCTACGCCCAGCACCAGCTCGAGTCGCTGTCGCCGGGACGGGCTGTGCTCGAGGAGCTCGCGAGCGCCGCGCGGACCGAAGACGTTCCGCGCCTGCGCGGCCACCTCGGCGCGTTCCTGTTCACGGGCGACGACGTCGACAAGAAGGTGGGCGTACTCTCCGGCGGCGAGAAGGCGCGGCTCGCGCTCGCGAAGATGCTGCTGCGTCCCGCGAACTTCCTCGTTCTCGACGAGCCGACGAACCATCTCGACGTCGACGCCTGCGAGGTGCTCGAGGAGGCGCTGCGCGCGTACGAGGGGACCTTCGTCGTGATCTCGCACGACCGCACGTTCCTGAACGCGCTCGCGACGCGCGTGGTCGAGGTACGCGCCGGCCGGCTGCGGGAGTTCCCCGGGAACTACGACGCCTATCTCCGCGCGTCGGAGGCGCCGCCGGCCGGGCCCGGCGCCGTCGCCGGCCACGGCGGGCCGCACCTCGAGGACGGCCGGCCACGGGCCGTCGCCGCGAGCGCACCCGCAGCGGACAAGGCCGCCCGTCAGGCCGCGCGAGCGCTGGATCGCGAGCGAAAGCGCGAGCGCGAGAAGAAGGCGCGGCAGATCGAGAAGCTCGAAGCGCAGATCGCGGACGCCGAGAAGGCCCTCGAAGCCCTCGGCTGGCGCCTCGCCGACCCGGCCGTGTATCGCGAAGGAGATCGCGTGCGCGCCCTCGAGCAGGAGCGCGCCGACACGAAGGCGTCGATCGACGCGCTCTACCGGGACTGGGAGCGCCTCGCCGCCGAGATCGAGGCGCTCGACGAGGCGCCGGCGTAACGGGCGGCGGGGGCCGGACCCTACTCGCGCGTTGCGGAATGCAGCCTCGCGGCATCGGCCTCCTTCGCGCCGCGCGCCGGCGCGCCGCCCGCGAGGCCGAGCGAGATCCAGCCGCGCGCGACGTCGACGCTCTCGATGCGAACGCGAACGCGATCGCCGAGCCGCCAGCGGCCGCGCCCGCGACGCATCGCGAACGCGTGCCCGCTCGCGTCGAACGCCGCGCCGTACGGAAGCCGCCGCGCCGGAACCAGCCCCTCGACGAAGAACGGCGCGAGCGTCACGTAGAGCCCGTGCGGCGCGACGCTCTCGATCGTCCCGTCGAGCTCCGCTCCGAGGTGCTCCCCGGCGAACACGCACTTCTTGATCCCGATCATGTCTCGCTCGGCAACGGTCGCGGCACGCTCCCGCGTCGAGACGCGCGCCGCGACGCGCGCGAGCCCGGCGCCGCGCGCCAGCGCGCGCGCCCTCGCCTGCGCGCCGCCTTCGAGGTGATCGACGAGCGCGCGGTGGACGACGAGGTCGGCGTAGCGCCGAATCGGCGACGTGAAGTGCGTGTAGTGCGCGAACGCGAGCGCGAAGTGCCCGCGACTCGCCTCGGAGTAGCGCGCCTGCTGCATCGAGCGAAGCGTCACGAAGTTCACGAGCCGCTCCTCCGGCCGCCCGACGGCGCGGTCGATCGCGCGCGCGATCGACCGCGCGTCGAGCGGACCCGCCGCCCCGGCGCGCAGCAGTCCGAACGCGGCGAGCAGGCCGGCGAGCGCGGCGAGGTCTTCGGGAGCGGGAGGCTCGTGGACGCGGTGCAGCAGCGGGATCCTCGCCTCGAGCAGCGCCTCGGCGACCGCGCGGTTCGCCGCGAGCATCGCCTCCTCGATGGCACGGTGCGCGAGGGTGCGAGGCGCGCGGACCACGTCGACGGGATGCCCCTCGTCGCCGAGCACGATCTCGGCCGTCGGCAGGTCGAAGTCGATCGATCCCGCGGCGAAGCGGTGCTTCTGCAGCGCGCGCGCCACCCGGGCGAGGCGCACGAGCTGCTCCGCGACGACGGGATCCTCCGGTGCCTCGGTCCCGGCCGGACGCTCGAAGCCCGGATCCATCACGCACGCCGCCGCCTCGTACGAGAGCTTCGCGCGGCTGCGGATCATCGCGCGTGCGAAGCGCCGGGCGCGCATCTCGCCGTCGCCCGCAACGTCGAGCACGACGGCGAGGACGCCGCGGTCCTGCCCGGGCCGAAGCGAACACACGTCCCCCGACAGCGCAGGCGGGAGCATCGGGATCGCGCGGTCCGGGAAGTAGACGCTGTTGCCGCGGCGAAGGGCCTCGCGGTCGAGCGCCGAGCCCTCCGGGACGAAGGCCGAGACGTCGGCGATCGCGACCCACAGCCGAGCGCCGCCGCGCGGCAGATCCTCGACGCACACGGCGTCGTCGTGATCGCGGGCGTTCGACGGGTCGATCGTCACGAACGGAAGCCCGCGCAGGTCCTCGCGCCCCGCCGGAGCGAAGGGACGCCGCGCCAGCGCCTCCGCCTCGGCGAGAGCCTGCGGAGGAAACTCGACCGGCAGCCGGTGTCGCGCGACGACGACCGCGAAGTCCGCGCCGGGCGTCCCGGGCGCGCCGAGCGCTTCGACGACCTTCGCGACGCGCGCGCCGGAGCCCGCGCGAACGGGCGCGATCCGCACCCAGTCGCCGTCGCGGGCGCCCCGCGACGCGCCGCGCGGGACGTCGAAGCTGCGGCGGCGCTCGTCACGAAACGGTGTCACCTGCGCACGGTCTCGCGGAGAGCGCCGCAGCAGGCCGACGAGCTCGTCGCGCCGGCCGGCCTCGCGCCGCGGACGCTCCTTCGCCGGTGCGCTCCGCGGGCCGCGCCGCTTCGCGTGCCGCGAAGGCGCGGCCCTCCCGCCTTTGCCGCGTCCGGAATCTCGCCGTCTCGCCATGCGCAGCGCAGGGTACGCGAGCCGTGCGTCGTTGACGCGGCGGCGGGCCGGTCGTACCCTGCCGCGCGGTCGCCCGGGTGGCGGAATTGGTAGACGCACCAGATTCAGGGTCTGGCGGTCGCAAGGCCGTGCTGGTTCGAGTCCAGTCCCGGGCACCAAACTCCCACCCGAGGCTGCGTCGCGCCGATGGGAAACACGAGCGAGTTCACGCTCGGCGTCCGCGCGATGCTGCGGCTGTACCGCTGGCGCCGCATCGATCCCGTACCGTGGGCGGTGCCGCGAAAGCCGCTCTCGCAGTCCCGGATCGGCCTCGTCTCGAGCGCCGGCCTCGTCCTCGCCGGGCAGGCCCCGTTCGACGCGCGGCTTCGCAAGGGCGACCCGAGCTTTCGCGAGATCCCGGCCGACACCGACCCGCAGCAGCTCGTCGAGGCCCACCGCAGCGAGTCGTTCGACCGCAGCGGCCTCGCGGCCGACCGCAACCTCGTCTTTCCGCTCGATCGCCTTCGCGAGCTGGTTCGCGAAGGCGCGGCCGGCTCGCTCGCGCCGCGCGCGCTCTCGTTCATGGGCTCGATCACCGACCCCGCTCCGCTGGTACGCGAGACCGCGCCTCGCGCCGCCGAGATCTTCGTCCGCGACGAGGTCGACGTCGCGCTGCTCGTCCCCGTCTGACCGATCTGCAACCAGACGATCGGTCTGATCGCCGCAGCGCTCGAACGACGAGGCATCCCCACGGTCTGCCTCCAGCTTCTCCGCGAAGCCGCCGAGGCCGTCGGGCCGCCGCGCGCGCTCTTCGTTCCCTTCCGGCACGGATTCCCGCTCGGCGCGCCCGGCGATGCGGCGCTGCAGCGGCGCGTCCTCGACGCCGCGCTCGCGCTGGTCTGGGACGAGCGCCTCGCGCCGCCCGCGCTCGTCGATTACCGGCCCTGACGCGGCGGCTACGCGCTTCCCGCGAGCGCCTCGATGCTCGCCAGGATGCCGTCCGCGTCGAGCCCCTGATGCACCATCTGCTCCCACAGGCCTCCGCAGCCCTCGCGGTGCGTCCCGATGTGCGCGTAGCGAGGCGAGAGGCCACGCTCGAGGAGCCAGGTGCCGTAGCGAACGCCGAGCCCCGTCGTCCGGCCGAGGCCTTCGGCGACGAGCACGAACCCGGTGCGCCCGACCTTTCGGATCGCGTCCTCGTCGACCACGTTGAGCGTCGGCTTGTTCACGAGCCCGACGTCGAGGCCGCGCTCGCGAAGGCGCTCGACCGCGTCGAGCGCGCGGTAGAGCGTCTCGCCGAAGGAGACGACGTAGCCCGCGCCGCCTTCCCGGATGAAGTCGTCGCGGCCGGGCTCGAAGCGATAGCTTCCGCCGAAGCGCTCGCTGCCGTCGGGCGCGAGCACCGTCGGCACCGACGAGCGGTTCGAGAACACGAAGCGCAGCCCGGGCTCGTCGAAGATGCGCTCCAGAACGGCGCGCATCTGGTTGCCGTCGGCCGGAAAGTAGAGGCGCGTGCGGTTCTCTTCCTCGAGGCCATTGTCGGCGAAGAAGTTGTTGAGCCCGAAGTGGCAGGTGTTGTCGGCCATGTCGTCGACGCCGGCATGCGAGAAGTGCGCGAGCACGTTCGCCTGGTTGAGCCGCGCCATCGTGATCTCGGAGACGCACATCTCGAGGAAGGCCGAGAACGTTCCGACGATGCCCTGCCGGCCGCCGTCCATGCCGAAGCCCGCCGCAGCGCTGAAGTTGCCGCGCTCCATGATGCCCGAGCGGACGTAGATCTCGGGGAAAGCCTTGCGGACGTGGACGAGGCCGCACGAGCCTTCGAGGTCGCTGTCGAGGACGAGGACCTTCGCCTTGCGCTCGTCGGGCTTCATGCGGCCGAGGATGTCGACGAGCACCTGCCCGAAGAGGTTGCGGTTCGATGCCATCTTGTCGGAGCTGCCGCGGTGGAGTGCGACGTGCTTCGGCTTCGGGATCGCCTTCAGGTACTCCGCGGCGGCCTTCTGCCCGCGCTTCTCGAGATACGCGACGGCGAGATCGACGGAGATGACGTCGTGACCGTGCGGCGAACCCTCGAGCCCCTCGATTCCGACCGCCATCTTGCGCCGGTTCACGACGGCGACGGGGCCCGCCGTTCGCACGGCGGCGGCCATCCGGGCGTACAGGTCGCCGAGGTCCTCACCGTCGCCTTCGCTCACGGGAAGCCCGTGGCCCGCGAGCGTCTTCGCGACGCGGTAGCCGGGCATGTAGTCGCTCGGATGCCCCGAGATCGTGACGTCGTTGTCGTCGACGACGATCTTCACGTCGAGGCGATGCGCGACGGCCATGCGCGCAGCCTCGGCGTCGTCGCCTTCCTGCTGGGCTCCATCGGAGCCGAAGCAGAAGACGGCCTTTCCAGGGTTCGCGAAGGCCACGCCGTTCACGTACGCCCAGAGGTGGCCGAGCCGGCCCGACGAGAACGCGACGCCCGGCGTGAGGCCGCGCTCGGGGTGGCCCGGAAGGCGCGAGTGCGCCTCGCGGTAGTGCGCGAGCTGCTCGGCCGGGAGCGCACCGTGGAGCGCGGCCATCAGGTACTGGATCGCGACGCGGTGGCCGGCCTCGTCGAAGTAGTAAGGAAGCACGCGGCGCGAGCCGCGCATGAAGCCGTCGGCGATCATCACCTCGGGAACGATGTCGTAGGGGCCGCCCGTGTGTCCGCCGAGGCCCTTCGCCGCTCCGGTCGCGGTGAAGAACACGATGGCGTCGCGGCAGAGCTGGACGTTGGCCTCGAGCTGCGAGCGCTCCGCAGCGGCGAGGGCCGGCCGCTCCGGGTCGAGGGCGAGCGGGCGGAAGGCCGCGAGATCGATCGGGAACGTCATCGTGACAGTCGCCTCCATGCGAGCCGGGTCGAGCGGCGCCCGTGGCGCGTCGCGGGGCGGCAGCATACCCCGGCGCGCCCGCCCGGGCCCCCGAAAATGCGCGCGGCTCGCCGCGGACCTGCCGGCGGCCCGGCGCCTTGACCGCCCGCCCGCGGGGCTTATGCATTGGGCTCGGAGGACCCGTTGACGCCGCGCGACACCCCTGGCCAGGTCCGGATCACCCTCGGTGACGAAAGCGTCGACGTTCCGGGCGTTCTGCCCGTGCTCCCGGTCCGGGACGCGGTCGTCTTCCCGGGCGTCACGGCGCCGCTCGCGATCGGCCGGTCGCGCTCGCTCGCGGCGCTCGACGCCGCCGGCGAAGGCGGCTTCCTCGTCGTCGCCACCCAGCGCGACCCCGCGCTCGACGAGCCCGCGCTCGCGGACCTCCATCCCGTCGCCTGCATCGTCCGCGTGGTGCGCGTCATCGATGCGCGACGCGAGGGCAAGCAGGCGATCGTCGTCGGCGTCTCGCGAACGCGCATGGGGGAGCCGGTGGCGACCGAGCCGGCGATGCTCGTCCCCGTCGAGCCGCTCGCCGAGGCGGGCGCTCCGTCGCCCGAGCGCGACGCGCGCTGGAAGCAGGTCGTCTCGCTCGCGCAGCGCGTGATCGAGCTGCGCGAGGACCTGCCCGAAGACTGGAAGACCTTCGTTGCGGGCATCCCGAGCCCGGGCCTGCTCGCCGATCTCGTGGCGTCGACGCTGCCGCTCGCTCCGCACGAGAAGGTCGCGCTGCTCAGCGAGCCGGATCCGCTGCCGCGGCTCGAGCGGCTCGCGCGGCATCTCGAGCGCGAGGCGACGATCGCGGAGAAGCAGCAGAAGCTGCGCAGCGAGACCGCCGGCGACGAGTCCGATCCCAAGCGGCGCGAGCGCCTGCTGCGACGGCGACTGCGCGACATCGAGCACGAGCTCGGCGAGAACGACGCCGGGCACCGCGAGGCCGACGAGCTCCGCGACCGGATCGAGGCAGCGAATCTTCCGGACGACGCGCGGGCGCAGGCCGACCGCGAGCTGAGGCGCCTCGCCGCGCTTCCGCAGCATGCGCCCGACCGGCATCTCGTGCGGACGTATCTCGAGTGGCTCGCCGATCTGCCGTGGAGCAAGGCGACGGAAGACCATCTCGACGTCGCCGCCGCGCGCGAGGTGCTCGATGCCGACCATCACGGGCTCGAGAAGGTGAAGGACCGGATCCTCGAGTTCCTCGCGGTGCGAAAGCTCGCGCCGCACGCGCGCGGCCCGATCCTGTGCTTCGTCGGGCCTCCGGGCGTCGGCAAGACCTCGCTCGGGCGCTCGATCGCGCGCGCGATGAACCGCAAGTTCGCGCGCGCGTCGCTCGGCGGCGTCCGCGACGAGGCCGAGGTGCGCGGCCACCGGAGGACGTACGTCGGCGCGATGCCGGGCCGCATCCTCCAGAGCCTTCGCCGCGCCGGCTCGTCGAACCCGGTCTTCCTCCTCGACGAGATCGACAAGCTCGGGTCCGACTTCCGGGGAGATCCGTCGTCCGCGCTGCTCGAGGTGCTCGACCCGGAGCAGAACCACGCGTTCAGCGATCACTACCTCGAGGTGCCGTTCGACCTGTCGCGCGTTCTCTTCATCGCCACGGCGAACACGCTCGCGACGATCCCGCCTGCCCTCCTCGACCGCATGGAGGTGATCGAGCTGCCCGGCTACACCGAGCGCGACAAGCTCGCGATCGCGAGGCGCTACCTGCTCCCGAAGCAGCTCGAGGCGCACGGCATCGCGCCCGAGCGCCTCGAGGTCCCGGATGCCGTGCTCGAGCGCATCGTCCACGAGTTCACGCGCGAGGCCGGCGTGCGAAGCCTCGACCGCCTGATCGCGACGCTCGTCCGCAAGGCCGCGCGTCAGCTCGCCGAGGGCGAAGAAGGCCTGCGCATCGTGGCCGACGACGAGTTCGTCTCGAAGGCGCTCGGGCCGCCGCCGCATCTTCCCGAAACGGCCGAGCGAACGAAGGTGCCCGGCGTCGTCGTAGGCCTCGCGCGGACCGGCCACGGCGGCGACATCCTCTTCATCGAGGCGACCGCGATCCCGGGCGGCGAAGGCGTGCGGCTTCGCCTCACGGGCCAGATCGGCGACGTGATGCGCGAATCCGCCGAGGCTGCACTGTCCTGGGTGCGGACCAATGCCGAGGCGCTCGGGATCGATTCGCCCGTCCTGCGCGGCGGCGAGATCCACCTCCACGTCCCGGCCGGGGCGGTGCCGAAGGACGGGCCCTCCGCCGGCATCGCCCTCGCGACCGCGCTCGTCTCGGTGCTCTCGCGGCGCAAGGCGCGCGGACACCTCGCGATGACCGGCGAGATCTCGCTCCGCGGCAAGGTCCTGCCCGTGGGCGGCATCAAGGACAAGGTGCTCGGGGCGGCTCGCGCCGGAATCGAGACCGTCCTGCTGCCCCGGCGCAACGAGAAGGATCTCACCGACGTCCCCGCCGAGGTGAGGGAGAAGGTCCGGATCCGCCTCGTCGACACGCTCGACCAGGTCCTCGCCGAAGCTCTCGAGCCCGAGCCCGCGCCGGCAGCCGCGTAGGCCTTCCGCCCGCGCCGCGGAGAGGCCCGGGCCGGATGCGGAGCGGACGTCCCGCCGATGATGCGGGTTGTAACCCACGCGGCCCGCGGCGTTTTTTCATCAAAAAGCGCCGAAAACTGCGCTCTTTTCCAACCAGCCGTGCTACCTCTGGTCCGCCCGTCGGGCGGAAAGGACACGGAATCGGATGCAGGACGGCACCGCCCGCCCCGCGCGGACCTGCGTCGGGATCTGGCTCGTCGCCGCGTCGCTGGTCTTGGCCCGGGCGGCCCTCGCGGTCGACCTGCCCGGCGCGACCTCGGCGACGCTCGGCTGGACTGCCGCATCGGGCCCCGTCGCGGGCTACGCCGTCTAC
>JABLTH010107259.1_pt1 | contig 14332 bp, 14 predicted proteins | sample 7875711 | NCBI WGS metagenome assembly JABLTH01 (sample SAMN14941262, study PRJNA633318) | bioreactor metagenome | isolation source: bioreactor | place: China | collected 2019-03-05 | reverse complement strand
TCCTCGGTGTATCTGCTCTTTCTCAAAGGGTCCTCCGAAGGGGAGAACTCTCATTATCCTTGGTCTAGTTTTCCGGGAGGACGTCAGATCCGCACACGGATCTCCTTAGGTTCCATTCCGGTCTTTAAGTCAGGTGCCTCATTCTTCCGGTCCTCGGGATGTCCGAAGCGTTCAGGGAGTTTGTGCGTAGGCTTGCGATACTTGGGCATTGGCCCCTCCAGTTCTGCCGCTGTGACCGACCAATGAATTGGCGGTCCGGCTTGAACAGATTCGGGGCGGTTGATTGCTTGAAACCTGACGGCTCCTCTTAGAGAAGGCGCTACCAAATGGTGATCAAAAACCTGAAGGATCCTTCAGCTCCTGAATCGACAAAAGGGCTCGATGTTGTCTGAGGACACGTCGGATTAGCCGGGTAACCCCCCTCGGTAACTCACCCGAACGACTCGAGCTTCGCAGCCCCATCGCTTGAATTGCTGAAGCCACCACGCCTGCTCGGCACGTATCGTGTCGCCAGGCCCCTTCACTTCCCATAGCTTCCACTTGCTGGACCCCGGCTCGTACAGGAAGAGATCCGGAAATCCGCTGTCGAAGGCGAGCGGGTTCTGCAGCATGGCGCTGAGGACGTTTTGAAAGACCGCCGGCTCGATCCGGCGAAAGGCTTCCTCCAGGTGGTTCCGCTCCAGGTGCCGCCAGTTCACGAAGGCGTTGGCCACGCCCCATTTCCGGTCCGCGACGTCCAGCACCAGGGACTGGAGATCGCTGCAGGTTGCAATCACCCCAAGGCGAGCTTCCACCTGCGGCGAACGGTTCAGTCGGAAGGACGGGACGCCGATGTCCAAGGGCGCGGTCTGGAAGCGGTGGTGGAAGGCTCCGGGCACGTCGAGGAAGAGTTCGTCCCACAGGAGCAAGCCGAAACAGGCCCGCCAGAGCTGGTTCTCGGCGAAGAAGCCGTTCCACCCTTCGGCGCGGGCAGCCTCTAGGGCTGCGGCCTCCACGCCCAGGGGATGCCTGGGGACGCAGTGGGGAAGCTCGGGGATGGATACTTCCTTGGGGTGGGCGAGGAGCCAGGGCTCGAGGCCAGGGAGCTTCTTTCTCTGGCGCTCCAAGAATGCGCGGGCGAAGCTGGCCTCGCCAACGTCCCGGGGCGCCTCGGCCATGTCCATGGCCAGCCGGCAGGCTGCGCCCAGCTCGCCCTGCTTGGCCAGGATGCGGGTGCGGCGTTCCCGGGCGGGGGGCCGTTCGCTGGGGTCATAGCAGGCCAGTGCGCGGTCCAGGTCCTTGGCCCGCTCCCAGGCGTGGCCCAGCGCGTTGAGTAGGCCCTGGAAGCGCCGCTGCTGGCGGACACCGGCGTGTGCCTCCATGGCGAGGGCGGCCTGGGTGAGAGCTTCCAGCTCTGGCGCATCGGCAACCGCTTCGAGTCTTTCACGCAGTTCCCGGATGGAGAGCAGGTAGTCCACGTCGGCCCGCGACTCGAAGAGCCTCAGGCAGGGATCGACACGGTAGGACTCGAAGCGCACGCGCCCCGTGTCCGCCACGACGAAGGTGGCGAGGTCCTGCTCGAAGTTGCCGAAGAAGAGGAGGAAGATCCGCCGCCAGAGGACCTCATGTCGCGTCCTGACCGGACGGAGCCGGGCCGTGAGGAAGGCCACCAACTCGGCTTCCTCTCGGGCCTGCAGCAGCCGCTCGAGGAGGGCGTCGCGCCGGGCGCCTTTGGGTGCGGGCGCCGCCAACTCCGCAAGGGCCTCCAGGAGGTCTGCCCTTGCGAGCAGAGGCAGAAGATCCGTCAAGCCGGGCTCCGCCTCGCAGAACCCGGCCTCGAGGAGTTCGCCCAGGCAGGCGTCCGGATCGCCGATCTCGGCGTAGCGGAGCCCATCCCGCCGGAACCAGGGCCCGCGGCGGGTGAGCATTCGCACGTAGAGGCGCTGGGCTCCGAGGGAGAGGCTCCTGAACTGATTCAGGGTCGCCCGTTCCTCCTCGGTCAGAAGGCCGCCGTAGCGGGCCTCGGCGTCTGCCAGGACCGTGAGGAAGTTCGAGAGGTAGTAGCCCTCGGGGAGGCGTTCCCCATTCATGAGGCGTTCCAGAATTCGCGGACGTCCTGGAGGATTCCGGCCGAGACGGCTTCCCGGGGCGAGTCCCTGAACCAGTCGGAGGGAAAGCACTGCGAGAACTCGGGCCGCAGAAATCGGTCATCCAGGAAGGCGAGGAGGCCACGCTCGTCGGCGCCTCGGATCACCCGGCCCGCGGCCTGGATGGCCTTGGCCATGGCGGGGTAGGTGTAGGCGTAGGCTTCGCCGTGGCCGTGGGTCCGGTCGAAGTAGGCCTTGGCGAGCTGTCGCTCTAGATCGTTGGGGGGGACAGGCGGCCCCACCACCACGCAGCCGATGAGAGAGTCGCCGGGGAGGTCGATGCCCTCCGAGAGCGAGCCCCCCTGGACCCCTAGGACCACCAGCCCACGTTCCTCCCGTAGGGCCGTGAGGATGTTGGTTAGCTCAGTGGCATTCGCCCTACGAGGCTGGGCGAGAATCTGGAAGCCTGGGAGGTCCAGCAGGGGACGGGTCTGCTCCAGGAACTCGAAGCTCGGGAAGAATACCAGGTAGTTCCCGTGCCGCAGGGGCAGGACGCGGGACAGGAAGGCCGCCACGCGCGGCGTCTCCTGCTCCCGCCGGCGGTAGAGGGTCGAGATTTGGGGGACCAGGAGGAGGCAGCGGTTCTCCGCGGGGAAGGGAGAGGGGATCTCCTCCGTCCGAGGCTCCTCGAGCCCGGAGAGGCGGGCGTAGTAGTCGAAGGGCTTCAACGTCCCAGAGAAGAGCACGGCGCCTGCAGCGGACCTGAAACGCTCGGACAGATGGCCCGCGGCATCTACACAGGTGATCTGAAGCCGGCCCGGAGGCGACCACGTCAGGAGGTGGGCCTCGGTGCGCTCCCGCAGCACGGCGCAGAAGTCGGACCAGTGGCGATGGAGCTGGACCAGGGGATGGCTGGGTGCGAGGTCCAGCCCCTCGGCGGACGCCTTTGCCAGCAGGTGGCGGAGGCGCTGCTCATCGCCGCTGAAGGGCCCGGGCTCCACCTCCACTACCCGGCTGGGGCCCTCGAAGGACGCGACGAGCTTCAAGCAGCGGTCGAGCTGGCGCAGGAAGCTGGCCTTCAGGGACGTCCGCCGGCACTTCCAGGCCTTGGCGAGGGCCTTGAGCTCCATGGTGTCCAGGGCCGGCGAGAACCAGGCCGTGGCGCGGCTGGGCAGGTTGTGGGCCTCGTCGATCAGCAGGATGTTCCGGGCCTGGGCTTGCGGCTCCCCGAAGTGGCGCGCCAGGGAGGCCGTGGGCGAGAGTGCGTAGTTGTAGTCCCCGATGATCACGTCGGCGTCGCGCGAGGCGTCCAGGGACAGTTCAAAGGGGCAGAGCAAGTGCGCATCGGCCAGGGCCTGGACCGCTTCGGCATCGGCGCAGCCCTGCTCGGCCAGCCGCTCCAAGGCCTTCGATGCCCTGAGGCGGTCGTAGTACCCCTTCGCCCGGGGGCAGACGTCGGGGTGGCAATGCACTTCCGCTTGGGGACACACGCGCTCCTTGGCCTTGAGGGTCACCCAGCGGATCGGATGCCCTGCTTCGCGGAGCCGGCGCAGGAAGGCCTCGGCGACCGCGTGCTGGCTGTTGTGCGGGGTGAGGTAGAAGAGGCGCTGGTCATCGGCCATGGCCTTCTGGAGCCCCGGGTAGAGCACGGCCGCGGTCTTGCCGAGCCCCGTGGGGGCCTGCACCATCAGGCGGCTGCCCTCGTGCAAGGCCGTGGCGACCTGGGCCATCAGCCGTTCCTGTCCGGCGCGCGGAGCCTCGAAGGGGAACGTGAGGCGCTCAGCCGTGGCCTTTCGCTCGGCACTCCGGGCACGGGCCTGATGGTTCTGTGCATGGAGGCCCTCCACCTGGGCCTGCACCCAAACCGTGAAAGCCTTCAGGTCGAAGGGGACCTCCACCAGCGTTTCGGATTCATCCAGCAGGGAGACCACCCGCAGGCGGCAGGCAGGAACCGTTTCCTGCGTCTGGGCCTGGATCCAGGCGTACATCCGCACCTGCTGGAGGAAGGGATGGGTGGGGTCGGCCTCGAGGGCCTTGAGCAGCGCCTGGGGCCGGAAGGTGGTCTTGATCTCCTCGAGCACCGGCGCAGGCCCAGAGACGCTGACGTCGATCCTCCCCCGCACCAGGCACTCGAACCCCTCCCGCGCGAAGGTCCACGCGACCGGGACTTCGCAGGCGAGGCCGGGGTGCTCGAGGGCGAGGCGTTTCTGGATACGGCCGTGGAGCCGCGTGCCCTGGGCGGCGGCGTCCTCCTCCATCTGGAAGGAGAGGGAGACGTCGAGATCCCCCGTGGGCTCCAGGGGGTGGACGAACTCCCGGACCGAGCGGCTGATGCGCTCCATCAGGGATCCAGGTCCTGGAACAGCGTGGCCACGGGTTCCGCGGCCCGGCTGGGCTCTGGCGCGCTGAGGGCGTACTCGCACGCCTTCACCAGGGAGCTGGCGCGGATCCCCATGAGCCGGAGCTTCCGGTCGAAGGTGACGCGCTTCAGGCAGGTGCGCGCTGCGTCGCGGATCGGGAGGGCGTCCGAGATGGGCACCTCCAAGGAATGATCCCGCGTGACGACCGAGAAGTCCGCGAACTTCAGCTTGATGCCAATGGTGCGGGCCAGGAGCTCCTTCCGCGCCAGGTCCTTCGCCAGGCGCTCGCAGAGATCCAGGAGGATGCGGGACAGGGCCTCACGGTCCTGCTTCGCATGCAGGTCCCGTTCGAACGTGGTCTCCCGGCTGATGGACTTCGGCTCCCGGGTGATGGTCAGGGGGCGGTCATCGCGCCCATGGGCAGCCTCGTGGAGCCAGGCGCCGTAGCTCTTGCCGAAGTGGTCCAGCAGAAAGGCGGGGTCCGCCTTCGCGAGCTCCCCGAGGGTGCGGATCCCAAGGCCTTCAAGCTTCGCGGTGGCCTTGGGGCCAATGCCGTTGAGGGCCGAGCACGGCAGGGGCCAGATGCGGCTGGGGATCTCCTCCAGGCCGAGGATGGTGAGCCCGTCGGGCTTGCCCATCTCGGAGGCCAGCTTGGAGAGTAGCTTGTTGGGGGTGATCCCGATGGAGCAGGTGAGGCCCGTGGCTTGGCGCACCGCGTCCTTCAGGCGCTGGGCAATCGCCCACGTCTCGCCCTCCAGGTCGGTGAGGTCGAGGTAGATCTCATCGATCCCCCGATCCTCGATGAGGGGCACGATCTCCGCCACCGCCGCCTTGAACTGCCGGGAGATGCGGCCGTAGGTCTCGAAGTCGCCCCCCAGCAGGATCGCGTCCGGTGCCAGGGCCGCCGCCTTCATGAGCCCCATCCCCGACCGCACCCCGAAGGCCCGCGCCTCATAGGTCGCCGTGGTGACCACGCCCCGGCCGGCGTAGCTCTTCAGGCGCGGGAAGGCCTCGCCCTCCGCGGGCGCAGACTTGCGGCGTCCGCCGATCACTACGGGCTGCCCCTTCAGCTCGGGGTAGCGCAGCAGCTCCACCGACGCGTAGTAGGCGTCCATGTCCAGGTGGGCGATCCGGCGGGGGCGAACTGGCTGCGGATCCATGTTGATCCTAAGGATGATAGCGAAATAATAGCGAAAATGCCGAGCAGTAGTGGAGTTAATGAAAAAATATAAATACTAATATAACATTACTTAATTTTATTCCGTAGTCTGCGGGCAGATAGATTTGGTTTGGCAAGTAGATCCAGAGGGCAAGCCGGTCAGGTCCCCAAATCAAGACAGCGGGAGAGGTAGGGGTATAAAGAAGTGCAAGCAGGGGGCGGACTTTTGGTTATCCCTTCGCGAGGTAGCCTATGACGGCAAGGAAGGGAACAGCCCAGGGGGTTGCGAAGAGAGGGCCACGAAGCACCAACGTGCCTGGCCAGCTGTATGGCTACCTCGTTCAAGTCACGCGCACTGTCGCTCACCTTCTCCGGGCAAAGGCAGGAGATGCGGTGTCGGTTGAACATCTTGATGATGTCGCCAGGCAGGGGCCAGATGGGACTGTTTCAGAACAAGATAAGAGCGGCCTCGCCCACAACCCTGTCGCCGATCGAAGTATCGATCTTTGGAAGACCTTGCACAACTGGATTGGCGCGATTCGCGGTGGCGCCCTTGGCTCGAACACCAAGTTTGTGCTCTATGTTGTTCAGGATCATCACGGCGCTGTCATAGATCGCATTCACAAGGTCAAGTCCAAAGCCGATGGGGACGCGTTGGTCAATGCCTTGCGCGACGAGTTCTGGGGTGCTGCACCAGAGCGGTCTGCCCAGAAGACCCTACCTCCGAATCTAGCGGAGCACGTGAACGGTGTTCTTTCGGCGCCCGAGTTAGCCTCACTCCTCTTCGTGAACTTGACCTTGGAGAATGGCTCAGGCTCGCCCAATAACGATTTGCTTCCGGTGATCGCAGAGAAGGCGATCAGTGAAAGTGCTCGCGAGGACGTCCTTAAATATCTCCTTGGGTGGGCGGATCGAAAGATCAAAAGCCTCATCGAGAAGCACCAGCCAGCGATCCTAACCTACGACGACTTTCACAAGCAATTAGTCGGTGCAGCAAAAAAGTTTGATCGCGCCGAGAGCGTACTTGTTCCGACGGCTTCAGAGTTTTCGGAATCAGAAGTCAATAGGGAGTTGCGAGAGAGAACTTATATCCGACAACTCGAGGTGGTGAAATGCGATGACACTGAATTAGTTCGGGCTGTGAACGATTTCCTTCGTTCCGCGGTGGATCGTACGGCGTGGAGTGAGCGTGGAGACGTCCTTGAAGATAGCTTCGGCGAGTTCGAGAGTAGCCTCGAACGAGCTTGGCAGAGCCAAAACACCCGCATCGAGATTGAACAGCGCGGTGCAACAGAGGAGGACAGAGGGCACCTGCTCTTTGCATACTGTAGTGGCCTACAGCTACGACTTCAGGGAAAGGATGTGCCCGCATATTTTGTGCCTGGAAGTTTTCACACGCTTGCCGATTCGCTTCGTGTCGGATGGCACCCACGCTACCGTTACCTCCTTGCCCAGGGTAGGTATGGAACTTCCGCCTCAATAAATCTAAGGGGGGAGGATTCATCGACGAGGGTTGAATCAGCGATCGATTCCAGTGCTGCAGAGGAGGACGAGAACTAATGACGGCATTGCTAAGCGAGGTCCAGGCCATGCAGAACCCAGCGCTCGGAGCTGGACTGCTTTGGCGATTCGTCTGTGGCCATAGTCCGACGACGAGCCCAAAAGGTACGCCATTGCCGCTGGCATTCGTAGTCTTACCGCTCATATTCCACGCAAGGTCCGTAGAAGAGTTGACAGGGACGCTCACCACGTCAGGTCTTCGGAAGTTCGAGGAAAAGTTCAACAAGCGAGATGGAGACATCTTGCTATCTCTGCAACCGCGTATGTTGGCTATGCGAGACCTCTCGCTGCGATCACTTCGCATCGCACTGGGTGCGGGACTCATTTCGTTGGTCCCAAGCGAGGCGGTGCTTTGGCCACGCTCGACCACCCCCCTACCCAATCAACCAAAGCCGGCCAACGAACTCCTTAAGGGGGCGGAGAAGCTCGGCAGTTGGTGTGGCAGCATCACCCTTTTCGAGATCTCAGGGCTTCTCAAGGTGGAATTTTAATATGCACTTTCAGATCAAACATCTCATCCTCTGGCCTCGCAGCGATACCCTTGAGCCCCGAATCGTTTCATTTGCAGAGGACCGAGTCAATGTCATTACTGGAGCGTCGAAGACTGGTAAATCCGCCGTAATCCCAATCATAGACTACTGCCTCGGCTCTGAACGTTGCGCGGTTCCTGTGAAGACGATTCGTGATTCTTGTTCCTGGTTTGGCATCGTTATCAGAACTAGTGATGGTGAGAAGTTACTTGCCCGTCGTGAGCCGGGAACTCAGCTGAGTACGGGGGATATGTTTTTAATTGAGGCGGCCGAAGTCGATGTCCCGCATTCAATAACTGAGAAGAACACAACCGTCGATGCTGTGAAGCGGATGCTCGACAATCTCGCCGGGCTTTCTAACCTTGGATTCGATCCGGGTGATCACGCTAATGGATTCAAAGGACGTCCAAGTTTTAGGGATCTATTAGCATTCGCCTTCCAGCCGCAGAACATTCTGGCAAACCCAGATGTTTTATTCTTCAAAGCTGACACCATGGAGCATCGGGAGAAGCTTCGCACAATCTTTCCCTATGTGCTTGGGGCAGTGACGCCTGATGTCCTCGCTCGTCAATGGGAGATAGAGCAACTTGCGCGGGAGCTGCGGAGAAAAGAGAAGGAACTCATGGCACAAACGAGCGCCTCAGAGCGGTGGCGATCTGAAATACGGTCTTGGGTTACCGAGGCGCGCGACCTTGGCCTCGTTGCGTCCGATGCTGCCACCCAATCTCGTAGTACTCCAGAGCTCTTAACGTCGCTGGAAGAAGTCGTCAGAAAGACATCAATTGATGCTCAGGTTAGTGATTCGGCCCTCGATGCTGCCGCTTTAGAGAATGCAGACCTCATGAAAGAAGAGGGTGCTGTAGCACTCCAACTTGCTGAGGTCAAAGGACGCCTCGATAATATGACGCAGCTACGCTCTGTCGTGGACGATTACACCGGAGCGTTAAAAAAGCAGCGGGACCGCCTCCACCTTTCAAGATGGATGCGCGATCTCGCGCGGGCAACAGAGGCGAAATGCCCTGTGTGCGGCGGGAACTTCGATCATGCTGATGGAGAATTAGAGAACCTGTGCGATGCGCTAGCGAATGTCGAAGCGACAGCACGCCAGCTGGATCCGATCCCGGCAGCCTTCGATAAGGAGCTTGTACAGGTTCGTGAACAAGTTCGGCGATATACCGACAGCCTCAGGGCAGTGCGGGCTCGTCGGGAGGCTCTCGAAGAGCAGTCACAGCGCATAAAGGAAGAACGCTGGCACCGTGCATCAGTAGACAGGTTCATTGGGAAGGTGGAACAAGCGCTTAAGGTGCTCAAGGCTCCAGGCGGAGACCCTGTATTAGCAGCTGAAGTGGCCGAGCTCAAGGAACGGTTGAACGAATTGCGTGCAGGGCTTTCCGATGGCGCTGCGCGCGACCGTCAACAAGGCGCATTGGCGCGTGTGACAGCAACGATGGCGCGGCTCCTCCCAGGCCTTGACTCGGAGCGTCCAAACGATCCAGTCACGTTAAACGTCGACGACCTCACGATTCGTGTAACGGGAACATCAGGTCGCTCCGACTTTCTTTGGGAGATCGGCAGCGGTGCCAACTGGCTTTCGTATCACTTGGCTGTGATGCTCGGTCTCCACGAACTTTTCCTCAGCCTACCCGGAAGTCCAGTTCCGAGCCTATTGGTGCTTGACCAGCCAAGCCAAGTATATTTCCCGCGCACGCTTGCGAAGGATGTTGAGGAGGGTGACGACCCGAGCCTTGGGGATGAAGACGTCATGGCGGTGCGCAAGGTCTTTCAAACGCTTTCGGTTGCCACGAGCAGCAACAAGGGTCTTCAAATTATTGTGTTGGACCACGCAAGTTCGGAGGTTTGGGGGGACATGGCGCTAAATGTTGTGGACGTTTGGCGCAATGGGAAGGCCCTGGTGCCGACAGACTGGCTGCAGAACCAAAGGATGTAAGGCCCCGGCGAGTTTGACCTTCTCCGCATCTTCTCCCGTCTGAAGTGTGACGGCTCTGACCTCTGAGACCCCCCTCAGCCAGTGGTATGACTTTAGGAACGATTGTCGACGTCTGAGTACGCACGCAATCTCTCCTTCGCCCTGTGTTACCAAGCTCAGTGATTGGTGGCTGTCTCCATCAAGAGGTTTTGTCAGCGATCCCCGCGAATAGAAGAGAGGATTCTGGATGGATCCTCTTTGTCCATGTCAATCACGACCGGCGGATTCAGCGGCCGATGCTCTTCATCGCAGGTCGACGCATTCACAAAGGAGGTGCCATTGAGGTGCATTTGCCTATAGGCCCAATGGATGTGCCCGAAAACGTGCAGCCTGGGGTGCACAACCTGCAACCGCTCGGCCAATAGCTCGCATCCGACCCGCTCACCATCCACCAGCTGGTCCAAGACGCCATATGGAGGGCCATGGGTGATGAGGATGTCCGTATCGAGCGGGATCTTGCTCCAAGCCTCCCGAAGCCGGGCGCCCCGGCGCTTCAGGTTGAACGCCCACCGGCCGAACTCGGGCTGCCAGGGACTGCCCCAGATCCTCAATCCGGCGACTTCGCAGCCGGAGTCCTGAAGGTAGATGAGCTTCGGGTGCTCGGAGAGCACCATCCGGGCCAAGTCGGGGCCTTGCTAGAAGAGCCAGTCATGGTTCCCGGCGATGAGGATCTTGTGGGGATGGGGCAAGTAGTTTATCCACCTGAGAAATCCCGACACCTCGGACAAGGTGCCCTGGAAGGTGGAATCCCCGGCGTGGATCAGGATGTCCCCCGGAGGGACGTCGAGGTTGCGGTGCTGGTTGTGCGTGTCGGAGAGGCAGACGATGCGCATGGAGAGGTCCGTGGAATGATGCGATCGGGGTGCTGAGTCCCCAGGCTGATTCTGGGCTCTCCAAGGGGTTTCGTGGGGTGACATTAAATGTCACCTCGGCACGATTTCTGGCAGGCTTATCCCTGGTCCACGCCCCTGGAGAGCCCATGCCCCCACGCCTCAAGGTCCCAGGTCCTGCGTCAGAGCGCTTGGTCTCGCCGGAGCGACTCCGGACCGCCGTCACGGCCCTGCGGGAAGCCGGTGCCCGGGGCCTCAGCCGGGAAGCCCTCATGGACGCCCTCGAGGTGGGCTCCACCCGCACGGTGGACCGGGCCCTCGGCCTGCTGGAGAAGCAGGGCGCCGTGCTGGTGAAGGTCTGGCAGGGGCCGCCGCGGCGCCTGCACTGGGTGATGAAGAAGGGCCCCACCTGGGACGAGTCCCTCTCGGCCCATGCGCGCCTGGCCCTACGGGTGGCGCTGGCGACCCTGGACCAGGGCGGTTCCAACGTGTGGGCGGACCACCTGAAGGCCTTCGAGCAGCTGGCGGACCACCACCTGTCGAGCCGCGATCGCAAGGTCTTCGAGGGTCTCCGCACGAAGGTCCGGGTCCACGGCAGCGTGCAGGGCGGGCCGTCCTCGGAGGCCTTCAACGCGAACCTGGTGAGCCTCCTCCAGGTCCTGGGGGAGCCGCTGCTCCACAAGGCCGTGGCGATGACCTACGTAGCGGCGTCATCTGGCGTGGAGTCTACACGCACCGTGGTGCCCTACCTGCTCACTCACGACGTCTTCTCCGGCGGCGCCTTCCTCCTGGCCTGGGAAGTGGAGCACGGCAAGCCCTTCCACTACCGGCTCTCGCGCATCCGTTCGGTGACCCTGCCTGGCAAGACGACCCTCCTGACGTCGAGTCAGCTCGCCGACCTGGAGCGCTGCGCGAAGTACCAGATCGGGGGCTGGATCTCCTCCAGTGAGCCCTTCGAGGTCGAGGTCCTCATCAAGGGTCGGAACTGGACCCAGGCCCTTCTGGAGGCGCCGCCGGCCCTGCCGGAAGCCTCCGTCGTGCCGGACGGGAAGGACAGAGTGCGCCTGACCTTCATGGCCACCGAGCCCAATGCCCCGGCGCGGTGGCTGCTGCAGTTCGGGCCGGATGCGGAGGTGGTGGGGCCTGCGGAATTCCGGGCCCATGTCGCGGAACGGCTGGCCCAGGCTTCCGCGCACTACGCCTAGCCACAAGTGTTGGCTATCAGGGCTCGCCGTGGATGCCTGGCGCACCGCCCTGGCAGGCGGGGCACTTCCGAAGGAACACGTCGGATCCATTGGCACCGTACTGATGACCACAATCGAGGCACTGTAGGAGGTACACGGACTGGCCATGATCCGTACCTCGCAGGCCCCGGGTGCCAAGGCAGCGTTGACGATTTCGGTTGGTGTAGCCCAATCGCGTGGTCTCAGTGGATCCGGAACGATAATTCGTGTTCATAGGATGTCCCTCAGGAATCGAGGAACCTGGATGTCCCTCACTCACCTTGTAGCCATGATGACGAAGCACCGCGACGCATAAGGCCTGAAATTCCTCCGACGTCAGGTCATGCTTGGCGTCATTCACACGCCAGGAGGTGATCACGAACTTCGGGTCTCCCAACCCATCCTCGAGGTGATCCACCGTGGGGAGGTCGGCCAATTTCTTTTTGTAGATTCGGCCACCCTGCTGCGATGCCTGGTTGTCATAGGTGCTGATGAGGGACCAATTCAGCGGTTGCCCGGTGTAGAAGTCCAGGCCATTTGAGGCAATCACCGCTCGATGGAGTTCCTGGGTGTAGTCCGAAAGCGTGGAGGTGGTGTTCCCGCGACCTCGATCCCGACGGTGATGGGCGACCGCCTTTCGGCGGAGCCAACGGACGTAAGACTCCTCGGGCAGGACATCTCGAAGAAAATCCGGCAGTGCATATCGCTTCGTCACAGCCTGACCCTCCAGTCACTCGGCCCGATTGTGGAGTAGATTGCAGCACGAAGGTTGGTTCTCTCTTTGGCCCGGGCGACTGCTCAGGAGGTTGTTCCGGTGTCTGCACTAGAGACGGGTCTACATACTGCGAGAACCTGCGGCGCCAAAAAGGTGTTCGAGCCTCAACACCAATTCGCCGAGAGCGAGATCGTCGGCAGGGGTTTCCATCTGACCTCCGTCAACTTCATTCTTTCTTTCCAAGCTTCAGTGCCGCCTCCAGCACCGCAAGATCCCGCGCCCGGCCCTTGGCGTTCGTCGTCTTTCCGAGGAGCTGCCGCGCCTCCTCGGGCGTGGCCCAGACGACGGCGGCGGTCTCGGCGTCGTGGGCCTGGACGGGCTTTGTGGCATTCGCCTCCATGAGGTAGTAGCGGTTCGCGGTGGTGCCCCCGAGGAACTCGCCGGGCAGGGGGGCCAGGATGCGGGCCTGGATGCCGGTCTCCTCCAGGACCTCCCGGAGGGCCGCGATCTCCGGCGGCTCGCCGGGGCCGGGGCGCCCCTTGGGGAAGGTCCACACGTAGCCATCAAAGTGGTTCGCGGGCTCCACGAGGAGGACGCGGCCCGCGCCGTCCAGCACCACACCGCCATAGGCCACCTTCAGCCCTCGAGGTGCCCGGGCCGGCCAGGGGGCCTCGGCGGCCGGGGCCGCAGGCGCCTTCACCGTGGCTTCGGGCAGGTCCAGCAGGGCGCCCCACACCGCCCCGTAGGCGTGGGCCCGGGCGGAACCCTGGGCCTTCGCCACGGCGGACTTGAAGTTGGGGTAGTGGATGTCCAGGGCCATCTTCTGCAGGGCCGCGGCGAAGGCGGCGTGGGAGACGGTGGCCCGCCAGGGGTAGTCCGAGCCGCCTTGGGACGTGGTGGGGGAGAGGTCGGGCAGGTAGGCGGCCCGCAGGGCGTCCAGGTCGCCTTTGGCCCGGGCGCGGATCGTGAGGTGGTCGGTGCCGGGCTTCTGCACGGCGCTGAAGAATCCGAGGGTGGTGAAGATCCACATGGAGACTCCGAGGGTGGGAGGTCAGAGATCGTAATCCTTGAGGGCCAGCTCCCAGAACTCCCAGGAGGTGGCCAGGACGTCCCGCACCTGGCGGTCGAAGAGGACCTGGGGTACGCCCGCCGGGAGGTAGAGCTGGAAGTCCAGGGCCAGGATCGCGGAGGCGGGCTCCTTCCCGTCCAGGGCCTTCACCTCCTCCGCCTTCAGGTCGGGCTTCTCGAGGTAGGCGCGCGGCCAGCGGTAGCCTTCGTTCCATGCGTTGCAGAGCTGGCGGGCCACGTCGAAGCGCTCCCGGGGCACGCGGCGGTCGCCGACAATGCGCAGCTTGAAGACGGTCTTGTGCTTGCCTTCCACCATGAAGATGGCCCGCACCACCCGGTCCGAGTCCACGCTGTAGCGCCAGAAGAGCAGGAAACTGTCCCAGGTGGAGGTCCAGTAGGTGTAGTTCCCGCCGTCCAGGAAGCGCTGGACGGTCTCGGCGGTGAAGGGGCGGAGGGCCTCCGGATCGAAGGGGGCTTCGGGCGCGGCAGCGAGAAGGCTAGGCTTCGGATGCTCCCAGGGATCGTGGAAGCCGTCCCAGGCGGCTTCGTTCAGCAGGCGGATCAGATCCGGGTCCCGGTCCCCGGCCTCGTAGCGGCGGATCAGCTCGTCCAGGGGAACGTCGGCCATGGCGCACCTCCGAGGACAAGGTGGGTGGCCGGAACGGACAACGGTTGTCGTGTTGAAGAGAGGAAAGCCTGGTTTCTAAAAACTTTCGCCCTTTCCTTGACAGTCGTTGTCGCGCACGCGGCGGGACCTTGGGGCTCCACAACCTCCAGGAGGAGCCATGTCTCTCACCCGCCGTTCCCTCGCCACCCTGCTGCTGGCCGCCGCGC